>Ga0208888_100086_pt1 | contig 69132 bp, 63 predicted proteins | sample LakWasM115_HOW13_2_FD_183929 | JGI IMG/M metagenome (GOLD analysis project Ga0208888, IMG submission 183929) | Freshwater sediment methanotrophic microbial communities from Lake Washington under simulated oxygen tension - Sediment Metagenome... | ecosystem: Environmental > Aquatic > Freshwater >...
CGACAAATAATGGCCAGGCGGAAACAACTCGATTTTGGTACAATACCCTTCCAAAGCTTTCAATTCGGAAGCTACGTAAAATGTTCCGAATTGATCCCAACCCATATACAACGGAATGATTCCCATGTGATCACGAGCAATGAAGTATTCGTCTTTTTCTACATCGTACAAAGCAAATCCGAAGATACCGTTCATTTCGTCTATAAAATGCGGTCCTTTTTCTTGGTAGAGCGCCAAAATAACTTCGCAATCACTTTGGGTTTGGAATTCGTATTTTCCTTCAAATTGTTGACGCAACAATTGGTGGTTGTATATTTCTCCATTGGCGGCCAAAACCAACCTTCCGTCTTTACTGAACAAAGGTTGTTTACCCGAAGCCGGATCTACAATGGCTAATCTTTCGTGGGCCAAAATGGCTTTATCATTACTGAAAATACCACTCCAATCCGGACCGCGATGGCGGATGATTTTCGACATTTCCAACACTTGTGGTCTTAAGGTTTCTGATTTTTGCTTTAATTCAAAGGCGCATACAATTCCGCACATAACTTAATTATTTATTTCGATAGGGCAAAGATGCCTTTTTAGTTATAAAACAAAAACATAATATTATTTTTAATTAATATTTTAAACTATAATATGAAAATATGTTTTATTTATAAACTTATTAAACCCAAAAACAAAGGGATTGGTAAAAAATATCAATTTATAGCTTAAGTTTACATAATCGTTTATTTACACTTTGACAGATGACGACTAAAAATAGTAAGATTGTTTTTGGGATTATAGCATCCCTTTTCCTCGTGTTTTATTTTCTCAGGTTGTGTTCAGGGATTTTTAAAATTGCTGATTCCTTCGAATACCTATCTACTTCTGAAACCCTTAAAAAAGCGATGTTTTTCATTCAGAGTAACGATTTCATAAATGCTGAGGCAGCTACAAAACGCCCAATATTGTATCCTATATTCTTATTAGTCAATTCCATGGTAAATATAAAAGTCGTGATTTTTATACAAACACTTTTTGGAATTTTAAATACTTATATGATTTTAAAATGTATAGAAAAACTCAAAATAACCATACATAATTATATCATTTTAATTGTTTTATTCACACCCTCTATTTTTATTTATACCCAGCTCATAATGTCTGAATGGCTGGTAATGACTTTAGTTTTGGTGATGACTTATACTTTCTTGTATGAATTTACAAAGAAGCGATTTCTCCTGATACAAATTCTCACTATACTGCTAGCGCTAACCAAACCGGTGTTTTTTCCAATCATCTATTTCAATTTCATATACTTTGTAATATTCCTTTACCGGAAAAAAATCTTTAGTCTTTATTTGTTTTTCCCAGTCATATTTCTTTTCAGCTACCTTAAAATCAACGAATACAAAACAGGCTATACTCATTTCTCCTCAATAGAAAACATTAATTTAATTGACTATAACTTGTATTACTACAAATCGTTTACTGAAAGCCAAGAAATTGCCGATAAATGGAGAAACTCGGTGTATGAAAAAGGGAAACAAATTCCAACTTATGCGGCCAGAAACCGTTACTACAAAGAAACTGCAACTGAAGAAATCAAATCAAATTTATGGGGTTATTCAGTATATCATTTTTTCACCAGTATAAGAGGAATGATTGATCCGGGAAGATTTGACGTAATGACTTTCTTTAAAAAAGAAGACGGAAAGCAAGGCTTTATTGAAATTCTAAACAATAATAAAACAATGGCTTCTTTTTTAAACCAACAGAACTTATGGATAATTGTAATTCTTATTCCGATTTTCATCATGCAGTTGCTTAAATTTTTCTGCTTCTGCACCTTTGTTTATCAAAATAAATCCCACCTATTTTCCTTCCGGTTTTACCCAATATTAATATTAATATTGTATATATTTCTAACCGGACCTGTGAATTGCTCAAGATTGATGATGCCTTTACAAGGATTAATGATAATTATTACATTACATCAATTGAATAAATTCCAAAGAAGTTTAAAAAAAATGAAATCCTAAAAAAATAACTCTCAAACTAAAGCCTCAACAACATATTTTTTTCCATTAATTTCTGTGGTAAATCCAATACCATTCCCCATCAAAGCTTTACCTAAAGGCGACTGAGGAGAAATCGCAAAAACAGTTTTATCGTTTAGCGTTATTTTAGGCAAAGCGGTACTAACAAACAACCACAGGCCATTGGTTTGTACCAAACTGCCTAAAGCCACTTTTTGATGTACAACCGAGGCATCAATTTTATCCAATACGGCTTTTTGGGCTAGAACTTCCTGCAACTTATGGTTGAGTTTTTCTTGTTCCAAATGCATCATCGACAAAGCCGTTTCATGTTTGTCGCCTGCAGAACCTTTGGCATCGTTTTGTGCGTCATCAGTCAAACCGGAAATCATGTCTTGGAAAACATCAATGCGGTCTTGAACTAATTGCTTGTAGGATTGGAGGATTTGTTGTTTCACTATAGATAATTGGATCTTTAGACTAACTTAGACTTCTTAGATCTATAATTCTTACTTTCTAAGAAGTCTAAAAATCTAAGAAGTCGGATTTAAAAATCAAACTTATAATTTGCTCCACCCAACACTTGTAATCCTTGCACCGGAAAATTCAACCAACGTTGGTAATCTTGGTTGGCTAAATTGTTGCCTTTTAAGAAAAAGGTCAAACGCTCGCTGTGTTTGTAACCGATGTGTGCATTCAAGTCGAAGAAACTGTCTAAGGTAACTTCTGTGTCAAAAGTTGGTTGCGTTAAAGAAGCAAAATGGGCAAAATCTTTTCTCTCACCTACAAAGAATACATTAGTACCGGCGTACCATTTTTGAGTAATGTTCACGTCTAAACTGGCGCCTAATTTTAAAGCCGGTAAATTCCAAGCTTCGTTTTCAACATCGGTCGAATAGCTGCTGAAAGTTCCGTTGATGCCAAAAGCCACATTTTTAGAGAAATCGGCTTTCAACTCACCAAAGAAACTTACGGTTTTAAGTTTGTCATACACCACATTAAAGGAATTGCCGTATTGATAACCTTCAAAACCAACTAATTCTTCGTAGCCGTTGCTTTTGAATAAGGCGCGATTGTCTTCGTTTACATAAGAACCGCGAATGTTGTAGCTTACACTGTTGGCCAACTTTCCTTTTAAACCAACATAAATATCATATTTCTGATCGGTTGGCGCCACCATCAAGGTTGGAGAAACAAAGAAATTCTCTTGTACAAAATCGCGATAAGAATTTTGCTTCAGTCCGCCTTCCAATCCGGCATAAAAAATCATCAAATCGCCTACCACTCTATAGGAACCGGTCACTTGCGGATAGATGAAAAACTTGCTTTCGCCTTGTTCCTGAGCAGCGCTGTAAAAGAAACCTACTCCGGCATTCACTGTTAAATCATCTTTTTGGATTTTGATACTCGGTTGAAAACCTACATTGGTAAAACCGTATTTTATACCCGCATTCCCAACCATGTTTTTGTCGAATGAACCACTGATGTAATCCAATACAAAATCGGCTTTAATTTTTTGCTCAACAATATCAAACTCTAAGGATGGCTTGGCCACAAAACGATTCTCAGCCGAACCAAAAGCATCCCAAAAACGGGTAAACTTAACCGAACTTTCTTTCAAGATATTGTTCAATCCTAATCTGCCGCCAACATACAAAGTATGGTACGTTTGCTGCTCATCTATGGTAGCCAAAGTCTCCGGCGTAATGGTTCCGGGATAAAAACCGTACCAATTGTAAATTTGGTGTTGGTAACCCAAATCGGCGTTCCAGTTCATCGTATTGGTGCGACTTCCGTAAGTTAAATCCAAAGTACTATTCATGAATTTATCATCTAAAAAAACGCCGTCAATGCCACCTTGCGACGAACTGTGTCGTAACGAGCCACCAAAGTAATCCGTGTTGCTTACGTTTTCGGTTACAAACAATTCCGCGTTCACCGTACCGTAATTTCCGGCCGCTAAGGTCAGATAGTTACTGAAGATTTTCTCTTGAGGTGATTTGTCAACACCGGCGGCTTTTCCTTTGGCCGGCGCAAAAGTCGACGCTACCGGAAACGAAAAAATAGTGTATTTGATGTTTTCCTTTTTTTGGGTTTCTTCGTCATCCAACGAAGGTGTTTCTTTCACTTTAAAAGCATCGGATATCGTTGGCGTATAAGGTTTAACCACGTTCACTACTTCGGTTCCGATGTTTTCGTCTTTCTTTTGGGCGAAAACGATTTGGGTTACAAAAAGGATGGCTGCTATATATTTTACTTGTTTCATATCTAATTAAAATTACACAGAGGTTCACAGAGAAGCTCGGAGATTCACAGAGAAATTTATTCGGTTACAGAAGAATTCGTTTTAGCGGCTTCGCCTTTGATGGTATCCAATTCGGTTTGTGCTTCGGCTACAACATCAGGATAAGCGGTAAAATTTTTAATCACACTGTCTAAAATGGATGTCGCACTGAAGTTGTCTTTCAACTGGTAATAGTTTTTAGCCATAATTACCAACCCTTTAGCCCCGAAATACTTGTAGCCTGAATATTCTTTAGCTAATTTTTGAACGGTTTTGTTCGAGTCTTCAAACTTGCCGTCTTTGTGTTTGAAATACGCTTCGTAATACAACGCTTCAGCCGCTAATTCGCCTTTAGCAATAGTTAGCAATTTGGCATAAGCGGTTCGGGCTTTGGCTTCGTCGTTCACCTGAATTGCCGCTCTGGCTACTATGATTTGCGCATCACTTTTGACTTTATTATCGGTTTTAGGATTTGCCAAAACTTTATCGGCATAAACCACAGCATTCGCGTAATCTTTTTGCTCATAATACGCTCTCATTAAATTGGCCTGGGCGAAAGTCACATTCTGAGGAAAATCGGCGTCCGTTTCCAAACGTTTCAACACCGGAACAGCTTTGGTGTAATCGTTTTTCTTTAAGTGAATTTCACACAAACGCGCCAAGGATTGCTCCGTAAATTCACTGCGACTTTTGCTGATCACAAACTCGTAACCCGAAACCGCATTGGCTTCCAAACCGTCGGCATAATACGATTGCGCTAAGTAGAAATTGGCTTTCAGCGCGTGAATCCCGTTCGGGAATTTAGACACATAACTGCTCAAACCTGAAATGGCTTGTTTGGTATTGTTTTGCAAGTATTGTTTTTCGGCAGCTTCGTAGGTATCGTTATCCAATTCGGCATCAGATACTTCCACAAAATCGAGTGTTCTTACCCACGACGCGTATTCGTCTACTTTACCGTTATCCATGTAAATCAAACGCGCCGTTGAAACCGCTTCTAAGGCTTCGGGAGTTCTCGGATAATCGGCGGCTACTTTTTTGAACTTAGCCAAAGCCAATTCGTCTTTCTGACCATTATAATACACCAAACCTTGACGCAAAACCGCTTTGGAAGCAAAGGAACCGTTTTTGAATTCGACCAACAATTGGTCATACGTTTTCACGGCTAAATCCGTTTTGTTCTCGGTCACATACGTATTGCCTAATTCGAACAGCGCATCATCGCGGTATTTCGACGTTTTGAAATTTTGTAAAAACTTATTGAAGTCTTCAATCTTTCTGTCGTTGCGCGATACAAATCCGTAGCTCAACGCTTTTTGGAAAGCGGCGTAATCTGCGTCAATGCCTTTCATTTCAATCGCTTTGTTGTAAGCATCCATAGCCGGCCAGTATTTGGAAGTCACAAATCGCGAATCTCCCAAACGCAAATACGCATCGTTCAAACGCACTTTGTCGTCTTTGTTAGTATCGATATAACTTTGGAAATAATTTCCGGCTTGCTCGTATTCTTTTTGTTTGAAATAAGCGTAGGCGATATTGTAATTGATATTTTTGTATTCCGGTGTTTCTTTGGCGGCAGCGTAGCCCAAAAATTGTTTGAAACTCAACAACGCTTCGCTGAAATTATCCAAAACATACTCGGTTTCGCCTTTCCAAAACGTAGCTCTGGCGGTGAATTTTTCGGTTCTGGCTGTGATAGCCGATTTTTTAAACATGGCCAAAGCTTCTTGGTAATTCCCGTCGGTGTACAATTCGATACCGCGGTAGAATGTTACTTTTTGATAGGCCGGTTTGTTGGTTTCGGTATTGTTTTTCTCTAATAAAACCAAGGCGTCTTTATAGTTTTTCGAGGTGATGTACGAGTTAATCAACAGCGTCTCAATTTCTATCTTACTTGGCGAATTAGGATACTTGGCTAAAAACGCAGCCAATACATCGGGAATCGATTGGTAAGAGTTTCCGATTTCGTAACTCAATTTGGCGTAATTTAAGTTCGCATCTTCCTGAATGGCTTTGTCGAAATCCATTTCTGAGGCACTTTTGAAAGCATTCAAAGCCTGTTGCTTTTTATCGGTTTTGAAATAACATTCTCCCAAATGGTAATAGCCGTTTTGGGCCACAAAATCTTTTCCGTCTATGATTTTATTGAATTGCAAAATCGCATTTTCATAGTCTTTTTGCATGTAATAAGCATAACCCAATTGGTAAAAATCGGTATTACTCCATTTGCCTTTTTTGCCTTTGTATTCTTTTAGATACGGCAGCGCTTTGTCGTATTGTTTTAAGTTAAAATAACTTTCGCCTATAATTTTATTCAATTCCGATTTTTCGACAGCATTGGAATTCGGCATAGCGGTCAATCCAGCCTCAATGGCTTTTTCAAACTCTCCGGCTTTGAAATGCATATCGGCTTTGAAATAGGACAATTTCTCTTTGTACTTTTCTTCGTTTTCTACTTTTTGAAAATACTTATTGGCATCTTGATAATTGTTGTCTTCATACTTCATGAAGCCCAAATAGTAATTGGCCTGCGTGCCGTATTCTTTAGAGTTTACCACTTTTTTAAAGTACTCATCGGCTTCTTTTTTATTACCGGCAGTAAAATAAGCATAGCCTTTTTGGAAAGTGAATTTCTCGGATTGCTCGTAAGTCAGCGCACTTTCGTCTACTTTATCAAAGTACTGTAACGCTTGAGGAAATTTGCCTTGTTCGAAATAATACTGCGCCACTTCAATATACGCTTGATTTTGCTTGGAACTGGTGGGATAATCTTTGACAAATTTTTCCATCAATTCATCGGCATTCGATTGGTTCAAATGAATGGCACAATTGGCGATATAGTAGGCGCAATCTGCCGCTACTTCTTGTTCTTTATTGTTTTGCTTCACGCGCTCAAATAAAATTTGGGCGGATTGGTATTGCTTGTCTTTGTACAACAATACAGCTTTGTCAAACTCGGATAACTCGTGAGTGTAAATAGCAGATTGTTGGGCGGAAATCGTTGGAACTGCTGACAATCCCAACAAAAATGATAACATTAAAACGTTACGCATGGTGAATTTTTTTATTTATTCAAAAATATTACTCTAAAACCTATAACGCAAAAAGCCTGTTATTTATTATAAACATTGTTGTAAACAATTTTTTTAGACGAAGAGACGTGAGACTAAGAGATGTGAGACACCAAAACGACTCTTTCTTTTATCAATCCGTCTATTATCTCTCATCTAATCGTCTATCCTTCCATTATTATTTCTCTCCAAACCAATTTTAAAAATATATTTTGAAATCAAGCCTTATCTTTATTACTTTTACCCAATAAACCCAATTAGCCATGTCAGCAACAGTTTTGTCTTTGAAAAACGTTACCATTTATCAAGAAAATCGTGTGATTTTATCACAAGTCAACTTGGAAGTTAAAGAAGGTGAATTCCTTTATATCATTGGTAAAACCGGGACCGGCAAAAGTAGTTTTATGAAAACGCTTTACGGCGATTTGCCTTTAACAGAAGGCAGCGGTACTATTGTAGGCTATGATTTGGTAAATTTAAAAGAGAAAGACATTCCGTTTTTGAGACGTAAAATCGGAATAGTATTTCAAGATTTCCAATTGTTGTTAGACCGAAGCGTTAACGAAAATATGTTGTTTGTGTTGAAAGCAACCGGTTGGACAGACAAACAAGAAATGCAAGATAAAATTGATGACGTTTTAGACCGCGTAGGTTTAAAAGGCATTGCCAACAAAATGCCACACCAACTTTCGGGTGGAGAACAACAAAGAGTGGCCATTGCCCGAGCTTTGCTGAACGATCCCGAATTGATTTTGGCCGATGAACCTACCGGAAACTTAGATCCGCAAACGAGTGCTGAAGTTTTGGGCGTATTGCGAAAAATCAACGAGAACGGCAAAACCGTAATCATGGCTACGCACGATTATGCATTGTTGATGAAATTCCCATCAAAAACATTGAAATGCGAGGACAACACTATTTTTGAAGTAGTGCAGAAAACCGTTTAAATCGGTCGGTTTCGATTAATGCTTTAGCCAAAAGCAAGAAGACAATCGGGAAAGTTATCACATGAAAGCGATCGCCTTGACCGCAGGATATACCGGATAAAATTATCGTATACAATACAAATAATGCCATCAAAGCGTAAACCGACTTTGGTGTGAATAGCTTTCGCACAAAATAAAGAGAAACCAAAACGCCTAACACGGTAAACAATCGGTTTTGCCATTTGGACAAGTTAAAAGCAATAGTTTTCCAAAAAATAAAATCACTACTGCCTCTTTTATTTTCTAAATCGAAAACACAGGCATTGCCCGATTTGGTGTTTTCCAAAAGGTTATCAAAATACGCTTTAACTACGTTGGGAAAGTTGGTTTTGATTTGGAGAATGGCATCTTCTTTAGCCACTCGTTTTTGGTCCGTAAAAAGCAAGCTAAACAAATACTCCGCTCTGGGATTGTTGATTTGATGGTATTCCTTGCCGTTTTTAAAACATTCCGCTTTGCTGAACAAGTAATTGTGATAGGTAACGCCGTCAATGTAACTGATGGTAAAATCGCCGTATTGGACTTTCATTCCGACCAGTTGAATCAAAATCATCAACACACTGCCGTAAAGTAAAATCATCGCTTTGGCTTTGTAATTTTTTAAAACGGTTTTGATAAAAAACAATAGGATTAATATCGCCAAAAACTTCGCACCGGGTTTGATTAGCATGCTAGACAGCAACAAAGACAAGCTGAAGGACAAAAACCAAAAGTTGTTGGTTTTGAAATAGCGAAACAAACTGTAAAAGGCCAAAACAATAAAAAACGTGTAAATGTTTTCCGTAAGCAAATGGTAATTGAGCACCGCGTTGCCGATAATAAAAAACGGCAGTATAGCCACAACAAAAGCTACTTTCGTTTTCAAAAAATCTTTGGCGATTTGGAATAGCAATAACGAAGTACCTAACCAACACATGACGTTTACTATCAAACTCCATTGCAAAATACCGGCATCAGAACTCCCAAACAAATACGGTAATCCGGTTATGAAAGCCATTACCATCGGACGGTAATAATGTCCGGTAAATTTTAAATACATCTTTTGAGCCGATTCCAAATAATTAGAAGCATCGGGATACAACAAAGTCTGTCGGTCGAGTTGCAACAACACATTCAGCACTTCCAACCAAAGCAATCCGATGAGCACTATCAGCAGTGAATAGCGGTATTTTTGAATAAAGGTTAGCACTATTGGTCTTTTTTATAAACGTGTGGATTTTCTTTGAGGCCTTTTTTAAAGACTTTTCGAATGCCCATTCTCAAGAAAGTGTCGGCTTGTAAAATCAAATCGGCTACTTTGTTTTCGGGGCGACCGCGGAAAGAGGTCACGTGAAAAGTATCCTCGGCCAACAATGGTTTCTCGGAAAAATAATAATTCGACACACAACGACGATAGCCGTCAAAAACCACAGGAGAAACGGAATGCAGCGAATGACTGTGGGTTTCCATAATGGCCAAACGATTAAATTTACTGTGAATGGTAATGGGCGATTGCGACAAACCGTTGGGCCACAGCTCCAAATTACCGCCGTAAGCTTCTTCCCAATCCGGTGTCACATAATACAATAAATTGAGCACTCGCCACAAGTTGCGGTCTTTGTCGTGCGAATTGTCTAAATGCGGATTCAGAAACTGGTTTTTCCCCATTAAGGAAATCCCGCCGGCGTATAAATTTTCGTCGGGAATGGGTTTTTCTATACCACAAACTTCACCGATTAACGCCACGATTCGCGTATCTTGAAAAGCATATATAATATCTTCCAGCAACGAATGGTATAAATTCATTTGTGCCGCGATGTACTTGTCTTCGCGCAAGCTTTTTTTGAGCACCATTGCTTCCGGTTTAGGGAATACGGCAGCAATTTCCTGCGCCACAGCTTCAGGCAGCAAGTCATCCACAAAACCATAACGAATAGGTGTGTTTTCTTTATTAAAGTCGGCTAGCAACTGCGATTTTTGCGCTTGCAATTTTTCAAAAATGGAATTCGCTAAATCAATTCGGTTCATCTTGTAATAGTTGCCAAAAAATATATTTTCTTTGTAAAGGTATTATTTAATTCCGTTTTCTAAATGATTTCAGTGCTAATTCCGACATACGATTACAACTCTTTACCGTTGGTAACGGAATTGCACCAACAATTGTCGGTAGCCGATATCGCCTTTGAAATTATTGTTCAAGATGATGCTTCGCCGCTGAATTCGAACACCGACAACAATCAAAAAATCAACCTCTTATCCGACTGTCGCTTTGAGAGAAACGATACCAATTTAGGGCGCGGACAAAATCGGAATGCATTAATTCAAAAAGCCCAATTCGATTGGGTATTGTTGATGGATTGCGATATGTTTCCCAAATCGAAAGGATTTATTCAAAACTATATCCATCAAATTCAAAACAGCCATCATTCCGTTTACTTTGGCGGCTTGCAATACCGAGCTGAAAAACCTGAAAAGTCACAACTGTTGCGTTGGGTTTTCGGGAAAAGTCGGGAAGAAATTCCGCTGTCCAAACGACAATCTCATCCGTATGATTATTGTTTGATTTCGAACATATTGATTCGCAAAACGGTCTTATTAGAACATCCGTTCAACACTGCCATTTACCAATACGGCTACGAAGACTTGGTTTTTATTTTGGAATTGAAAAAGCATTGCATACCGATTACCCATTTAGAAAATGAAGCTTTTCACTTGAATTTAGAAAGTTCTGCAATTTTTTTGGAGAAATTCCACAGCTCGTTACAAAACCTACAATGGATTTTGGACCATCAAATTTTACAAGCTGAAGACACGGCTTTGACTCGAACATACGCGAAAATCAGTAAATTCGGTTTGACGAGACTGGCCGCTTTTTGTTTCCGAATCAGCCAATCGTTGATGACCAAACAATTGTTATCGGCTAAGCCTTCGTTATTTGTATTCGATTTGTATCGTTTGGGTTATTTTTGTAAACTAAATCTCCGCTAATGCCGTTTTTCTCTGTCATAATTCCGGTTTACAACAAGGCTTCTTTTGTTGGCGAAACACTTAAAAGTGTGTTGGCACAAACGTACACCGATTTTGAAATCATCATAATTAATGACGGTTCAACCGATTCAAGCGAAACGGTAATCCAAGGTTTTAACGACAGCCGAATTCGCTATTACCGGAAAGCAAACGAAGGCGTTGCGGTGGCTAGAAATGAAGGTATTGCAAAGGCTCAAGGCGATTTTATTTGCTTTTTAGATGCAGATGATTATTGGCTCCCGAACTTTTTGACTACTTTCAAAAAACAGATTGATGCTTTGCCCAATCACAAAATTTTTTCTTGTGCAGTTGCGATTGAAACCACCAAAAAGATTATCCCGGCGCAATATGCCTTGGACAAGATAACCGATTTTCAAATCGTGGATTTTTTTGAAGCGAGTCGTAAAGAATGCATTTTATGGACTTCCGCTACGGTCATTCATAAAAGCGTTTTTGAGAAAATCGGCACTTTCGATAATCAAATCAAAAAAGGCGAAGATACCGAGTTGTGGATGCGCATCGGTTTGCACTACACTATTGGCTTTATCGGCACTGTATTAGCCCAATACCGTTACGATGCGAACAGTATTTCCAGAAATTGGCACTACTATTTTGAACCTTATACTTTTGAAAAATATGCTGTTTTGGAAAAAGAGAACAGCAAGTTGAAACATTTCCTTGATCAAAACCGATTTTCAGCGGTTATCAAATGCAAGTTGAACGGCGATACCGAAACAGCCAAACAATTGTACAACCAAATCGATTTAGACGAATTGGGCTTGAAAAAAACTATTTTAATGGAAATGCCAAATCCGATTTTGCGTCTTTTGGTTTGGATAAAAAATACCGCTGCCGGCTACGGTTTAGGAAATTCAGTTTTTAGATAGTAGGAATTCGTTATAATCTCTGATGTAATCTGCCTCTTCAAAGATATCAGAAGCAATCACCAAACAAACCGAACCGGAAGAAAAATTTTCCAATTCACGCCAAATGCCATTCGGAATACATAATCCTTCGTTGGGTTTATTGAGCGTAACCGAAATTTTGTCTTTGCCATCGGTTAACACTACCGTAAAACTGCCGCTCAAAGCCACTAAAAATTCCTGTTGTACTTTGTGTGAATGACCGCCGCGTTCAGCACCACTCGGCACATCGTACAAATAATACACGCGTTTCATGGCAAACGGAATCACATCGCCTTCGATGACGGAAAGATTACCACGAACATCCTGAATTTTGGGGATTGGCAGTATTTTAATGTTGGCTACAGTGGTCATTTATTCGTTTAATAATTGTTGCCAAGCTTGCGTAATGGCATTCAAAGATAAATGTTCTACGCTTTGCTTGGCGTTATTTTTACAGTTTCGGTATAAATTTTCGTCGGCTATGAACAAATTCATCGCGTTGGCTAAGGCTTGCGGCTTGTGGTTTTCGACTAACAAACCGTTAACTTCATTCCGCACAATTTCATTCGGACCGCTCTCACAATCTACTGAAATAACCGGAGTTCCGGCGGCTAAAGATTCTATTAACGACATTGGAAAGCCTTCATATCGACTGGTTAAAACGGTAGCTTTAGCGTGTTGGATGAAAGGCAAAACTTCTTTTTGAAAAGGAATAATTTTAACAAACGAACTGAGTTGTTTTTGCTGAATTTTTCCCGCTATTGTATCTTTATCCGAGCCATCGCCCAGTAAAATCATGGATACGCCTTTTCGCTTCGCGTCCGACAATTCATAACTATCAAGTAAGAGCGACAAGTTTTTGATAGCATCTTCCAATCGGCCAAAAAACAAAAAATAGGTTTCAGGCAAACCGCTTGGTTTATCGCTTACCGCATCCGTAAAAATCACCGGATTGTAAATGGTTTGGGTATTGGTCAAATCATATTGCGCTTGGATTTTTTGCTCAATCGCTTTGGAAACTGTTACGATTTTAGTGGCTTTCGTGTAAAGGTAGTTAGTCCAAAATCGCGACTTAGGAAAGTACATGTCCAAATTAGAACTGTGCACCATAAAGTAAGTTTTTCGTTGTCCGTAAATCCATTTAGTAAAAATTTCGCGGACTAACATCGGTCGGGAACGAAGATCGATAATCGTATCAATTTGGTTGTCGTGCAAATAGCGCGCGATGTATTTTCCCTTTTTAACCGCGCGGAAAACACCTTGTTCTTGGGCAAACATTTTTCCCAAATTGACCAATTTCCCTTCATACTCATAAGTCACAAAATCGAGAATAATAAGGTGGTGAATTTCGTATCCCAAACCGTGCAACATAGTGCCTAACATAGCTGCAAAACGCTCGGCACCGCCAACACCCAGTGAAGCGGAAACTATAGCGATTTTGCGATTGTTGTTCATTTCTTACTTATATTGCAACGTATTTAAAACGCAGCGGTTATTTTGGCTGTGTAAATATAGGAAGATAATGAAGATTTTACTCATTGGAGAATACAGTCGGCTACACAATTCTTTAAAAGAAGGCTTGCTTTCTTTGGGACACGACGCAACTATTTTGGGTTTCAATGATGGTTTTAAGGCGTATCCGGTCGATTTTCCATTGGTAAAGAAATGGGATAGCGGATTGCTGAAAAAAGTAAAATTGGCCGTTTTACAACTGACCGGTTTTGATTTAACTTCTTATTTCACTTATCGGCAATTTTGCAAAAACCAAGCTTATTTTCAAGGTTTTGATGTAGTGCAGCTGATTAATGAAAATAGTTTTTATTGCGATTATCGGTATGAAACTAAAATCCTGAACTATTTATTTCGTCACAATACAAAAGTGTTTTTGCTGAGTTGCGGCGACGATTATGTGCATGTGAATTACAATTTCAACCATCCGGACAATCCTTCGATAGTTCAGCCGTATTTAGCGGGTAAAATTGCCGACAAAGCCTTTTCGAATGTGTTGAAGTTCCGAACACCATCGTTCAAAAAACTACACCATTTTATCCAAGAAAAATGCAGCGGCGTAATTGCTTCTGATTTAGATTACCATCTGCCGTGGCAAAACCAAACTAAGTATTTGGGCCTGATTCCGAATCCGATTAACTTGGATAAACTCGACTACCTTCCTATGGAAATTGACGATACCATTGAAATTTTCCATGGCATCAACCGAGAAAGTTACTTTAAAAAAGGGAATGATTTTTTTGAAAAAGCCTTGACTATTATCTATGAAAAATATCCGGAAAAAGTGACTATCACAGTTACCGAAAATGTGCCCTATGCGGAATACATTAACCGTTACAACCGATCACACATCATATTAGATCAACTCTATGGTCATGACCAAGGGTACAATGCGTTAGAAGCGATGGCGAAAGGCAAAGTGGTTTTTACCAATGCTTCTGCCCTATTTGAAAAACATTATGATGTAAAGGAAAGAGTGGCTGTTAATGCCTTACCCGATGTAGATTATTTAGTGGCGGAACTTTCGGCTTTGATTGAAAACCCGGAAATGATAATGGCTATCGGAAAAAATGCTCGAACGTTTATTGAACGAGAACATCACTACAAAAAAATAGCAGAAAAATACATTTCGGTGTGGACCAAAAGCAATTAGAACAACTGCTTTCTAAAATACACCGATAAAGTAATCAAATACACTCCGTAGGTTACGGCATTGGCCATCGCTATACCTTCAATACCAAACACACTCACAAGATATTGGCCCGACAACCACAACACCGCAAATGAAAATATTTCGGTAACAACAAAAGCTTTGGTTAATTTTTTAGCAAAAAACTGATAGCCCAAAATGAGTGCCATCGCTTTAAAAGCATCACCTATGAATTGCCAGAAAAACAATTCGGAGACCGGAAGAAAAGCATCGGTAAATAATACCGGAATCAAATACCCGCGTAAAACATAAAGCACTAGCAACCCGATTAAAAAGAAAGGCACTATACCTTTGAAGTAACTCCAAAACAACGACTTGGTTTCTGCAACACTTTCTGATTTGGAGAGTTTAGGAAGATAATATACCGTTAAAATAGTGGACAAAAACAAAAAGTAATAGGACGAGATTCGGGTTAGCGCTTCCCAATAACCGGCAGCTTCATAACTCAGCTTATGGATGATGGTATTACGCAGCGACAAAAACACTATCGGTCCAACCACTGCCGAGACTAAAGCCATCAGCGAGTATTCTGCAAGATGGCGAAGGAAATCAACATTATAGTTTCTGAAAGAAATACGGAAATAGTCAAGTTGGTGATACAAATAGTACAAAGTGATAAAAAACACGAATACAGGTGCTAACACTATCGCCAAAAGTGCGCCGAATTCCTTGTAATAATACACCAAGGCTACCGACAAAAACAAGCCTATTAAGTTCCCGATAATGTTAACTTTAATGACTTTTCCATAGGCTTCAAAACCGTTCAAAACAGCGGTCAGAAAAACAGAACCGATGTACCAAGGCAAGCAAAGTGCCAAGGCTTTAAAAATGGTAGTATACTGAAAAGCAGTTCCAAACAAATTGTTATTCCAATAGGTTGCTGTACAAAAAAGCAATATGGAAAGTGCTGAGGCCACGAGTAAAATAGTCAGCGTAACCGTAGCTAAAAATGAGCGTTGTTTTTCTTCTTGGTTGTGGTAATCTGCTACATACTTGATGATTCCGTTTTGAAAACCCAAAATCCCTAAATTTTCAACAGCGGTGATAAAATTCCGAAAATTACCCACCAACGCCATTCCGGCCGGACCGATAAAAACGGCAATAACCTTCGAAGTAACAAAGCCAACCATGATTTTGATCAATACACTTAGTCCATTCAAAGAAGTAACCTTGAACAATTCTTTTTGCCATATTTGCTTGAAAAAATTCAATTAATAGCAATTTAACGTTTGGATGATATGATCAACTTCGGCAGCTGTCAAAACCGGACTCATAGGCAAACTCAATACTTCGCGATGAATGGCTTCGGTGATGGGAAACGAAAGCGATTGCCAAGCTGACAAAGCTTTTTGTTGGTGTGGTGGTACCGGATAATGGATTAACGTTTCGATGCCGTTTTGTTTCAAATATTCCTGTAATTCGGTACGATTAGCCGCGCGAATCACAAACAAATGAAAAACGTGCTTCTGCAAATCGGCACACTTCGGCAAACGAATTTTAGGATTTCTGATTTCCGCTAAATACCTTTGGGCAATGGATTTACGAACGGCATTTTCTTTGTCTAAATGAGGTAATTTCACATTTAAAAAAGCCGCTTGGATTTCGTCGAGACGTGAATTCACACCCAAATACTCGTTGTAATATTTCTGTTCCGAACCGTAATTGCGCAGGGCGAACAACACCTTAGCCAAGTCCGAATCGTCAGTAGTTATGCAGCCCGCGTCGCCTAAAGCACCCAAGTTTTTCCCGGGATAAAAACTAAAAGCTCTGGCATGACTTCCTAAAAAAGGCAAACCATGCGCTTGCGCTGCATCTTCAATAATCAGCAAATTGTGTTTCGAACCAATCGTTGCAATCGCTTCCATATCGGCCAATTGACCGTACAAATGCACTACTAAAATGCCTTTCGTTTTGGCGGTGATTTTAGCTTCAATTTCGTTGGGATTGAGGTTGAAGGTTTCCACATCGGGTTCCACTAAAACCGGGGTTAAGTCGGCTTGTAAAACAGCAAGTATACTGGCTATATAGGTATTGGCAGGCACTATTATTTCATCGCCTTTTTGTAATAAACCCAATTCGATGTAGGCTTTAAAAATCAATACCATCGCGTCTAATCCGTTGCCTACACCTATGCAATATTTCGATTGGGTATACCTGGCAAATTGTTGTTCAAACGCCTGAACTTCATCGCCTAAAACAAACCAACCTTTATCCAATAGCTGTTGCATTTTCTCTTGAAAAGCCGCTTGGTAAGGAAGATTTACTTTATGTAGGTCAAGGAATTTAATCATAGTGCAATTTGGAATATATTTTGGGAATAGACACTACAACCCAACTCTTTTTTTTGGTTCAACAAACCTTCGTTGTAGCCTAGTTCGCTGTTGTCATCCACCGTTCCCATATCGAAATAATCATAATCGGCTTTGAAAGAATCAATCAAATACAAGAAAAGATAATCCAAAGCTCGGAATTTTTTTCCGTTTTCGGTCGTAGCGCCGTATTGCGATTTAATCACAGTAGCAGTTTTGAAAAGCGTAATTCCCGCCAAAATTTTGCCGTCACGATACAAATTGTATTGTTCAATATGGTTGGGAAATTTCGATTGTAACGAATTAATTTCAGCTAACGAATGTAAAGGTTTCGTTTGGTATTTCTCCAACAATAAAGGTTCCAATACTTCTTGCCAAAAAATAGTGCAATCGGCCTCTTTTTTCACCACCAAACCTTCCGATTGCAATCGGCGATAGTGTTTTAATTTGCTTTTCGAAATGCTATATTCGGTTCGGAAATCAATAGCCAAATTCATTTTTTTCCCGATAATTTCAGCTTGTTTATTACTTAAAACCAGCTGCATTTCGCTCAAAAAATCAGAGGCATAAAACGGAAGCATGGCCTTGATGACAAACTGTACAAAACCTTGAGATTGAAGAAAACTAAACGTTTCCGACAATACCTTTTCGATTTGACCAATCGGAAATTCATTCCGAAACACAAAGCCTCCATACGTTAAACCTTGATGGGAAAAAATTTGATTGTCTTTGCAATTTGCCGGAACAACCGCTTGCAATATGTCTTCTTCAAAAACCAGCAATGAAAAATCCTGAAATCGGTCTGCGTGGTATTCCATAAAATTCCTGTCAAACAAAAAAGTGGCATTAGTCGCTTGGCTGATAAAATCATTCCAAAGCGCAAAATCGTCCGAGCAGTAGCGTTTAACAGTATATCTTTTCACGGTTTCCTTTAAAACTTCGGAAAATTAAACATTTATTTTTGAATGGCATTCACACTAAAAAATACGTTTTCCAAAATAATTACTTATTTTTAGCTGATAAATAGCGTTTTACCTTGAATTGGAAACATAAATTTGGTTGTTTTATGGTGCTTTTTTTTCACTTCTTCGAGGTGAAAGGACAAGACATTTCCTTATACCAACAGTTCAACGGCCATTATGATTTTACCTTTATCGGCAACACGATGAATACCGCCGAAAACAATTCCATAAACCAACCAGTAACCATCACTTCTTCAGCTGCCGATTTAAATTTAAATGCTGATGCTACTGTTTTGAAAGCCTATTTGTATTGGGCAGGTTGCGGCGATGGCGACTTTTCGGTCAAGCTCAACACCACCACCATGACGCCGGATAGGACCTTTAGCTATGTTCGAGATTTTGACGGTGTAGTGTATACCTATTTCAGTGCTTTTAAAGACATCACCAATTTTATACAAACCAACGGAAACGGAAGTTATACTTTATCGGATTTAGATGTTACGCCCTATGTCCCACTGCATTTGCAACGCCGAACCAACTTTGCCGGATGGGCGATATTGCTGGTGTATAGTCGCCCCGATTTGCCACTGAACCAAATCAACATATATGATGGTTTGGAAGGCGTACCGGATGATTTGACCATCACACTAAACGACCTCAATGTGATTGACAATCAGAATTCTAAAGTCGGTTTTTTGGCTTGGGAAGGCGATTCGATTTTGGCCACAGAAGAATTCCGAATCAATGGCGATTTGCTGTTCAATGCGCAAAATCCGTACAACAATGTCTTTAACAGCACCAACTCGATTACCGGAAGTACCACCTTGTACAATATGGATTTGGATATCTACAACATTCAAAACAACATACAAATTGGTGATAACAAAGCCGAAATTACGCTTTCTTCTTCGCAGGATTTTGTAATGATCAACACTGTTGTGACCAAATTTAACAGTCAGGTTCCGGACGGCACTATCGTCATCAATGAAGTGCAAAAACAGTGTAATTCAAGAACCATTACCATCGATTATACTGTTTCTAATCTGGATTGTACCGGGCCTTTACCACCTAATACACCGGTGACGATTTATGCCAACAACAGTGAATTGACTACTTTTGAAATTGGCGTGGCTATCCCGATTGACGGAACATTGAGCGGGCAAATTACGGTTACCATTCCCGATACTATTCCCAATGATTTCAACCTAACCATTGTAGTAGATGATAAAGGCCACGGTACCGGAACTGTGGTTGAGTTAGAGGAAAATAACAACGTCTTTAATATAACAGTAACATTGATAAGCTCGCCACCGTTCAATCTTTTGCCCACACTAATAGCTTGTAATGAAGGATTTACCCAAGGAACTTTCAACTTTTCAAACTATCCGGACTTGGTTAAAGTTGACCCTAATCACACAGTAGCTTTTTATGAAAGTTTGGATAATGCCAACAATGCTGTCAATCCGATACTCAACACCGTCAACTATACGGCAAACTCCACTCCGAAAGAGATTTTTGTTCGTATCGAGGATGAGAATTGCTACAGCATAACCTCTTTTTTACTGGTTACCCGCAACTGTCCGCCAACCGTTTACAATTACATTTCGGCCAATGTTGACGGCTACAACGACGTTTTTACTATTGACGGCTTAGACAATATTTTCTTAAATTATCGCATTGAAATTTACAATCGTTGGGGAAAATTGATTTGGACCGGCAATCCCAATACCGAAAAATGGAACGGAACAGCCCAAAACGGCATTTCATCTGATCAAGTTCCGGACGGGACTTACTTTTACCTCTTGTTTTTAAACGATCCCGACTACCCGAAACCGCTCAGCGGCTATGTTTTTTTGGCGCGTTAACTACATGTTTTGGGTGTAGTAATTGTAGTCTTTTAAAACAGTTCGAATAAACTCTTGCGTACTGCCTAAATCATTTTTTATACCGGTTACTTGTTCTATTTTGGCGGTGAGTTTGTTCAACACCACAAAATCGGCTGTCTTCATGGCGTTTTGAAAAGTTTCTTTGATGATGCGAGCGTCGTTATCGGACAACTTAATCACTAACGGATAACGAGGTTGGTATTCCTGTCCGATTTCTTCCAAAATAGTACTATTAATTGTTACCTTGTTTTTAAGTGTAATAACCGCAGTTCCGGCAGAAATATCGCCTAATCTCTGAGTTTTGCTATTCACTACCATCGTTATCAAACCGATGATACCGCTTCCTATGGAAATATCAATCACGCGAAATAACCAACGAATCAAATAATCTCCGAAACCGGCTTGGTAACCATCAATTTTAACCACTTTAATCTTTACTAATTTTTTGCCTAAGGTTTGACCTTCCAACAACGCTTCTTGTACTAAAGAATAAAAAGCAATGGGTAAGAAAAACAGCATATAGACCGCAGCTTGCGACCAATTATCCAATTGATTTAGCCATCTGTCAATTTCAAAAAAACTAAAAAAGACATAATAAACGATGATAAAATAAGCCGCTTTCACCAGTAAATCAAGCATATACGCGCCAATTCGTTCCCCTACAGAAGCCGCTGTAAAATTTATAACAACATTTTGAGTAGTATTTATAGATAGTTGTGACATAATTCTTATTTTAGCCTTCCATGAGGGAAGTTGCATTCATAAAACAAAACAAACAAAAGTGGCTCGACTTTGAGCAAGCGATTTTTGGTAAAACTAAAAAAAATCCTGATGAAATGGCTAGTTTATACATCCATTTGGTCAATGATTTGTCGTATGCGCAAACCTATTATCCCAAGAGCAAAACTGTTGTTTATCTGAATTATTTGGCTTCACAAATTTATCAGAAAATTTATAAAACCAAGCGCGAAGAGCAAAATAGATTGGTTTATTTTTTCTCGGTAGAAGTGCCGTTACTCGTTTACCAATATCGCAGGTACTTGCTTTACGCCTTTATCTTGTTTTTCCTTACGGTTGGCATGGGCGTACTTTCGGCCAAATACGACGATGGTTTGGCGCGTCTCATTATGGGCGATGGTTATGTAAACATGACCTTAGAAAATATAGAGAAAGGTGATCCGGTGGCAGTTTACAAATCGGGGAGCAATTGGGGAGGATTTATCGCCATCACCCTAAACAACTTATTTGTTGGCGTAAAATGTTTTATTTACGGTATTTTCGGTGGAATAGGAACCTTTTTAGTCTTGTTTCAAAATTGCATGATGTTGGGTACTTTTCAGTATTTCTTTTACGAACATGGTGTTTTTTGGGAGAGTGTTAGGGGAATTTGGATACATGGTTCTATGGAGATTTTTGCCATTGTGATTGAATCGGCATGCGGATTCATACTCGGCGCCTCTATCCTATTCCCGAGAACTTTTTCCCGACTGAATTCGTTTAAAATTGGTTTCAAAGACAGTTTAAAAATCTTCTTAAGCACGATTCCGTTTACCATAGCGGCCGGAATGCTGGAAGGTTTTGTTACCCGATATGCATTACAAATGCCCAATTGGCTGAATGTGTTTATCATTTTAGGAACGCTTTCTTTGATTTCATTTTACTTTTTGATTTTCCCGTTCATTGTCCATAAAAAACTAAAAGCTTAACTATGTTTACCCTATTTAAAAGAAGAAATTTCGGCGACTACGTAAGCGATACTTTTGTGTTTTTCAAGCTTACCGGAAAACATTATCTCAAAAATTATTTCACTATCAACGGTGCCTTGTTGTTGATTTTAGTGGCTGCTTCATACTTTTTATTCCAGGTCTATTTCGACTTTTTCCTCAAAATTGATCCGAGCGGAAACAACTTTGATTACCTTGAGAATTACCTCAATAACAATATTGGTTTAGTTGTTCTAATCGCTTTGGGACTTTTATTGTTCATGATTTTTTTAAGCATGCTGAATTATGCGGTGCCGGTTATCTATATGGATTTATACCGAGAAAAAAACGGAAACGACTTTGGAACGAAAGAAATTTTAAGCCGATTCAAGGCTAAATTCGGGCAAATTGCCGTGTTCTTTTTAGTGACTGTTTTCTTGATTACACCAGTATTGATGGTTGTTTTTGCATTGCTCTTTCTGCTTTGCTTTATCCTCATCGGAATTCCGCTTTTACTTTTTGCGATCCCTACCGCTTTCAGTTGGATTACCCTTAGTTTCTTTGAATACCTTAACACCGACAAAGGTGTTTTTCAAAGTTACGGCAGCGGTTTCAAACACTTAACCAAGCAATATTTCCCGATTGTAGGATCATCTATGATTATCTACATCATCATTCAAGTGGCCATGACTGTATTCACTATGATTCCGTATATGCTGGGATTGGTTACTGTTTTTACCGGTATCGAAGAAGGCAGCAGAGGTACGGATACCACGTCTACGGTTAGCATCATGATGACGATGGTGATGGTATTCTCTTTGTTGATGAGCTACATACTGAACAATTTATTACTGGTTAACCAGGGTTTGGTATATTACAGTCGCCAAGAATTCGACGAAAACAAAAGTGCAGATTTTTCAATTGATTTAATTGGCAGTGAATAAATTCCTTCTTCTTTTTTGGTTGCTTTTCAGCATTTCCAATTGGTCGCAAGAAACTTTAACTGTGGCCGAAAAAGACTCTTTGGCTTTACTTGAAAAAAAGTGTAAAGTCGACCAAACGACTATGGAAAAAAGCGCCGGCTTAGCTCCGAATTTCAAATCGAAGTACAAGGCTAACGAATTTCAATACGAGGTTAAACTCTCCGATAAAAGTTTGTGGGATCGATTCAAAGAATGGTTGGCGTATTGGTTCAAGAAAATTTTCGGGATCTCGGATGCCAAAGTATCTTCCAATTATGTCGAAATTACGCTGAAATTTTTGGCTGGACTAATTGTCATCTATGTCGTTTATCTCATTGTAAAAGTTATTTTAAACAAAGAAGGCCAATGGGTTTTCGGAAAATCTACCACCAAAAAAATCATCCACGACGACGACATCGAGAAGAATTTGGTACATGTTGATTTTGAAAAATTGCTCAAGCAAACCTTAAAAGAAGACAACCATCGTTTAGCTATTCGTTACTATTATTTGTGGACGCTGAAAAAATTATCCGAGCGCAACATTATTGAGTGGCACGTAGACAAAACCAATACGGATTACTTATACGAAATTCAATCGAAAGAACTGAAAGACAACTTCCAATACCTATCATATTTATACAATTACATCTGGTACGGTGAGTTTGAAATGAATGACACAACTTTCAATCAAGCCCAAAAAGCTTTTGAAAAAACGTTACAATCGCTACGATAATGAACAGAACTTTAAAAATATACATCTTCTTATTGGTCATCCTGATTGCCGGAGTGATCTATGTAGATGCCGTTCGTCCGAAACCGGTCGATTGGTCGCCAAGCTATGTTTTGAGAGATAAGATTCCGTTCGGATTGTATGTTTTCGATCAAGAAAGCAAAACCATTTTGCCAAAGCGTAATATTGAGAAAGTCAGAAAATCTGCCTACGAGTTTTTAGACGAAAACTACGACTACAGTCAGGACGTCGACAGTTATAAAGTGAAAGGAACGATGCTCAGTATTTGCGATACGTATATCATCGATGACGAATCCACCAAAGAACTCTTCTATTTTGTGAGTCATGGGAATACGGCTTTTATCAGTACACAAAATCTGCCGGAAATTTTCACCGATTCGCTGAATATCAAACTTGACGCCGATTTCGAATTCAAATCACAAATCGATTGTTGGCTGGCCAATCCGAGTTTAGGCCCTCAAAAATACGATTTGTCCAAAGGCGGAAATAATGCTTATTTTTCGAGTATTGATACCTTAACCACAACCATTTTAGGTTATCAATCGGGCAAAGACAACAAACACGTGAATTTTATCAAAGTCCCATACAAAAAAGGGAACTTCTACATTCATTTGCAACCGAACGCCTTTACCAATTATCAATTGTTAAAAGACAACCATTACCAATACACCGAAAAAGTCCTGTCTTACTTACCGAAAGGCAACATTTATTGGTTGGTTAATCAACAAGAAGGCGCAGTCGAATCGGGTTCAACATTGCGTTACATCACCAGCCAACCGGCGCTAAAATCCGCTTGGTATTTGTTCTTGATTGGCATGGTAATCTTCATGATTTTCAACGCCAAAAGACGTCAACGCGTAATACCGATTATCAAACCGTTACCGAATACTACGGTCGATTTTACCAAAACCATTGGTAATTTGTACTATCAGGAAGGCAATCACCAAAACCTCATCGATAAAAAAATCATTTATTTCTTGGAACGTGTTCGCAACGAATATCTGATAGACACGGCTGTTTTAGACGAAAACTTCATCAAGAAACTGCACGCCAAAACCGGCAAAGACATCAAAGACATTGAACACTTAGTATATTTGATTAATTATCAAAAGAAAAGCTATCATCAAAGTATCGAAACTGATTTAATAGAAATCAATAAAGCAATAGAAAAAATCATCAGCTAATGGAAAATACAGAAAACTTCGAAGCTCAGGAAAATGTAAATTTCGAGTCCCGATTGAATTTAGAACCGCTACGCGCCAGCATTGATAAAATCAAAGCCGAAATGGAAACGGTTATCGTAGGCCAACACAAAATGATCGACCAATTGTTGGTGTCCATTTTGGCCAACGGTCACGTATTAATTGAAGGTGTTCCGGGTGTCGCCAAAACCATGACGGCGAAAATCATCGCCAAAACCCTTTCGATTGATTTCAGCCGTATTCAGTTCACACCCGATTTAATGCCGTCGGACATCTTGGGAACTTCGGTATTCGACCTAAAAAAATCAGAATTCGAGTTCAAAAAAGGGCCGGTATTTTCCAATTTGATACTGATTGATGAGATTAACCGTGCGCCGGCCAAAACCCAAGCGGCTTTGTTTGAAGTAATGGAAGAACGCCAAATTACTATTGACGGGCATTGCTACACTTTAGAGCAACCGTTTATCGTATTGGCTACACAAAACCCAATTGAACAAGAAGGAACGTACCGTTTACCGGAAGCGCAACTCGACCGTTTCTTGTTCAAAATCAACATTGATTATCCGAAACTAAACGAAGAAATCGACATCATCAACCGCGAACATTCGTTGCAAAACAAAGGAAAGCTGGAAGACATACAAACGGTATTAACGGCTTCCGATATCATCAACTACCAACAATTGGTAAAACAAATTTTAGTCGAACCGAACCTGTTGGAATACATCGCTAAATTGGTGGTCAATACCCGAGAAAATGCGTTCTTATATTTAGGTGCTTCACCTCGTGCTTCCATCGCTATTTTGAATGCTGCCAAAGGATTTGCAGCCATTCGTGGCCGAGATTTTGTAACACCGGAAGATATTAAAGACGCTGCTATTCCGGTATTGCAACACCGCGTAATTGTTACACCTGAACGCGAAATGGAAGGCCTAACCAGCGTAGAAATCATCAAACAAATTATCGAAAGTATCGAAATCCCGAGATAAATCGGTTGCCGACAAAACGGAACATTATGATGAACTTTATCAAACAGCTATACCTCAACAATTTCTTTTTCTACTTGCTTATCGGCATAGTAGCACTGTTTGGTATGGCCTTTGTTTTTCCGGCTTTGTACAACGCAACTTGGTATTTGCTCTTCATTCTATTGGTCTTTTTGGTAATCGATATTTTGATTCTTTTCAGCAATAAAAAAGGCATCGAAGCACATCGAACCACACCTGAGAAACTCTCCAACGGCGATGAGAATCCGATTGTAGTAACGGTTAAAAACTTCTACACTTTTGCCATTCAAACCAAAATTATCGACGAGATTCCGTTTCAGTTTCAAGTCAGAAATTTTGAAATCAAGCGAAAGATCAAAAACGCAGCACAAGACGAAGTGCAATACTATTTAAGACCAACCGAACGAGGTGAATACCACTTTGGCAACTTAAACGTTTATGTGACTTCGCCCTTGCAATTGATTTCCAAACGATACCGTTTCGACAAAGACCAAATGGTGCCGACATATCCGTCGTATATCCAATTGCGCAAATATGATTTGATTGCTTTCTCGAACAATTTATTCCAATACGGTGTTAAAAAAATCCGTCGGATTGGACATACGATGGAGTTTGAGCAAATCAAAGAATACGTTCCAGGCGACGATATTCGCACCTTGAACTGGAAAGCCACAGCCAAGAAAAACAGCTTGATGGTGAACCAATTCCAAGACGAAAAATCGCAAAACATTTACATGGCTATCGACAAAGGTCGCGTGATGAAAATGCCTTTCAACGGAATGAGTTTGCTGGATTATGCCATTAACGCGACTTTGGTTTTATCGAATGTCATCTTAAAAAAACAAGACAAAGCCGGAATGTTTTCGTTCTCTAAAAAAGTCGAAAACCGCGTAGTAGCCGAAAAGCGAACGTCGCAAATGCAAAAAATTCTGGAGAATTTATACAACGTTAAAACCGATTATTTCGAAAGTGATTACTCGCGTTTGTATGCCGACATCAAGAAAAACATCAACCAACGCAGTTTGATTATCTTGTACACCAACTTCGAAACGATGGATGGTTTGTACCGACAACTACCTTATTTAAAAGGAATAGCTAAAAGTCATTTGTTGGTAGTCGTCTTTTTCCAAAACACCGAACTGTATCAAATCACCAACAAAAAAGCCGATACCATTCAAGATGTTTACGATAAAGTCATCGCCGAAAAATTCATCTTCGAGAAAAAACTCATCGTCACCGAACTCAAAAAATACGGTATCCATTCTGTTTTAACCCAACCGGAAAATCTTACGTTAGATACCATCAACAAATACCTTGAAATCAAGGCGCGCGGCATTTTATAAAAAGTGAGTACTTTTACGGCATGAAACAAATCACCAGCGCTCAAAATCCGTTTATCAAATCTTTGGTGCTATTGCAGGAAAAAGCCAAAGCCCGAAAGCAATCCGGTACCTTTCTGATTGAAGGACTGCGCGAAATGGAGCTGGCTATTAAAGGAAATTACACTTTCGAAACCATACTCTTTTTACCCGAATTGGTTTCCGAAACCGAAATCAGAAAACGGATTCCTAATTCGGTAGAACTCATCGAAATTTCGAAAGAAGTCTACCAAAAATTAGCGTATCGCGATACCACGGAAGGCATCATAGCTGTAGCTCAAACCAAATCGCTGGGTTTAGCAGATTTGAAGTTACCCGAAAATCCGCTCATCGTAGTGATGGAAGCCATAGAAAAACCCGGAAATATTGGCGCCATGTTACGCACTTGCGATGCGGCTAAAGTCGACGCCGTGATCATTGCCAATCCCAAAACCGATTTGTATAACCCAAATATCGTTCGCTCCAGCGTTGGTTGTTTGTTTACCAATCAAATTGCCATAGCTACTACTGAAGAAGCGATTGCCTTTTTACAACAAAATCATATTCATTTCTATAGCGCAACGCTGCAGAATTCGACGGCTTATCATACCCAAAACTACACTACTCCTACCGCTTTGGTCGTAGGCACAGAAGCCACCGGATTGTCACAACCTTGGCGTGATCAAGCCACTCAAAATATCATTATCCCAATGCAAGGCGCCATCGATAGCATGAACGTTTCGGTAGCTGCCGCCATTTTGATTTTTGAAGCCAAACGCCAAAGAGGATTTTGATTTCAGAATGATGAATACCAATTTTAGAATGCAGATTGTTTAATAAAGTAATCTGAAACAATATACTTTATGAAAAAAACCATATTTATCGCGATTGCCCTTTTTACATTGGGAGGTCTTTCGGCTCAAATTACAGAAAAAGAAGTAGATGTTTTGGTGGAAAACACCTTAAAAACGTTTAACGTGCCAGGCATAGCGGTTGGCATTGTCAAAGACGGCAAATTGGTTTTGGCCAAAGGCTATGGCGTAGCCAACATCCAAACGAAACAAAAAATGGACGCCAATACTTTGGTTGGTATTGCCTCAAACAGCAAAGCATTTACCGCCTCTGCTTTGGCCATTTTGGTAGATGAAGGCAAAATCAATTGGGACGATAAAGTCAAAAAATACTTGCCTGAATTCAAGATGTACAACGATTATGTGACGGAAGAATTCACCATCCGCGATTTACTGACGCACAAAAGCGGACTAGGATTAGGTGCCGGAGATTTGATGATTTGGCCCGACGGACACGATTTTACGCCCAAAGATATCGTGAGAAATATTCAATATTTAAAACCGGTTTCCGGTTTCAGAACCCAATATGACTACGACAATTTGTTATATGTGATTGCCGGTGAAGTGATTGAAAAAGTATCGGGTAAATCTTGGTGTGATTTTGTGGAAGAACGCTTGATGAAACCTATCGGCATGACTAAAAGTGCTGCTTCATGGAGAAGACTAAAAGACACCACCAATGTAGTCGTACCACATGTACCAACCAACGGAAAGCTCGAAATTGTACCGCGTTACACCAATCCGATTTTTGATGCAGCGGCCGGATTGTATGCTTCGGTAAACGACTTGAGCCATTGGTTGATTGTACAAATGAACCACGGAAAATATGGCGAAAACCAACGACTATTCTCCGAAAAACAGTGGAAAGAAATGTGGACGCCGCAAACCATCTTACCCATGAACAATCCGCATCCGTACAGTTCTAATTTTCGCAGTTACGGTTTGGGTTGGCGTTTAGAAGACATCAACGGCCATTTGCAAGTGTCGCACACCGGCGGTTTGGATGGCATTGTAACACAAACCATCATGATTCCGGATGTAAAATTGGGCATCATCGTATTGACCAACCAACAAAACGGTGCGGCCTTTACTGTGATTTCGAATACTATAAAAGACAGTTATTTGGGCTTGCCGAAGTTTGATCATTTGGCGTATTTTGGGCAGGAACGCCGAGCCAAAGAAGACAACGCTGATAAAGTAACCGATGAAGTTTGGGCTGAAGTCAATCAGAATTTAAAAGCGAAAACCAAAATCGATTTCAAACAATATACCGGAACTTTCAAAGACAATTGGTTTGGAGAAGTGACGATTTACGAGCAAAAAGGCAAATGGTATTTTGCCTCCAAACGTTCTAAACGATTGGTGGGCGAAATCTTCTGGCAAAAAGACCGCAGTTTCGTGGTGAAATGGAACGTGAGAAGTTTCAATGCCGATGCACACATTTTCTTCGATTTGGATGCCGATGGCACAATCAATCACTTCAAAATGAAAGCCATTTCGCCTATGACGGATTTCAGTTATGACTTTCACGATTTGGATTTTCACAGGGTAAAATAGTGTCTGATTGTATGTTAAATTTTCAAGATTTTAGTGCTTGGAATTTTCATCATTTATTCCTATTTTAGTGAATTGAAGACAAGGCTATGATTGAGATTGATTTAGAAGAAGAAAATAAGGCAATTGCCCGTGAATACAAAGAATTGCTCCGCATCAGTTACCAAACACTGACGGATGCTGATAAAAAGCTGATTCGCAAAGCTTTTGACGTGGCAGTAGATGCCCACAAAGACCAACGCCGCAAATCCGGTGAAGCCTATATTTTCCATCCGATTGGCGTGGCTAAAATTGTAGCCTCCGAAATTGGTTTGGGTGCCAGCAGCATAGCAGCAGCCTTAATGCATGACGTGGTAGAAGATACCGACGTGACTATCGAAGACATCGAGCGCATGTTCAATCCGAAAATTGCACACTTGGTGGAAGGATTGACCAAAATAGCGCAGGTCAAAAAAGACATGAACATTTCAATGCAAGCGGAAAACTTCCGCAAAATGTTGTTGACTTTAAACGATGACGTTCGGGTAATTTTAATCAAGATTGCTGATCGCTTGCACAATATGCAGACTATGGATTCCATGCCGGAATACAAACAAGTCAAAATTGCTTCGGAAACACTTTATATTTATGCGCCACTCGCCCATCGATTGGGATTGTACAACATCAAAACCAAACTGGAAGATTTAGGTTTGAAATATACTGAACCTGATGTTTATCTCGATATTGTCAGCAAAATAAAAGAAACCAAAGAAGAACAAGATGCTTACATCGCTACGATATCGGATGTGTTGAAAAAATCACTCAACGAAGAAGGCATTGAATACACTATCAAAGGTCGACCAAAATCCATCTACTCAATCCGCAGAAAAATGGCGGCTCAAAATGTGACTTTTGATGAAGTATACGACAAGTTTGCGTTGCGCATCATTTATAAATCCAATTTACACGATGAGAAGTTCTTGGCTTGGAAGATTTATTCCATAGTAACCGATCATTATCGTCCGAGTCCGAGTCGTTTGCGCGATTGGATTTCCCAACCCAAATCCACCGGTTACGAAGCTTTGCACATTACCGTTATGGGACCGAAAGGCCGTTGGGTGGAAATTCAGGTACGCAGCGAGCGCATGGACGAAATTGCCGAGAAAGGGTATGCAGCGCACTACAAATACAAACAAGGCGCTACAGAAGAAAGCGGTTTGGACGTTTGGTTAAACCTGCTCAAAGAAGCTTTGGAAAGTTCGGAAACCAACGCGGTGGATTTTGTGGAAGATTTCAAAATGAATTTGTACGCCAAAGAAATCTTCGTCTTTACCCCAAAAGGAGAAATCAAATCGTTACCGAAAGGCGCGACTTCCTTAGATTTCGCCTTCAGTATACACTCGGAAATCGGCATTAAAACTCGAGGAACGCGCGTGAATGGAAAATTGGTACCGCTGAATCACGAACTCAAAAGCGGTGATCAAATAGAAGTAATCACTTCGGTTCATCAAAAGCCAACGATTAACTGGTTAGATTATGTAACGACTTCTCGCGCCAAGAACAAAATACGAAACGTACTTAACGAAAATACCAAGAAAATTGCCGAAGACGGAAAAGAATTGCTGACTCGTAAACTGAAACATTTGAAGATTACTTTGAATGAAAACGTGGTAAACGAATTGGTTAATTTTTTCAAACTCAAAACCAGCTTGGATTTGTTTTATCGCGTGGGTATCGGATCGATTGAGAACCAACAGCTAAAAGATTTCGCTGCTCAAAAGAGCAACAGTTTGATGAACTTCTTCAAGAGTAAAATCAAACGTTCGCCGAGCTCTAATCCGGATGACATCAATAAACAAGAGTTGAGTAAAAACTATGATTTATTGGTTTTTGGTACAGAGCAAGACAAGCTCGATTATAAATTGGCCAGCTGTTGCAATCCTATTCCGGGCGATGAAGTTTTCGGTTTTATTACGATCAACGAAGGCATCAAAGTCCACAAAAAAGATTGTCCAAATGCCATTACACTGCAATCCAATTACGCTTATCGCATCATGCCGGCCAAATGGATTGATTCGACCCAACAGGAATTTAAAGCCACACTCAAAATTACCGGTATGGACAGTTTGGGATTGACTAACGAGCTGACCAAAGTAATCTCGAACAACATGCACGTGAACATCCAAAGCATCTCGTTGAGTGGTGAAGCCGGTATTTTTAACGGGCAAGTTTCAGTAATTGTTCAAAACAACAACATACTTAAAAAACTGATAGACAATATCAAGAAGATTGATGGTGTAGACAAAGTAACCAGGGTCTATACGAATTGAGTTAGAAGTTTTGAAACTTTGAACTCGAAACTTTGAACTCGAAACTTTGAATCCTTAAACAAAAAAAATTACCTTTGCGGCATGACACAAATTGCATCCGATAATCTAAAAAATCAAGAAACCGTAAAAAACGTTTTTACGCTCTACTTGGAAAATAACGGACACCGTAAAACCCCTGAGCGCTATGCGATTCTTCAGGAGATTTACGATAGCGAAGAACATTTTGATATCGAAAATTTGTACATCAAAATGAAAAACAAAAACTACCGTGTTTCAAGGGCAACCTTATACAACACGATTGAACTTTTGTTGGATTGTGGTTTGGTGCGCAAACACCAATTTGGACAAAACCAAGCGCATTACGAGAAATCGTATTTCGACAAACAACACGACCACGTAATCATGACCGATACAGGCGAGGTAATTGAGTTTTGCGACCCAAGAATTCAAACCATCAAGCAAACTATCGAAGATATTTTCGGGATAGACATCCACAACCACTCGTTGTATTTTTACGCTACTAAAAAATCCTAAATACCAATAATGCCGCAACGAAATTACTTTAAAATCACCTTTATAACTGTATTCGTATTCTCAACCGTTTACAAAGTGGTTTTTCAGCTATTTTTGGGCGATTTTACAACGGCTTTCTTTTTGAAAACCTTAGCAGTAAGTTTTACTACTGCTTTGGTTCTAGGTGTACTGAATCATTTCTTACAATGGGATTTCCTCCCGAAAAATAAAAACTAAACAACTTACAAACCACAACACAACAACACAATGACTGTAGATTTACTACTTGGATTACAATGGGGCGATGAAGGAAAAGGAAAAATTGTCGATGTACTAACTTCAAAATACGACATTATTGCGCGTTTTCAAGGCGGACCAAATGCAGGACATACCTTGGAATTTGACGGTATCAAACACGTGTTGAGAACAATTCCATCCGGGATTTTTCACAGCAATAACATCAATATCATTGGAAACGGCGTCGTGATTGACCCGGTAGTTTTTAAAAGCGAAATTGATGGCTTGGCCAAATTCAACCTCGATTTAAAATCGAAATTGATTATTTCCAGAAAAGCCCATTTGATTTTACCAACACATCGCTTGTTAGATGCTGCATCTGAAGCGGCAAAAGGCAAAGCCAAAATCGGTTCCACCTTAAAAGGTATCGGACCAACGTATATGGACAAAACCGGTCGTAATGGAATTCGCGTAGGCGATATCGAATTGGCCGACTTCAAAGAAAGATACCGTGCTTTAGCCGACAAACACGAGGCGATGATTGCGTTTTATGACGTGAATATCCAATACAACTTACCCGAATTAGAGAAAGAATTCTTTGAAGCTGTTGAAGATTTGAAAAAACTCACTTTCATCGACAGTGAGGAATATTTGGCACAAGCCCAAAAAGCCGGTAAATCCATTCTTTGTGAAGGCGCTCAAGGTTCGTTATTAGACGTTGACTTCGGAACGTATCCGTTTGTCACTTCTTCGAACACCACAGCAGCCGGTGCTTGTACCGGTTTAGGTATCGCTCCAAACAAAATCAAAGAAGTATACGGTATTTTCAAAGCGTACACCACTCGTGTAGGTTCCGGACCATTCCCAACAGAAGATTTTGGTGAAGATGGCGATGTTATGGCCAAAGTGGGTAACGAATTTGGCTCGGTAACCGGCAGAAAAAGACGTTGCGGTTGGTTGGATTTAGTGGCTTTGAAATACGCTATCCAAATTAACGGCGTAACCCAATTGATGATGATGAAAGGCGATGTACTTTCAGGCTTTGACACACTTAAAGTTTGTACCGCTTACAACTACAAAGGCGAAGTGATTCACCATTTACCATACAATATCGAAGAAGAAAACGTAACGCCGATTTATACCGAATTCAAAGGTTGGCAAGCCGATTTAACCGGTATGACAACTTACGATAACTTACCGAAAGAATTAAAAGAGTATATCGAATTCATAGAAAGAGAAGTCGAAGTACCAATAAAAATAGTTTCGGTTGGACCGGATAGAAAACAAACGATAACGCGATAAATAAAAAACCCTTTCATTACTGAAAGGGTTTCTTTTTATAATTTAAAGATAAACGACTCACTCGGTTTGATATTCAAATGAATGGTTCCTTTACCGTTTACTACGTTGAGTACTGTGCTACTGCCGTACAATTGGTCTTTCACCGTGTAACTGCCATCAGTTAATTTCCAAGCCAATATTACATCTTCCGGCACAATTAAGTCAATTCGGCTTGAAGTTACCCATGAAAAATTGGCAATAACAATCAGCTTTTCATCTTCGCTGTAACGTACGAAAGAATATAATCCCTGATCGTAATTTTGGGTTTCTTTGCGATTCACTGATTGAATTTCTTGGAATTTACCCAACATGGCGCTACTGTTTAAAGTAAAGTTGAGCAAACGACTGTAAAAATCGCGCAAGGCTTTTTCGTTGTTGGATAGTTGACCTCCATCAAATTTACCACCGTTCATCCAGCGTTGGTGGTGAGGCACTCCAATATAATCAAAGATAGAAGTTCGGGAACGTTTACCGAAACCGGCGTCTTCATTGCCGGGCTCGCCTACTTCTTGTCCAAAATAAATCATCGTTGGAGAAGAACTAATCGTAGCCGAAACTACCATCAGCGGTTTTCCTTTTTCAGGAGTTCCGGCAAATTCCGGACTGGCCAAACGCTGTTCATCGTGATTGTCTAAAAAGTGTAGCATATGATGTTCGATATCCGACATATTATTTTGGATATCCGAAAGTGCATCGGGTAAGGCATTGCCTTTTATCACCGCTTTCAAATGGTCATACGTTTCTACCTTATCGTATAAATAATCCATTTTACCTAACTTGATGTAATTGCGGTATTCTTTCGGATTGTAAACTTCAGCCAACAAAAAGGCTTTAGGATTTTTCATTTTGATGCTTGAGTTCATATAGCTCCAAAACTCATACGGCACCATTTCGGCCATGTCATAACGGAAACCGTCAACGCCTTTTTCAATCCAATACAAGGCAATATCGCGGAATTTTTTCCAAGAATCCGGTACATCTTTGTCTTTCCAAAAAGCGAAATGCGCCGCATAATCCTTTTCGTCATATCCGTCCGGCAATTCCGGGAAGTCTTTGGTGCCGTCGGGTCTAACACCATAATTGACTTTTACTGTCTCATACCAATCGTTGATATCCGGTTTAGCCATACGCGATCCGTTGCCGGTCCATTTTGCTGGAAACTCTGAAAACTTACCGTCACTGAGAGGGTTCGGTTCACCGTTGAGCGGTTTATAATCCGGAGAAGTAGGCACTTCAAAAGGCGTATTCGGAATGTAATAGAAATTATTGTTTCGGGCATATTCTACCGAAGTATCATCGTTGGCACCGAAGTCTTTAACGCCTTTCGGATTGGTCAATCCTTTGTAATTGCGGGCAATGTGGTTGGGAACGATATCGATTATGACTTTCAATCGTTGTTTGTGCGTGCGAGAAATTAAGGCTTCAAACTCTTCCAAGCGTTTGGCCGGGTCTACTGCTAAATCCGGATTTACGTTGTAATAATCTTTAACGGCATACGGCGAACCGGCGCGGCCTTTTACTACATCGGGATCATCATTAGAAATACCGTATTTGGTGTAATCTCTAATCACATCGTGGTGTGGCACTCCGGTATACCAAATATGAGTAACCCCTAATTTTTTAATTTCTTGCAAAGCGGTATCGGTAAAATCATTGAATTTCCCAACGCCGTTTTCTTCTATAGTGCCCCAAGGTTTATTGGTGGTTTTCTTATTACCGAACAAACGGGTAAAAACTTGGTACACTACATACTTTTGGGGCTTTTCTACAGCCTCTACTTTTTTCATCATTGGCGCATTTTTATTGTTTTGTGCTACAGTTGCATTCAACGTACAACCCACAGCCATCAGCAGTAAAATTTTTGTTTTCATAGTATTTCGGCCCAACAATTAAAGCGTTGCGGCGTTGTGACAAATATAAAGAAATGATTGAAATATAAACACCATAAATAATTCTTAATAAAGGCTTGTATTGCTGCTATTTTCATAAATTTGCCCACTCGAATCCTTTGGATTGAGCTGTAAAAATTAAAATTCAACCATTTGAAAAAGTTACTTTTTTACATCGGATGTTGTTTGTTGGTTGTTAATGGGATGACTGCCCAAAAAAAATCATCACAAATTAACGTAGAGTATTCCGATTTTGCCGACATCAACCAAACCGAAATTCCGGACGCATTATTGTTGCGAGGCAATGTAAGAGTGAGTCATGAAGGCGTAGTTTTTACTTGTAACAAAGCTTATTTCTTTCAAAAAGAAAACTATATCAAGGCTTTCGGCGATGTCCAAATGGTACAAGGCGACACGCTTTTTTTAAACAGTAAATACGCCGAGTACAATGGCGAAATCAAGCAAGCGTATGCCACCGGAAACGTAGTCATGCGTTCTCCCGAATCAAAATTGGTGACCGATACCATCAACTTCGATCGCAATACCCAAGAAGCTTTTTACAATACTTACGGGACAATTACCAACCGAGAAAACACTTTAAAGAGTAAATCCGGACGCTATTATGCCAACGAGAAAAAGTTCCGTTTCCTGACCGCCGTAACCATTACCAATCCGAAATACACGATTAAATCGAATCACTTGGATTATTACACCAATTCGGGTCACTCCTATTTATTTGGTCCTTCTACCATAACCAGTAAAGAAAATTTCATTTACACCGAAAAAGGATTTTACGATACCAAAAAGAATTTGGCCTATTTCAAACGAAAATCCTACATCAAATACAAAGACCGCCGCATTGAGGGCGACAGTTTGTACTACGATAGAAACCGGGAATATGCATCGGCGACCAACAATGTCAAAATCACCGATTCTATCAACAAAGGCTTAATCAAAGGTCATTATGCCGAAATTTATCGCAATCTGAAAACCCAAAAAGATTCGATGATGATTACCAAAAGAGCCGTGGCCATAACTTTAGTGGAAAACGATTCGATGTACGTGCACGGTAAGAAAATGATAGTAACCGGAAAACCCGGCGAACGCATCGTGCGAGCCTTTAACAACGTCCGCTTTTACAAAACCGATATGAGCGGTAAATGCGATTCGATTCATTCGGACCAAAAAACCGGCTTGACCAAATTGATCAAAAATCCGATTTTGTGGAATTATGAAAACCAGATGACCGGTGATGTCATGCATCTTATCGGCAATAATAAAACCGAAAAACTGGATTCACTTAAGGTATTGAACAATGCTTTTATCGTTTCAAAAGATACACTCGGCAACGGTTACAATCAAGTGAAAGGTCAAAATTTATACGGTAAATTTGAAGACAATAAGTTGCGGGAAGTCGATATCATCAAAAACACTGAAGTCATTTATTACATGCGCAATGACCAACAAGAACTCATTGGCATCAACAAAAGTGTAAGCAGTAAAATCAATATGGTTTTGGATAAAAATACTATCGAAACCATTACCAATTACAACCAGATTGACGGCGATATCTATCCCGAAAAAGATTTACCTGAAAACGCCCGAAAGTTACGCGGATTTATTTGGCGCGGCGACGAGCGCATCAAGTCGAAAGACGATATTTTCCCTCCGGAAGAAAACGAATTAGACGCCAAAATTCAAGCCGAACGCAAAGCCGAAATGGATCAAGACAACAAACCGCTTTTGCCGTCCAAAGAAACCTTGGATTACGACAAAAACAATCCGAGTCCGAAAGCCAAAGCCGCCAAAAAAGAAAAAGAGAACGGGGCAAAACCCAAGGTACAATAGTCTCAGCTTTCAGTCTCATTTCATGACCGATAACTGACAACTGACAACCTACTTATCATGAAAGAAGATTTTTTAAAATACCAAGCGCAAACTTCACCCTATCCTTTAGGCATGGAAGTATCACATGCTGTTGGTTCTTATATTTACGATACTCATAATAAAAAATACCTCGATTTTGTAGCCGGAGTTTCCGCTTGTTCGTTGGGACACCAACATCCGAGAGTAAATCAGGCCATTATTGATCAATTGAACAAGTATTCACACGTGATGGTTTACGGCGAATACGCCCAACATCCGGCTGTGGCCTACTGCAAATTATTGGTGGAACATTTACCTCCAAGTTTGAACAAAATTTATTTGGTCAACTCAGGTACCGAAGCCTGCGAAGGTGCTTTGAAATTGGTGCGTCGTGTTACCGGTAGAAGTCAATTGATTTCTTGCCACAACGCTTACCACGGGAACACTATGGGTTCGATGAGTGTGATGGGTTTTGAAGAACGCAAACAAATATTTCGACCTTTAATTCCGGATGTCGATTTCATTACGTTTAACAACGAAGCCGACTTGGAAAAAATCACCACCAAAACCGCCGGAATTATCTTGGAAAGCATCCAAGGCGGAGCCGGTTTTATCGAGCCTCAAAACGATTTCTTGGCTAAGGTTAAAAAACGTTGCGAGGAAGTTGGCGCTTTAATGATTATTGATGAAATCCAACCCGGATTTGGTCGTACCGGAAAATTATTCGGATTTGAAAACTACAATGTAGTGCCCGATGTAGTGATTATTGGTAAAGGAATGGCCGGCGGTATGCCTGTGGGCGGATTTATTGCCAATTCAACCCATATGGATTTGTTGAGTCACGACCCGAAATTAGGACACATTACCACCTTTGGCGGACATCCTGTCATAGCGGCAGCCAGCTTGGCTACTTTGCAAGAAGTGCTAGAAAAAGACTACGCCAAACAATCTTTAGCGAAAGAAAAGCTGTTCCGAGAGCTTTTGGTACATCCTTTGATAACCGAAATCCGAGGACGAGGCTTAATGTTGGCCGCCATGACCAGCGACCCGGAAATTACCAACCAAGTCATTTTCAAATGCCAAGACAAAGGATTGATTTTGTTTTGGTTGTTGTTTGAAGGTTGTGCCATCCGAATTACGCCGCCGCTCACCATTTCTGAAGCAGAAATCAGAGAAGGTTGCGCCATCATCCTTGAAGCGATGAATGAAGTGATGAATGAAGAATGATGATTAACGATTTCAGATTGTAGATTTAAAATCTTAAATCATAAATCGTTACTCTTAAATCGACAATCATTATTGTTAATTAAATTGTTTACAACAATCAATTAACCCAACAAAAATACGAACCCCGTTTCCCTAATTTTATTAAGGATAATTTTAACACCTACTAGTATGCACCTGGATCACGACGAAGAAGACTACAACTTATCCTTAGCGAAATTTGAATCGATGTTGAAAACCAACAAAGTTTTATTTTTTGATTCAGAGGAATTCGAGGAAATCATACTGCATTATCTCGATATGGGAAAAGCCACTATGGCTAAAAAAGCACTTAAGTTAGGCTTAGAACAACATCCTAAGTCGACAGGTCTGAAACTGGTTCAGGTAGAAATGTTGGTGTACGAAGACAAATTGGATCAGGCGGAAAAATTACTCAACGAATTGTACGCCATCGAACCTACCAACGAAGAAATATTTATCCAAAAAGCCAATATTTATTCCAAAAGAGACAAGCACGAAAAAGCGGTTGAGTTTTTACAAATTGCGTTAAAATATACCGAAGATTTAGCGGATGTGTACAACTTAATCGGAATGGAATACCTTTTTATGGACAACTTGGAATTGGCCAAAGCGAATTTCATTAAATGTTTGGAAGAAGATTTTGAAGATCAATCCGCGCTTTATAATGTGGTGTACTGTTTTGAGTTTTTAGACCAGAACTTGGAAGCCATCGAATACCTAAAAACGTATATCGACCGTAATCCGTACAGCGAAATTGCTTGGCACCAATCCGGGCGTTTGTATTATGGTGTGAAAGATTACGAAAATGCAGTTCGCGCCTTTGAATTTGCGACCTATATCGATGACGAATTTTTGGGTGCTTTCATGGAAAAAGGCAAAGCCTTAGAGCGTTTAAAACGACACGAAGAAGCCATCGAAAGCTATCAACGTACTATTGAATTAGACGATCCTACTTCTTATGCCTTATTGCGCATCGGAAAATGTTATGAGAAACTGGGCAACAAAGTCGAAGCCTTAAAATATTTTAACAAAACTGTACACGAAGATCCGCTTTTAGACAAAGGTTGGATTGCGATTACCGATTTTTATGTACGCCAAAAAAATTACCAAAAAGCCCTATTTTATGTCAACAAAGCCTTGGCTATAGACGACCAAAATCGTTTGTATTGGAAGCGTTTTGCGACCATCAACAAAGCCATGAATTTGTTTGAAGAAGCCGAATTCGGTTACCGAAAAGCAGTAGAGTTTGGTGATTACCAATTAGACACTTGGTTGTTTTGGGTGGACATGATGCAAAATATGGGCGAAACCAATAATGCGATACTGACATTGATTCAAGCTTCGGAATATTTTCCGGAAGAGTGCGAGATTGAATACCGTTTGTCCGGCTTGCATTTCTCTTTACACGAAGAAGAAAAAGGCAACTTCCATTTGAGCAACGGCTTGCGTTTGAACTCGAAACACAGCACCATTTTAGCGGAATTATTCCCGAGAGTTTGGGAAAGACCATCGGTGCAAGAGTATATTGCCAAACATCAAAAACCGGAATAAATGTCGAAGAGACAATTTGGTCTGATTGGAAAAAACATCGGCTATTCGTTTTCCAAAAAGTATTTTACCGAAAAGTTTGCTTCAGGCCATCTGGAGGATTGTATTTATGACAACTTCGATATCCAATCGATAGAAGCATTTCCGCAACTCATTACTGATAATCCTCAACTCAAAGGCTTAAACGTTACCATTCCTTATAAAGAAGCGGTTATTCCTTATTTAGACCAATTGTCTGATAAAGCCGCTAAAGTTGGCGCTGTCAATGTGATTCGGTTCACCAAAAAAGGAAATCTAAAAGGCTACAACTCGGATTATTATGGTTTTATGAAATCTTTGGAACCACTGCTCCAACCGCATCATCAAAAAGCATTGATTTTAGGAACCGGAGGCGCCGCTAAAGCAGTGGCTTTTGCCTTGAAACAACTCGGTATACTTTATACATTTGTCTCTCGAGAAGAAAAGGAAGGCGTGATTGATTATGAGCGAATTAACACAACGACTTTCGATAATTATCACATTATTATCAATTGTACACCTTTGGGAACCAGTCCAAATACTGAGGCCTTTCCTCCTATTCCATTTGAGTTTTTTACTCACAAACACATCGCCTTCGATTTGATTTACAATCCCGAAGAAACCTTATTTTTGAAAAAAGCCAAACAACAAGGCGCCATTACCAAAAATGGTTACGAAATGTTAGTGTTGCAAGCAGAAAAGGCTTGGAAAATTTGGAATAAATAGTTTCACCATGTAAGGCATTTAAGTTCGATTAAGACAGATAAAGAACTTATGACTTTTATGATTCAATTAAAGAATAATGAATATTAAGCTAATCGCCATTGGCAAAACCGACAACAAGGCTTTACAATCGTTAATTGACGATTATACCAAACGCTTGTCTTTTTACATCAAGTTTGATTTAGACATTATACCCGATATCAAAAACGTTAAGAATCTTTCGGAAGCACAACAAAAAGAGAAAGAAGGCGAATTGATTTTAGGCAAATTAACGCCAACCGATCAATTGATTTTACTGGATGAAAACGGTGCTACTTTTTCGAGTGTCGGATTTTCAGATTATTTGCAAAAGAAAATGAATTCGGGTACCAAAACCTTAGTCTTTGTGATTGGCGGACCGTATGGCTTTAGTGCCGAAGTTTATAAAAAAGCCCAAGGCAAAGTCTCGCTTTCCGAAATGACTTTCTCCCATCAAATGGTTCGGTTATTCTTTATAGAACAACTGTACCGCGGTTTTACCATATTGCGCAACGAACCGTATCATCATCAATAAAAGTACGAAGTTGGAAGTACGAAGTTAGAGTTTAGTAGATGTACTCGCGTTTGGTTTTGATGGTTACGCCTTTTTGGGTAATGTTCAGCTTCTTCAAAAACAATTTGTATTCGATGTATTTCCCAAACGACATGCCTTTGTCATAAGAAAAATAAAGGCGCGTATTCGGCATTTTATTGATAAATTCTTCCAACTGATTTTTAGAAAATACCAATTCATCGTAATGCACCAAATCGTTTCGGTCTAAATAAAAATGACGAATGTTAAAATCGGGTTTCTCCAATTTATAACGAATTTCAGTAAACGGTATAAACGCCAAATTTTTCTTTACGGTATCAGTATAAGTAAAATAGTTCTCCGAAGCTTCGTTTTTGTGGGCGCTGTTGTCTTTTTTGTTTTGCAGTTTTTTAATCTCCAAAATCACTTTGCGCAACGGCAAGCGCTTATCAATGTTAAACAACCAATTGGTAGAACTAATGGAATTATTACGATTCACTTCGACCAAAGTATCTTTCTCGTTAGCGTTAAAAAAGAAATAAATCGGCGAATGATCTTTCACTTCAGCCACTATTGTTTCTTGGGCAACCGGCAACAACACTTCTTTGTCTTTGCCGCAGGACATCAACAACATTGAAAATAGTAGTAAGACTGTCTTTTTCATTTTAGTTTTGGGGATTTAATTTTTAGCCATTAAACTTTGGTTCAATTTTACGCATTCTACAGCTTCTTTCACATCATGTACTCTTAAAATAGTGCTACCTTTTTGTAAAGCAATTGTATTGAGTACCGTGGTGCCGTTAAGCGCAAACTCGGCTGTAGTTTCTAAGGTTTTGTAAATCATTGATTTTCGGGAAACGCCAACTAATATTGGCAACTCCAAACGGTCAAACAACTCTAAATTGGCCAACAGTTCAAAGTTTTGTTCGGTTGTTTTAGCAAAACCAAAACCAGGATCTACAATCAAATCGTTGATGCCAAAACTTCGGGCTTGTGCTATTTTCTCCGAGAAATAAAACAAGACTTCTTTAGTGATGTTGTTGTACTGCGCCAAACTTTGCATGGTTTGCGGATTGCCTTTCATGTGCATCATGATGTATGGCACCTGAAAATCGGCTACGGTTTGCATCATTTGCTCGTCTAAACCGCCGGCAGCAATATCGTTTACTATACAAGCACCGGCCTCTAAGGCTGCTTTGGCCACATTAGCTCTGAAAGTATCAACAGAAATCAGGGCTTCAGGAAAATGTTGCAGTATTAGTTGCACTACCGGAACCAATCGTTCGGCTTCTTCAACTTCCGAAACAAATTCAGCACTCGGCTTACTCGAATACGCGCCAATATCGATAAATGTTGCGCCTTCCTCAAGCATTTTTTCTGCATGGTTCAGCAAGGCTTTGTCATTGGCATACTTGCCGCCGTCGTAAAAAGAATTCGGGGTAACATTTAAAATACCCATCACTTTGGGAATCGTTAAATCGATTAGGTTTCCGCGACAATTGATCGTCATTTTCCGGTGTTTGTGGTGGTTAGACTGACTTCCGTTAAAATATGCTTAAAACTGAAATTACTAAACTGTATTCATCCCTCGGCAATCAAAAAAATTCTTTACTTTTGGGAAAATTTGATACAAAGATACACTGAAATGAGTAATACTTCTCAAGAATATGACAAGGTTATCGCAATTTGCCGACAACTGTACATCAATAAAATGAAAGACTACGGTAGTGCTTGGCGCATCTTAAGATTGCCGTCGTTAACCGACCAAATTTTCATCAAAGCACAACGCATTCGCAGTTTGCAACAAAATGACATCCGAAAAGTTGACGAAGACGAAAGTGGTGAATTCATCGGCATTATCAATTATTCTATTATGGCCTTAATTCAGTTGGACTTGGGTGTAGTAGAACAACCCGATTTAGATTTAGCGAAAGCCACCGAATTGTTCGATGCGAAAGTGGCTTTAACCAAATCGTTGATGGAAGCCAAAAACCACGATTACGGCGAAGCTTGGCGTGAAATGCGCGTGAGTTCGCTAACCGATTTGATTCTGCAAAAACTACTTCGCGTGAAACAAATTGAAGACAATCAAGGTAAAACCATCGTTTCGGAAGGCATTGATGCTAATTATCAAGACATGATTAATTATTCGGTTTTTGCGTTGATTCTAATGAAATTTGGGCAATAAACAGAAAGAAATCTATTGAATTTTGGTTTTCGGTTTTTGAAACTTATTTGGAATTTGCTTTTTAATATTTGAAACTTAGTATAATGAATACATCAAAAAATAACATCGCTTGGGGCATTCGAATTGTAATTTCGTTTTTGTTTTTACTTTCGGCGGTAGCCAAACTGTATCCGTCGCCTTATTTTGCCATTTCTACTTTTGAGGTAAAGCAATTGTATCCAATGGGCTTTTCTGAAGGACTTGCGCCTTACTTTTCCAGAGTACTAATCGGTATTGAATTGGCTTTGGGCTTTTTGATTTTGCAGAAAAACTTTTTGCGAAGCATTATCGTTCCGGCTACTATATTGTTATTGTTTGTTTTTACGGCTCATTTAACGATAGAAACCATTCAAAACGGTGGAAATTCAGGCAACTGTGGTTGTTTCGGAAGTTTGTTACCGATGACACCTATCGAAGCTATTTTAAAAAACGTAGCGGCTATGGGATTGTTGGTTTGGCTGTTAATGATTGTGCCAAAAAACAATGAAAAAGGACATAACTTTTGGATGCTTACAACGGTAACTTTAGCATCCATTTTAGCGTTATTCATGCTGGCGCCGATTCAACCTGTGGAAAGTCAGTTTACTGTTTCGGAACCGGAGGAAACCGTGACTGATACAGTTGCCACAACACCAATTGACACTGTTGCTACTGAAGTTATCGTAAAAGATACAATAAAAAAGAGCACTGAAGTCAAAACGGAGGTCAAAGCTGAACTGAATGAACCTGCCAAACACAAATCGGGTTACGCTCAATATTTCTCACACATCGACAAAGGAAGAAAAACACTTTGTTTCTTCGTACCGGGTTGCGACCATTGTAGAGATGCCGCTAAAGAATTAACCGAATTGCGTAAAAAGACCAAGGACTTTCCGGAAATCTCCATCATTTTTATGAATGAAGAAGCCGATTTGATTCCGAATTTCTTCAAATACGCCGGAGCAGAATATCCGTATAAAATTATTGAAGTCATTCCGTTTTGGAAAGTCTTAGGTTCCGGTAAAGATACGCCGGGTGTCAAATATTTATGGAACGGAAACGAATATAAATACTATTGGGGAATTACCGACAACAAATTCGATGTAATTGATTTTGAGAAACTTATCAACAAGCCTTATAGTGATTTAAAAAAATAAAATAAACGAGAAGGCTTAATATCTTTTATAATGTCGAAAACTAAAATTTATTTTAATATTTTTATATCATGGATGTTTTTATGCTTAGGGATTTATTTGTTGTTGTTCAGTAAAAATAACACTACGCTTTACAAGTTTCCACTGAGAACCATTTTAGGCCTATTACTCATACCGGTTAATGCCGTTTTGTGTTTAAGATGGATTAATATTTTGAGAACCAATTAGTTTTTGACACTAAATATCACCTTATGATCAAATATATCATGTCAAAAAAAGACAATGAAAAAGCCTTTTGGGGAATTCTCCTGAGTGCTATTGTCTTTGGAATTGGCTATTATTTTTTGAATTATATAGCCACCATGGAAGAACCACCAATGGGACATACCATTCACATCCTTATTGGTACCACTTTAATGGCTGTTAGCGGCTTGGGAGTAGTGCTGATTATAAAATACTTGTACGATCAAAAAAGAAAAAGAATAAGAAAAGAACACAAGAGACGCAAGCATAAAATTGTGTTCCTAAAAAATCAAAAAAAAGAGAATTCAACCAAATAGCTCAGTAAAAGAAAACCATGAAAAAAATAGCTTTATATCTTGTGGCTGCCATAACCACCTTATCGTGTTCTAATGCTCAAGTCAAAGAGTTTTCAAAGGAAACCATGCAAAAAGAATTGTTATTGCCTGACAACAACAAAGTCACTTTTAAAGACCTTCTAAAAAAACACAAAGGTAAGGTTACCGTTATTGAAATTTGGGCCTCTTGGTGCAGTGATTGTGTCAAAGCGATGCCAAAAGTAAAAGAAATGCAAGCCAATCATCCGACTGTTGATTTTGTTTTTATTTCGATGGATAAAGCTTTTGACAAATGGCTAGCCGGAATTGAAAAACACGAACTCAAGGGCGACCATTATTGGGTAACCGACGGAATGAAAGGCGAATTCGGAAAATCGATTGATGTGGATTGGATTCCGAGATATATCATTTTAGATAAAAACGGAAAAATAATCACCTATCGCGCCATCGAAACCGATTTTGAAACGATTAATGCTACTTTAAAAACCCTAGAATAATGAGACAAAAAATTGTTGCCGGAAACTGGAAAATGAATAAAAATGCGGAAGAAACCGAAGATTTGTTAAACGACTTAATCGATAAGCTTCCTCAAGATGTTGACGCTCAAATTATAGTAGCCCCTACCTTTATCAATTTGGCTTCAGCGGTAGATCATTTGGAGTTTACCAATATTGCCGTGGCCGCACAAAACATGCACCAAAACGAAAATGGTGCCTACACCGGCGAAATCTCAGCTGACATGCTCAAAAGTATCGGCGTAAACATCGTTATTTTAGGCCATTCCGAAAGAAGAGCCTACTTCCATGAAACCGATACTATCTTGGCACAAAAAGTGACTACCGCCTTAAAACACGACATGACGGTAATTTTTTGCTTCGGCGAGGAATTGAAAGACCGCCAAAACAACCAACATTTCAATGTAGTAGAAAACCAATTGCGTGATGGTTTATTCCATTTAGAAAACAACGATTGGGAAAAAATTATTTTGGCTTACGAACCCGTTTGGGCCATCGGAACAGGTGAAACCGCTTCGCCGGAACAAGCACAAGAAATGCACGAATTTATCCGCGAAACCATCCGAAAAAGATACGGCAGCAACGTAGCAGAAGATGTTTCAATCTTATACGGCGGCAGTGTAAAACCGGACAACGCCAAAGAAATCTTTTCAAAACCTGATGTAGATGGCGGTTTAATTGGCGGTGCTGCTTTAAAAGCCAGTGACTTTGCCGCTATTGTAAACGGAATCTAAAAGTTATAAATCTAAACAACTTGAAACCTTTCATTAATTTGAAAGGTTTTTTTTATAATAAAAAGAATAAAAGTGTTTTTTATCGATTTTATTTGCATTTTAACGATTAAATGACTTATATTTACTGCGTCACAAATCAAACAAATACCGATGAAATCAAAATTTTTACTATTACTTCTCTTGCTTGGCTTTAGCCAATTGCAAGCCCAATTGGATACACAGAAACGATTTCAATCTGATACCCGCAAATATTATATTTGGAATGCCGATTTTCAAAAATATGAATTGGTAGAAACGGAATACGAACATTCGATTATCGATATACGTGAAATTGGCTCCAAAACCAATGGCTATATCGTTATTAGTATGGTGGACAACGGCCAAGTTCGCATGCACCATGGCTCGATTTATAACTTCACTAAAGACAGTGAAAACGAAGGCGCTTGGTCCATACAATCAAAATTCATGCGTGCCCGATTGATTTACAATCCCAAAGAAAACACGATGACCTACATGTACGACAGCAACGACAAACGTTATAAAAGATTAATGGTCTTTACGGTTGCTCCTGATGAATTGCCCGACGCTAACTTGAAAAGTGTCGTAAAAATGGACTAAATTTCTTTTTGACAAAATACTTTCCTTAAAGCTACGGGATAATTACCTTTGTCAAAAATTCTACTCATGTCAAATATATATTTAGGGTATCACTTTACCGTTGAACCCAAAGAACTAGGTTCTGAAATCTTAATCGCCGAATTAGGTGAAAAACCGTTTGAAAGTTTCATCGAAACCGACAATGGTTTTAGTGCTTATATTCAGAAAGATTTGTGGTTTGAGGCTATTTTAGAAGATATTTATTTGCTGACTTCCCCGGAATTTAAAATCTCTTATACCATAGAAGAAATCGACCAAGTAAATTGGAACGAAGAATGGGAAAAGAATTTCGAACCCATCGATGTAGATGGTAAATGCCATGTACGTGCTCCGTTTCATCCTAAAACAAACGCCGAATTCGACATTGTAATCGAACCGAAAATGAGCTTCGGAACCGGTCATCACGAAACCACACACATGATGATCCAACATTTATTGGAAACCGATGTGACCGGAATGAAAACGCTTGACATGGGTTGCGGAACGGCCATTTTAGCCATCTTAGCCGAAATGAAAGGTGCTAAACCTATTGACGCTATCGACATTGACAATTGGTGTTATTTAAATTCTATTGAAAATGCCGAACGCAATTATTGCAAAGAAATAACCGTTTACGAAGGTGACGCAGAAATGTTAAAAGGCAAAAAATACGACTTAATCATCGCCAATATCAATCGAAATATCTTATTAAACGACATGCAGCAATATGTAGATTGTTTGAACAAAAACGGTCTATTGTTATTGAGTGGTTTTTATACTGAAGATATTCCGTTTATCAACGCCAGCTGTACAGAAAAAGGACTGACTTTTGTAAAGCAGTTCGAAAGAAACAATTGGGTTTCTCTGAAATACAGCTATTAATTCCAAGTACCAAAGTTTAGTTAATCGAACCCGAAACATTAAACTCGAAACCAGCAACATGAGTACAATAGAAAAAATACAGGAAGACGTTTTAACCGCAGAAGAAGTAGGAACGAATAACGAAATTGTATTGTACAACGACGATGTCAATACTTTTGACCACGTAATTGATACGTTGATTCGTGTGTGCCAACATACCGCCGAACAAGCCGAACAATGCGCTATTTTAGTACATTATAAAGGAAAATGCACCGTCAAAACCGGACATTTCGATGAGTTAAAACCACAGTGTACCCAATTGTTAGAAGCCGGTTTAAGTGCTGAAATCGTGTGATTGCGGATTGCTGATAGCAGATTTTTGATTTAAGAACTTTTAAATCTACAATCTCAAATCATCACTCTTTATTCTTCAATCTTTATGCTTCCAGTCGAATTCGTCGTTGTCTTTGATGATGGCGCCAATTTCTACACGTACAACGTCGTCGAACTCCGATTGTAGAATCAGCCAGTTGCTTTCGTTAAAATGATTTTCAAAAGAGTCAAAATCTTCCGTTGACCAAGATTTAAAGGGTAAGTCCGATTTGAGTTTTTCTACATTCTTCCCTATCACTTTTTGCCCTAAAACAGTACTTTCCGGATGGGAACAAGCGATATACCCTAAGCGGAAATCTTCATCTTCATAGAATGTCAGACTCATCTTTTGGTCATTGTACAAATACAACACATTGCCGTCTTCATCTTTGAATTGTTTCGAAGGCTTGCCGTAGAGCGCTTCCACATGGTTTTGCTTCATTCCGAATAGCAGTTGGTCGATACCGTTTTTAGGATTAATTATCATAATTCTAGTTAATTTGAATAGGATGAACGATTGAGATAATGCGTTAAATATTATGAAGAAATTCGACGTATTTAACTATTTTTACACGACAAAAATACAATTTATATGGGACTTTTTTCAGCACTTATGGGCAATGCCGGACAAGCCAGTTCGGAAGATTTACTAAAGCAATACAGCCAGTTATTATTAGACGACGAAAAAATTGAAATGGGCTTCAAACTCATACGCGATGTTTTCATCTTTACCAACAAAAGATTGATTTTGGTAGAAAAACAAGGACTAACCGGAAGCAAAATTGAATATAAATCCATCGCTTACAAAGCCATTAGTCGATTTAGTGTTGAGACCGCCGGTACCTTCGACTTAGAAGCGGAATTGAAAATCTGGGTTTCCAGCGAACAAAACCCAAGCATCACCAAACAATTTACCAAATCGGTTAATGTGTATGAAGTTCAGAAGGTTTTGGCCTATTACGTATTGTAAAACCGATTAATACTCAAATACACCAAACTCACTTTGAATAGTGAGTTTTTTGTTTTCGGACGCTTCCACTCTACCCACAATTCTGGCTTCAACACCAAAAGATTCCGAAATCGAAATGATGTCGTTCGCAATTTCTTCCGGCACGTATAATTCCATACGATGGCCACAATTGAACACTTGGTACATCTCTTTCCAATCGGTTTTGGAATTTTCCTGGATGAGTTTGAACAAAGGCGGTACCGGAAATAAATTATCTTTAATCACATGTACGTTGTCTACAAAATGTAACACTTTCGTTTGCGCACCGCCGGAACAATGTACCATACCGTGGATGTCTTTTGAAGAGTAGTTGGACAAAATAGCTTTGATAATCGGAGCGTATGTTCGGGTTGGCGACAACACTAATTTTCCGGCATCAATTGGAGAATCTTGTACGGTATCAGTCAATTTAGTTTGGCCGGAATACACCAATTGGTTTGGCACTGCAGCATCAAAACTCTCGGGATATTTTTCGGCTAAATAGTTAGCAAAAACATCATGTCTGGCTGAAGTCAAACCGTTACTGCCCATTCCGCCGTTATAACTCTTTTCGTATTTCGCCAGACCGAAAGAAGCCAAACCTACAATCACATCGCCGGGTTGGATATTCGCATTATCGATCACATCATTGCGTTTCATTCGAGCCGTTACGGTAGAATCGACTATAATGGTTCGCACTAAATCGCCCACATCAGCCGTTTCGCCTCCTGTAGAATGAATGGTAACACCGAAAGATTTCAATTCGGCTATCAACTCTTCCGTTCCGTTGATGATGGCAGAAATCACTTCGGCCGGAATCAAATTTTTATTTCTTCCGATGGTGGAAGACAGTAAAATATTATCGGTTGCTCCCACACACAATAAATCGTCGATATTCATGATTAAAGCATCTTGAGCAATGCCTTTCCACACCGAAATATCGCCGGTTTCTTTCCAATACAGATAAGCCAACGAGGATTTGGTTCCGGCACCGTCGGCATGCATAATCAAGCAATAGTCGTTGTCGTTGGTCAAATAATCGGGAACAATTTTACAAAAAGCCTTCGGAAATAAACCTTTATCGATGTTTTTGATGGCGTTGTGCACATCTTCTTTAGAAGCGGAAACGCCACGTTGGTTGTAGCGTTGACTGTTATCAGAACTCATGTTGTGTTGTTAGTTGTTGTGTCGCAAAGGTAAGAGTAATGAAGTAAAATCACAATGCGAAAAAGAAACAATTTGGAAATGTTACCATTGGATTAATTCTCCAAAATCAAAATTTCTACCCTTCGGTTTTCATCGGCTTCGGTTTCGTTGCGTTCCGGGATTTTATGTATAGGACGAGACACACCGAATCCTTTAAATTTCATGCGCTTTCTATCGATACCGTTACGCAACAAATAACTGTAAACGGCGCGAGCTCTTGCGGTAGAAACATCGTTTACATCAACTACGGTTTGGCAACAAATATGGCCTTGAATTTCGATTTTTAACTTCGAATTTTCTTGCAAGATACAGAGCAAATCGTATAGCACAAATTCAGATTTCGGGACAACACGAGCAGAATTGTTAAAGAAATAAAGATTGGGCAAAGCTATAGTTTCTCCGGCTTTGGCATTTTTGACCTTTTGCGACAATTCGCTTTCGGTAATTTTAGGTGGGATTTCTGTGTAGAAAATAGTCACACGTCGGTTTTCAGCTTGAACAACAGATTGCTTAAAGTCCTTTCCGTAAGCCACTTGTTGCAAGGTTTGGCTGAATGGAAGACCGCTCTTTTCCAATAAGATTTTGACATTGGCTATGCGGCGTTCCGCTAAGTGTTTGTTATAATCCTTAGTATCAATACTATCACAAAAACCTAACAATTGGGTAATTTCAATTGCCTTATGATTGGCAATCCATTCGTTTAAAGCTAGTATCGAATTTTGATTGGGGAAATCTTTATTGAAATCGAAAAATACGTCAAACTGCTTTTGAGTAAATCCCAAAACAGACCAAAAAAACAATACTATGACGCATTTGATTTTCATATTAATTTTCGACAATCAGAATTTCCACTCGGCGATTGGCGGCGCGTTCCACCTCGTTTTTTTCCGGTAGCGGATAAATGGGTTGCGTGCTTCCGAAGCCTTTGTAAGACAAGCGTGCGCGATAAACATCGTTAGTGATTAAAAAGTTGTAAATCGCTTTGGCTCTTTGAGTAGACAAATCGGTTCGGTCGATCGGCATACAACACAAATGGCCTTGGATTTCAATTTTGAGCTGCGGATTATTTTGCAACACCAACAACAGTTCATATAATTTGCCTCGAGATTCCGGTACAATAGCAAAAGTATTGATGACAAAATTAAGATTGTCAATTTTTAGCTTTTCTCCGGATTTAGCATTGCCAACTAGCTTCATAAACGCGCGGTCTAACTTGTACTCGGTTTTGGTACCATTGGGATTTTCGAAGACCAATTTTTCGGGATATTCAATTTCGGGTTTGGCTTCTTCAACAATAACGGTATCTTTTTTCAAACCAAGGATTTCTGCTTCTCGCGGAATGTCTTTTTCTAAGATGTAGAAGATTGTTACCCTACGGTTTTCGGCTTTATTGGCCGACTGCTTGAATTTTTCGCCCAAGCTTAAGGTTTTAAAATCGGCTCTGATTTGGATTTGGTCTTTGACTTTGTTGAAAATAAAATCGACTCTTTTTTGGGCTAAAGTATCGTTGAATCCGCTGGTGCCATCTTCATCGGTAAAACCATGTATGGCAACTATTTTGTTGTTACTGTTAGCTAAAAGCCATTGGTTAAGCCGATTTTCTTCTTTTTTAGTCAGCTCAAATTTATTGCTGTCAAAATACAAACTCACCTGCTCTTGAGAAAAGACGGCAGTAAAATAAAACAGTAAAGCAACAGTAAGGCAATGACGTAACATGAGTAGTTATTTAAGAGTATAACGAAGTTACGGCATTTTTTATATAAAAACACCCGACATTTTTTAAACGTCGGGTGTAATTTGAAAGTAAAATTATGCTTATCGTGTAAATAACAATTCTCTGTATTTGGTTAACGTCCAAACTTCATCGTCTACTAACAACTCTAATTTGTCGCAATGTTCTCTGATGATTTCAAAGTATGGTTTTACTTTATCGCAGTAAGCTTCTGCCATTTTTTGCGCATCAGTTAAAGCGTTGGCTTTTTTACGAGCTTCAGTCATGGCTTCTACATTAGAGTTGATGCCTTCTATGTGAGCCGAAATTTCTTTGATTAAGAAGATTTGCTCTTTGGCAATTTTCTCAAAATCTTTACCGAAGATTTCTTTCAAACCGCGTACGTTTTCGATTAAAGTATTTTGGTAACGAATAGCTGTTGGAATCACGTGGTTACGAGCAATATCGCCTAATACTCGACCTTCAATTTGGATTTTCTTAGTGTATTCTTCCAATTCGATTTCGTAACGCGCTTCCACTTCAACGTGGTTCATTACGTTCAAATCATGGAATAATTCCAAGGCTTTTTTAGATACTTTAGCTTTTAACGCAGCCGGAGTGGTTTTGTGATTGCTCAAGCCTCTTTTCTTAGCTTCTTTTTCCCAAGCGTCGCTATAACCATCGCCTTCGAAAAGGATATTTTTAGTTTGCTTGATGTATTCTCTCAACACATTGAAGATGGCTTCGTCTTTTTTCAAACCTTTAGTATCGATCAATGCATCTACTTCTTTTTTGAATTCTTTTAATTGTTTGGCCACAATGGAATTCAAAGTAGTCATGGCATTGGCACAGTTTGCCGATGAACCCACGGCACGGAATTCAAATTTATTTCCGGTGAAGGCAAAAGGCGAAGTTCTGTTTCTGTCGGTATTGTCCAACATTACATCCGGAATTTTACCAACTACGTTCAATTTCAAATCTGTTTTTTCTTCAGGAGACAATTTGCCTTTAGAAACACCTTCTAATTCGGCCAAAACCTTAGTCAATTGTTCACCGATGAAAACCGAAATAATAGCCGGTGGTGCTTCGTTGGCGCCTAAACGGTGATCGTTGCTGGCTGTTGCAATAGCCGCACGTAATAACTCTTCATACTCTTGAACCGCTTTAATTGTATTGATAAAGAAAGACAAGAATTGCAAATTGCTCATAGGCGTTTTGCTTGGAGACAATAAATTCACTCCGGTATCGGTAGCCAAAGACCAGTTGTTGTGCTTTCCTGAACCATTAACCCCTTTGAATGGTTTTTCGTGAAATAATACTTTAAAATCGTGACGCTCGCCTACTTTAGACATTACGTCCATCAATAATGAGTTGTGATCAACCGCCAAGTTGGTTTCTTCGAAAATCGGAGCCAACTCAAATTGGTTTGGTGCCACTTCATTGTGACGGGTTTTTACCGGTATGCCTAACAACATACACTCTTCTTCCAATTCGCGCATATAGTTTAAAGCTCGTGACGGAATAGAACCGAAGTAATGATCATCTAATTGTTGTCCTTTAGCAGAAGTATGGCCTAACAAGGTTCTTCCGGTTAACAATAAATCGGGTCTTGAGTTAGCCAAAGAACTGTCAACCAAGAAATATTCTTGCTCCCATCCTAAAGTGGCGGTAACTTTTTTAACGTTTTTATCAAAATATTTACAAACTTCAGTTGCTGCCTCATCTACAGCATTCAAAGCGCGCAACAAAGGTGTTTTGTAATCTAAAGCCTCACCGGTGTAAGAAATAAATACCGTTGGGATACACAAAGTAGTTCCGAAGATAAAAGCCGGAGAGGTTGGATCCCAAGCAGTATAACCACGAGCTTCAAAAGTATTTCTGATACCACCATTCGGGAAAGAAGAGGCATCCGGTTCTTGTTGAACCAATTGGCCTCCACCAAATTTCTCAACCGGATCAGAACCATCGTAAGAAGTTTCAAAGAAAGCATCGTGTTTTTCAGCGGTAGTTCCAGTTAACGGTTGAAACCAGTGTGTGTAATGGGTAACGCCTTTAGTCAAAGCCCATTCTTTCATTCCCATAGCAATATAATCCGCCAACTTTCTGTCGATTTTAGTGCCGTGCTGGATGGCATCTTTTACTCCTTTGTAAGCATCGGCAGTTAAGTACTGCTTCATGGCTTTATCATTGAATACATTAGAACCGAAAAGCGCCGATTTTTTATCGGCTTCTTCAAATTTTACCGGTTTTCTGCTCGAGGCATCTTTTAAGGCTTGAAAACGCAAAGTTGACATAAAAAGTGATTTTAAATGATTATACCCTTATTAATTTATTGCAAATATAGCAATATTTTGATTTCAAAATAAGGATACCCTATTTTTTTTAGGGGTATTTTAAAAATAAAATATAATAACCAAAATCAACAGCACCCAGACTTGTTGTTATTATTTAATATCTTTTCACAAGGCAAAATCCTATATTTGCATTACCTTTAAATATAGCATCATGACTGTTTGGATTGTTTTTTTAGCACTGATTTTTTTGTTCTTAGCCTTAGACTTAGGTGTTTTCAACAAAAACCCTCATATCATTAAACCTAAAGAAGCCGGAATCTGGACCGGAATCTGGGTTTCCTTATCTTTTATATTTAGTATAGTTGTAGGTTGGATTTATAAAAACGGACTAATAGACAATCCGACTGACATCACTCCATCTGTGGCTTCCATGAAGTTCATCACCGGTTATTTGATAGAACTATCCTTGAGCGTCGACAATATTTTTGTGATTGCCGTGATTTTTGCTTCTTTTAAAATTCCGCAGAAATACCAACATCGCGTACTGTTTTGGGGCATTTTAGGCGCCATAGTCTTCCGAGGATTGATGATTTTCTTCGGCGTAATTCTGATTAACAAATTCAGTTGGATGACCTACTTATTTGGTGCGTTTTTGATATTCACCGCTTTCAAGATGTTGTTCAAAGGCGATGAAGAAGAATTCAATCCGAAAAAATCTTTTGTTTACAGAAACCTGCGCAAAATAATGCCCATCACCAGTCATGCCGATGGCGAGCATTTCTTTGTAAAACGCAAACATATTACTGCGGCAACGCCTTTGTTTGTGGCATTGATTGTGATTGAAGTGATGGATATGTTGTTTGCTTTAGACAGCGTTCCGGCGATTTTAGCCATTACTTCGGATCCGTTTTTGGTATTCAGTTCCAACATCTTTGCCATTTTAGGATTGCGTTCGATGTATTTCTTTTTAGCTAATATGTTAGAAAAATTCAGCTATCTGGAATACAGTTTGATTGCCATACTGACTTTTGTCGGAATCAAAATGCTTATCATTCATTACTACAAATTCCCGGAATGGGTTTCGCTAGGCTTTATCGCTTTATCACTTGCTGCCGGCATCTTGGTTTCAATCAGCAGAAAAGACAAAGAATAGTTTATTGGTAAATCCACATTAAAACGGGTTGGGCAGAACCTTTTAGTATTGGATCGATGATTTTCATATTGGCATTAGAAATGGTAGGACAACCCCAACCTTCAGGCGTGCCGTTTGGATACACTTCCTTGTCGGACACTTTTTCCCAAGAATGAAAAACGATATAACGCGATTGTGCATTGCTATTGGTTTCTTCCAAGCCATGCAAAACGTATTTAACGTTGATTCCCCAATCGCTCCAAGCCCTTTGCCCAATTTTATATTTTCCCAGAGAAGAGCAATGACTACCGTCTTTATTGCTGAAAGTCGGATCGTCCTTTGACCAAGTTTGACTCCACGGATAATTACAACAACCGTGACCAACAAGCATTTGTCGAGTAATCTTATTTTGTTTGAAATCGTACACAAAAAAACGATTCAATCCCGAGTGAATACTCATGTCAATTAGTATACAAAAATCTTGGTTGAAGTTGTTTTTACGACAAAAAGTCAAAGCTTCCTTAGCCTTTTCATTGGTTTTGGAAACATCGACTTTAGGTTTGTGTTCACTTTTATACTTATGGTTGATACTATTGTAGCCGTAAGCAACAACCACTGCTATTAGCAACAGAAGAAAAATATTTTTTTTCAAGAGTTGGTTTTTTTATGTATAACGCAACAGTTTGGTTTATAGTATAAAAGATATACAATAATTTAGGCTGGGGGATTTTCATCAAAATTCACCATCCAGTTGATGCCGAATTTATCTTTTAACATCCCGAAATAAGCACCCCAAAAAGTTTGTGTCATGGGCATGAAGGCATTTCCGCCTGCTGCTAATCCATTGTAAATACTATCGGCTTCTGCCTTACTCGATGTATTAACCGAAACAGAAATATTGGTTCCGATAATCGCATCACCGCTAGCAGATGTACTGTCGCTTCCCATAATAACAGTATTCCCAATCGGTAAAGATACGTGCATAATTCTATTGGCTTCATCCTCGGAAATCGGAGGACAATTGTCATCGGCCGGCATATCTTTGAATCTGCCCAAATATGGAAATTCACCTCCAAAAACGGATTGGTAAAAAAGGAATGCTTCTTCACAATTTCCGTTGAAAATTAAATAAGGATTTACTTGAGTCATTTTAAATAGTTTTAATAGTTGTTTTACAAAGTGATATTTACAACGGATTAGTTAGATATTATTTAGTTTCTAATTCAAATATACAACTTTCCGCTATGTAAAAAACAGTATAATGGAGAATAGTGTTCTTCTCTATTGCGTTACGTAACAGTAAATAACCGAAAATAGCTTTCAGCCTTTTTAAATCAAAATAACAAGAAATATCTTAGCCGTTTATCGAAGTAAGTGATACCATTCATCGAAAATAACAACAAATCTTCGACAAAAACCAAAGCATTGTAGTATATTTATGTACTGACATTCAAGACATTTTAAGAAAATTAGCTATCCAATTAAACTAATATGAAAGAATATGGCTTAAAATCATCCTAAAATCAAAACAAAATCCCTAATCCTTACTAATCCCCTAGCCTAATGAAAAAAATTACCCTACTCCTCGTTCTATTCTTGTGTGCTTTTACGACTACCGCACAAGTTGTTACAACCATCGCCGGCTCTACGGCCGGGTATACTGATGCTGTCGGAACTTCAGCCCAATTTTACGGCCCGAGAGCTGTTTGCTTAGACAATAACGGATTTATGTATATTGCAGACTACACCAATAATTTGATTCGAAAAATTGAAATTGCCACTAATACGGTCAGTACTTTAGCAGGTTCTACTGCAGGTTTTGCAGACGGAATTGGAACAGTAGCCCAATTTAATGGCCCTAGCGGTATTTGCGCCGACAATAACGGTAATTTGTATGTGACCGATTATTTTAATTTCAAAATTCGAAAAATCGTAATTGCCACCGGTGAAGTCAGCACTTATTCCGGATCCAATTTTGGTTATGCCAACGGCGATTTGACTAATGCATTATTCAATGCTCCGGTTGGCATTTGCAGAGAAGGTAACTTCCTATATATAACGGAAAGCATCAACACCAAAATCAGAAAAATTGATATGGTCAACGGTACTGTTTCAACCTTGGCCGGATCTATACAAGGTACTATAGACGGTATCGGAGAAGCCGCACAATTCGACGGATTATCCGGAATTTGTCCGGACGGAAACGGCAATCTTTATGTGGCTGAAATCAACAACCATCGTATCCGAAAAATCGTTATCAATACCGGAGAAGTAACCACTTTTGCAGGAAGTGGTGTTCCCGGATTTAACAATGGCACAGGGATAACTGCTGGATTTGATAGTCCGATGGGATTAGCTATTAGCAACCAAAACTATTTATTTGTGGTAGATTATGGCAATAACCGAATCAGAAAAATAGATTTAGGAACCGCTGCAGTGACCAACTTTGTAGGGGCAGTTCAAGGCTATGTTGATGGCTCAGGAGCAGCTGCAAGATTTTCCGAGCCTATGGGAATATGCTTTGATCCAAATGGTTTGCTTTACATATCCGATAGAGGCAATCATAAAATCAGAAAAGTTACAGCCGTCTTAAAGGCTGAAGAATTTGCCTTACCATTATCCCTAAAAATATATCCTAATCCAGCTGTTGATGCTGTTACTATCGAGACCAACAGTAACGATGGAAATGCTCAATTAATCATTACAGATTGTGTTGGAAAAGAAGTGTACAAACAACAAACAACACTATTGTCCACTACTTTAAACACTTCCGGATTGAGCAAAGGCATTTATTTTGTGAGCCTTTATGAAGGGTCTAAATCAGTTACCCAAAAACTGATAATTCAATAAAAGATTAAAGCTAATTACCCTGAACGCAGTCTGAAAAGATTGCGTTTTTTTTATGACTAAACTATCGCGTTATTCGTTTGAGTTGTTTTTCGATAACCGTGTTAATCTCCGGAGACAACTTGGTTTTGTATACCAAACCAACATATATAATAGTAACCAAAACCGATTTCAATATTATATTAACAATAGGATGAAAAGAGAAATCCCAAAAATAGAAAAGGAAGAAACAAACCAACCCGATGACAAACGCATAAATAGTATTGACTGTAAAAGGGAATAATTTCATTCTCAAAACCACAAATAGTAATTTGGCAATACTATATAAAGTGATAGAAATCAAAGTAGCGATTGCAGCGCCTTTAATATAGTACAACGGAATAAATATGGCGTTAAGAGTTATGGCAAAAAAACCTAACAGCAATCCCAAAAACAAAACGGCTCTATAGTATTTAGAATTGAAAATGATGGCGTTGTTATTTCCTAAAATCAAATCGAAATACTTAGAAAATCCAAGTACAAAAACCACAAAAACACCTTCTTTGTAATTGCCCGGCAGTAACAAATAGACCTGATTAAGATTCACTAAAATCCCAACAAACACTAAACCTCCAACAATTTGCAACGTAATCGAAGTCTTTTTATACAAGTCGTTTAATTCCTCATGTTTGCCTTGAGTCATCAGTTTGGCCGTAATAGGATAGGTAATTTGGTGCATTGCTCGACTCGGCACCGCAATCACAGTAGCCATAAATCCCGCGACAGAGTAATAGGCAATCTTTTCAATCTCCAAGTATTGATTCAACATCGTTTTATCGATGTCAATCAACATATTGGCCACACTACCGGATAAAATAATAAAAGCCGAATAGGTAAAAATCGCTTTAGCATTCCTGGGTATTTTAAAACTGAAAACAATTTTTTTGACATTATTGGCATATCCAAACATCAAAAGCATACTAATCAAATAAGCAATCATTGTAGCAGTGATAAATTGTTCTACCGAGATAACATTAAAATACACGCCGAAAAGGAAGATGGAAATTAATATTCTCAGTCCGACTTCCTTCAAGAAATTGCCATAAACCGATTGTAAATGCACCTTTACCCAAGCGTAAAATATCTCGAAATAGGCCATACATATTCCTATGATCGGAATTTGCCAAATGTAATCGTAAACGATGTCATTTTTTGTTGCCGAAAAAGCAGCAATAGCATCATAAAAGCAAAAACCAAGAATAAAAATCGGGACTATCGCCAGCATAGGAAGCAACAACACAAAACTTAAAAAGGAAACTTGCTCTTGCTCGGATTTGTGCTCTGAGAAGAATTTAACCAAGGTATTGTGTACTCCAAAAGCCATTAACGGAAAAATAACATTGGCCGAAGACAACAAATAACTCGTTAATCCATAAAACTTATCCCCTAAAAAATGCGGATACATGAACAAGGTATTGGCCGCACCAATCGCAAACCCAATATAGGTAATGATGGTGTTTTTGATGGACTGGTTGACAACGATACCCATTTTGAGTTAGGAGTTTGGTGTTACGAGTTTGGAGAGTTGTTCGGTTAAACTCTTGCGGGAGTATTGCTGTAACCCAACCGCATGAACTTTCAAATTATTCGCTTTATAGTCTTGATAATATTTCAAAAGTAGCTCTTTCAGCTTTTCTTTCTCGTCATACGTAAAGAAAACGCCGGTATTGGTTGAAGTAATAATTTCGGCAAAATCTGAATCTTCCGGACCAATCGCTATTATTGGTCTTTCCGAAACCATATATTCGAAAACTTTCCCCGGAATAATGCTTTTAGTGTCTTCGGAATCAATTTCAATCAACAATAAAACCTGAGACTTTCTTTGATGCGCTACGGCTTCCTGGTGTGATACATAGCCCAAATTCAGTACAAAATCATTGAGTTTAAATTCGGCTATCGTATCTAAAACTTCCTGACTCACGGCTCCGAGTAACTTCAACTGAAAATCAGCCGCAAAATCCTGATTCTCCTTGGTCAATTCCTTCAAAGCTTTCCACAAAATTCTCGGATTACGCTCCGACAAAAAAGAACCGATATGAGCTATCGTAAACTTTTCATCCAAAGGTTGTTTGGTCACTTGCTCAACATCATAACCATTGGTAATTACGGCTATCGGTTTAGAAGTTATGGCTTCAAATTCGGCTTTAGTAGTTTTGCTGGTTACGATAATGGTATCGGCAGTATTGAGCACTTGATTTTCTAAAGCCTTATGTTTTGTTTCGGCATAAGACGACAATTTCAACGCTTTATGATAACCAATAGTAGTCCACGGATCTCTGAAATCAGCTAACCAAGTCACACCCAACTCTTGCTTCAGTTGTAAACCAATGAGATGCAAACTGTGCGGCGGACCGGATGTTACTATAGTATCTATATTGTTTTCCTGAAGGTACTTTTTCAAATACTTCACCGAAGGTTTCACCCACAAAAATCGGGCATCCGGTATAAAAATATTCCCGCGCACCCAAAGTAGCGTTTTTTCTAAAAATGATTGTTTCTTCTGATTTGGAATGATTCCGGAACTGATTTTTTTGGTTTTGTTTTTGCCGAAAAAAGAAGCCAATCCGTAAGGTTCAAAGATTTTATGCTTCAAAATGACAGCCTTCTCCGAAACTTCGCTTTCCAAACCACGGTCAATAATGGGATAGGTCGGATTCTCCGGAATATAAACGATAGGTTGAACATTAAAATCAGGCAAGTATTTCACAAACTTCAACCAACGTTGCACACCGGGTCCGCCGGCCGGTGGCCAGTAATACGTGATAATGAGAAGTTTTTTGGGAGCCGACATTATGCTGCTTTCTTTCCTTTTTGTTCAAAATAAACCACACCAACTATTGCCAAAATCATCAAAATCGAACTGACTAAAGCGATGGTACTTCCTGTTTTTACCACTTGTGGCTCAAAGGTAAACTCAATGGTGTGTTTCCCTTTCGGAATGGCCAAACCACGCAACACATAATCCACACGATAAATGTCAACTTCTTTGCCGTCGATAGTAGCTTTCCATCCGTTATAGAAATTTTCGGAAAAAACCGCAAAACCATCTTGGGTATTGTTAGAGGTATATTTAATGGTATTAGGCAGGTGTTCTTCCAATTTTAAAGTCGCCAAACTGTCTTTTGCGAATCTGGCCGGCAGGGCCAATTTCCCTTCCTCTGTACCACTTACTGTGGCCACGTTTTTGGTATCGATTTTACCCAGAACTTTCATTTCCTCATCGGCTGAATTGACTGTTTTCAACTCGGATACAAACCAAGCATTACCGTTAATAAAAGGATTGGTTACCGCTACGCTTTCGCCGTCATTGGTTTGCAACAACAAGTATTTGATATTTAAGGCATTCATAATAGGAATGCTTTTCTTTAACGTCATGGTTTGCGGATCGATAATTTTACCTAAATCATTCAATTGTCTGTCGATATGATACTCAAACAACTGCTCGTAACGGCGCGGTCGAACAGCACTGTAACCGCCAACAGCTTTGTGGAAATAAGATGTTCTGCCTTGCAATCTGCCCTGAATTTCATAGACTCTGAAAACCGAATTGTCTTTTAGTATTTGATTATCGGCGTCTGTTGGTTCGAAAGGTTGATCGATTTCGCGAGCGCTTCGGAATTGCTTACCGTCGTTGCTTACATAATTCTTATCGATGAAGAACAAATCGCCAACCATAAAAATTCCTATAGCAATAACCGCTGTAGTTTGCGCCAATTTGCCTTTCAAATAAAACCACAACAATCCGAATGTAACCACCATAAAAAAGCCGGAACGCAACAAATCGGTTTTAAACAAATCCATACGGTCTTCTTTCAAAGCATCGATAAAACCCTGTCCGAAGGTTTTGTCTTGACCTTGGCTCAACATATCGGCAATTTGACCATCTAAAGCGCCCGAGAATGAGAAAGCGCCTTTGCAGATAAAAATCAGTACTACCAATCCGATGGAAGTAGCGGCAGTGTACAACAATGATTTCTTTTGATTTTCGGAATTTTTAAAAAACGATTGCAATCCCATAATGGCCAAAACCGGTATACACAACTCCAAAATAACTTGAATGGATGAAACCGCTCTGAACTTGTCATACATCGGCACATAATCGATGAAGAAATCGGTCAAAGCCGAGAAATTTTTCCCCCAAGACAATAATAAGGAAATGATGGCGCCCGCTAAAAAGGCATACTTAATTTTGCGCTTATCGTGAAATAACGCCAAGACACACAAAAAGAAAACAATGGCTCCAATATAGGCCGGCGCAGCCACTATAGGTTGATCACCCCAATAGGTTGGCGCATAATTTTCGGTAAACGTTTGAGCTTCGGTTTCGTTAGCTCCGTAAGACAACATATAATTGTAAACGTGTGAATCAGTACCTAATTTTTCACTATTACCGCCACCATACAAGCGAGGCGCGATTAAGTTCAAACTTTCACCGACACCGTAACTGTATTCTGTGATATAGTCTTTCGACATCGAAGCCGTTTCAGTGTTTTTAGAACCATCGGGATTAAAAGTCAACTCGCTTTTACCGCGCATACTAAAATCGGAATACTCTTTAGTAGCCATCAACCCGGAGGCATTGGCACCAAGAGCTAAAAGAACTGCTGCTACAAAGGTTCCGGCGATTTTGGGTAAAGATTTCAATTCGTTTTCTTGTACCAACTTGTATAAAAAATACACGGCTAAAACCAACAACAAAATCAGCAAATAATACGTCATTTGAAAGTGGTTGGCATTGATTTCGAGTGCTGTAGCCAACATGGTCAACAAGCCACCGTGCAAATATCTTCGCTTGAAAACCAAAATAAAACCGGCCACAACTAGTGGCATATAAGCGATAGCGTGGGCTTTAGCATTGTGCCCTACGCCCAAAATGATAATCAGATAAGTGGAAAAACCAAAAGCCAAAGCTCCGAAAAAAGCTTTCAGCGGATCGACTCTAAACACCAATAACAAACCGTAGAACCCTAAAAAATATAAGAACAAATAATCGGCCGGACGTGGTAAAAACCGGAGTGCGTCGTCTAATTTCCCAATAAAATCATTAGGGTAATTGGCGCCTAATTGATAGGTTGGCATACCTCCGAAAGCGGCATTGGTCCAAAAAGGCTCAGTATCAAACTCGGCTCGGAAGTCGTTTTGCTCTTTGGCCATACCGGTATACTGAACGATATCGGATTGGTAGATTTTTTTGCCTTGTAAAACCGGGTAAAAATAGAGTAAGGAGATAAGAATAAAACCAAAAATGGCTAAAAAATGAGGGTAAAACTTTTGAAGTTGTTTCATGCTTTTGGGTTAGGTTTTCAAGTGAAATTACTTAATTTCTTCGAAATCGATGTACTCACCAACAATTTTCTTTTCTTTAGGCTTTTCATTTTTGGAAGCCTGAGCTTGTTGCTGTTGTTGGTACTGCTGTTGCTGTTCTTGAAATTGTTGGGTCGCTTTTTCTACTACTTTCTTGGCTACCACCGGTAAAAATAATCGCGCCAAGAACTTAAATATGTAGTAGAAAGCTAAAATATAAAGTAATGTTTTTAACAATCCGCTAAAAGAGGCCGTATCCATGTTGTAAAATAATTTTTGTCAAAAATACTAAATTCCTTGTTGTAAAATTCGCTTCAGCCTCTTAAATAAATGATAAATTGTATTACTTTTGGGAGACCTTATTCACTTGAAAACCGATGTTATGCTTAAGATAAAAAACTTCAGAGTACTGTTTATTACACTACTCTCTTCTACTGCATTTGCGCAGTACACCGATCTTATCAATTCCAACAGACCCGGAAAATCGATGTCGGCTTTCTCTGTTGGAAAAACCGTAATTCAAGCTGAAGGTGGTATTTACGGGATTCAGGAAAAACACGACTTATTGCGATACGAAGCCAACGGATTCGGTACGGAATTAAGTGTGCGATACGGAGCATTTTTTGATCAATTTGAGTTCAATTTAGAAAGCCAATACCAATACGATTGGTACAAAGCACCTTTGGTGAATGATACCCGCGGTGGTTTCAAGCAAATGACTTTCGGAGCCAAATACTTGGTTTTTGATCCGTTTTTAAAACTGAAAGATGACAAGCCTAATGTATACAGTTGGAAAGCCAATCACAAATTCAGTTGGAAACAATTCATCCCGGCAGTGGCCGTTTATGCCGGATTTAACCTAAACTTAGGCACCAATCCGTTTTCGTTCGAAAGCGATCCTACTATTAGTCCGAAATTGATGCTAATCACCCAAAATCAATTTGGCACCAAATGGGTTTTTGTCACTAATATTATCGCCGACAAATACATGACTGATTATCCGAGTTTGGGTGTTATAGCAACCTTAACCCGTGGCTTTAATATGCGCTGGTCCGGTTTTGTTGAAATGCAAGGTTACAAAAGCGATTATTATGCCGACAATGTTTTCCGTTTCGGTGCCGCCTATTTGGTTAGAGAAAACATCCAATTGGACGCTTCTATTGCTAAAAACATCAAAGATACACCGGCCATACTATACGGTGGTGTTGGTTTGTCTTGGCGATTTGACAGCAACTACGAAACCAATTACACTCGCATAAAAAACGAGAAAAAAGACGACAAGAAGAAAGATAAAAAGTCGAAACGAGACAAAGGCAAAAAACGCAAAGACGAAGTTGAATTAGAAAAAGCACCATAATGATTACTGTAAAAGAAGCCAATACCAAAGCCCTTCTCAAAGACTATGTTAAATTTCCGTTTTCATTATATCAGCATCATCCTTATTGGGTTCCGCCATTAATAAGTGACGAGTTAGAAACCTTCGATAAAACTAAAAATCCGGCTTTTACTTCGGCAGAAGCTTACTTTTATTTGGCCTATAGAGACAGTAAAGTAGTTGGTCGAATTGCGGCCATTATCAATTGGGACGAAGTAAATCAACAACACAAAAAGAAAGTTCGATTTGGTTGGTGGGATGTGATAGACGATATAGAAGTGACCAAAGCCTTGTTAGAAAAAGTATACGAACTGGGCAGAAAAAATCATTTAGAATACGTAGAAGGCCCGATGGGCTTTTCCAATTTGGATAAAGTAGGTGTGCTTACAGAAGGCTACGATGAATTAGGCTCAATGATTACTTGGTATAATTTCCCATACTATAAGGAGCATTTGGAACAATTGGGTTATGTAAAAGAAAAAGAATACCTGGAAAGCAAATTTCCGTTTTCGAATGTGAAGCCAGAGTTCTTCTTTAAAGCACAAGAACTGATAAAAAAGCGCTATGAATTGAAAGCGGTGAACTTTAAAAACACCAAAGACATCATGCCTTACGTTGATGAAATGTTTGACTTATTCAATACCAGTTATGCTAATCTTTCTTCATTTGTGGCCATAACCGACATACAAAAAGAATACTTTAAAAAGAAATACATTGGTTTCATCAATCCGGAATACATCAAATTCGTTTTAGATAAAAATGATAGAATTGTAGCCTTCAGTATTGTAATGCCAAGCTTTTCAGAAGCCCTAAAAAAAGCCAATGGTAAACTTTTCCCTTTTGGGTTTTACCATTTATTAAAAGCCAAAAAAGAGAGCAAAGAAGTACTTTTCTACCTTATTGGAGTTGATCCGGAATACCAAAGTAAAGGAGTTACCGCTATTATTTTTAATGAATACTATAACACCTTTAAAGAAAAAGGCATTCAAAATTGCATTCGAACACCGGAATTAGAAGACAATCATGCCATTCAAAACCTCTGGAAGCACTTCGATCCTGTCACTTTCAGGAGAAGAAGAACCTATCGTATTAATCTTTAAAATAGAATCCCTTTATCAAAAAGGGATTTTTTATTTATAGCATTATCTAAAAACCATTAATCGGCTCAAAAATGCAAGTCATCGGATAAAAAGTGTTGTTCATAGAAAAGTTATGACATTTTTAACATTTATAGCCAAATCTGCATAATTTTATCAAACCAAATAAATCTACACTATTAATTATTAGAATTTTAAATATTAGACTCCTTGTTTTTTATTTAGATTTTTGTAATTAAAAAACTACCAAATTGAACCTATTCATGATGTGGTATTATCTAAAAAATACTAAACATTATGAAAAAAAGTACATTACTGAATCTCTCTTCTAATCGAGACTATGTTTTGATTAGAAAAGAAAATGGTTTTAAGATGGACTTTAGTGGAGAAAGATATTTTTCCACTTTGTCAGATTCTGAGAAGATCGGACAAACCAAGAAAAAGGGTATGCTGAATATTCTTTTATTGTTGTTTGTGTTCCTCTTTACCAACTTTTTGTTTGCACAAGCGCCCGCTTGTAATTTGTCCGGACCTTTAAAAGCTAAGCCTCATCTGGGTAAGGTCCTAAAAAACCCTCTCAAGTTTAGTGCGGAAGTCATTAACGACAAACCCAACACTATCTACAATTGGAGTTTTAAAACGAACAACACGGAAGCCAAATTAGTTTCCAGAAACGGTGTCAAAACAATAAGTGTTGATCCCGGAGAAAATGTTGGGAGTTTTACTATTCAACTGACTGTTACTAACGTTAATGCCAATGGGCGAAACGAGAGTTGTACCTGTACACAATCAGTATCAGTCTATAAAGGTTGATCGAATCCTAAACAATAAATAAAAACATTCAATTATGAATTTAAATTTACACAACAATAACTTGAAAGAGGATGGTTGTTGTTTCCAATCTAAAAATAAAGGTTGGAAATGCAACTTAACTACTTTTGTGCTGTTTGTGGCCATTTTGTTTACAAATGCCATTTATGCAGCTACTCCAACAGTATCCTCCTTTTTCCCGGCCTCAGGGGCTCAGGGTCAAGTTGTAACGATTATTGGTGCCAATTTTACCGGTACCACTGCCGTTTCATTTGGTCTGACTCCGGCTGCTTCATTTACGGTTGTAAATGATAATACCATTTCGGCTGTAGTAGGTGCTGGCTCTACCGGATCTGTAAGGGTTACTAACCCATCCGGATTTGGACAAAAATCCGGATTCACTTTCTTCCCGGCGCCATCCTGTAACTTATCAGGTATATTAAAAGCCTGTTTAGCCGATGGCAATATTGCCATTACGACTACTGTACAATTTAGTACAGGAGAACCAACATTAAATTATAGTTTCCCGGCAGGTCTTCAAAATACTACGGGTGCTTCTATCGTTTCAACAGGCCCATTTATTTATGATCCTGTAAATGACTTGGGAACGCAAACTACTATAATCAATCCGGGTACTTCCGGTGGTCAAATTCTTTACCAATTAAATGTTTTAAACGATGGTGGAGAATGTACTTGTAGTAAATCCATAACGATAATCGATTTAGGTTTAGAAGCTTACTTCAATCCTATTACATGTTACGGAGGTACAACTGATTTATTCGTTGATGCTACCTCAAGTGGCTCATCTAAATACACTTTTACACTTCAACCCGGTAATGTCGTTATCGGACCTCAATCTAATCCTTCTGTAGAATTTCAAAATATTCCGGCAGGAAATTATACTGTTACCGTTGTAGACAATAACGGATGCTCTAAGCAAACCGAGGTTACTATTACCCAACCTCCTTTAAATCCTGTTGTTTTAAATTGTCCCGAAAATAAAACTGAGACCTCATGTAAAACACAAGAGGAAATCAATGCTTCATTTTCTGCTTGGTTAGGATCATTCAGTTACACCGGTGGTACAAACCCGGTTTTAACAACTCTTCCTGCTGCACCAACAGCTCCATCAACTTGTTCTTCCGGTAATGGAAATAGCGTTCAAGTTACATGGACGGTTACTGATGATTGTGGGCAACCTCAAACTTGTACAAGAACATTTACCGTTACACCTTCTACTCCTGTTAATGTTGAAGGTCCTGAGAGTGTAACTGCCAGTGCTTGTGACTATGCCAATCAAGCTGCTGTTGATACAGCGTTTGCTGCTTGGGTAGCACAATTCCAAACTATCAATGATGGTTGTGATGCTTCGGCTCAATTCAACATCAGCGAATTCCAAGCACCTAGATTGTGTGACGGTGGTAGCGTAAGCTTGACTTATAGTATCGCTGACAACTGTTCTGAGGACAGTGTAAGTGCTACATTTACTATTACTCC
>Ga0208888_100087_pt1 | contig 68476 bp, 42 predicted proteins | sample LakWasM115_HOW13_2_FD_183929 | JGI IMG/M metagenome (GOLD analysis project Ga0208888, IMG submission 183929) | Freshwater sediment methanotrophic microbial communities from Lake Washington under simulated oxygen tension - Sediment Metagenome... | ecosystem: Environmental > Aquatic > Freshwater >...
AATTGCCTTCTAAACCAGAAAACACAAAAGGAAGTTTTTTTGAAATTTCTACAGCAAATAATGTTGGATTATTTATCTGAATCGCACATGTAGCATTAAAGTCTTTGACTACCTCTTTACTTATTTTGTTTGTGGTTGACATTACATAGGCATTCAATCCTGATTCATAAATTATGTGGCTTGAAGTTTTGGTTTTTTTATTGTATCCTCCAATCATCATTTCACCTTCGCGTCCATCGCCTTGCATTTCGTCAGGATATTTTTTAAACTTATTGAAACAGCTCACCATAATTTCACCGGTTTTAAAAAAATTATCAAGCCAATTAGTATTGTCTAATAATCTGAATACCGGCTCGCGTTTCAAGTTCCAATCGATATGAAAGTTTAGAGAATTGGGAGTGTAATGTATCATTTTTTATTGAAGGGTTGTACGCTAAAACAAGTAGCGTTAGTTTTAATAAGTTTAATTTATTTGCCTATAACTATTGCTCAAGTTTTCTATGGATTAAGGAAACTGTTGACATAATATCTAAAGCATCAGTTTCATTTATTTCCCAAGTAATTTTTGGAGCATGTGCCGCAGTATTTCTAAACATACCAAAAACGCCTTTTATCAGATTAGCAAAACCTTTATGCTCACTTTCTTCTGTTTCGTTTGAGAGTTTATTAATCTTTATTAGTGGATTCTTTATTGAAAATGCAAGTTCAATTAATTCGTTACCATCATTTGTTAGACCAGTTTTTTGCCTAATAGTTTCTGCAATACTTTTAACTGCCTCAAAGACTGAATGGAAATAATTTTCCGCTAATAATTCTGCTTTACAGTATTCATATATTTTTTCATGAGTATTTCTTTGTTGTAACTTACTCTTAAATCTATTAGCTTTTTGTTCTGCCTCTAATATTGTTGAGATAGAGTCTGTTGAAGTAAATTTGCCGTTTTCTTTGAGTTTTAAACCTGAGAACGATAAATATTTGTTCAGTTCAAATCTAATGTCCTCAAACTGTTCATTTTTTCCAACAAACCTTGTAGGACTAATTGATTTATTAATGAAAGTTAAGATATTATTGGAATTTCTATTCTTATTTTGATAGTTGACAAATGCATTGTATAATCTTTTCCATTTTGTTATTATGGGGTCACAATCGTCAATCTTAGCTTCTGCCAGAAACTTTTCAATTTCAGTTCCTGATAATCCTTTGTTGGTCTCTCCTAAAGTTTTACTTATTCCTTCAATTACACCTGCTTCTAATGGTTCAAATATTTTCATATATAGTTTTCAAAATTAGATGATTTATTACCGTTCAAAAATTGCATCAATGTCATCATCTGTGCTGGAAGAACTACTACCACCCGGTCGATATTCATCATCATAGTATCCTAGGTTTTCTAAATAATTTTGTGCCAAGTCTTCAATTGGTGCATTTGATAGTGCATTAGATACATCAAAACCAATTTTTAATAATCCTGTTTCGTTAAAATTACTCAAATACGAATCAAAAACACTTCTTACTTCTGATGTAAGACCTTCAATATCAATTTCTAAATCTATATCTCCGTCTGGATAGTAATTATGTTTCAGATGTTTACTATGATCAATATCCAAATCATTATTGTAGACCATATCAATTAAAATTTGTTCAATCGAACTGTTCACTTTTGAGAGAATATATTCGTCATCAATATTATTTTCATCAATAAAATTCAGTAACCTTTGTAAGTCTTCTTCACTATCTAATTCCTCAATAAAACCATATAAAAAATTGTAGCTGTTGATATTTATTTTAGGTTCAAATTCTTGCAATAACATCAATAGTTCCCAAAGATTATTTCCGGTTGTATAATCTGTACTTACCAATGTTTTAAGAAATATTTCAATTCTTTCAATTAATTTATCGTTAGAAAAGTCAATGTATGACAACAGAATGAGAAAATCCCAATCTTGCTCTAACATTTTGTTTTCGAAAAAATAGTCAAATAATAAAGCATGGATTTTTTTAGAATTAGGTGAGTTAATTTTTTTGAAAATTGTTTGCGAATGAAAATATTTGATTGATTCTGTTGAATTTAAAGATTTAAAAACGTTTGCAATTAGTTCGTATTCTTTGGCATACGAATTCAAAATATAATCGGCGATTGATGGATTAAATAATGAATATTCATATTTCGATTCCTGAATTTGGGTTCTATTCAGCAATGACTTTAAAGCTAATTTTCTAACAGCTTCGAAACTTTTATCAGTGTGGTCACCGAGATTTACAGGATGTAATTTCAAAAACTTATTATAGGATTCCCTTAAATGCTCTTCTGAGATTCTTCCATTATTGTAAACAGTGATAAATATCAATGCTCTCACACAGTCGTCTGTCTGATGTTGAAAATAATCTGACCAGATATCCTCTGGGTTCTCAAGACTTTGATAAATATAATCCCAATAATCAGCGGGCAGTATTTTACCAATTCTGACGCTATCTGTTATGAATTCTATTAACCTTGGATTGTAATTACGGTGAGAAATTATTATTTTATATTTTCTACCTGCATATATTTCATCAATATGTTCCTTGCTTAGATTTGAGTAGTAAATGTGGTTATATAATATTTTGGCTTTATCTGTTTTGGTAAGATTTTCAACTTTCAGTAAAAATTCATTATCCCTAATTTTACCGTTTTGAAATACATGACTTAGACTATGTGCTTTGTTTAAAATATTTGTTCTTGAAGTAAGAATGAATTTTTTTGTCTTATCTTTTGCTATTCTGTTTATGAATTTAACAATATGAGAATCTCGTTTATTGTTGATTGCGTCGTATAAATTACTGCCAAGAAAGTCATCGCAGTAAAATAGAATCTTTTTTTTCTCACTTTCTCTATAGATATTCTCTGCCTCACTAATGTTCTCCTCGATGTCGCAAAATTCATAACCTTTTGCCATATAATGAAGAGTCAATGCGTCTGCTAAAGTTGTTTTACCAATTCCTGGATCACCCGTAAGTATTACGACGTTTTGAGTTTCTAGAAGTCTAATTCCTTTTAAGTGATTTTCTGTTACTACATATTTTAAAGTTCTGTCTTTTATCTCATCCAAAGTACTCTTACTACGTCCAGTAATTGCATTATTGGTAATTAAATCTAAGACAAATGTGCTGGTCATCCAAAGTTTAAAATGTTGCTCCACAATAGGTAGATTTTCTTTCTTAGCCAAAAACGATTGAATATTGTTACCACACAAGATGTCATCCTCTCTCAGAATATATGGTTCAAATATTTTTTTTATTTCTTGTTTGTTTTGTCGAGATAATTCTTTTGACGTGATAAAAATGTACCTACCCGGATTCAGCTTTTTGACTTTGTTGCTTTCCACTGACTTTAATGTGGCAATTAATTGTTGATATGGTGTTTCTAAATAATGCTTGCATTGAATTATTCCTTCTTTATTAGTGCCAATCCAAAATCTTCCATCAACCCCGCCATCGCGACCAGATTTAAATTTCTCAACACTAGTGTTTAATTTACTTTCGATGATAGAGGCACCTAAAGATTCAAATTCACGAGCATTTAATTTTGATAAGTCGTAATCCATTTGAAAACATTGTTAATTTATTAAAGGGATTAATAATAAAGTTTAATAACAAGCAAATTTTTGCAATTACACTAAATATCTTTTTGCAAAAAAATTATGGAATATAATCACCAAAAATTTCTTTTAGCTTATTTCTCCATTTTTCCGGTATGTCATCCCAATTTTCTCCCCATTTTTGAGTTTCGTTATAAGCTTTGAATGGTTTTTCATAAGTTGCTACATAGCCTATTTCATCCTTAATATTTTCAATCATTATAATTACTTTTCCATTTTCACCAATAGACTTCTTAATTGGTTCATTGAATTTAACTGCATTATCTACGCCGTTATCTCGATCATGCACAACTATAGGATTGATTCCTAGAGATACCAAGTATTTTGCAAGCCCCACAATTGCAGCTTTCCCGCGAGCTTTTACAACCTCAAAGTTTGAAAGAATTTTTAAATAATCTTTTTTTGGGAGTCGTTTAAGAGATTCTCTTATCAAAATATCTTCGGTATCACCTTCAATTACAACGACATTGTTTGCATAGAATATACGTGCAATATGGCTATCAATTTTTAACAGCATTTTTACATAGTCTTTGTCATCATCTTGAAGTAATTTAAATTTTTCAGTTACAGAAAAACTGTCGCAATCAACATGATTGCCACTGCTGTAAAGTCGATTCAAAACTTGTTTTGGTTTTCTTGAAATGTCAATTAAATATGGAGAATGAGTTGATGCGATAATTTGGGAATTTGATGTACTAAGATCGTAAATCGCCTCACGCATTTGATTAGCAGCACTCGGATGTAAATATATTTCAGGCTCTTCAAAGCATATTATTAATGATCTTGCATGCTCATCATCTCTTTTGCTTAACCACTTTTGTCGATATCGAAGCATCCCAAAAACTGTAGCGCGAATCATACCTGTACCTTGACTTTCAATACTAGTTCGAATATTACTCGACATTTCGACAGTAAAGGTTGGTTTAAGATTAGTAGGGTCGCTAAGACTAGTTGTTGCGTGTAATTTGGTTTCTGGAAATACACTTTCCAATACACCATTTAAATCCATCATCATTTTTCCAAATTCTGAAGTATCATCCTCCGGATCAAGTTCTTTTGCCAAATTTCTTAAATGACTTTGTGCTTCTTTGAAATGATTAGAACTTTCTCGAACTGTTTCAAATAACTCACCAAGTGTTTTACTTAATACGCCACTACCACTACCTTGAATTTCTGAAGATGATAAATCAACCGGTATTAGTAAAAATCTTGGCAGCATTTTTAAAACATTTCCCGGAATCCCACCAGGATTTTCAAACCAAATGTCTTTGTCAATTATATTCCATATTTCATCTATTTGTTCTAATTTTTCTAATGCAGATTTACTTTTACCAATTGCTTTGTCTAATTCTGGAAAAACCTGAGAAATTATTTTCTCATCTATACCATTGTCTATAAAATCTTGAGGAGTTTTACAATCGTTGAAAATACTATTTAATTCCCTCAACTTAGATTTAAATTCAATCACTACATCTTTTCCAAGTTCATAGGTTTTTTTATATGTTACAGAAAGTCCAGTTTCATCAATTCCTTCAGGAATTTCATAATTAAAAATTCGACCTTTAAATCCTCGCCATGCATTTGCATCTTCAGGCAAGTTTCTAAACTCAGCCTCTAAAATAACTTTTGTAGTATCTACTTTAGTTTCTCCGGTATCTTCATCTATTATCGAATGGTAGTCAGAACTTGGAAGTTGTTTTTTTCCAGAAAGTAAAACTTCAATCGCTGCAAGTATGGAACTTTTACCACAGTTATTTTGACCGATTAAGAATGTAGCATCTCCAAAATTAATGGTAACTTCCCTCAAGCGTTTGTAGCCTGAAATTTTCAGTTTATGTAATTTCATTATGATGTTGTTTAAGTATTACTGCTAACATTTATGCAGCCGCGATTGTAGATACAATATTATTCAACTCAAATATATTAAGATTTCTATTATAAAATAATATTACCGTGATTTATTTCTTACGATTCTTCCGGCTGTCAATATGAAAGATACCTTTTCTATATTCTTCGAATTTGATACCATGGTAAGCTCCAATTATGATAGCTGGAATTACAATTACTATTTTATACCATTGCATTGATTTGAATTTTAAAATGCTCAATGTAATGTGTAGTTTTTTAAAATTGTATGTAAATTAGTAGTAATCGTTATGCCAAAAAGGAGTTTTAGACTTGTTATAAGGGGACTTGTAAGGCAATAGGGTAGAAGAGTATTGATGCGCAGAAGTAATAAAATAACTTGCTAATACAACACGAAAGGATTGACTCCGTCGAATTGCATTTCGTGCGGTAGCGGAGGAGTTTTCTCCGCTAAAGATAGACTTTTTTCGTAAAAACAAAACTTTCGGTTAAAAAAAGACAGCAATAATCGCTTGGCGTCTGTTATGGCTTGTCACTGATTGTGTTGTATATTTAGATTTTATTTTTTTCTTTTCTTTGTTTAATTAATCAACCTTTTTCAGACACAGTACGTTATGGATTTGTTATTTCGGATTATACTATTTATAATTTCTTTCTTTGGGTTTTACATAGCGTTTTTTTTATATGAGAATGAAGAAGGAAAAATTCAAAGTCGCATAGAAGAACTATGGTTAAGACTTGTTGATTGGAATATACCAGGATTCAATAAACGAATTGTAGCTGCCGTAGTTTCTGGAACTAATAACTTTATCGATAGATTGATTGGTGCTGAGGCTTTTTCGAGACAGTCTTTTTCCATTGGAGTTTTTCTTGCAATTATATCTTTTCCAATAGGATTATTTTATGAGATTAGTAATGAATCAGATCAAAGAGTTATTAGTGAGCTTTTACAAACTTTATTCATAATTTCTCCAATCTCTATCATAATAGGGTTTATAGGTATATATTTTACAGTTTTAAAAAAACAAACACTTGTCCTCTCATTTGCTACAATTGGATTATCGGTTGGTTTAGCAGTGTTTTCACAACAATTCAATATTAAGGTATATAATTATATTTTTAAAGTTCTTCCAATATCAATCGTATCAGCAGCATTTTTGCACGTTTGGTTTTTCTCATTATTCAGGCGTCTCATAATACCGTCTCGAATCAGTACACCAGTAGGATTGTTATTTACCTTACTTTACATGTCTATTTTTGTTTTTGGATTTACATTTTACTTTCCCCATCGTTTAGTTGAAATTTTTTTAATGGAAGATAACAAAAATTATATGCTAGCAATATTTTTCTTGACTCTATCCGCTATGTCTTGTACTACGTTTATCCCAATAATTGTAATCATAACTTTATCAATATTATTGTGGTTGAATCGTATATTATGGAGATTTATTCCAAGGTTTATTTATGCGGTTCAGCGAGCAAAAATAATTAAGCAGAAAAAGATTATTGGATTAGTTAGTTTTTATATATTCGTAAAGGCATCATTTCCTGAATATAAAATTATAAACAAGTTACTCAAATTGTTCGGGGTTGATTTGTGATTAGCAATACCGTTTAGCGGCTCACGCTTAGTTCGCGACTAATGGAACTGAGTATTCTCCGCTACGAGAGACGAAGTTATGGAAACAAACCGTTCAATTAACCATCAAGGAGCGAATTGAGATTAGCCGCTGTTAGGTGCAGTTTTAATATTCAAGCGACGAAAATCATCTAACCAACTTTTGAAATAAATCAAATCAGCTCTTCCAATAGTTGAATAAGATAACCATTCATTGTCCAAATCACTAAATGAAATTTTCTTTCTCGAATTATTTTCAACTAAATCATTCAATTCTACAAGTGCTTGATTTCTAGTTTCAAAGTGCATAAATTTTGTCAACAATTCAGCAATTTTTTCTTCGGAGATTTCATTTTTGAATTGATCACTAGATTTTCGAATAGTTTCAAAAATATATGTGCTGCGTAGCATATGCGAAATAAAATGAAGCCAATTTGAGTGGTAAGTATTGGTTGAGAGTTGCCTCAAATTATTTAATAACCTAATAATTAGCGACGTGGCATCGGTGATTTTGATTGGAAAAAATGTTGTTGTAACACAATGAGCACCCGATTCCATAAATGCATCAGATAGCAATTTTACGTATCCATAATTTGGAAATGTTTCACAAGCTGATAAGAATACTAAAGGCGCTGATATTTTGTGCTGAACTATGTCATCTCCAGTTAATGCAATACCATTTTCTTGATCGAGAAATAAAAACGACGATAGTTCTTTTGGATTTGAAGTTCCATGACAATCAAAAATTAGAAGATCAGGTTTATAACTATTTATCGCAAATTTTACCTGCTCTATACTAGAGCATCTTGCAGCTTTAAATCCTAGACTAGTTTGATAACTGTCAATCAAGTCAAACATTTCATTCAAAGCTGCATCTCCTTGCGAAGCACAATGAAGAATCAACGTTCTATTAATTAAGTCGTTGGGAATTTCATATAATCCTCGCTGAAGGTGAATAGCATTATTAATAAGCGAATTCAGATTAAATTCAGGCAACCGACAAACATCGTGTGTTAGAGATAAAGGAAGATTGTTTAAATAAAGCCATTCTATAGGTAAATCGGAAATACAAAATATTTGTCCATTTCTTTTAGCAATATAATCTTTGAGGCTATCACTAACAGTTAGGTTAGCTAGTTTTTCTCCAAACCTCTTTATATTATTCAAAGTAGATTGCTTTTTAGGTGCTGCTTTTTGTAAATGAGATAACTCCTTGTTAATGGATTTACCTATTTGAGGTAATCTAATAACAGGGGAGTAGGAAAACATTGCATGAAAAAATGCGGCGTTATCAAGAAAATTAATTCTTAAAAGATTTTTCTTCATAATTATCGCCATTGCTTCCGGACTTACGTCGTCAGAGCCGCTTTCAATATAATGTTGATAATTTAAATCCTGCTCAGAATTCAAAATTGCCAACCATCTTTTTTGTTCTTTTGTAGGCTTCAACGAATGAAGACTTTCGAACTTAGGGTAGTGATAAGGAGCTACTAATACTAACGTTGATAGATAAGGTTGAAAAGGATCTGTCGTCTGAACTCCTACATGTCGGTACATTATTTCAGAGATGCGATCAATTTTCTTTGCTTTTTCAATTACTTTTTCACTTCTATCGCTAGGAATAGTAAGGTCTTTTTGTGTTTGATTATTTACTTCAAGCCAATTATTTCCGATAATTTGATTAAGGATGAAAAAATTATTCATTTCAACCATTGAGCCAGGATCCGAGTTTTCTATAATGAATGTTCTTCTTGGATTTATTTCAAACTTCAAATCAGTATCGATACCCATTTCGCCGCCTTGGATATAGTAATCAGATAATTTCTTCTTAATAGTTTCGATCTTTGATTTTAGCTGATTAAGTAATTGTTTGGCATTGCCGAATTGGTTATTTGCAAGAACTTCATGAGAGTCAAAAATTTTGAAAAAAAATAAATCTCGATTTTTTAATGTTTCTATCACATTATCAAAATTCGAAATACTCTTGTCAACCAAAAATATCTTCACTAGTGAGTTGACACTAAAAAATTTCGAATATTCTAAAATATTCTGAACTGATTCTTCAGGCTGTGTGGTGAAGACTAGTGAAGGTATTGCAAATATCTCATATCCTTTTGCGGCTTTAAATGTAAAGCTAAATTCAAAATGTTTTATTGAGTTTTCAAGTTGAATGATTTCGACCGGTAGTTCTCGCATCAAGTTGAAACCTGAAACAAAAAAATCATTGTCTATAAAACTTTTCTTGTCGCTAATAAAGATATATTGTATGGTTAGCGGAGATGAGTATTTTATCATTTAGTTGAATTTACGACAAAAAATTGCACCTAACAAATAGATAGTCGCTATGTTATACTACCTATCAACCTCTGAATTGTTTGTATAACCGCTATCGCATTCTAAATTATCAAACTCAAATATATTAAGATTTATATTATAAAACATCAAATACGTGTTTTATTTCTTACGATTTCTCCAGCTATCATTGTGATACATATCCTTTCTAAACTCTTTGAGTTTTATACCAATGTAAACCCCAATGAGTATAATTGGAATTGCGATAAGAATTTCATACCATTTCATAAGAATAAAGGTATAAAAAAAGATGCTCGAAAGCATCTTTTAATGTGGTATAAATTGATAAAAATTAATTAACAATTTACTTTTATATTTATAATGGTTTTTCTGGCCAAAAGTCTTTGGGAGAACATTCAAGAATTTTAGCAATATCATTTAAATGTTTGACATTATATTTTGCCTTTTTTGAAGGAGCCTCAATATCTGATATAAACGTAGTGCTTTTACCCAAAGAAAGAGACAATGAGACCTGACTCAAGCCTTTGCTTTCTCTCATTTCTCTGACTTTTGTAATGATATACTTTTCTATTTCACTAAGTGACTCATGCATTATACAAAATGAGTTTAAAAAAGATAAAAAAACTAAGGACTATAGTCCTGATTGAATTATTTTTCTTATATTAGCAGCGAATTATTTAAATTTGCGATTCTTCAAATGACAATATTGAAGCATTCGCTTTGAATCTCGTTTTCAAAAACTGGTAATTTTTAAACGCGCGAGATGATAAGTACGATGCTCACGTCGATACTGGCGTGGGCTCACTTATTCGTGCGTCGGGTATACCAGTGCCTTGAAAGCGTTTAAGCTGAGTTCCGCGCCTTTTTTTTTCGCGAAGCGAGAAAAAGAGTATTAAGACTAAAACGGGTTCTCCGGCTTATTAGATTCATCAATTATTTTAGGGATAAGGGAAGAGGGAAAAGGTCCTTCGACAGGCTCAGGATGACAAAGGGACAAGTTTATCCAGTTATCACCTTATCTCTTTGTTTTTACAGCTACTTATACAGCCTGCGTGTGAGTTATAGTTGGTTCCCGTTCCCGCCTACGCGAGAATGACAAAACGGGAATGACAGTTGAGTTGGGTTATTTGCTATACTCAGCGCAGGTTTTTTTATACGTTCTTCTTCTTCTTCTTTTGGCTTGATTACTCACGCGCTAATATTTGTTTTGTGTTCGTGAATCTTCGATTTCAAAAGAAGCAAAAGGTCAAGGCTCGGAACATTAGCTTTGCTCTGTTCGCCTGCGGCTCGGGTCAACGGTCAAATTTATTCTAGAATTCTAAATGAAAAGAACTCGCTTCGCTCAAACAGCTTTTCATTTTTAACGAATTCGTCGAAAATTTGACGCTCGTCTGCAGGTTCTAATGCCGGCTTGAACAACAATAATTAATTATTAACCAACAAAAAACGCCTATGGTATAACAAACACAACTAAACAAACAAAAAAAGACTTCCTACCTCGTCGCCAAACTAGAATAGGAAGCCGAAGCTTAAACAAACTAATGTTCAATTTAAACCAAACCAAAATTATGAATAAGATTTCATATGTGAAAGGGCGGAGGTACCTTGTACTGTGCTGCCTTTGTTTACAAATTGCTTATCCAGATGAATTGAGTGAGTCAAAAGGGATAAGGGATAAGGGAAAAGATTTTTCTACTCTATTAATTACAACACAACAAATAATTACCGGAACCATTTCAGATAGTAATGGAGTGTTACCAGGAGTGACAGTTGCTATTAAAGGCACAAATATCAATGCAATAACAGATGAAACTGGTAAGTTTTCTATTGCAGCTAAAACTGATGATGTATTGGTTTTTAGTTACATAGGTTATAAAACGCTGGAGGTAACAGTAACCAATAGTACTATAATTAATGTAACGCTACAAGAAGATGCCACAACTCTCAAAGAAGTGACGGTGAATGCGGGGTATTATACTGTGAAAGACAAGGAACGTACGGGCAGCATCTCGAAAATTACCTCTAAAGACATAGAAAAACAACCGGTGACTAATGTGCTGTCGACCATGCAGGGCAGGATGGCCGGTGTTAGTATAACACAAACCAGCGGCGTTCCCGGTGGTGGTTTTGACCTAAAGATTAGAGGGCAGAATAGTTTGCGGGCGGAAGGCAATAGCCCTTTGTATTTGATAGACGGTGTGCCTTATTCGTCGGAAGCGGTAGGGAATTCTCGAACTACCAGTGTGATGCCTACGCTGGCCAATCCGCTGAACAGTATTAATCCGCTGGATATAGAAAGCATAGAGGTATTAAAAGATGCCGATGCCACGGCTATTTATGGCTCTCGTGGTGCCAATGGGGTGGTGCTGATTACCACTAAAAAAGGCAAGCAAGGCAAAACGCGTTATACCATGAGTGTATCGCAGGGTGTGGCGAATGCTACCCAGTTTATGAAGCTATTGAATACTGAGCAATACCTTGCCATGCGGAATGAGGCGTTTGTCAATGATGGATTTGCGCCATCCTTTATGGATTTTGATGTGAATGGTACTTGGGACCCGAACCGTTATACCGATTGGCAAAAGGAACTGGTTGGCGACACCGCGACTTACAAAGACGCCAATGCCAGTGTGAGTGGCGGTAGCGCCCAAACACAGTTTATGGTTAGTGGTACGTTTCATGATGAGACCACGGTGTTCCCGGGTGATTTTGGGTATAAAAGAGGCGTGTTGCGCAGTAATTTGAACCACGCCAGCGAGAACCAAAAGTTTCGATTATCGCTATCGACTGCCTACACGGTGCAGGATAATGACCAACCGGCGGTAGACCTGTCGCGCACCGCGATGATATTAGCTCCTAATGCTCCGGCGCTTTATAATGATGACGGTAGTTTGAATTGGGCCGGCAGCACTTGGGAAAATCCACTGGCGGCGTTGGCCGGTAAATACCGCACTAAAACCTATGATGTTATAGCCAATGGAACGATAGGCTATATGTTGCTTCCCGGAGTGGAACTCAAGTCGGCCTTTGGAATTACTGATACCAAGCATGATGAAACCCGCACAACACCCTCGACAATATACGACCCAGTGTATGGAGCCGGTCCTGAATTTTCGAGTTTGATAGTGAATACGGTGAATCGCCGTTCGTGGATAGCCGAGCCACAACTGAGTTGGGCACAACAATGGCGCTATGGTAAAACCGAACTATTGGCAGGAGGGACTTTCCAGCAACAAAAAGGCACCCGATTGGTGCAGCAGGGGAATGGGTTTGTGAGCAATAGCCTTATTTATAATTTGGCTTCTGCTTTTAGTGTAAATACTTTACAGGATCAACAGACTGATTATAAGTACCAAGCTTTTTTTGGGAGGTTTAATTATTCTTATCAGGACAAGTATATCTTGAACTTGACCGGTCGTAGGGATGGCAGTAGTCGGTTTGGGCCGGGCAATCAGTTTGCGACTTTTGGAGCCGTGGGAGCCGCTTGGCTGTTTGGTGAGGAGCAGTTTATTAAAGACAAAAGTATCTTAAGTTTTGGAAAATTGCGCGGTAGTTATGGGACTACCGGTAATGACTTGATAGGTGATTACCAGTTTTTGGATACCTTTTTGTCGTCGGGTGTTAGTTATAACGGTGTGATAGGTTTGGAGCCTACGCGGTTGAACAATCCGAATTTTGGTTGGGAGACTAATAAAAAGTTGGAACTGGCTTTAGAGGCCGGTTTTTTTAAAGACCGCATTTTCCTGACGTTGGGTTGGTATAATAACCGTTCGTCGAGCCAATTGGTTGGGATTCCGATGCCTGCTACTACCGGATTTCCTTCGTTGCAAGGGAATCTTAATGCCACAGTACAAAACCGTGGTACTGAAATCACCCTTAGGACCGTGAATTTTCAAAATGGTAATTTTAGTTGGAATACGAATTTTAATATTTCCTTTTCGAAAAACAAATTGTTATCGTTTCCGGATTTGGCTACTTCTACCTACCGCAATCAGTTTGTGATAGGTGAGGCTTTGAATATCCAAAAGGTGTATCGCTATACCGGTTTAGACCCTCAGACGGGCGTTTTTACGTTTGAGGACATGAATGGTGATGGGGTATTATCGGGATTGGACCGACAAGTTGTGAAAGATTTTAACCCTAGTTTTTTTGGTGGATTGAGCAACCAGTTTACTTATGGACGCTGGGCCCTTGATGTGATGTTTCAATTTGTGAAGCAAGACAACTATACTGCGGCAGCTATGACCGGAGTGCCGGGCACGATGGGTAACCAGCCTACGGCTGTATTGCAACACTGGCAAGCACCGGGTGATACCGCAGGTTTTCAGGTTTACACGGCAGGGTATAACGGCGATGCGGTGGATGCTTACTTCAACTATTATGAAAGCGATGCGGTGATTGGTGATGCCTCATTTATCCGCTTAAAGAATGTTGCGTTAAGTTATAAAGTTCCTGAGCGATGGCTATTTGGTGCCAGTTGCAAGGTTACCTTGGAGGGACAGAACTTGTTGACGTTTACCTCCTATGAGGGTAGAGACCCCGAATTTACTACTTATGGATACTTGCCACCCTTGAAGGTGTTTACGGCAGGATTGCAGTTTAGCTTTTAACTTAAAACGATTTGATTATGAAAAACCTTAATTATACAATTGTAATGCGGTTACTACTGCTTATGGTAGTAGTTGCCATGACTTTTGGTTGTGATTCCTTTGTGGATGTTGGACTTCCGAATTCACAACTTAGCTCCGGTACTGTTTTTGAAGAGCGCGCCACGGCCAACGCTGCCATGACTAATATTTACGCTAAATTACGAGATAGCGGGTTGCTTTCGGGTAATGCCTCGGGTATGAGTGTTGCTTTAGGTGTTTATGCCGATGAGTTGGATTACTACGGCATTAGCACCATTGAAACACAGTTTTTATATACCAACAATGTGTTGCCAACTAGTGGTGTGGTGACGGAATGGTGGAGTAGAAGTTATAACCAAATTTACGCTGCCAATACGGTTTATGAAGGTGTAAATAACGCCACTAAACTGGCTCAAGCTGATAAAGACCAGTTGATGGGAGAGGCTTTGTTTGTTAGAGCGTTGGTGCATTTTAGCTTAACGAATTTGTTTGGAGCAGTACCTTATATAACAACTACTAATTATCAACAAAATCAAACAGTTAATAAAATTTCAACACAGGAAGTGTATGACCGCTGTATAGCCGATTTAACAGCGGCGCAGGCGTTGTTACCGGATTATGATTTTAGCGGCATCAGGGTGCGCCCCAATAAGTGGGTGGCTACTGCTTTACTGGCCAGAGTTTACCTTTACCATGGCAATTATGCTGAAGCCGCAAATGAAGCCTCGGCAGTATTGAATGAAACCGGAACCTATTCCTTGGTGACTGATTTTGACAGTGCCTTTTTGAAAGATAGTCCTAGTACCTTGTGGCAGCTTATTCCTCAAAATGATGGTGGCAGCACAGGTGAGGGTGCTAATTTTATTTTTAACTCGGGACCACCACCATTTGTGGCGTTAAGTAGTGCTTTAGTAACTGCTTTTGAGCCGGGTGATTTGCGTAGGGTTCATTGGGTAAGGTCTATTACCAATGGTAGTGATACGTGGTACCATGCCTATAAATATAAGCAGCAAAGTTTTGCGGGAAGTAGCTCGGAATACTCTATAGTTTTGCGTTTGTCGGAACTGTATTTGATTCGGGCCGAAGCACGGGCCAAGCAAGGTTTTTTGAGCGGAGCGCAGGATGATTTGAATGTGATCCGCAACTTGGCTGGTTTGCCTGATACCACCGCTTCAAGTCAGGAAGAACTTCTTAGCGCCATTTTACAGGAGCGACGGGTTGAATTCTTTACCGAGAGTGGCCACCGCTTTTTAGACCTGAAACGCGCAGGTCAAGTTACTACTGTGCTTGATGTTGTAAAACCCGGTTGGGATGTTCATGAAGCCTTGTTCCCGTTGCCGCAAAATGAGTTGCTGCTTAATCCCAATTTAGAACCCCAAAACGCAGGCTACTAATGAAAAAGTTACTTTTAATACTATTGGCGGCCTGCCCGGTATGGGCACAGGTTACGAAGAAACAGTTGACAGAAGCAGATTACTCTTTGTGGCATACCTTGGAGCAAGAGCAGTTATCGGAGGATGGTAACTGGGTGAGTTATAGCTTTACTTATGCCAGTGGTAAGGACACCTTGTTTGTAAAACATACCCAAAAAGCCAAGGCTTACACTTTTGCCGGCGGAACAGATGGGCGCTTTGCCGCCAACAACCACTTTGTATATCGTGGCGGTGATGGAGCAGTGGTCGTGGTTAACCTTAAGACCGGTACATCAATTAAGCACTCAAACATTGGTAATTATAAACTTGCGTTGCATAGTGATTTGTTAGTAATGCATGAGAACTCTGGTACAGCAGCAGGCGATTTATTGGTAGTAACCATGGATGGGAAGGTACTGAAAAGGATTCCAAGAACCACATTGTTTTTGGTGAGTCCGGTGGGTGACCAAGTGTTGTGTGATTATGATGGGCAATTATTATTGCTGGATCTTAACCATTTAGACCACCCGATACTAATTGAATCTAAGCCGCAACAATACCATTCTGCAGTATGGCAGTCTAATGGTGCTTCGGTGGCTTATTTGACAAATGGTCCTGATGCTTACGTTGGATATTATCAACTTGCAGAAAAGAAGCATTTCATTTTTGATAAGAAGCAGTTTGTAGATTTCCCTAAAGATGGTGAATTGTATAATGCTTCTGTGACCGAGTTATTCATATCGGATGATGGGCAAAGGGTGTTTTTTGGTGTGAAGCCAAAACAGGTAGCTTTGGATAATGGTGGTGTGCAAGTGTGGAATACGGCAGATAAGTTGCCATTTCCCCGAAAGTTATCCGTTAATGGTTGGAACGATAGGGCTAAACTAGCGGTGTGGCAACCGATAACGCAACAGTTCAAAATGGTGACTTCGGTCAGTTTCCCCTATCAGGAATTGCTACCTGGCCAGCAAATGGCTTTGGTATTTGACCCTATGACACACGAACCCCAATTTGACTATGATGCACCTATTGATTTTTATTTGCAGGATGTTGTTACCGGTTCTCAAAGGTTAGTTTTGGCGAAGCATAGTCCTGATAGGACCAAAATGGGAGTTTCAACGCAAGGAGACTATATAGCCTATTTTAAAGACAAAGACTGGTGGATTTATGATATCAAGCGAGATACCCACCGGGATCTGACCGGATCACTGGGGCATTCCTTTGTAGACCACTCTTATGACCGTTCGGGTGATGAAAGGGTATGGAGTGTTGCCGGATGGACAGCTAACGATGATGCTGTTTTGGTGTATGATACGTATGATATTTGGAGCCTAAAGACTGATGGTAGCAGTGCTGTAAGACTCACCAAGGGCAAGGAAGAAGGCATTGTATTTAGACTTGTTCCGCAAAAGGACTATAAAACCATTGGCACACCAACAGACAAGGTAGTAGATTTGACAAAAGGGATAGTACTCAAGGCTGTAAGTCCTGATAAAAGCGGTTATTTTAGCTGGAATTCAAAAAGTGGTGCACAGCCAATAGTTTTTGAACCGAATAGGATTAGTGGTTTTAAAAGAACCAATTCCGGTGTTAGTATATTTATTAGGGAGCATTACCATTTATCACCGCAGTTGATAGTAAAGCAGCCTAGCGGTAAGTTTAAGGAAATTGGTCAAAGTAATGAGCAGCAAAAATACTATGCTTGGGGATTTTCAAAACGCTTTGCGTATGAGAATTCTAAGGGACAATCGCTTCGCGGTGCTCTTTTTTACCCTGCAGGATATGATGCTACTAAAAGCTATCCAATGGTGGTGCATATTTATGAGCATTTATCGCAGTATTACAATCAATATGTAAACCCTACACTGCAGAATGAGGATGGATTCAATATTAGTAACCTGACTACGCAGGGATACTTTGTACTGCTGCCCGATATTGCCTATGAAGAGGGAATGCCGGGTGTGTCGGCGGTGGATTGTGTGACCGCTGCCATAAATGAGGTTTTGGCTCATGAATCGGTAGATAAAAAGCGAATAGGCCTTATTGGTCACTCTTTTGGCGGATACGAAACCAGCTTTATCGTAACACAGACAAATTTGTTTGCCGCAGCCATTTCGGGTGCCGGTTTTGCCGATAGTATCAGCTGTTATCTTTCCGTAGGCGATAACAATTTGAAACAGGAGACTTGGCGTTATGAATTCAATCAATTACGGATGGGTGTGCCGCTTTTTGATGATTTTGACCGGTATTTGCAGAATTCTCCGGTTACTTTTACACCCGGGGTAAATACTCCACTTTTACTGTGGGCAGGGACAAAGGATAACTCAGTAAACTATCGCCAAAGCCTTGAATTCCATTTGGCTTTGCGCAGGCTTGGAAAACCTAATATATTGTTGCTTTATGAAGGAGGAGGGCACGGACTAACAAAGGCGGAACATCAAATGGATTTGACTCGACGTATGAATCAGTGGTGGGACTATTACTTGAAAGGAGCTCCTAAGCCGGATTGGTTTACTCCAGATACTTTTTAAATAACAAAGCAGTTCCGCAGGGAACTGCTTTGCTTTTGGCTACTGGTGATTGCGTCTCAGTTCGACCACACAGTTTCCACTCGCGTCTTTACCCCAGACTTGTGTAGTACCAACAGTACAAAGTGGTCCGGGATCATCGGAACACATGATAGAGGTGTTACACACCGTTCCGAAAGGGTTCGCTTTAAGATACCCTTGAATGTTGATGGCATCCTTGGCCTCTGTGCTTGTAGTGAACGAGCTAAGAGCGCCAACCAATCCTAAAGCTAGTGCTGCCATAGGAATGAATTTGCTGATTTTTTTCATAAAATAAAAAATTACAAGTTATTGATCTACTCTGTTTACAGGTTTTCGATCTTCCCCCTGATAATTAGCTAATTATATTTTTGGTGTCTTTTTTTCACTTATCCAAAACCTAAGGTTAAAGTCGTTTGTGTATCAGATAGCTCATTTTGTAGCTTACCAGATGATTACCTATGATTCCGTAAAACGTATGACCTTCCACGGCAAAGCGGCTTAGTCGTTTGCCCTCAATGTTGTAAACATAGAAGCTTACGATGTAGGAGCGATTTTTTACATCGTAAACATCTATTATACTCGCCTGTTGCCACATTTTTTCATCTTCAAATTTCCCCATCAGTGCAGCGTTAACGAATAGTAGTCCGCGATGGAGGTAGGCGTTTTTATTTACAGTCAAAGGCGGTGCAGCTAGTTTGTTTTCATTGCGGTCTTTGTTGAGCGCCACCTTGATTTGCGCCTTACTTATGGTATCAATGGTGTTGCCGCGATGGATTATGTTTAGTTTGGAGTCGCAAACGATATATTGATTGCGGTAGTAATAGAGGTATACCAACAGGTTGGAATTAGGGTCGTAGTTAAGGATGCCATCGGTATCGAAAATACCGTCAACTTGTTTTTGAAGTATGGTTGGGTTGGTAATTGTATTATTTTGTTTTTCATCAAAGCGGGCTAAAACATTCTCAGCATTGGCTTTGTGTGTACGAAATGCAAACGAGGTCGAATCGCTAAACACCGGATTTGAAAACTTACTTTTTACTTGCGGTATTTGGGTGGCATACCATTGACCGGTTTTACCACGAAATACCGCCGGGACTGTGCCATCGGAGGCATAGAAATTCTTAGCATAAACTTGCAATTGGAGAGAACGGAACGGCAGGTTTAGATTGTTTAATTTTACTACCAATTCCTTTTTGTTTTCTAGAGAGGTATCGATTTCAGTTAGCAATAATGGGGCAGTAGTATTACCTAAGTATATTTTTCCTTTAGCAATTCCGGCGAAATAATATGAATTATATCCAAGGTCGATTTCGTGTTGTTTTGAAAATTGTGCCGGTAGTCTTCGGACAAAGTTATTGCGATGTTGGATGATGTCTTCAGACATTAAAAAGAGTGCAACTACAAGACCAATAGCAGAGGTGGTAAGGATAGATAAATAGCCAATCACAAATCTGTTGAAGGCGTTAGATAAAATTGCCAAACCCGATAATGCCACGAAAACTATATTGAAAACAAGGTGTTGTGTCCAAGTCATTTCTTCTAATATGCCGCCACAAGAACATGGGGTGAAAGAACTGAAATTGAGAATAATTACTATGTAAGCCGTGAACATTGTCATTAAAGCAAAGCTCCCATAGAGTCCTAACAAGCGATATTTGTTGGTAAGTAAGAGCAATACAATAATAAATTCTACCAAAGGAACTGCAACAGCAACCCAATCTGCAAAGGCACTTAAAAGAGGAGACTGACCCAGTTGAATTTGGAAATTAGGAAAGTCAAACCATTTACTTGCACCAGCATAGGAGAAGAGCAGTATGTGTAGTACTGCGACTGAATAAATAAAGGTGCTCTTTACTGAATTTGAAAATAGCATTACCGAGGTTTTAAAATTACTGATGTAAAGTTTTATATTATATTCTTGTAATGATATGCAAATCAGTATTTTAACTATTCACTTGTTGTTGATCTTGTAATTTCGCCGGGAGCGCATCCAAACTTTTTTTTAAAGGCTTTGTAAAAGTTTAGGTAGGAATTGAATCCGCAGATAAAAGCAATTTTTTTCAAAGGAATACCAGTGGTTTCGATTAGCTTTTTTGCCCGCAATAATCGTTCATCGTTATAGAATTGATAAATACTGGTATTGTATTGTTCGCGAAAGCCTGTTTTTAGTTTAAATTCATTTATCTTGAAATGAACTGATAGCTGTTTAATTGAAATTAGGGGTTCGTCGAGATGATTGAGAATGTACTCGTGCACTTGTTTAATGATTGCTGCTTCGGATTCGAGTGGGTTGTTATGTACCAGTAAGGAGGTGAATTGTGAAGGCTGTTCTATTTTCTCTAATTCGGCAGCAATGCCATTAAGCATCCTTGCTATTTTTTCTACGGCACTATCTTCACCCCGAAGTTCAATGCGAAACTTAAGATTGCCTATTGCCAATTCAAAAAGCATTTTATAGATGATTTTAAGTCGTTGCTGTTGTTCTGAGCCTTGCATGTGATATGATGGTGCTGGAGATGTCGAAAAAGTGCTGAAGTAGCTGTACAGCCAGAGCAAAGCTATATAAAAGCAATTCCCGAATCAAACAGTATAGTGTGCGATTCGGGAATTAAACACATTACTTTTTGTGTTCTTTTGTTTAATTCGTGCGTAATTGTGTAGGTGTCACACCATACTTTTTTTTAAACGCAAACGAAAAATGAGAAAGGTCTTCAAAGCCAATTTCTAAATAAATATCTACTGGCTTTTTCTTTTGATGTGAGAGTTGGTAGAAAGCTAATTCGAGCCTCTTTTTGGTAAGCCATTTTTGAGGTGTTGTACCAAACAGTTTTTTAAAATCTCGGTTAAACGTTGACAGACTTCGGCCTGTTAAATATCCCAATTTTTCTAAAGGCATGTTGAACATAAAATGACGTTCCATAAAACTGATTAGATCGACTTTTCCCGGTTCATCAAAGTTGGCTAACACACTGTCTACACTTTGATCAATGGCTCTCAAAATAGTAATAGCTTCTGTGATTTTTAAAGAGGCAATGTTTACTGGAAAATTGTCTTCCATTTCGAAATAAGGAATCAAGGAAGCCAAACAACTCTCGAGTAATGGATGATTACTGAAACTATATATTTTTTGCTCAGGAATTAGTTTTTCTTTGACTTCTACCTTTTCATAAAATTGCTTCAAACGCTCTGTTGATAAATGCATTACGACAGTTCGATGAGGAAGCCCGTCTTTTGGATAGTTAATTATGGTGGCTAATTGATTTCTTGGGATAAGGAAAATATCTCCTGTATTAAAAATAAAAGTTCTGTCTGCCTGAATTATTTTAGTTTCGCCAGAAATAAACCAGATGAGCATGTGCTCTTCAAACATAATATCTGACTTGAACAGTTTGTCATCGTAGCTTGAAAGCTTGATGTCGGGTGTTATATATTTTGCTTGATATTCCATGGATTGTTTTTGAAGTCATTTTGAATGCTACAAAAATAGTAACTATCATACAGTTTACTTTGTTTAAAATGTCATTTTTTAAGCCTAACCAACAAGTTAGGCTTTATTTTTATATAGTTTTGTGCGGTTAAAAATGAAATCGGACACCGGTCATTTGCTCGCTTAAATCCCAAAGTCGTTTAGCGTTTACCTCATTTAAAGAATAGGCTTCTACACCAAATGTTCCAATACTATTTTCAGATGCCATTTGGGCGATATCAGCATCTTCACAATATACTCCACCAATATTATTGAGCAATGGACTTGTAGCACACCAAACTGTTGTTGCTGCCCCTTGCGGAATTGTTTTTAATCGTGCCGCTATTTCAGGCAATATATTTCCTTGTGCATCTATAAATCCCATTTTTTGCAGCAACTCGAAAGATGCCTCTCTTGCCAGTTCTGTTCCTCCTATTGAACCGGGATGTAATGAATATGCTCTTACATTGTGCTGTTTTGCACGATTGTCTAATTCAATAGAAATCAAGTTGCTTGCTGTTTTGGATTGTCCGTAGGCTTGTAAAGTTTCATATTCCCTGCTTATAAAATTAGGATCATCGAAGTTGAATGGTGCCATGTGATGGCCTAACGAGGACACATTAATCACTCTTGCTCCGTTTGCTTTTTTAAGTGCCGGAAATAATAAGGCAGTAAGATGGTATTGACTTAGATAGTTAGTTGCTAATTGTGATTCGATGCCACGACTGTCTCTTCGCAATGGCACCCACATGATACCGGCATTATTGATTAGTATATGAAGTGGCCTACCAGATGCCAAGAATTTTTTAGCAAATTCCTCAATTGAATTTGGATTCATCATATCTATGGTTTCTAATTCTACGTTTGGAATTTCTGCCAAGTTTTCTTTTGCTTTTTCAATATCTCTTGCGGGTACAATCACTGTTGCTCCAGCAGCAGCTAATGTTTTGGTAGTTTCAAGCCCGATTCCAGCATTGCCACCTGTTACGATTACAATCTTTCCTGTAAGGTCAATTCCGTTGATTACATCACTTGCTGTTGATGTTGCGTTAAATCCAGAGCCTAAAGGCAGTTGTAACGCACCTTGATAATTGTTGTGTCTCATTTTTTATTTATTTAAAAGTTATGGGACAAAATTATGGGCATAACTGATGCTTTACTTTGTTTAAAAAGTCAAATTACTTTGTTTAGAAAGTCAATATCTTTTTGAGGTTTCAAACAGTGTTCCATAGTATAATGAAATGATTTAAATGGATAAATAGTTAACAACTCTTTGCGTAGTCTTGTGTCAGTAGTTTTTGCTTTAAAATAGCCATGTCATCGCTTACTTTTTTGTCTAATATCTTGGCATAGTGCTGGGTTGTCCTCAAATCTTTATGTCCGAGCATTTTGCTCACACTTTCAATAGGTACGCCATTTGACAGTGTTACAGTAGTGGCAAATGTGTGCCGAGCAATATGAAAGGTTAGTTCCTTTTGGATGCCACACATATCAGCAACTTCTTTGAGATAAGCATTCATCTTTTGGTTGCTTAACACCGGTAATAAACTATCTTGGTTACTACATTGCGGATGATTGGCGTATTTTTCAATGATGCTTAATGGGATAGGTAGCAAGGGAATTTTGGATGGGGTATCTGTTTTTTGTCGATGGGTAAAAAGCCATTTTTCACCATCGATACCAATACTCAGATGAGATTTTGTTAAGTTTTTCACATCTATATACGCCAAGCCGGTAAAGCAGCTAAATACAAATATATCGCGAACTAAATCCAAACGTTCAATTTTAAACTTCTTATCCATTAAAGCTTGTAATTCGTCGGAGGTAAGATAAACCCTTTCAACTATCTTTATTTTTCCGCGATAGTTTAGAAATGGATCTCTTTCAATCCAACCATTGGCATAGCATTGTTTTACTATTTTACCAAAGTTTCTAATGTATTTTAAGGTAGAGTTATTATTGCAATTTCTGGTATTTCTGAGGTAAAAGTCAAAATCGTTGATGAATGCGGTGTCTATTTTGGTGATTGAAATATCATCACGCTTGTATGCCTGCCGGAGAAAATCTTTTGTATGACTCAATGCGGTAACAAATCTTTTATAGGTGTTCACGGCATATTCCTTACCAATGAGTTCTCTTACCCGACGGTTATGCTCTTCAAAAATGGCTATTAAATTTCTTTGGTTTTCGTCAATCCCCAAATATCTATTTTTAAATGTTTGAGCGGTAATCTCAAGGTCATTATTTACCATATCTTTTTCCACTTCATAAACCTTGTTTTTCAGGATATCGAGATAACTATTTATTGAACGGGCTTCCTCCGTTAATCCTTTCACTTTGCCCGCATCTGGGTTCCATTTGGACTTTTCAACAAACTTTGAGGTGCTTAGTTCAATCCTTTGTCCATCGATTGTTACTCTTAAATAAATAGGGGTTAAGCCATCTTTGCTGGATTTGGCACTCTTTGCATAAAAGAGTATTGACATTTTGTGCTTCATTTTGTGGTGACTTTTAGGTTAATTAATTTAACTTTTTGCCAGTTTTGACACAAGATGTACATTTTGTGAACACCTTATTTTACTGGCTCTCCCGAGAAATTCGGTTACCCTAAATTTGAAATTTCTCGGGTAACCGAATTACTCACCAACAATTTGATTTTTAATGAATAATTTGACTAGAAGTAAAAACATAAAAGCCTGTAAATCATACGATTTACAGGCTTTTGGTTTAAAATAAAGTAGTTTTTGTGGAGTCGGGGAGAGTCGAACTCCCGTCCAAACAAGCAACTAAAGAGCTTTCTACACGTTTAGTCTTTGATTAGATTTTCGACAACAAGCTATGCCAAAGACAGCGACTTGTTGCTTAGCTCTATCAGTGTCAGAAAGGATTCAGAACATTACCTTTCCTAGGTTTACTTTTACGGTTCCCCTAAACCAGCCGCCATAAACCAAGGCTTCTGAGGAGAATCCAGCTTCCCGACCTTGTCGGGACTTGGCTAATCGTACTAAACTTCGGATTAAGCAGCTAAAGCGTAATTATTTTCGCCGTTTATAAGTTCGTACCCGTGGATTTACGAGCAATTGGTACCTTGCTCGACGTGCTTACTGTTCAATTCGACTTGCTGTCAAAACCAGTCGACCCCAGTTTGTTTTTCTGATTAGCAAAAATCAGACCACAAAAGTAAGGATTTATTCGTCAGTTTCATTCAACTTGAAAGGATAATCACCAAACAAGGAAGCCAGTTTTTTGGATTGGTAGGTTTTTTTGGTGTATTTGTTGGAAAGGGTGATAATGGTTACTTTTTCTTTTCTCAAATTGATAAAAGAAGACGTATTACCATGCCACCAACCGTTGTGGAAAAAGAAAGGTTCGCCGTGTTCAAATTCGACCATACGGATACCTAATCCATAGTTTTTTTGTCCTTTGCTCTCATAACTGTAGCCTTTGTATACTTTCTTGAGCAATTCGGGATTGAGGAAGAAAGGTGCAAAACGAGCAGTGTCAAACTTGAGCAAATCTCTTGGCGTGGAATAAATGTTTTTGTCACCATACACACCGTCTAAGTAATCGGTGCCGATTTCTACATTGTTGCCTTTGTAGGATGGTACTATATTCTCGTGGTCTTTTTTAAAATCGCAAACATAAGTATTGGTCATGCCCAGCGGTGTGAAGATCATTTCCTTCATGGCTTCGGGAAATTTCATACCGGTTACCTTTTCAATGATGAGTGCTAAAACCGCATAATTGGTGTTGCAGTAGCTGAAACGAGTGTCGCTTTTGGATTCCAACGGAATTTCTTTGTCAACCATCACTTTAATGATGTCTTCGTTGGTTAGTGTTACTTTTTTATCCCAATTGTTGTCTTCGTAGGTGAAGTAAGCGTAATTCTTCATGCCGCTTCTATGGTTTAAAAGCGTTTGTACCGTTACATCGGGATACGGAAAGTTTTTAATGATGGTATTGACCTTTTGGTCTAACTTAATTTTATGGGCATCAATTAGCATCAGTGTGGCAGTTGCCGTTAATACCTTGCTTACAGATGCGATATGCAATGGTGTGTCTTTGGTGATTTGTTCATCAGTACGCTTGTTAGCAAAACCCATATAGTTTTCGTAAATGATTTGCCCATTTTTAGCCACCAAGAAACTCACGTTGTCATTTTTTTCAGACCACGTTTTTTCGAAGAACATGGAAACAGCGTATTTTTTTTCTTTGATAAATGCAGCGCTTAATTTGGGTAATGCTTCTTGTAAAGGTTGCATTACGGGTATGCCTTTTTCATTGACCTTGATTACGCCGTCTTCTGTTTTCTCTTGTTTAGAGCATGATGAAAAAGTGGCAATCAGACAATAACTGAGAAAGATATATCGGATGTTTTTGAATTTCATTTTTGAGATTTAGAGAACCACAAATATAATTATTCAGAGTGGTAGCGAATTGACTTTTTGAGAAAGCTATCAACAGTTTTTTCACAATAGTTATTTTCCGGAAAAAGTTTTGAAAACGATTTCGTTACTACTACTTTTGGGGCATTAAATAACAAACCATGAAATTCGGTATCATCAAAGAAAGAAAGAATCCGCCCGACAGAAGAGTTGTCTTTACACCAGAAGAATTGGAGCGATTGCAAAGTGATTATCCTGACGCACTTGTGAAAGTTGAAAGTTCGGATATCCGAGTTTTCCCTGACGAAGATTATAGTAAATTAGGTATTGAAGTGGCAGAAGATATTTCGGATTGTGAAGTGTTTTTTGGAGTAAAGGAAATTCCGGTTGATTATTTGATTCCAAATAAAAAGTACTTTTTCTTTTCGCATACTATAAAAAAGCAACCTTACAACAGAAAGTTGTTGCAAGCCATTTTGGAGAAAAATATTGAATTATACGATCATGAAACGATAGTTGATGCCAATAACAAACGATTGATTGGTTTCGGACGCTATGCCGGAATTGTTGGCGCTTACAACGGTTTTAGAGCTTTCGGCATCAAGTACGAATTGTTCAATTTGCCCAAGGCCGAAACGTTAAACAGCAAGGAAGATTTGGTTGTTCGTTTAAGAAGACAAATCTTTCCTAATCTCAAAATCGTTTTAACCGGCCACGGTAAAGTAGGTATGGGCGCTAAAGAGATTTTGGATGGGATGAAAATCAAACAAGTTTCTGTTGATGATTTCTTGAACAAAGTCTACTCGCAACCGGTTTACACGCAAATTGATGTATTGGATTACAACAAGCGTATAGATGGTCAAGTACTAGATAATAAAGATTTTTATACTAATCCACAAGCCTATACTTCCAATTTTGAGCGTTTTACCAAAGTAGCTGATATTTTTATGGCCGGACATTTCCATGGGAACAATGCGCCGGATATTTTAACACAGGACATGTTGAAAGCCGCAGACTGTAAAATAAAAGTAGTGGCCGATATTTCTTGTGATGTTGATGGTCCGATTGCTTGTACTATTAAAGCTTCAACCATAGCGGAACCATTTTTTGGTTATTTGCCAAGTGAACACAAAGAAGTGCCTTACACACATCCGGGCTCTATAATGGTGATGTCGGTGGATAATTTACCTTGTGAATTGCCTAAAGACGCCAGTGAAGGTTTCGGAGAAATGTTCATGAAATATGTAATTCCGGCTTTCTTTAACGGAGACAAAGACGGCATTTTACAACGCGCTAAAATTACTGAAAACGGTAAATTGACACCTCGTTTCGCTTATTTACAGGATTACGTGGACGGAAAGTAAGCCATCTTTCGTTTTAATGGTATAAGTTTTTTATTTTTGGTCATTAATCCACCAAAAGTGAAACGTTTACTGTTACATCTCTTTTTATTTTGCTTCGTTTATACCAACGCACAAGAGCTCTTGCCTTTTGTTGAAAATTTCACAAAGAGTAACTACAATGGTGATAACCAAGTATGGAGTGTCGCCCAAGGAAATGACAACGCCATTTACTTTGCCAATAATCATTTTTTACTTCGCTACAATGGCGTGCATTGGGAAAAATACAGTTTACCCAACAAAACCATTATTCGATCTGTTTTTGCCGACGAAGACAAAATCTATTCCGGTTCTTACAATGAATTCGGCTATTGGAAAAGAGTCAACGGCCAATTGCAATATAATTCCTTAACCAAAGGCAAGAACTTTTTTATCGGTGAATCTATTAACGAAGAAATTTGGAAAATTTTCAAACACGATAATAAAATCTATTTCCAATCTTTTAACGAACTCTATGTTTTTGATGGCGTTAAAATCAATAAGATTAGGATTCCTTTTCAAATTTCGTATTGTTTTTTAGTAGACAACAAGATTTATGCTGCCTCAGTAAAAGATGGTGTGTATCTCTTTGAAGATGCCGTTTTTAAAAAGAAAGAATCTTGGCAATTGGTGCGTAACAACATTATCCACGCCATAGAGAAAGCCAAAGGGAAGACCTTTGTTTTTACCCAAAAGAATGGTGTTTTTGTAGAAAACAAAAATGAATTACAGCCTTGGACACATCCGTTAAATGATTTTTTAAAGAAAGAGATTATCATTACCGCAAAAGTGATATCTGATACTAAATTGGTTATCGGTACCGCTTTTCAAGGCGTTTATTTGGTTGATTTAGAAACCAACAGCTACAATAATATCTGTCGTAAAAATGCGCTTAAAAACAATTCTATTCTAAGCATTGGCTTAGACAAAGAAAATGATTTGTGGCTTGGTTTGGATAATGGGATTGCCCACGTCGAAATCAATTCTCCTTACCAAATTTTTTCAGATAATACCGGTATTTTGGGATCAGTGTATACAATGGCGTCATACAAAAACGGCTTGTTGTTGGGTTCTAATCACGGTGTTTTCAAGTATCAAAATAAGACGCTGACTTTATTGCCCAATTCTCAAGGGCAAGTTTGGGACATACTTCAAGAAGGCGATGCTTATTTGATTGGTCATAACGATGGAACTTATAGGTATCAAAATGAGCAACTGCAGCGTGTCAATCAAGTTAGTGGCGGCTGGAAATTTTTGAAAAGTAATTTTCACAACAACTTCTTTTTGGCCCATTATTCGGGTATAGTCATTTTTGACCAACCGAACGATTTGAGCGCTTTTAAGCGAATAGATAACTTAACTAAACCAATCAAAAACATCCTTCAAAACAAGCCAAACGAGTTATGGGCTGTTGATAATTACAGAGGATTGTATCGGATACTGTTTGATGATACTTTTAAGATTAAACAGTTGGAGAATGTTACGCAGAAGAATAAAATTCAGAATGATTTTGCCGTTAAGATGATCAATTTTAACAATGAAGTTCTTTTTTACATTAATACCAAGTGGTACAATTACAATGCTATCACCAATAAACTTGAATTGAATAGTTTTTTTAACCGTTCATTTTCAGGTGTTTCTGAACTAATTCCGGTAGATGAAAATAATTTTGTTGTACTCAAAGACAAAGCGCTTTTCATTATCAATCTAATAGATGGTAAATTTATTTGGCGCTTAATTCCGGAGAAGTATTATGAAGGGAAAATCATCAATCAGGATACAAAGGTTTTCAAAAACAACGACCATTATTTGCTCAATTTGGATGATGGTTTTTTTGCTTTCAAAATACAAAAACCAAAGCCAAAACCACACAGTAGAAGTGTCGTGTTGGAAGCTTATGTTGACGGTAAATTTGGCGGTGATAATGTTGTTATTGCTTATAATAAATCGATTAGTATTGAGGTCATATCCGAATATTTCGGTTATAACAAACAAGAGCTTTTTTATACGTTGGATAATAACTCGGACTATTTGGCACTAAAAAATTCTAACATTGTACTGAATAATTTGTCCAGCGGTAGTCATGAATTGGTTGTTTACTACAGTGAAGGCGATCAATACAAACAATTGTCTTCTTTGAACTTTCACGTGGAAAGACCTTGGTATATTTCGTTTTGGATGATTTTAATCTACCTCAGCATCATTTCTGCTTTGTTTTATCTCTATTACAAATGGAACAAAATTCGATATATCGAAAAGTTAAAACTTAAGGAAGAAGAGCTAAAGCATCAAAAGGAAATTTTACACTTAGAGTTAGAAGCTCAAAACAAGCTAAAATTACAGGAATACGATAAACATATCTTAGAGGTTCAAATTCAATCTAAGGCTTCAGAAGTTGCAGCCAAGTCTTTGTCTATTGCCAAACAATCCGAAATGATTGAAAGTATTCAAAAGGCTTTAGAAGCCGAAAGCGATATTAACAGTTTAAAGAGTAGGATTAAAAAATCGATAAAAATCAATGCTTTAAACCAAAATGAATGGCAAAGTTTTGAGAAAAACTTACTCCAAAGTAATGAAGACTTTGTACAGCGATTGTCTAAGAGTTATCCTGTATTAACCGCCAAAGACATCAAGCTTTCCATTTACCTAAAAATGAATCTTTCCTCTAAAGAAATTGCGCCATTGATGAATATCTCTTACCGCGGTGTTGAATTGCACCGTTACCGATTGCGAAAAAAGTTGGGATTGTCTGCCGAAGTCAATTTGACGAAATTTATGATTAATATATAATTTTCTTAATTTTTTTAGCAATACTTTATTTTTAAGGCTGTTCTCTTGTCTTTTTATAACTCATCAATGCTACATCATTTACATTCTCTTTAGATGAGTTTTTTCTTTTAAATATTTGTTATAACTATTTGGTTTTCATTTTTTTATTATTTTTAATTTTCATTTTGATGTGTTGATGTAGTAAAAACCAGTGTGCTACTATAACGTTTTAGTTTGCTACTTTTACTCAAACGAAACTAATTAATCAAAATGAAAATTTTACTAACCTATTTGTTATTGATTATTGTGGGCTACAATTCCTTTGCACAAGAAATTAAAGGAACGGTAACCGATGAAAATAAATTGCCAATACCCGAAGTCAACATCACTGTTAAAGGGAAAAGCATTACTTCCAAAACTGATTTTGACGGTAATTTTGTCATCAAAGCTGAGTTGGGAGATGTGCTGGAATTCTCAATGATAGGATATGACAAAGTCTCCCAGAAAGCTCAATCAGTGATGACCGTTACTTTAAAAGAAAGTAATCAGCTTTTAAAAGAAATAGTCGTAGTGGGTTATGGTTCTAAAAAAGCAGGTTCTATTACGGGTTCAGTTGCTCAAATCAAAGCCCAAGACATTATTAAGACTCCGGCTCAGTCTGCCATACAAGCTATACAAGGTAGAGCCGCCGGTGTTAATATTGTTACCAATGATGAACCGGGCGCCAATCCTTCCATCAGAATCAGAGGATTAGGTACGGTTTTAGGCGGTAGAGATCCGTTGTATATTATAGACGGATTGGAAGCTTCCAGTTTAAACGGCTTAAGTCCTAATGAAATTGAAACCATAGACATTCTAAAAGATGCTTCTTCTTTAGCCATTTATGGTCAGAAAGGTTCTAACGGTGTCGTGGTGGTATCAACTAAAAAAGGGAAAGGGAATAAGCTTAAAATCAATTATGACGCTTACTTTGGTGTGAAAATGATTCAAAGAGAAGTGGAAATGTCTGATGCCTATCGTTATGTTTATTACAACAATTCCGCTTTAGGTTCTACCAATTATTTCAACTTCGATCAACCTTACAATACTAATTGGTTGGATGAAATTACCGGTACCGGTGAAGTACAAAGCAACCATATCTCAATGTCAGGTGGCTCTGAAAATGTAAACTTTTATTTTGGTGCGACCAACTTCAAAGAAAAAGGTATTTTGAACGGAACGGAATTCGAGCGAACCAACTTAAACTCCAGAAACGAGTATACTTTTTTTGATAAGAAGTTAAAAATCAACCAATCCGTTAATGTTTCCATCGTTCGAAATACTCCAAAACCGTTAAGTGCTTTCACGAATGCCTACAAACAGTCGCCAATTGTGCCTGTCAAGTTTGATAACGGCAGATGGGGCGTGCCATTAAGAGATCCAAGTACAGGCCAAGTAGCTATCAACGGTAGTGATCGTTTTAATAATGTGGGCAATCCGGCGGCACAATTGTATTATACCAATGAGAAGAATAAAAACCTGGTGTTATTTGGCAATATTGGTGCAGAATTGCAACTATTGAAAGAGCTAAAATTCAACACCAATTTCGGCGCTACTTTCGATTGGTCAAAAGGCTATACTTTCACACCAAGCAGAGAAATTTGGCTCTCTCAAAACCCAACACAAGAAGTTGAAAATTATCCGGAATCGGAACCCGTAAATATTTTGCAACAAAGAAGGGGAGATAGTTATCGCTGGAATTGGGATAATTATTTTACCTATGCCAAAGTTTTCGGCAAACACGACGTTAAAGCTACTTTGGGTATGAATAGAAGTACCTCAAACAATACCGAAAATATCAGTGGAACTCGTTGGAATGTCCCCGAGCAATCCAACTACTGGTCATTGGATTTGTCTGCCTACAATACTGAAGTTTCTCCGGGTTCTGTAGTGAGTAACAGAAGAGAGACACCGCTTGTTTCTCTGGCTTACTTCGGTCGTTTTGATTACGAGTATGACAATAAGTATCTGTTTAGTGCGTCGGTTAGACGTGAAGGAATCAGCACTTTTCAAGAATCTAAACGATGGGCTATTTTTCCGGCCTTTTCCGGTGGTTGGGTGATGTCTAATGAAGATTTCTTAAAAGATGTCAAATTCCTTAACTATTTAAAAGTAAGAGGTGGTTATGGTGAAGTAGGTAACGGAAACAGTTTGTATGCCTTAAATATTCCAGTATTTGCTGCCGATTATAATTACACTTTCGGAGGTTCTCAAACCATTTATCCGGGAAGCAACCAGCCGTATCAAGTTGATCCTAATCTAACTTGGGAAACTATGAAAGAGATAGATTTTGGAGTTGATTTCCGAGTGTTAAACAACAAATTATCGGGTTCTATTGATGTATACGACAGAAAGTCGGAAAATGTAATCCTTCCGGTAGCCTTGCCTTCGGTATTGTCGCCTGACTTAGTTACCTTAAATACAGGTACAGTAATTAACAAAGGATTGGAATTGTCTCTTAATTGGAAACAAGAGATCAACGACAATTGGAAATATTCGGTTTCAGGAAATATTTCATTCAATAAAAACGAATTGACTAACGTAAACAATGCTTATTTTTCGAATTTTATAGGCGGAAGCATTAATAACGGTCAATGGACTAAGCAAGTCTTAGTAGGGGAAGCTTTAGGAAGTTTTTATGTTTACGATGTAACCGGTATCGATGGTGACGGTAATTTTACTTACAGTGATGAGCGAGTAGTGGCCGGTTCCTATTTGCCAACTTACACTTACGGATTAAATTTCACCTTAAACTACAAAAAGTTTGATTTCTCTGTCGATACTTACGGTGTTGGAGGTAACAAATTATACAATGGTAAAAAAGCACAACGATTTGGTGGTGAAAATGTTGAGTATGATGTGTTGAACAATTTTTGGACACCTTCTAATCCTAATGCTGCCAATCCAAGACCATTTAACGAAGTGCCTCGATCTTCCACCTACTACATCGAAGATGGTTCATATTTACGAATCAACAACATTACCTTAGGCTACACTTTCCCTAAGTTTTTCGATCAAATAGACAAAGTGCGCTTGTACGCTACCGCTATTAACCCTTTCATTTTTACCAAATTCTCTGGCTATTCACCGGAATTATCAGGTAACAATAATGCCGATCCGTTGGGAAGTGCCGGAATCGAATTGGATGCTTATCCAACCAACAAGACATTCTTACTGGGTTTAAATGTTAGCTTTTAAAAAAAATAAACTATGAAAAGTATCTTAAAATACAAACTGTTATTTCTCACTGTATTGTTATTGCCATTTACAGCTTGTGAAGATGATTTAAATGTGGAACCGAATACTGCTTTAACAGAATTTGATTTCCTCAACAATCCGGAAAACGCAGTTAAACTGGTGAATGGTGTTTACAACAAACAACTCGATTACAATATGTACTCCTTTTCGTGGATTGGGATGACAAGCATAACTTCGGATGATGCTGATAAAGGTTCAACACCAACTGATACGGGAACCGACAAACATAAAATGGATAACTTGACGTTCGTGTCATCTGATATCTCTTTCAATGATGTTTGGAAAGGACGATATGACGGAATTTACAGAGCCAACAATGCTTTATTCTATTTAGAGCAGCTTACCATCGATGAAACGCTTAAAAATCGATTAATAGGGGAAGTTAAATTTTTGAGAGCCTTATTTTATTTTGACTTGGTTAGATGCTTTGGCGGTGTGCCATTGGTGGTTTCTAAAATCGATATTAACGATACGCAAACCATCAACGAAGTGGTGTTTGTGAGAAAGTCAAAAGAAGAAACTTATGCGCTGATTGAAGCCGATTTAACCGATGCCATCAACAGATTACCTTTAAAATCTCAATACAGTCCAAACGACTTAGGAAGAGCGACTAAAGGAGCCGCACAAGCGTTATTAGCTAAGGCTTATTTGTACCAACAAAAATGGCAATCAGCCTACGATATGTCGGGAGAAGTTATCAGTTCTAACCAGTATTCATTGCTAACCGACTATGCTAAAGTTTGGCGTGAAGAAGGTGAAAACGGTACAGAATCTATCTATGAAGTACAAGCCTCTTTAACCAATGGATTAAGAGATTATACCAATGTACAAGGACCAAGAGGAACTCCGGATTTGGGTTGGGGATTCAATACGCCTTCTGTAAGTTTAGTGAACTCATATGAGGCTGGCGATTTGCGAAAAGCCGGCACAGTAATGTTTGTGCCTTCCACACTTTGGGATGGATTTACAGCGCCGAATTCATGGACCAATCCAAGGTACAACTACAAAGCGTACCAAAGCCCTATAGCCGAAACATGGAACGGAGACAAGGGCAATACAGCCAAAAACCTCAGAATTTTAAAATTCAGTGATATTTTATTAATCAGAGCGGAAGCTGCTTCTCATTTAGGTTTGAATGATGAAGCCAAAGATAGAGTGAATCAAATCAGAGTCAGAGCCGGATTGCCGGAGGTTTCCAGTGTCACTTTAGCCGATGTTTTAAATGAAAGACGCTGGGAAATGGCCATGGAACACGACCGATGGTTTGACTTAGTCAGAACCGGCAATGCCTTATCTGCTATGGCGTTGAACGGAAAAACTTTTGTAGTAGGCAAACACGAATTATTCCCGATTCCAAGTGATCAAATTATCGCCAGTGGCGGAAGATTATCTCAAAATCCGGGCTATTAAACTTAGTAATTAACCTTAAATTAAATATTTTATTATGAAAACAAACAGATTATTTTATTCCTTGATGGTTGCATCAGGAATCGCTTTAGTAGCTAGTTGCAGCAGCGATGATTCGAATTCATTGCCGCCAATCGGTGGATACAACTCAGCCGATGAAGTAGCCGCAACATCCTTAAAAGCTTACTGGCCATTAAATGGTAATGGTAAAGAATCCATTTCCAACACATCACCAAACAATACTGTGGCTACAACATTCGTAGAAGGTGTCAAAGGTCAAGCTGCCAACTTTAATACTGGTTTTATGGCTTATCCTGCTATTACAGCTTTAAATACTACATCAGGTAGTGCTTCTATCAGTTGTTGGGCTAAAGTATCTAATACTAAATTAGTAGCCGGTGGTCCAAGTAACATTTCTCCAATCTTCTCTTTAACCCGAACCGGTGAAGTTTTTGGAAATTTAAACTTATTGGGTGAAACGCATGGTTTGGTAACCAGTGATTCAATCCAAATGAAAGGAGTATTCAGAATTAAAAATGATGATGGTTCTGAGTTTGGTGGCGATGCCGTAAACATGATCAAACAAGAGTCGTGGATGGACGCTACTCACACTTGGGCAGCCAACAAAATTGGTGGACAATGGGCACACATTGTTTACATTTTTGATGGTCCTACAGGAACAAACAAATTGTATGTTAACGGTGTGAAAATTTCAAATTCTGCATGGGAAGTTAGAAATGGCGGAAATGCTAAAATGTTAAACCACTTCTTACCAACAAGACCGGTTATTGGAGCTTTGGAAACTGTAGCTAACGGAACCAATACGGATGCTTGGAATGCTGCTTTAAAAGGACAAGTGGATGAGCTTAGAGTATACGACAAAGCCTTGACTCCTGCAGAAATCGGAGCTTTATACGAATTAGAATTAGCGGGAAGATAATCACTCCCGGATGAATAAAAAGTCCGGTAGTACGCTATCGGGCTTTTTACTTCTAAACTTTAATCTTCATTACCAATCTCATGAAATTTATTCCCAAAATACTATACTTACTCTTTACCATTCTTACTTTCAGCTCTTGCTCTGAAAAATCTTCAGCGCAAACCGAACCTCCGGTTGTATTAACCGATGATGAAATATTAACCTTGGCCCAAAAAGATGCTTTCAAGTATTTTTGGGATTATGCCGAAACCAATTCAAAACTAGCCCGAGAACGATACCATGTTGACGAACCTTTCGTTGATGCAAATCTTGTGACCACAGGTGGTTCAGGATTTGGATTAATGACTATATTAGTCGGTATCGAACGTGGTTTTGTTTCGAGAAGTGAAGCAGTGACTCGTTTGAATACATCCTTAACTTTTTTGGAAAATGCCGACAGATTTCATGGCGCTTGGCCACATTGGATGAATGGTACTAACGGAGATGTAGTTCCTTTCGGCACCATGGATAATGGAGGCGATATAGTAGAAACTGCTTTCCTTTGTCAAGGCTTAATTTGCTTGAGAGAATACTTTAAAAATGGTACTCCGGAAGAACAAGCATTGGCTCTAAAAGCTGACAATCTATGGAAAGGCGTAGAATGGAGTTGGTATACTAAAGGCGAAAACGCCATGTATTGGCACTGGTCTCCAAACTACGAATGGCAAATGAATTTTAAGTTGGAAGGCTACAATGAATGTTTGATTACTTACATTTTAGGAGCTGCTTCTCCAACTTATGCAATCCCAACCGCAGCTTACCATCAAGCTTGGGCCAGAAACGGTGCGATTGTTAATCCGGCTTCTGTTTACAATATTCCTCTGGTTTTTAACTACAACGGAACAACATCTGTTGGACCAATGTTTTGGGCGCATTATTCTTATTTGGGATTGGACCCAAGAGGACTGAGTGATCAATATGCCAACTATTGGAGTCTAACGCAAAACCACGCCAAAATCATGTATACCTATTGCAGTACGAATCCTGTTGGTTGGATTGGTTATGGTGAAAATTGCTGGGGATTAACCGCAAGTTATACCCGAAATCCTAACGGAACTGTAGGTTACACAGACCACCGTCCCGGAAATGACAAAGGTGTTATATCACCAACAGCTGCATTATCTTCATTTCCATATACGCCTCAAGAATCAATGAGGGCCTTGCGATTCTTCTATGAGAGTCAAGCTTGGAAAGACAGACTAATTGGGGTTGCCGGACCGTATGATGCTTTTTCTCCGCATCATGATTGGGTTACCAAAAGATATTTGGCTATCGACCAAGGAACCATCGTTCCCATGATAGAAAATTACAGGACAGGCTTTTTGTGGAATTTATTCATGCAAGCTCCGGAAGTGCAAAGCGGATTGCAAACGTTAGGCTTTACCTCAACACAACACGGATTTTAAAGAGCTATGAGAATTAAAACAATTCAAATTATTATAGCCCTAGGTTTTTCTTTGATGACTTTTGCTCAGGAAACTAAAGGCTCGTTTGCTAAAGAAGTCAAAGTTAAGTTGTCTTTGAACTACATCTTGCAACTCCCTGAAAACCAAAAAGAAAAATTCCCTTTGCTGGTTTTTCTTCACGGTTCGGGTGAAAGAGGAACGGATTTGGAGTTGGTTAAAAACCATAGTCCTTTTACTTATCAACATTTAATTCCATCACCAGTAGCCATATTGGCGCCGCAATGTCCGGAAAATGTTTGGTGGGATTCCACCGCTCTATATCAATTGATTTTGGATATATCCGAAAAATACAATATAGATAAGTCAAGGATTTATCTAACCGGTCTCAGTATGGGCGGCTGGGGAACTTGGAAACTCGCAGAAGAGCACCCGGAGTTGTTTGCGGCCATAGCTCCTGTTTGTGCTCCTGTCGACAGAATGATGCTGATTAACGCCGATAAACTGAAAGATTTGCCGCTTAAAATCTATCACGGTGCTTTAGATGATGTAGTGCTGCCAACAGACTCAATCGAAATGTATCAGAAATTAAAAGGAATTAATAAAACGGCAGAGCTGATTCTTTTTTCAAATGACAATCACAACAGTTGGGATTCGACTTATTCTAACCCTAAGTTTTACGAATGGTTATTGGCCCAACACAAATAAAATTAAATTTTCGGATGAGACTTTACAACAACCTCACATTTTCTTTATTATTAATCACTTCTGTAGCGTTAGCACAGAAGAAAACGGCTAAGTCCACCATTGCTCCTAAAGAGACTTTTGTACCTGAGTTGTTGGCAAAGATGACCTTGGAAGAAAAAATCGGCCAACTGAACTTACCCACTTCCGGCGATATTACTACCGGTCAAGCCAATAGTTCCAACATCGCCAAAAAAATAGAAGAAGGCAAAGTAGGAGGTTTGTTCAATATAAAATCGGTACAAAAAATTAAAGAGGTACAAAAAATTGCCGTAGAGAGAAGTCGCTTGAAAATTCCGCTTCTTTTTGGAATGGACGTAATTCACGGCTACGAAACCACTTTCCCAATTCCGCTTGGATTGTCTTGTACTTGGGATATGAATTTGATTAAACGCAGTGCCCAAATTGCTGCTCAAGAGGCCAGTGCCGATGGCATCAACTGGACTTTTTCACCTATGGTAGACATTTCTCGCGATCCGAGATGGGGCAGAATTTCCGAAGGTTCCGGTGAAGATCCTTATTTGGGAAGCCAGATTGCCAAAGCAATGGTGAGCGGTTACCAAGGGGATGACTTAATGAAAAACAATACCATTTTATCTTGTGTGAAACATTTTGCGCTTTATGGTGCGCCTGAAGCAGGACGTGACTACAACACTGTAGATATGAGTAAAATCAGAATGTACAACGATTACCTGCCGCCTTACAAAGCCGCAATCGATGCCGGAACGGCTTCTGTAATGGCTTCTTTCAATGAAATTGACGGTATTCCGGCTACGGGAAATAAATGGTTGTTGACAGATTTACTCCGAAAAGATTGGGGTTTTAAAGGTTTTGTGGTGACCGATTATACCGGTATCAACGAAATGACGGATCACGGCATGGGCGATTTGCAAACGGTATCGGCTTTGGCACTAAACGCCGGAGTAGAAATGGATATGGTAGGCGAAGGTTTTTTAACAACACTCCAAAAGTCACTTGCTGAAGGCAAGGTTACTATCGCTCAAATTGACCGAGCTGTCACGTTGATTTTAAATGCCAAATACGATTTAGGTTTATTCCACGATCCTTACAAATACTGCGATACCAATCGCGCTAAAACAGAAATTTTCACCTCAGCACATCGAAATGAGGCTCGTAAAATAGCCGCAGAATCCTTGGTTTTACTTAAAAATGAAGGCCAGTTGCTACCGCTTAAAAAATCGGGAACTATTGCTCTAATTGGCCCTTTGGCTGAGGCTAAAGAAAACATGGCCGGGACTTGGAGTGTTGCTACCAAGCAAGAAAACTCGATTTCTTTGTTCAATGGTATGAAGTCGGTTGTAGGCAACTCGGCCAAAATCCTTTATGCAAAAGGCAGTAATTTAGATTATGATGCGGCTTATGAAGAAAGAGCTACCATGTTTGGCAAAACCCTACACAGAGATCAAAGAACCAATGAACAACTTTTAGCAGAAGCCTTGCAAATAGCTAATCAGTCCGATATAATTGTAGCTGCTTTGGGAGAATCTGCCGAAATGAGCGGGGAATCCAGTAGCCGAACCAATTTGGAAATCCAAAAAGCGCAAAAAGATTTGTTACAACAGCTGATTAAAACAGGAAAACCGGTTGTATTGGTTTTGTTTGACGGGCGTCCGTTGGTAATAACCGAAGAAAATAAAGCTGTTCCTGCCATTTTAAACGTTTGGTTTCCGGGTAGTGAAGCCGGTTATGCTATAGCCGATGTGTTGTTTGGAGATGTTAATCCGTCCGGAAAATTATCGGCTACATTCCCAAGAAGTGTCGGACAAGTTCCGATTTATTATGCCGCTAAAAATACCGGAAGACCATTAGGAAATAAACAAGGAAATTTTGAAAAATTCAGATCTAATTACCTAGATGAGCGCAACGAACCTTTGTTTCCTTTCGGTTTTGGATTGAGCTATACGGCTTTCAAATATTCAAATTTAAGATTGTCTGCCAATACGATGAATAGCAATGATAAGCTTCAAGCGTTTGTTGATGTTACCAATACCGGAAATTTCGATGGTAAAGAAGTTGTGCAATTATACATCAGAGATTTGGTAGGTTCGGTTACACGACCGATTAAAGAATTAAAAGGGTTCAAAAAAATAAGCTTAAAGAAAGGCGAAACGCAAACCGTTTCCTTCGAAATTACAGTAGAAGATTTGAAATTCTATAACTCCGATTTGCAGTTTGTAGCAGAGCCGGGAAGATTTCAACTATTCATCGGAACCAATTCCGATACCACCGATAAAATAGAATTTGATTTGGTTAATTAGTTTAATGTTTACTTCGAAGAAAAACCCTTTGGTATGGAATGACTAAAGGGTTTTTTTAAAGTAAATAGTAATTTCTATCTTTAGCAAAAATATCTAACATGAAAAAAATACTATTGCTTTCGCTTTTATTTATCCTTAACAGCTTGAACGCTCAAGTGCTGGAATCACCTTCCAAAGCGCTCAAACTCAATTTTCAATTGGCGCCAAACGGCAAACCTTCGTATTCGTTAACCTACAAGAACAAGCCGGTTGTGTTAAACAGCTTGTTAGGTGTTTATCTCAAAGGCGATAGCGACCTGGCCTCTAATTTTAAAATTGACAGCATTGGAATGACTACTTTCAATGAATCATGGAAACCTGTACTGGGAGAGCAATCTAAGATAGTAAATCATTACAATCAATTAACGGCGGCTCTATCACAAACCGGAAGTAAAAGAAGGGTGAATATCATTTTCAAACTCTATGATGAAGGCTTGGCTTTTCGATACGAATTTCCAAAACAACAAAATCTGAATTATTTCATTATCTCTGATGAAAAATCAGAATTCAATTTGGCCGGAAACCACAAAACATTTTGGATTCCCGGCGATTTCGATAGTCAGGAATACGCCTACAACGAAACCTTATTGTCTGAGGTAAATTCGGCTAAAATCGATATGAATAACGGTATCGGTTTGAAATCAATAGCCGGTAACTTTATGGTGCAATCACCTTTGATGATGAAGTCTGCCGACAATTTGTACCTCAATATTTTTGAAGCAGCGGTAGTGAATTATCCGGTGATGCATTTGGACTTAAATCCGACCACTTTTGCCTTAACCTCTCATTTGGTTCCGAATGCGATTGGCGATAAAGCGTATTTGCAAACGCCTAGTGTTTCGCCTTGGAGAACCATAATGGTAAGTGATGATGCTCGTGATATAGTAAGTTCTAAAATGATATTAAATTTAAATGAACCTTCTAAAATTGAAGATACATCGTGGATTAAACCTATGAAATACGTTGGAATTTGGTGGGAAATGCACGTGGGTAAATCTACTTGGGATTATGCCGGAAGTCAGAATGCCCAAAACACCGAGTCGAGAGAATTAATTGCCAGCGGTAAACACGGTGCCACTACAGCCAATACCAAAAGATACATCGATTTTGCGGCCAAACACGGATTTGACGGTGTCTTGGTCGAAGGTTGGAACGTAGGCTGGGAAGATTGGTTTGGCAATTGGAAAGAAGATGTTTTCGATTTTACCACGCCTTATCCTGATTACGATTTGGCCGAAATTAATGCTTATGCGAAATCTAAAGGCGTTAAAATGATCATGCACCATGAAACTTCAGGTTCAGTGGCGAATTACGAAAGACATTTGGATCGCGCTCTGGAATTGATGAAAAAATATGGTTATCCTGCTGCTAAATCAGGGTATGTAGGTCGCATTATTCCACGCGGAGAATTTCACGACGGGCAAACTATGGTGAATCATTTCAACTTTGTAGCCCGAAGATTTGCCGATTACAAAATGATGGTCAACTCACACGAAAGTTCGCGTCCAACCGGTTACCACAGAACCTATCCGAATTACATAGCTGCTGAAGCAGCACGCGGAAACGAATTCAACGCTTGGAGTGTTGGCAATCCGCCTATGCACGAAACCATTTTACCCTTTACCCGTTTGTTAGGCGGTCCGATGGATTATACACCGGGTATTTTTGAAATCAAAATGAGTCTTTACGATAAAAATAAAAAAGAGCAGGTTCACACCACTTTAGCCAAGCAATTGGCCTTGTATGTAACCATGTATTCGCCATTACAAATGGCCGCCGATTTACCGGAGAACTATGAAAAATATCCGGATGCTTTTCAGTTTATCAAAGACGTGGCAGCCGATTGGGATGACAGTAAGTATTTGGAAGCCGAACCCGGAGATTATCTGACAGTTGCACGTAAAGCTAAGGGTAAAGAGGAATGGTTTTTAGGCGCCATCACTGATGAGAATGCCAGAAAGACCAAAATCAATTTGAGTTTCTTGACACCGGGCAAAAAATACAAAGCGGTAATTTACCAAGACGGTAAAACGGCACATTGGGAAAAAAATCCTATCAATTATGAAATCATTACAAAAACAGTTACCTACAAAGATTTTATCCAATTAAATTTAGCGGCCGGAGGCGGAACAGCTATCAGTTTTACACCTATCAATTAAATCAATTTATATGAAACATCGGATTGCTTTACTGCTATTGTTATTTATTTCAAATTATGGAATTGCCCAACAAAAAACATATTGCAATCCGATTAATATTGATTACGGTTATTGTCCGATTCCCGATTTTGTTAAGCAGGGCAAACACCGCGCAACAGCTGATCCTGTAATCACTTTTTTTAAGGGTGAATATTACCTTTTTTCGACCAACCAATGGGGTTACTGGCATAGCAAAGACATGTCCGATTGGCAATTTATCTCCCGAAAGTTTTTGCGTCCCGAACACAAAGTCTATGACGAATTGTGTGCGCCATCGTTGTCTTTTGTGAATGATACTTTGCTGGTGGTTGGCTCAACACAAGGCAAAGAATTTCCCCTTTGGATGAGTACCAATCCGGCGAAAGGCGAGTGGAAGGAACTCATTCACAAATCGGAAGCAGCAGCTTGGGATCCGCAAATTTTTTGGGATAAAGACACCGATGAAGTCTATGAATATTATGGTTCAAGCAATTTGTATCCTTTGTACGGCATGAAACTCAATCGCAAAACATTCCAACCGGAAGGCGAGAGGATTCCGGTTTTAGCTCTCAATGATGACGAACACGGCTGGGAACGCTTTGGCGAACACAACGACAATACCTTTCTGCAACCTTTTACCGAAGGCGCATTTATGACCAAGTACAATGGAAAATACTATTTGCAATACGGCGCACCGGGAACCGAGTTTAGCGGTTATGCCGATGGGGTTTATGTAGGTTCCGGTCCTTTAGGTCCGTTTGAATACCAATCTCACAATCCGTTTTCCTATAAACCCGGAGGTTTTGCGCGTGGTGCCGGACATGGCGCTACTTTTACGGATGCTTTCGAACAATATTGGCATGTATCTACTATCGGGATTTGCGTGAAGAATAACTTTGAACGCCGTTTAGGGATTTGGCCGGCCGGGTTTGATAAAGATGATATTTTATATTCCAATACAGCCTATGGTGATTATCCGACTTATTTACCTTCTGAAAAACGCGATCATTTATCCGGAAGTTTTACGGGTTGGATGCTTCTTAATTACAACAAGCCGATTCAAGTTTCCTCTACTTTAGGTGGCTTTCAACCGAATTTGGCCGTAGACGAAGACATTAAAACCTATTGGTCGGCTAAAACTGCGAATAAAGGAGAATACTTGATTTCCGATTTGGGCGAATTGAGTACCATTAATGCTATTCAAATTAATTATGCCGATCAGGATGCCGAGTTGATGGGAAAACCGGATACGACTACCGGACATAAATACATACTTTACACCTCAAATGACGGCAAAAATTGGAAAGTGTTAGTAGATAAAAGCAAAAGCACCAAAGATGTTCCACATGAGTACATTGAGTTAGCTACTCCTGTTAAAGCTCGATTTTTAAAATTGGAAAATGTAGCCATGCCAACCGGTAAATTTGCCATCAGCGGATTTAGGGTTTTCGGAACGGGAAGCGGCGAAAACCCCGGAGCTGTTAAGAATTTTGTGCCCTTGCGTTCCGGTCCGAAAGTAAAGGGCGAACGCAGAAACGTATGGTTTAAATGGCAGCAAGAACCTAATGCTGATGGTTATGTGATTTATTTCGGCAAATCACCCGATAAATTGTATGGTTCTATTATGGTTTACGGCAAAACGGAATACTATTTTAACGGTTTGGACCGATCTGACATTTACTTTTTTCAGATAGAAGCGTTCAACAATAATGGAATCGGACCTAGAAGTGACATTAAAAAGGCAGAATAGGTTGCGTTATCAACAAGCGAAAACGTTGTAATTTTTTGAAAAATTCGCAAAAATGCATTTAAGAAATCGATTTCGTTAATAACTAATTCATACTTACTTTTACCGTTTTACTTATAAATGTATATTTATACAATGGAGTTTGTCGAATTAACTATTGATTTGATAATGTAACGACCCATTTTTTACATAAACAACAACTTATAACAACCAAACCAAAACTATTATCTATGAGCACACAAAATTTAAAAACCAATTGGGCACAATTTATTCCCTTAGTCACCGTATTTTTCTTTTGGGGATTTGTGGCGGCCAGTAACGATATTTTAATTCCGGTTTTCAAGAAAGCCTTTGATTTAACCCAAGGGCAAAGTCAGTTAGTATCGGTTGCTTTTTACGTGGCATATACTGTCGGATCTATCATTTATATGATTATTTCTTTTTTAACCAAAGGCGATTTAATCAATCGAATTGGCTATAAAAATGCATTGGCCTTAGGTTTAGTGATTTCTGCCTTAGGTACTTTATTGTTTTATCCTGCCGCTAATACCGGTTCATTTCCTTTAATGTTATCCGGTTTATTTATTGTGGCTTTGGGCTTCTCTTTACAACAAACGGTTGCCAATCCTTTAGCGATTGCACTCGGACCGATAACTACCGGTTCTCAGCGTTTGACAATGGCCGGTGGAATCAATAACTTAGGAACGACCATCGGACCGTTGATTGTGAGTTTTGCCATTTTTGGTTCGGCGACTTCCGGAGATACTGATATGAGCATTGAAAGCGTGAAAATCCCTTACTTGGTATTAGGAGCTGCCTTTTTATTGGTAGCGGTTTTGTTGAAGTTTTCTTCGTTACCCGACAAACCGGCTGCTGTAGTGGAAGAAGAAGGTGTTGCAACCAGCACTAGAAATTCTGCCTTAAGCTATCCGCAATTGATTTTGGGAATGATTGGAATATTTGTTTATGTTGGAGTAGAAGTGTCAACCGCCAGTAATTTACCGGAATTCATGGAGCGCAAATTAAGTTTTGACACCAAAGACATTGCGCCGTTCATCTCATTGTACTGGGCCAGTTTGATGATTGGTCGTTGGACCGGAGCGGTAGAAGCGTTTACTGATAATATGAATACCCAAAAGATATTGCGTTTTGTAGCGCCTTATTTGGCTTTTGGTGTTTTCTTAGGAGTGAACAAATTCATGAACCACGATTTGACACCATTTTATGTATATGCGCTAATTATTTTAGTTTTGATTTTTGCCGATATGGCCAGCAAAGGAAATCCGGCCAGAATGTTATTGATTTTCTCTGTTTTGGGAATTGCTGCGTTATTTGTTGGAATGGCAACTAACGGTATGGTAAGTGTTTATGCCTTTACTAGTGTTGGGTTATTCTGTAGTACACTATGGCCTTGTATCTTTACTCTAGCCATCAGTGGTTTAGGAAAACACACCAGTCAAGGTAGTAGTTATTTAATTATGATGATTATGGGTGGAGGAATAATTGCTTGGATACAAGGAGAAGTTGCCGGTATGATTGGTATTCAATCCAGTTACATCGTTGGAGTACTTTGTTTTGCTTATTTAGCTTTTTATGCCTGGAAAGTTTCCGGTATCTTGAAGAGTCAGGGAATCGACTTTGATAAAAAAGTAAGTGGCGGACATTAATCCATCTCAATAAAAAATCAAAAATCCCGCATCGTGTAAACTTTGCGGGATTTTTTCATCAAAACCTAACCAAAAATCAACTAACCCAATTTATTTTTTTTCTTCTATCAAGGCTTTAGTTCCGTCTTCTTTGTAATAGTAGTAGTCATCGTCATTGCTAGCTTGGTAACTGTAAACGTTGTGGTTGTTGTAATATACATACCCTTGATTTCTGTAACCTTTAATACTACCAATCATATCTACTATGTCACCTCTGCGGTTGTATATAATTTGCAAGCCTCCAATTTGTGTTAGGGCAAATCGGTTGTATCTCATATATACACTTCCGATGCGGCTAACTCTGTCTCTGCTGTCGTAGTTGATAAAGGTGTTACCAACTCTTCTAACTCTACCAAAACTGTCATGTTCAATTCTTACACCATAGTTAAAAGTCCCACGAGCTGTAGCATCGGCACCGCGTTTTCCGGCAGTTTTATAGAAATAACCACCTTGACTATCTTGCGGACGAGTATTAAAATCAAAGTCTCCATTTGGAAAAACAAAAAACTCAATACCTCTTTCTACAAATGAGATTGGCTCATCAAAGCTATATCTCGCTCTTCTTTCTTCACCAAAAGTGTTGTTCACTTCTGTTGCATTCACTAAGTTTCCAACCAGTAAAACAGTAGCTACTAATAAGGTAATTTTTTTCATAATCAATACAAATTTGAGTTTTGCTTACTCTTCCGATTTTCAGCTTCTTCGAACAGTAATAATTACTGTTGTTATCGGTATTCCAATTGGTGTGCCAAAACCAAAAAACAAATTCTTAAGGTTTGATTAAGATGAGCTAACACTCAGATATATAGTGGTTTATATTTATTTTTTTGATTTTTAAAATTTGATGGATAAGTTTGAAATCTTTAAAATTTTAGTACATTTGCTATCATTTTTTTATAGATAATCGAGTAATACCACTAATATCTCAATGAAAAACCTACTAGCATACGTTTCTTTTTGCCTATTAACATACAGCTCTTTTGCCCAACAATATGTTCCTTTTTACGGATCGGTTGTAGATCAAGTATCTTCTTCAAATATTTTGAATAATTTGACTGAGTTTGAAAACTTAGGTGTAAAAAGAAGAGGAACGCCGGCCTTGCAAAATACTTTAGACTGGTTAAAAGCCGAATATTTAAGTTATGGATATACGGCTGCACAAATGCAAGAATATAGTTTCACTAATAGTACCACAACTTGTAAAAACTTAGTGGTGACCAAAGTTGGGACACTTTATCCGAATACCTATGTCATTATTTGTGGCCATTATGACACTATTACCGGAAGAGGAACAAACGACAATGGAAGTGGCGTAGTAACTATTTTTGAAGTCGCCCGTTTATTGCAAAACATTCCAACCGAATATTCCATCAAATTCATAAATTTTAGTGGAGAAGAAGATGGTTTGATTGGAAGCCAACATTTTGTTTCTACGGTGGTGAACGCTACCAATCCGAAAATGAATATCAAATTGGTCTTTAATATTGATGAAGTAGGCGGAAGAGCCAATATGGTTAACAATACGATTACTTGTGAGCGCGATACCGGAAGTCCGACTTCTAATAATGCTGCCTCTAATACCGTTACCAATGAGTTGATTAACTGCGTTCAATTATACTCACCATTAAATACTTATTTGTCTTATGCCTATGCTTCGGATTATATGCCTTTTGAAGACAATAACGAAGTGATTACCGGTTTTTTTGAAACCAATGAAACACCGCACAGACATACGGCAACCGATTTATTAGTGAACATGGATCCGGTTTATGTCTACAATATCGCCAAAGCTGCCACAGGAGCTATGTTGCATTTTGCTGTTGCAGCAACCACTTTGTCTAAAGAAACGCCTCTTGCCAATCAGGTCAATTTTTATCCAAGTCCGGCCAAGAATTACTTGAACATCAGCATGGGAAGTTTGAATGAATCGATTTATACTTTTTCTTTGATTGATTTAAACGGCAAAAAGGTTCTGGAACAGACTATCGAAAATCCACAAGTGATTGAAACGGTCAGTTTAGACGTATTGTCTAAAGGAATGTATTTGGCGGTATTCGAAACTTCTAAAGAACGATTGGCTAAAAAAATAATAATAGAGTAAACAAAAAAAGCCTTCCAATACGGAAGGCTTTTTCTTTATAATTTCTCTTTCAAATAAGCTGCGGTAATCGATTTTTTGTTTTTTATAATTTCCTCCGGAGTTCCGACAGCTAAAAGTTGTCCGCCATTTTCTCCGCCTTCCGATCCTAAATCGATAATCCAATCGGCACACTTGATTAAATCCAAATTGTGCTCAATCACTATAATCGAATGGCCTTTTTCGATTAAAGCATCAAACGAAGCCAAAAGTTTTTTGATGTCGTGAAAATGCAAACCTGTTGTAGGTTCATCAAACACAAACAAGGCTTTTTCTTTGGTTACGCCTTTAACCAGAAATGAAGCCAACTTGATGCGCTGTGCTTCTCCGCCGGATAGCGTAGACGATGATTGTCCTAATTGTACATAACCCAAACCAACATCTTGTAACGGCTGAAGTTTTTGGATGATTTTAGATTGTTTATGTTCTTGGAAGAAAGCAATCGCATCGTCTATCGTCATCGATAAAATGTCGTCGATGTTTTTGCCTTCAAAAGTAACCTCTAAAACTTCCTTTTTGAAGCGTTTGCCGCCACAAGTATCGCAAGGAAGGGAAACATCGGCCATAAATACCATTTCAACATTAATTGAACCTTCGCCTTTACAAGTTTCACAGCGACCGCCGTCAACGTTAAACGAGAAGTGTTTGGCTTGATAACCACGTACTTTCGATAGCTTTTCTTTGGCATACAAATCTCGGATGTCATCGTAAGCCTTAATGTAAGTTACCGGATTGGAACGAGAGCTTCTGCCTATCGGATTTTGATCTACGTATTCGATGTGTTTGATATGCGAAAAACTACCGGATAACTCGCTGAATTGTCCCGCTTTGTCGCCAACACCTTCCAGCTTCTTTTGCATGGCAGGAAACAAAATCTTTTTCACCAACGTACTTTTACCGCTACCCGATACGCCGGTTATTACGGTTAAACTCTCCAGTGGAAATGTTACATCGATGTTTTGTAAATTATTTTCACGTGCGCCTTTGATTTCGATATAGTTATTCGATTTTCTGCGCTTTTTCGGCACCGGAATTTCGAGTTTGCCACTCAAATAATTCGCGGTTAACGAATCGGCTTCCAGTAGTTCTGCAAACGAACCTTCTGCAACCAATTGTCCGCCGTGACTACCGGCTTCCGGACCAATATCAATAATTCTGTCGGCCGCTTTCATGATGTCTTCGTCGTGTTCCACTACTATGACAGTATTGCCCAAATCGCGGAGATTTTGCAAGACTTTAATCAAGCGTTCCGTGTCTTTCGGATGCAGACCAATACTTGGTTCGTCCAAAATATACATCGAACCTACTAAACTGCTTCCTAAGGAAGTAGCCAAGTTGATGCGTTGCGATTCGCCGCCCGACAATGTAGCAGAATTTCGGTTTAAGGTCAGATAATCCAAGCCAACATCACTCAAAAATGCCAAGCGATTATTGATTTCGATGAGCAAACGTTTAGCTACTTTAGCATCGTATTCGGATAATTGCAGTTCTTTGAAGAAAGGAATCAGGCGTTTGATAGGCATATCAACCAAATCGGATATGGTTTTGCCGCCAACCGAAATATAATTGGCTTCTTTGCGCAAACGCTTGCCTTTACAAGTCGTACATTTTGTTTTTCCGCGATAACGTGACAACATCACACGGTTTTGAATTTTATAGTTTTTCTCTTCTAATTCTTGGAAAAAATCGTTTAAACCGGTGAAGAATTTGTTGCCTTTCCACACCAAATCTTTTTGCTCATCGGTCAATTCGAAGTAAGGCTTGTGAATAGGAAAATCGAATTTATAAGCGTGATTCACCAATTGGTCGCGGTACCAACCCATACTTTCGCCTCGCCATGGGAATACGGCATTTTCGTAAATAGACAAGGAAGTATTCGGGATAACCAATTCTTCATCAATTCCGATGATGTTGCCGTAGCCTTCACAACTGGGACAAGCACCGTACGGATTGTTGAAACTGAACAAATGAATATTCGGCTCCAGGAAAGTCATTCCGTCTAATTCAAAATTAGTGCTGAAATCCAAGCGTTTTTTAGTGTCTGCATCTTGTAAATAACAAATGCCTTTACCTTCAAAAAAGGCTGTTTGCACCGCATCGGCCAATCGATTGTAAAAGTCTTCGTCTTCCAGAGTTTCTTCGCTGATAACAATACGATCAATAATTAAAAGTATGTCCTTATGATCTAACGAATGTTGGTCAATTTGGTCCAAACGCACCATTTCGTTATCCACTAAAATTCGGGCAAAACCTTGTTGCAATAAGACTTTCAGTTTGTCTTCCAATTGTCGGCCTTCTTCCAAATGAATCGGCGACAAAAGTAACCATCGGCTGTTGGGAGACAAGTTTTTGACTTCATTGACTACATCGGTTACAGTGTCTTTTTTAACTTCATTACCCGAAATAGGAGAGAAGGTTTTTCCGACTCTGGCAAAAAGTAATTTTAGATAGTCGTAAATTTCTGTAGAAGTGCCAACTGTAGAGCGGGCATTGGTGGTGTTTACCTTTTGTTCTATGGCAATAGCCGGTGCAATTCCCTTAATGTATTCCACTTTCGGTTTGTCCAATCGGCCCAAAAACTGACGCGCGTAAGATGACAAGCTTTCCACATAGCGACGTTGCCCTTCGGCATAAAGTGTATCAAAAGCCAAGCTGGATTTTCCGGAACCTGAAAGTCCGGTGATGACTACCAATTCGTTGCGTGGAATTACAACGTCTAAGTTCTTCAGATTATGAATCTGAGCGCCTTTAATCAGGATGTTTTTTTTCGGTTCTAACGTAGCAATTTCGGTACTTTTCATAGCAATTGAAAAAATGTTAGCAAAGGTAATCATTTCTGAAATGAGAACACCTAACGTTAGAATGACATTTTTTTGGTTTTTATATTGACTACTTCAAAATGAAACGATATTTTTACTTCATTATTAAATGTAAACGCTGCTATGTCTTCCTATAAATTTTCTCTACGTTTTGTTGTTGTTGCTTTGTTAATGGTGTTTTCAGTTGCCGCGCAAGAATTACCGCCCATTGTAAAGTTTGGTTCTACAGTTTATGGTGCAGGCAACCAAAACTGGATGGCAACTCACGATAAAAATCAGTTTGTGTATTTTGCCAATAATGAGGGTTTGTTGGAATTTAATGGTTCAAATTGGAACATCTATCCTTCTCCAAATGAAACGATTATCCGTTCGGTAAAAGTAGTCGGCGATAAAATATACACCGGTTGTTATATGGAATTTGGCTATTGGAAACGACAAGCCAATGGGTTTTTGAAATATACTTCTTTGAGTCAGAAAATCAAGAATAAGTTGATTGAAGACGAGCATTTTTGGAACATCATCAGCTTTGATCACTGGGTATTGTTTCAGTCTTTCAACCGAATTTACGTGTACAATACTAAAGACGGAAAGTTTCAATTTATCGACAAACATCCCTACATTTTCAGATGTTATAAAATCAATAATTCAGTTTATTTCCAAGCCATAGGCGAAGGTTTATATGAAATCATCAACGGTAAAAGTTTATTGGTCAGCAACGATGAGAGAATTAAATATAACCGTATTGTAGAGATTTACAAAAGAGAAGAAGGACTGCTGTTGCAAACAGAACGCGCCGGAGTATTTCAGTTAAAAGAAAAAACGATTACACCTTATTTATTTGAATCCGATAGTGAACTGCGACAAAACTCGGTTTTTTGCGCCAAAATGTTGTCAGATGGCGGTTTTGCCTTAGGAACTATTTCTAACGGAATTTACATTCTCAACCGTTCCGGAAAGATTCGTTACCACATCACTCAAAACAGCGGATTGAGTAACAATACGGTTTTGTCTATTAATGAAGACGACGACAATAACTTGTGGCTGGGTTTGGATAACGGTATTGATTGTATCAATTTGCAATCGCCCATCCGAAGTTTTAAAGACGATTCGGGCTTTTTAGGTACTGTTTATGCTTCCATCAAGTGTAACGGAAAATTGTATGTCGGAACCAATCAAGGTTTGTTTTATAAAACGGCAGATTCTAATGACAGTTTTACTTTGATTGGCGGCACCAAAGGACAAGTATGGACTTTATTTGAGTATCAAGGTCAATTGTTTTGTGGGCATGATTTAGGAACATTTCTCATCAATTCCGGTCAAGCGCAACTTATTTTCAAACAATCCGGAACTTGGAAGTTTAACAGCATTCCCAACCATCCGAATTTGATTATGCAAGGCAATTACAATGGTCTTTCGATTTTGGAAAAGAAAGGAGCAACTTGGACTTTCCGCAATAAATTAGAAGGATTTGATATTTCTTCACGTTATTTTGAGTTGACCAAACAAAACCAAATCTACGTTGGCCATGAATACAAAGGAATTTTAAAAGTTACGCCTGCGCCCGACTTTTTGAGCGTTAAAAAGTTTGATATTTTAAAATCGCCTACTAAAGGAAAGCACATCAGCTTGGCCAAATACAACGGAACGATATACTATGCCGGCAGAAGCGGTATCTTCAGTTTAGATGCAAAATCGGGTGTGTTTAAAAAAGACAATAGTTTAAGCAGTATTTTAAAAAATGATGAATACATCTCCGGTAAACTAAACGTTGATCGATCGAACAAAATGTGGTTATTTACCAAAAATTACATTTATTATTTCACTTCCGGGAATTTTGATAAAGAACTTAAGAAACACAAAATCTCAATACCGTTTTCTATCACAAATCCGATGATAGGGTATGAAAGCATTACACAAATATCGGATAATGAATATTTAGTAGGCAAAACCGACGGGTATTTTGTAATCAATTTGACTGACTTCAAAGTGAAAACACATAACATTATTTTGAGTAATGTTAGTGTGAATAAATTGAGTGAACCGATAGTGAATTTGTCAATCTCTGAGCCGGGCGAGTTAACCCACGATGAAAATAACTTAATTTTCAATTATACCGTCCCGCAGTACAACCGATTTATAGATGTGGAATACCAATATATGTTGGAAGGATTGCAAGGGCAATGGAGTGAATGGAGTACAAAATCGAGTATTAATTTTAAGAATTTGGAACCCGGCGATTATGTTTTTAAAGTTAGGGCAAAAATCGCCAATTCGTCACCCGAAAACACAGTAGAGTATAAGTTTACCATCTTGAAACCTTGGTATGCTACCAATTTCGCTTGGATTTGCTATATGTTATTATTCATTACGTTGGCATTCTACATCAATAAAGCTTACAGAAACTATTACCGCAAGCAGGAGGAAAAGTTAATTGAAGAAAATAACTTACTCTTAGAAATTGCAGCGCTGGAAAATGAACAGCAATTGATGAAATTGAGAAACGAACAACTGTCTCAAGATGTAGATGCCAAAAACAGAGAGTTGGCAGCGTCTACCATGAGTTTGATAAAGAAAAACGAGCTATTGAACATTATCAAGGAAGACTTAAAGAAATCTTCCGAAGAAAACAGCGGCCGAAATATTAAATCGGTTATTTCAACCATTAATAGTAATATAGCCGAGAAAGATTCTTGGAAAGTCTTTAAAGAAGCCTTTGATAATGCCGACAAAGACTTCTTAAAGAAGATCAAAGCGGCCCATCCGAGTTTAACGCCAAGCGATTTGAAACTCTGTGCTTATTTGCGTCTTAATTTAACTTCAAAAGAGATTGCTCCGATGTTAAATATCTCTATTCGAAGTGTTGAGATAAAACGATATCGTTTGCGAAAAAAGCTCAATTTACTCCATGATGACGGTTTAGTGAACTATATTCTTAGTATTTAACTATACAATTTTCGAGGTTCAAAACTCAACATTACCACAACAAAAACCTTTTCGTAACTGTTTTTTTTAAAATTACTGCTTGTAGTTCTGTATAGTCTTAAATCAAATTTGCCATGATTTATTGATGGTTTTGTAGTTTTCTCAATTTCACTACTAAAAAATTTCACTATGTATATTTTTTGTTGTGGTTGATTGTGGATATGGTGTTTTTTAAATAAATAATTTAACAACACTTTAACAAGGCACAAAAAGTGTCTTAAAATAACCAAAACCAAATAATATTAATCGCTTATGAATTTAAAGCTATTTTCTGAAAGATTTAGGAGAAACGTTTTCCTAATGTCTATGTTTTTTGTCTTTATAGTGTCAGCACAAGCACAAAAAACGGTGAACGGAACAGTGAACTCAGGTGGACTTCCGTTGCCGGGTGCTAATGTTGCCGCCAAAGGAGCATCGGTAGAGACGTCAACCGACATTGACGGTAAATTTACCCTTAAAGTTCCTGAAAATGTTACCAAGTTAGTGGTGTCTTTTGTAGGTTACACTACTAAAGAAGTAGCAATTACTGATGGTAACATGACTATTGAATTGTCTGAGGAAAGCAATGCCTTGGAAGAAGTTGTTATCAACGTAGGGTACGGAACCCAAAAGAAAAGTGTTGTTACCGGAGCTATCTCTAAAGTAACAGCAAAAGACTTAGAGAATGTTCCAAACGGAAGGGTTGAACAAGCCCTACAAGGTAGAACAGCCGGGGTTACTATTGCTATGAATGCAGGTCAACCCGGAGCCGGATCTACGGTTAGAGTCAGAGGTATCACTACATTAAATGATAACAATCCTTTGTGGGTTGTTGATGGTGTAGCTGTTGACCCGGGAGCTCTTGGAGCTTTGAACCAATCCGATATTGAATCTATTGAAGTTTTAAAAGATGCAGCGAGTGCTGCTATTTATGGAGCACAATCAGCTGCGGGGGTTATATTGGTAACCACTAAAAAAGGTAAATCCGGTAAGTTAACTGTAAACTACAATGGTTTTGAAGGAGTTTCTTCACCGGAGCGTATGCTTAACTTACTTAACGCAACTCAATACGGTGCCATCATGAATGAGCGCTATATTAATGGTGGTGGTACAGGAAGTGTGCCTTATCCTGATTTAGGTTCTTTAGGTAAAGGCACAGATTGGCAGAATGCTGTTTTCAGTGATAGCGCTCGTCGTTATTTACATGAAGTAAGTATGAGTGGAGGCGGAGAAGTTTCCAATTATTATTTCTCTTTTGGAACTCAAAGTCAAGAAGGTATCGTAATGCCTGAGATTTCAAATTACAACAAGAAAAACATTCGTTTGAATTCGACTCATAAAGTTAAAGATTGGCTTACCATTGGTCAAACCATTGGTTACACCCATCAAAAAACAATTGGTATCGGAAATACTAACAGTGAATACGGCGGGCCATTGGCCTCTGCAATCAACTTAGATCCGATTACCCCGATAGTTGAAACAGATCCGATTCTGGCAAACGGTATTACTTACAGTAACCCTTATGTGATTAGAGATAACAATGGTAATCCTTACGGAATTTCGGGTGTTGTAGGTCAAGAAATGACTAACCCAATCGCTTATGCTAAAACAAGAGGCGGACAATACAACTGGTCGGATGATTTCATCGGCAATGTATTTGCTGAAGTGAAGTTGATGAAAAATCTGAAATTACGTTCTACTTTAGGAGCAAAATTAGCTTACTGGGGCGGACAAGGTTTTACACCTTTGTTTTATTTGAGCCCAACGGTTAACAACACTACTTTAAACAACTTATCCAGAATTGAAAACAGAGCTTTCAACTGGAATACAGAAAACACATTAACCTATACAAAAAATATCAAAGACCACAACTTTACGGTATTATTAGGTCAAGGAGCTTACAAAAACAATGAGTTTTTCAAAGTAACTAGTGCTACTCACTTTGGTTTAAGTACCAACGATTATTCCGAAGCTTCATTTAATGACGGTACGGTTACTCAAGACAACAAAGTTGGTTATGCTTATGATGTTCCAGCTGTAATTACTACTTCTCTTTTTGGTCGTGTAACCTATGATTACAAAGAAAAATACTTGTTCAGTGGATTGATCAGAAGAGATGGTTCTTCGCAGTTTGGTCCGGATAACAAATACGGAACTTTCCCTTCAGTTTCTCTTGGATGGGTACCAACCAAAGAGGAGTTTTGGAAAGAAAACAAAATCATTAACACTTTAAAACTACGTTTCAGTTACGGGGTAACCGGAAACAGTAGAATTCCAAACTTTGCTTATCAAGCTATTATTGAAGGAGGAAGAAATTATACTTTCGGTAATTCAGGTGTAGTAACTTCCGGATCTACTCCGGGAAGAATTGCCAACCCTGAATTAAAATGGGAAGAAACTACTCAAACCAACATCGGTTTTGATACCAAGTTATTGAATGATTTCACTTTTACATTTGATTGGTACAAAAAGAAAACTTCCGGTATTTTATTGGATCCTGAATTACCTGGTTATGTTGGTAATGAAGCGCCACCATTCCAAAATATTGGAGAAATGCATAACTCAGGTTTAGAATTTGAGTTAGGGTACAAAAAAAGAATCAACGATTTTAATTTGTCTGTGAATGCTAACATGGCCACAATCAAAAACGAAGTTGATTATTTAGGACCTGTACCTTATTACAACGGACCTGGCTTCCAGTCTATGGGACCTGTTACCAGAACACAAGTAGGCCAAGCTTATAACTCTTTCTACGGGTATCAAACTGCCGGTATTTTCCAAAACCAAGAAGAAATCAATGCTTACACAAACGCTTCAGGTGGTTTAATACAACCTAACGCTGTTCCTGGAGATTTTAGATGGAAAGATGTTAACGGCGACGGAACTATCACAGCCGATGATAAAAAATTCTTAGGCAGTCCGCTTCCTAAAATGACTTTTGGATTCACCATCAACATGGATTACAAAGGTTTTGATATGATGATTTTTGCTCAAGGTGCTGCCGGAAATAAAATTTTCCAAGGATTACGTCGTTTGGATATCGGTAATGCCAATTACTCTACAGAAGTATTAAGCAGATGGAACGGAGAAGGTACTTCTAATTCTTATCCTAGAGTTTCAAGCAGCGACAATAACGGAAACTTTACCAATATGTCTGATTTCTATTTAGAAGACGGAGATTACTTGAGATTCAAGGTGGTACAATTAGGGTATACATTGCCATCTACCATCATCAACAAAATCGGTATGCAAAAAGTTCGCTTGTACATTACAGCTGAAAACTTATTAACTTTAACTAAATATACCGGATATGATCCGGAAATCGGAGGAGATGTTTTTGGAATCGATAGAGGATACTATCCACAAGCTCGTTCTTTTATGTTTGGTGCTAACTTACAATTCTAAAAAAAAAATAAGATGAAAAGAAATATTAAAATTTTAGCGTTAACTGCATTAAGCTCACTAATGATTACCTCATGTAGTGAAGAATTTTTGCAGGTAGATCCTAGCGGATTAAATGTTGAAACCAATTACTACAGAAACGAATCCGAAGCGTTCGCCGGTTTGGTAGGAGTGTATGATATGGTTAGAAAAAATTCAGGAGGATTTGAAAATATGATCACCATGTTTAATGCCGGGTCGGATGATCAATTCGCCGGAGGTGGTAGTTCTTCAGATGGAGCAGGGATTCAATCTTTCTCTAATTACACCATCAATACCAATACCGTTCCGAGAAGTTTTTGGAGTGATTATTACAGAGGAATTTACAGAGCTAACTTAATGTTGGTTAAACTTCCTGGAGTTCCGATGGATGAAACTACTAAAGCCAGATTTACTGCGGAAGCCAAAGTATTGAGAGCTTATTATTACTTTAATTTAGTGAGAATGTTTAAAAATGTTCCGCTTATTTTAGAGCCGCTTTCTCCGTCACAATATTACTCTGTAACACAAGCTGATCCTGCTGATGTGTATGCTCAAATTGAGTCGGATATAACAAGTTCTATCGACAATTTACCTATGACTGTGAACGTAGACACAGATGGCGGTCGTTTAACCCAAGGGGCTGCACGTGCCATTTTAGGTAAAGTTTACTTGTACCAAGGTAAAAATTCTCAAGCGGCTGCCGAGTTCGCTCAAGTGAACGGTACTCCGGGTAGCGTAAGTCAATATGGTTACAGTTTGGTGGCAAACTATAACGACTTATGGAATTTTTCTAACAAGTTTAATTCAGAGTCTGTATTAGAGGTTTCTCATTCAGCTCAAGGTTCTTACTGGGGAATCTGGGGAGGAAACGCTGATGAAGGAAATACTGTAAATATTATGGTAGGTCCAAGAAGCTACGTGCGTTTGAATAGTGCTTTCGCACCGGATCTTCCTTCCGGATGGAGCTTTAACGTTTTTACTGAGGATTTTTTCACTTTCATGCAAGGAGATCCTAGGTTAAATGCTACGGTTTTAAACTTGAATGCATTGAAAACAGCCGGTCATGCTGATTATATTGGTGGTTACCAAGATACAGGGTACTTTTTGAACAAGTTCATGCCTAAACAGGCTGATGTATATTCAGGTCCTGGTGATGCGGTATTGAATTATAGACAAAATACCTATGCAATCCGTTTGGCTGATACTTATTTGATGGAAGCAGAAGCTTTAGGCGGAACAGGAACCAGAGCACAAGCCTTATTAGATGCTGTTCGTAGCCGAGTAGGATTACCTTCAGTTCCGGTATCTATGACTGCCATCAAAAATGAAAGAAGAAGAGAATTAGCCGGAGAAGGTCACAGATGGTTTGACTTGGTTCGTTGGGGAGATGCACCAACAGCTTTAGCTTCAAGAGGATTTGTTGCCGGCAAGCATGAAGTGTTGCCTATTCCTGCCTCAGAACTAGCCGGTACACAAATAGTTCAAAATCCTAATTATTAATAATGATCCATATGAAAAAAATAATTTTAAGTTTTGCAGTTCTTTCCATGTTGGCGTTTACTGGTTGTAGTACGCCGGACGGAATTGACTCAGATGTATCATCACTGAATTCTGTTACTGCCGCAAATTTTGATAGAATTTTTGATGTTAGTACTGATAATTCAGGACTTGTAAGAGTTACTCCAATAGGGGAAGGTGTTTCAAAATCGGTAGTAACTTTAGGTCATGGTAGTGATGGTGAAATTACGCTTAATCCCGGCGAAAGTACCACACACAATTATCCTGAAGGAAGTTATACAGTAACTGTCGTTTCCTATGATTTGGCTGGTAACAGCACAACCAACACTTACCCGTTACAGGTAACTTATGTGGCTCCTACAGATATTAGTGTATCGCAAACTTTTGCCGGAACAACCCTAACCATAGAAGCTACGGCTAATTATGCTAACGGTATGTTGGTTACTTGGGGTGATGGTGGTGCCAACGAAGTGCCTACTGTTATGACTGGTGCTTTAGGAGAAACTTTTACTGTACCGGCGCATACTTATGCTCCTGGTGTTTACACTTTAACCGTAACGGCTTTAAGTGGTGGTGCTGCTACAACAACGGCTACTTATCCCGTAACTGTTTACGCTCCTTTTGCTTTGCCAATTACCTATGAAAGTCCAATTCAAAATTATGGAATCGGAGGTACTTTTGGTGGTGTTGGTGTAGCTGTTGTTGCTAATCCGTTCCCAGGCGGTCTTAACACTAGTGCCAATGTGTGGAGATACACAAAACCAACCGGTGCTGCTTTTTGGAGTGGTACTTGGACACCAATGTCAACCCCAAATTCAGTTCCAATCAATATGGATAACGGAAATAAAATCAAAGTTTTGGTGTATTCTACCGAAGTTGGTAAAATGTTGAATGTAGAATTGGAGCAAGCCGATAACGGTATTCCTAATCAAGTATTGAAAGTGGCTTCAACCGTTGCTAACCAATGGGAAGAATTAGTTTTTGATTTCGGAGCTTCCGGAATTCCTGCAGGTACTTCTTTCCGCCAATTGGTATTCCGTTACAACGACGTTACTGATGGATTAGGTGAAGTTATTTATATCGACAATATTAGACAATCAAATTAAGATACTATGAAAAACAATTTTAAATATTTATCACTGAGTTTTCTTTTGATCGCCTCACTATTCGTAGGCTGTCAAGAAGATAACTATTCATTGGGAGATTTAACAACACCTAGTAATTTGGTTATTGAAACCGAAGTAGTAGGTCAAAATGCTGAAAATCCTAATGGAGATGGTTCAGGAAAAGTGAATATCAAAGTAACGGCTAATGATGCTTTATCATTCAAAATCGGATACCACGATGTAACCGATTTAAATGCTGATATTGATTTTGTAAGTGTTCCAACTACTATCGAGAATAGTTTGCCTACAGGTACCATTCAAAAAAAGTTCACTACTTTAGGATTACACACCTACAGAATTACTGTAGTAGCTTATGGTAGAGGCGGTTCTTCAACTACTGCTACTGCTGAAGTGCAAGTAGTTAGTAACTTTACACCGGATCCATCTATTGTAACTTATTTAACGAATGATGCTTCAAAAGCATGGAGAGTTGATAAAAGCGTACCGGGTCACTTTGGTGTTGGTCCATGGATTGGCGCTTCTTCACCAATTTGGTGGTCCGCTGCTATCAATGAAAAAGTAGCTTGTTGTAACTGTTTCTATACAGCAACATTTACTTTTACTAAAGTAGCTTCTTCAAATTCATTCACTATCCAATCGGCTACACCGGACGGAGCATTTACTAAAACAGGCTCATTAGCTTCTATTCCTGGTATTCCGGGTGCAGGTGATGAAGGTTGTTATGGTTATGGTGGAGGTACAACGGCTTTCTCGTTTATTCCTTCAAATTCCGGAATTTCTGCTGATACTCCTTCAACTCAAACCAGTATTTTATTGTCGGGTGCTACTACTTTTATCGGTTATGGCGCTTTGCAAAAAGAATATGAAATAATGGTTATTGAAGAAAATTACATGTACTTGAGAGTTCAAGGTACTGAAACAGGTAATGCTTGGTATTTAAAATTAGTACCGGCTAACTAAATCATATCTATAACTGACAGGAAGTTTAACCATTTCCTGTCGGTTTAACTATTAACAATTAAACGGATTTGTTTTGAGAAATAATTTTGAGTTATTCAGCGCCGCTTTCGGACAAAAGCTTTTTTCCATAATGGCTGTTTTACTACTGCTCGGTTGTAGCAGTGGAGGTGGAGGTGAAGATACTGATTCAAAACCTACCAATCTCGTAGTCAATAAGGTTATAGTAGGTACAACTCCTTCCACTCCAAACGGAGACGGAAGTGGTGTAGTTAACTTTACCGTGTCTGCCGACAATGCTACATCTTATAAAATTTTGATCGGTAGCGATGTGATTAATTCTACTACCGGTATTTTCAGTTACACTTTTACGCAATCAGGCACCAATACCTATACTGTTTATGTTTCGGCTTATAACGGTGCTGAGTTCATTTCAACCAGTGTTGCAGTGACCGTTTATGTAACTGCTACTTTAGCTTGGTCGGATGAATTTAATATTGATGGCGCACCTGACAGCTCTAAGTGGAGTTATGAAACAGGAGCCGGTGGTTGGGGAAATAATGAATTACAACATTATACTAACAGACCTGAAAATGTAATTGTTCAAAACGGTGTATTAAAGATTAATTTAATCAAAGAACAATACAACGGCAGTAATTATACTTCAGCGAGAATTGTTACCAAAAACAAATACCAATTTCAATACGGAAGAGTGGATATACGCGCCAAATTGCCTGCGGGTGGTGGAACTTGGCCAGCATTGTGGATGTTAGGTTCGGATATTAATACGAATCCATGGCCGGGTTGTGGTGAGATAGATATCATGGAACACGTTGGGAACAACCTCAACAGAATTTATGGTACACTACATCATCCCGGACATTCCGGTGGTAATGCCGACGGCGGTAGTGTACTAATCAATAATGCCACTACAGAATTCCACGTATATTCTTGTGAATGGTCAGCTAGTACAATTAAGTTTTATGTTGATAATGTATTGTATTATACATTTCTCAATAACAACAGCTTACCTTTCAATAAGCCATTCTTCTTTATCTTCAATTGTGCAATGGGAGGAAATTTCGGCGGCGCTGTCGACCCTAATTTTACTGCTGCCACACTTGAAGTTGACTATGTTCATGTTTATCATTAATATTTTGTTTAGTTAAAATTAGTTGTCCTTTTAGCTTCTGTTTGTGCAAGACAGAAGCTTTAGAGGACGCTGCTTATCTACTACTGTTACTGATTCCTGACTAAGCCCTACGCTCAAAAATGCATTTTCCCTTTTTTTACCTATGATAAAACTTACTCAAATAAAACCGGTTTTTTTTTCCTTAGTATTAGGGATATTATCCGGTTGTGCTCAGTCTTCCGAAGATTCAAATCCGAATCCGGAACCAACTCCAATAACCAATGATGTTGCGTTTTGGCTTACCAAAGCAAACGGAACTGTTAAATTGGTAAAACAAAATACCATCCTCAGTTTTAATACTTCAACGAATGTTTATCCTAATGTTGACGTAAACGACAATCAAACCTTTCAAACTATTGACGGATTTGGCTACACTTTAACCGGTGGAAGTGTAGAGGTTATCAACCAATTAGGCGCTTCAAAAAAGCAAGAACTACTACAAGAATTATTTGGTGCTTCTGCGAATGCTATTTCGGTTAGTTATTTGAGAATCAGTATCGGTGCTTCCGATTTAAGCAGCACTGTTTATTCTTATAATGATTTACCGTCAGGCCAAACAGATGTCAATTTGACCCAATTTAGTCTGGCACCCGACAATGCCTTAATCCAACTTTTGAAACAAATTCTGCAAATCAATCCCAATATAAAAATAATGGCTACTCCTTGGTCTCCACCAGTTTGGATGAAAGACAACGGTAGTACCGTTGGAGGAAGTTTGCAATCACAATATTACGGAGTTTATGCTCAATATTTTGTAAAATACATTCAGGCCATGCAGGCTGAAGGAATCAGAATTGATGCCATAACACCGCAAAACGAGCCTTTACATCCCGGCAACAATCCAAGTTTATTAATGCCGGCTACAGAACAAGCTAATTTTATTAAAAATCATTTAGGACCAGCCTTTCAAGCTGCGGGGATTACCACAAAAATCGTTACTTACGATCACAATTGTGACAATCCTCAATATCCAATGTCGGTACTAGCAGATGCAGCAGCTAATCCATTTATTGATGGTTCCGCTTTTCATTTGTATGCCGGTGATATATCGGCTTTGAGTACAGTACACAATGCTTATCCAACTAAAAACTTATATTTCACTGAACAATACACTTCCTCAACCGGTAGTTTCGACGGCGATTTAAAGTGGCATCTCAAAAACGTTATCATTGGTTCAATGCGCAATTGGAGTAAAACGGCTTTGGAATGGAACTTGGCTAACGATGCTTCTTTTGGTCCGCATACTAATGGGGGATGTAACACTTGTAAAGGCGCTATTACGGTAAATGGTAGCTTTAATTATGAAAGAAATGTAGGCTACTACATCATTGCCCACGCCTCTAAGTTTGTGCCGGCAGGTTCGGTTAGAATTGCTTCTTCCCAATCAGGAAGTTTGTACAATGTTGCTTTCAAAACTCCGGAAGGTAAGAAGGTTTTAATTGCCTTAAATGATGGTTCTGCTCCATCTGTTTTCAACATCAAGTATAATGGTAAATGGGTAGCCGTTTCTTTAGAAGCTGGTGCTGTTGGAACATTTATCTGGTAATTAATTATTTAATCAGTTCAGAATGAAAAAAATTATAGTAGCAGTGGCATTGATTTCTTTGTCGGGTTTTGCCCAAAAAAAGCAAAAATCAGTACCATTCTCGACCCAAAATAAAACAGTGACTGTTTATACTTCTGCAGACAGTTCCGATTTGCGATTAACTAAGACAGCGGACCTTCAGTTCAAAGAGTTACGCCAACCTTTAGAGACTCAATTATGTGTTTTTGTTAATCCTGACAAAACTTTTCAAACTTTTGTGGGAATTGGAGGTGCTATCACTGATGCCAGTGCCGAAGTATTTGCCAAATTAACCCCGGAAAAACAACAAGAGTTTTTGAATGCTTATTTTTCTAAAGACAAAGGAATAGGCTATACTTTGGTACGAACTAATATGAACAGCTGTGATTTTAGTTCGGGCTCATACACTTATATTCAAGAAGGCGATAAAGAATTAAAGACATTCAATATCCAACCCGACAAACAGTTCAAGATTCCATTAATCAAAAAAGCCATGGCCATGATTGGCAATAAAGCTTCCTTTTATATCAGTCCGTGGTCACCTCCGGCATTTATGAAAGACAACAAAAACATGTTGTATGGCGGAAAACTATTACCGGAATACCGTCAGGCTTGGGCTAATTACTATGTGAAATACATCAATGCATTGGAAAAAGAAGGACTACCGGTTTGGGGATTGACCATCCAAAACGAACCGATGGCCAAACAAATTTGGGAATCATGCATTTTTACAGCGGAAGAGGAAAGAGATTTTCTTAAAAACTATCTTGGACCAACTTTACAGAAAGCAGGATTAGGGAACAAAAAAATTACGGTTTGGGACCATAACCGAGATTTATTAGTGCAAAGAGCCAATACCATTTTAGACGATCCTGCTGCCAACAAATACGTTTGGGGAATAGGATTCCACTGGTACGAAAGCTGGAGTGGAGGTGAACAAATGTATGAAAATGTCGGAAAGGTATACGAACAATATCCTACCAAAAACTTAATGTTTACCGAAGGTTGTGTAGAAAAATTTGATGCTAAAAAATACCAGCTTTGGAAAAATGGTCAACGTTACGGAAAATCGATGATTAATGATTTTAATAACGGCACGGTGGCTTGGACCGATTGGAATATTTTATTAGACCAAAACGGTGGACCAAATCATGTGAAAAACTTCTGTTTTGCACCATTACATGCAGATACTACTACTGGCGAATTGATTTATACGCCAAGCTATTACTTCATCGGTCACTTTTCAAAATTTATTGAAAAAGGAGCTAAACGTGTTAGCAGTTCGGCCAGCAGAAGTCAGCTTTTAACGACTTCGTTTATCAATGGCGACGGAAAGGTAGTGACAGTAGTGATGAATCAAAGCAATCTTACAGTTAATTACTTCTTGTGTGTTGGCACTACAGCAACAGAGGTTTCTATCTTACCAAACGCCATCCAAACGTTAGTTTACTAAACATCATATCCAAATTGTTGACGAATGAAACAGTTGTTATTTTTTCTATTGTTATCGACCGCTGTTTTTAGTCAGGGTTTTTTAAAAAGAGACGGCCAAAAGATTGTAGACGCGAAAGGCAATAATGTCTTGTTGCGAGGTCTTGGTATTGGCGGATTGATGGTGCAGGAAGGCTATATGCTAAAAACAGCTGATTTTGCCGGACCTCAACACCAAATCAAACAAAAAATAACCGATTTAATCGGTGCAAAAGCTACTGAGGAATTCTATAAAGCCTATCGAAAAAATGGCTTGACCAAAAGAGATGTGGATTCGTTAGCCGCATGGGGTTTCAACTCAATTCGGCTGCCGATGCATTACAATCTTTACACCTTGCCCATCGAGAATGAACCCGTTAAAGGGCAAAATACTTGGTTGGAAGAAGGATTTAAAATGACGGATGATTTATTGGATTGGTGCGCAGCCAATAATATGTACCTCATATTAGATTTACATGCTGCTCCGGGCGGTCAAGGGAAAGATGCTAATATTTCTGATTACGACGAAGCAAAGCCATCGCTGTGGGAAAGCGAAGCAAATCAAAATAAGATGATTGCTTTTTGGCGAAAAATAGCTGATCGCTACAAGAACGAACCTTGGATTGGTGCTTACGATATTATAAATGAACCCAATTGGAATTTTTCAGGAACCAATAAAAACGGTTGTGATGAAACTAAAAACGAACCGTTACGAAACTTGCAAATCAATATCACCAAAGCCATCCGAGAAGTCGATACCAACCACTTAATCATCATCGAAGGGAACTGTTGGGGCAATAACTATAAAGGTATCTTTCCGCTTTGGGACGACAATATGGCGTTGAGTTTTCACAAGTATTGGAGCTATAACGATATGGCTACTATACAAGAGATTGTCAATTACAGAAAAGAATGGAATGTCCCAATTTGGTTAGGTGAAACGGGTGAAAATTCCAACGTTTGGTTCAAAGATGTCATCACTTTAATCGAAGCTAATAATATCGGTTGGGCTTTTTGGCCGATGAAAAAAATCGACAATATAGCCGGCGTGACTTCTGTAACGATGAGTCCGGAGTATGAAAATTTATTGCGTTATTGGAAAGACGGTACTAACAAACCAACCGCAGCAGCAGCAAAAGCAACATTAATGCAGTTAGCAGAAAATTACAAAATGGAAAATGTAACAGTCAAGTATGATGTGATTGATGCCATGTTCAGACAAATACATTCCAACGATACCAAGCCATATAAAAAGCATTTGCTGCCGGGCAAAATTTTCGCTACCGAATACGATTTAGGACCTTTAAATTTTGCTTATTCTGATAAGGTTGTTGCCAATTATTGGGTGTCTAACGGCGGAAAAGAAACCGATTGGAATTCCGGAAATCAAATGAGAAATGACGGTGTAGATATTCAAAAATGCAATGATAAAGTAACCAATGGTTTTGCCGTGGTAGATACAGAAGATGGCGAATGGCTGCAATACACTTTCACGCTTTCCGAAGCCCAAACTTTTGAAGTATCATTGAGATATACTGCCGACAATAATAACAGTAGTATTTATTTGACTGATGCAAAAGGCAACAAAATTTCCAAAACAATAATATTATCAGCAACCGGTTCCACTAATTGGACTACGGTTATTTTAGAAAAAATAGCTTTTAACCAAGGTGAAAACAAACTCAGAATTGTCTTTGAAAAAGGCGGTGCTCACCTGAATTATATCGAATTTAATGTCCCGAAAAAATAACTTTGAAATGAAAAAACTACTGACTGTCTTATTCCTAGTTACAGGATTTATCGGCTTTGCCCAACAAAAATCAATTGACCAAAGGGTTGACGAGTTGATAAAAAAAATGACTTTAGAAGAAAAAATAGGTCAGCTTAATCAATATACCGGCGACAATACAGTTACTGGACCGTTGACTATTAATACTAATAAACAACAAGAAATTAAAGAGGGAAAAATCGGTTCTATGCTCAACGTTATTGGTTGGAAATACACCCGTCAATACCAAGAATTAGCCATGCAATCCCGTTTGAAAATTCCACTTTTGTTTGGTTTAGATGTGATTCACGGACACAAAACTACTTTTCCTTTGCCGTTGGCTGAAGCAGCGAGTTGGGATTTAAAAGCTATGGAACTTTCCGCACGTATAGCCGCAACAGAAGCCGCAGCTTCCGGAATTCATTGGACATTTGCTCCTATGGTTGATATTTCTCGCGATCCGAGATGGGGAAGGGTTATGGAAGGTGCCGGTGAAGATACTTATTTGGGTTCCAAAATTGCCTTTGCTCGTGTTAAAGGTTTTCAAGGGAATAAGTTGGGTGATTTAGATGCAGTTATGGCTTGTGCCAAACATTTTGCAGCTTATGGAGCTGCTTCCGGTGGAAGAGATTACAATTCGGTGGATATGAGCGATAGAATGTTGTGGGAAACGTATTTGCCACCTTTCAAAGCAGCTGTTGACGCTAATGTGGCTACATTTATGAATGCTTTTAACGATATTAACGGTATTCCGGCAACGGCCAATAAATACATACAACGAGATATTTTAAAAGGGAAGTGGAATTACCAAGGTTTTGTGGTTTCCGATTGGGGTTCGATAGGTGAAATGGTTGCTCACGGCTATTGCAATGACAACAAAGAAGCTGCTGAAAAAGCCATTTTAGCCGGAAGCGATATGGATATGGAAAGCAACGCTTATCGTTTTAACTTAGCTCAACTGGTTGCTGAAAATAAAGTTCCGATGAGTATTGTAGATGAAGCGGTTAAGAGAATTTTACGTAAGAAATTCGAGTTGGGATTGTTTGATGATCCGTTCAAATTTTGTAGCAAAGAGCGTCAGGAAAAAGCTCTAAATAATCCGGAACATGCCAAAATTGCCCGAGATGTGGCCGCCAAAAGTATAGTTTTGCTTAAGAATGATAAACAAATTTTACCACTTTCTAAAGAAACTAAAACCATTGCCTTTATAGGGCCAATGGTTAAACCTAAACGCATTAATCACGGATTTTGGGCAGTGGATTTAAAAGATGTTGATTCTACTTATATCGTTTCGCAATGGGAAGGCTTACAGAATAAAGTGGGCAAGAAGACCAAATTGTTGTATGCCAGAGGTTGTGGTGTAGAAGATAGGAGCAAAGCCGGTTTTCAAGAAGCTATAGATGTGGCCAATCAAGCCGATGTGGTAATTTTAAGTATAGGTGAAAGATGGAATATGAGTGGCGAAGCTAAAAGTCGTAGTAATTTACAGTTGCCGGGTGTACAAGAGGATTTAATCAAAGAATTGCAGAAAACCGGAAAGCCTATAGTTATCTTAATCAATGCCGGAAGGCCGTTAATTTTTAATTGGACTGCCGATAATATGCCAACTATTGTTTACACTTGGTGGTTGGGTTCAGAAGCCGGAAATGCAATAGCCGATGTGCTTTTTGGAGATTACAATCCGTCCGGTAAATTGCCGATGTCTTTCCCTAGAACAGAAGGTCAAATTCCAATTTATT
>Ga0208888_100089_pt1 | contig 67533 bp, 60 predicted proteins | sample LakWasM115_HOW13_2_FD_183929 | JGI IMG/M metagenome (GOLD analysis project Ga0208888, IMG submission 183929) | Freshwater sediment methanotrophic microbial communities from Lake Washington under simulated oxygen tension - Sediment Metagenome... | ecosystem: Environmental > Aquatic > Freshwater >...
GCCAGCGCAGCAGGTCGCCCAGGGGTTTTTCGACCTGCACGCCGCTGGGGTTGCGAAAGCCCTGGGCGTTGCGGTGCGGGCTGTTGGGGGCGTCACTGGCCGGGGGGCTGCTGCAGCCCGCCAGCAGCGCTGCCAGGGCCAGGGTGGGGGCCATGCGGGCTGGCCAGGAACGGGCAAGGTGCTTGGGGCGCGGGCTGCGCCCGACGTCGAAGGGCTTGGGCATGGGCATAGGCATGGGCCGCATTTTGGCCGCCCCTGGGGGCCTGCCAAGGGTGGGGCGCATAATGGCCCTCTTCTTTCTGCCCCCAGCCCAGGTCATTCAAGCCGACCGGGCCACGACGATGCCCGGCTACGCCACCAAGCAAGAGAGCATCGCCGTTGCGGGCGTTGACGACCTCATCATCCGATCCTTGCTGGACCACCAGCAGTTCTCCGACCCCGACGGCGAAGCCGAAACCCTGGGCATCTCCTCGGCCACCTGGCCCCTGTTCGGCCTGCTGTGGCCCTCGGGCGCCGAGCTGGCCGCCCGCATGGGCAGCCGCGTGCTGTGCCCCGGCGAGCGCATCCTGGAGATCGGCTGCGGCCTGGCCCTGGCCAGCCTGGTGGCCCACCGCCGCGGCTCCGACGTGACCGCCAGCGACTGCCACCCCCTGACGGGCGGCTTTCTGCGTGAGAACCTGCGCCTCAACGACCTGCTGCCCCTGAAGTACCGCCACGGCCACTGGGGTGCCCCCGAGGCCCTGCCCGGCGAACCCGCGCGAATGCCACGCGAGTCGGTCGAGGGCCTGTTCGACCTCATCGTGGGCAGCGACCTGCTGTACGAGCGCGACACCCACGCCGACCTGGCCCATTTCATCGGCGAACACGCCAGCGCCTCAGCCCAGGTCTGGATCGTCGACCCCGACCGTGGCAACCGCCCCGCTTTCAACAAGCAGATGGCCGACCAAGGCTTCTCCCGAACCGAAGAACGCCTGGACCACCCCGCCCGCCCCGCCCAGGCCGCCTACAAAGGCCGCCTGCTCACCTACCAGCGCCAAACCTGAACAGCCCGCCGCCGGGCCGCCCCAAGGCGGGCTGAGCCCCCTTGGGGGGCAGGGAGCGACACGAAGTGCGCGAGCGTGGGGGCCACAGTCCAGCCCGCCGCCGGGCCGCCCCAAGGCGGGCTGGGCCCCCTTGGGGGGCAGGGAGCGACACGAAGTGCGCGACCGTGGGGGCCACATTCATTCAGCACTGGCGCCAGAGCTTTTGACCACGGCGCCCCACTTCACAATTTCGCTGGCAATGAAGCGGTCGAACTCGGCCCCCGTGCCCGGGCTGGGCTCTGAGCCCCGCTCGCGGATGAAGGCCGCCAGCTTCTCTGACTTCAGCAGGGCCACCACTTCGGTGTTCAGGCGCTGCAGCACCTCGGGCGGGGTGCCGCGCGGCGCCATCAGACCCAGCCAGCCCACGGCCTCGAAGTTCTTCAGGGCCGGCAGGCCGCTTTCGCGCACCGTGGGCACCTCGGGCAGTTGAGACGAACGTGTGGTCGAGGTCACGGCCAGCGGCACCGCCTTGTGCGTCTGGATGTGCGGCAGTGCGGCCGTCACCGAGTCGACCATCAGCGGCACCTGGGCGCCCAGAAAGTCGGCCTGGGCCGGGCCACTGCCGCGGTAGGGGATGTGGGTGATGAACACGCCGGCCTGGGCCTTGAGCATTTCGCCCGACAGGTGCTGCGTGCCGCCGATGCCGGCGCTGGCGTAGCTGAGCTGGCCCGGTGCGGCCTTGGCCTGCTGCACCAGCTGGCGCAGGCTGGTGATGCCTGAGGAGGGGGTGGCCAGGAAGATCAGGGGCACCTTGGCGATCAGCGAGATGCCCACCAGGTCTTTGGCGGGGTCGAAATTGACCTTCTTGTACAGCGTCTGGTTCACGGCCATGGCGCTGCCCGCCACCAGCAGGGTGTAACCATCCGGGGCGGAGCGGGCCACGAATTCGCTGCCGATGTTGCTGCCGGCGCCGGCCTTGTTTTCGACCACCACGCTCTGGCCCAGTCGCTGGGACAGCGGCTCGGCCAGGGCGCGGGCAAACAGGTCGGTGGCCTGGCCGGGCGGAAACGGCACCACCAGCTTGATGGGGCGCTCGCTGGGCCAGCCTGCGGCCTCGGCCTGGCCGCACAGGTTCAGCAACAGAAGACCGCCCCACAGGGCCAGCCCCAGCAGGCGCCGAGGGTGCGGGTGGTGGGTTTCAGTCGAGGGGCAGGCGGGCATGGTTGGGGTCTCCAGAGGGCCTGCCGGTTCGGTGGGGAATGGGGTGGGGCCGGCAGTGCGGTGCCCATTGTGCAGCTTGTGCCGTTGATGCCGTTTATGCCGACGGGCGTTGCCCCCTGCCTAGAGCTCGCTCAGGCCTCGGTGGCGGCCCGCACCAGCTCGGCCGCCTGGGCGGTGCCGGCCGTGATGCCGCTCACCGGGCCCCAGTCGGGGTCGAAGCGGCTGGCGATGAAGGCCCCTGAGGCCAGCGGGCTGGCCTGCTGCAGCATCAGGCAGGCCTGGGCGGTCAGTGCCAGGCGCTGGGTGAAACGCCGGGCCTGGGCCTCCAGGGCCTCGGGCGGCAGCATCAGGGCGGTGCGCAGCTGGTGCACCTGGCGCAGCAGCTCGGGCTCTTGAGAGGCCGTGTCCTGCAGCAGGTCGAGCACGCCGTGGGCGTCGTCGGGCGCATGGGCAATGGCGCGCAGCACGTCCAGGCACATCACGTTGCCCGAGCCCTCCCAGATCGAGTTCACCGGGGCCTCGCGGAACAGGCGGCCGATGGCGCCGTCTTCCACATAGCCGTTGCCGCCGAACACCTCCATGGCCTCGCCGCAAAAGCCCACGGCGCGCTTGCAGTTCCAGAACTTGGCGGCCGGGGTCATCAGGCGGCGCCAGGCCACGTCCTGCGGCGTGTTGGAGCCGAAGTGCGCCGCCAGGTCCATGGCCAGCACGGTGGCGGCCTCGGCCTCCAGGGCCATGTCGGCCAGCAGCGTGGTCATGGCCGGCTGGTCGACCAGGTAGCGCCCGAACACAAAGCGGTTGCGCGTGTAGTGCAGGGCCTGCGCCAGGCCTTGGCGGATGTAGCCCGCGCTGGACAGCGCGCAATCAAGCCGCGTGTAATTGGCCATCTCGATGATGGTGCGGATGCCCCGCCCTTCGGCGCCCACCAGCACGCCCCAGGCCTCTTTGAACTCGACCTCGCTGCTGGAGTTGGAGCGGTTGCCCACCTTGGACTTGAGGCGCTGGATGTGGATCGGGTTCTTGCTGCCGTCGGGCCGCCAGCGCGGCACGAAAAAGCACGAGGACCCGTGCTCGTCGGTCTTGGCCAGCACCAGGTGGCCGTCGCACATCGGGGCCGAGAAGAACCATTTGTGCCCGGTCAGCAAAAATTCTTCGCCCCAGGGGCCGCTGCCCACCGGCACGGCGCGCGTGGTGTTGGTGCGCACATCGCTGCCGCCCTGTTTCTCGGTCATGCCCATGCCGACCGTGATCGAGGTCTTTTGGGCCAGCGGGAGGTCGCGCGGGTCGTGCTCCAGCGACATCAGCTTGGGGGCCAGCTCGGCGTACAGCGGCGTGTTCAGCGCGATCACCGGGATGCAGGCCTTGGTCATGGTGGTGGGGCAGCCCGAGCCCGACTCGATCTGGCTGTGCATGAACATCGAGGCGCCGTAGGCCGTCCAGGCCGTGGGGCGGGTGTCGGTGTGGGGCAGATTGGCATTGCCGTTGCGCCGCGCGATCGCCATCACCGTGTGCCAGGCGGGGTGGAACTTCACGAAGTCGATGCGCTGGCCGGTGGCCGAGTGGGTGCGCAGCTCGGGCGGGTACAGGTTGGCGTCTTCGGCCGCGCGCAGCACGGGCTCGCTGCCGTACTCGGCCCCCTGGCGCAGCAGCTCGGGCTCGCGCCAGGCGGCGCCGCCGCGCTGCACCGAGCGGCGCAGCACGGGGTCGCTGGCGTACAGGTTGTAGTCCTTGAGTTCCGGGACCTGGTTGTCAGGGTGGTGGCCGATCATGTGTGTCTCCTGAGGGTTCGCCGGGCGGTCACTGGGCCGCCAAAATGGCGCGCCCAGCCCCTCGAAAATTCTATGAAGCCCTGGCCCGCAGGGTGTCCGGATTTGCCTGCATGACCTTGCCCCGCCCTTCGACCCCCACCAAGCCCCAGCGACGGCGGCCCAGCCAGTCGCGCGCACGCCTCACGGCGCAGGCCTTGCAGCAGGCCTTTGTTCAGCTTTTGGTGGAGGGTGATGACCCGCGCATCAGCGTGGGGGGGCTTCTGGGCGTATTCGATGCCCCAGGCCTTGGAGGCCGGAGTGCGCTTACCCACCGGTACATCAGCGCAGCACGGCGCTCTCTTTGTCCCAGGAGTGTTTGAGGGTCATGCCCCAGCGCTGGGTCACTCGCATCCGCCGCAAGCCCATTGAAGCCTCAGGGAAGACGGGCCATGCGCCGGCGCATGGCCAGGCGAAAAATCAGCAGGACAACCGCCCCAGCGAGCACTGCAAGCAGGAACGACAGCAGCACGACCACGAGCAACTCGACATTGAGCGCACCGTCGACAGCGGTCACGCCAAACAGGCGATCAAATGCCTGCCAGAGTCCTTCGGGTAAGCGAGGGAAATGATCGGGGTGGCGGTACCACCAGCGACTCAGGGATGCTGTGGCGATACCCACCCCGGCCATCCACAGGAGTAAAACGAGAAGGCGTTTCATTTCACAATGACTTGCCCATACGCTTTCAAAGTGCTGCCGGCAACAGGTGTTGGCGGCCGGCTCTTGAGCAGTGCTCGGACATGATAAAAATCACTGGGATTGTCGATGGTGATGCACCCCTCGCTGATGCCGCGGGGGCCTTTGGGATGAAGCCGGAACTGCCCTCGCAGCAATTGGTTGCAATAGGTTCCGTCGTCCAGCTTGCCATCAATCGCATACAACGCAAACCAATCGCCGCGGTCACGAAACAGGTTCTTTATCCATTCCAACTTGCCTCCTCCTTGACGGTCAAAAATAAAGTATCGGCCTGGTGGAACAGGGCCTCGTCCTGGCACACAGGCTGAACTTCGCTTGTTGACGTCCGGCCCCTGTCCAGAGAACGCAGGAACCGATAGCGAGCTGACTCTGAAGGCGCTCATGGGCTGATTGTTGAGTTCAAAACTGCACGAGTGCATGCACCTCTCCTGGTTGAAATGGTTTCAAAGGGTTCAGGCTTGCCCCATCAAGGCCGTTGCTTTTCGGGGCCAGGCGGGGTGTGCATGCCGTCCACACTCGACAAGCTTCATCTGTCTGAGATGATCAGACGGATACGTTGCTGGACCTGCATGTGAGGCCAGCCCAGACGCACAGGAAAATATGGAGGCAGCACCCCCTTGCCACCCTCGTCGGCTCTGGCATTTCCGTCCGGACGGTTTGGGCGACTTGGCGTACGGTTGCGGCGCCGATTTAAAACAGCAGATCTGAATCCTGAATCGCTGGGCGGTCACAATGGCCGGCGCCGTCCCTTCGGAACGTTCTATGAAGTCCCTGCCCTTCGTGTGTCCGGATTTGCCTGCATGACCTTGCCCCGCCCTTCGACCCCCACCAAGCCCCAGCGACGGCGGCCCAGCCAGTCGCGCGCGCGCCTCACGGCGCAGGCCTTGCAGCAGGCCTTTGTTCAGCTTTTGGTGGAGAGCGACTACCCCCGCATCAGCATCCGCGCAATCACGGGCCTGGCGGGCACCAGCCTGGGCAGCTTCTACGAATACTTTGCCAGCAAGGAAGACCTGGCACGGGTCTGCCTGCACCTGCGCTCCAAGGAGCTGCTGACGGCCCTGCAGCAGGCCGTGGAGGCCCGGCGCGGTCGCCCGCTGGCCGAGCTGGTGCAGGCTGTGCTGGCCTCTCAGTTGGCAGCCCACCGGGCCCAGCCGGCCGAATGGAGCGCCCACTACCTGCTGGAGCGCCACCTCTCAGGCGTGGAGGCCTACCGCAAGATGTACCAGCGCTTTGTCGATGGCTGGGTGCAGGTGATCGAGGCGGCTGGCGATCTGCCCGAGGCCGCCCGGGCCCAGGCCCCGCAGGCCGCCCGCGTCTGCCAGACCATCCTCTACGGCCTGGTCGCCCACGCCCACCTGGCCAGCCCCACCCCGCCCGACCTCGATGCGCTGGAGCAGCAGGCCACCCAGGCCCTGCTGGGCTACCTGGCCCAGGCCCTACCCAGGGGCTGAGCCTGTTGCGGTAGTTCGGCAAGTGGGCTCAACCACCCACCCTTAGAGATGAAAGCAGTCGTTTTGAACAGGCCTGCCCGCAACGATCAAAAGGCCGCGGAGCAGGCCATGCCGGCAGACACCGCGGAGCTGGCTTTGCCAGGCCGCTGGTGTCGTCCCCGGAGGGGCTGAGCCCTGCGGCTCCAGGCCTGCCTGCGCAGGGCTGGACAGGGCGAAGAGCGTCCGCGTCTCGCGGCCGCACGGCGGCGCCGCAGGCGGCTCAGGCGGCTCAGGGGGGAGTCAATTCGCAGTCAGATGCTTTCCGACAATACCGGCCAGCTCAAACATCGTGATCTGCGCCTTGCCGAACACCGGCAGCAGCTTGGCATCGGCGTTGATGGCGCGCTTGTTGGTCGCGTCCTGCAGGCCGTTGGCTTTCACGTAGTCCCACACCTTCTTGATGACCTCGGTGCGCGCCACGGCCTCGCCCCCGATCACGGCAGCCAGGGCGGCGCTGGGCGTGAGCCCGCTGCCCGGCGTGGCCTTGCGCGGGGTCTTGGTGGCGGCCTTGGTCGTGGCCTTTTTGGCGGCCGGGGCCTTGGCGGCCGCCTTCTTGGCCGGGGCGGCCTTGGCGGCGGCCCCTGCAGTCTTGCGTGGCGGGAACTTGCTCTCGCGCGGCTCGAACTCGAAGTTCACCTTGCTGGCGGCGGCGTCCCAGGCCAGGAAGGCCTTGAAGCTGCGGCGCGTGCGCATGCTGACGAACTTGTCGAGCAGGTCGGTCTTGCCGGTGCTCAGCAGCTTGTGCATCTGATCGCGCTCCACCGGCTGCTGCAGGATGATCTTGCCGCTCTTGAAGTCGCAGCTGGGGGTGGGTTGCTCGGCCGTGGGCACTGATTTGCTGCACACATAGTTGGCGCCATGCTCGACCACCGGGGCCCCGCACTTGGGGCAGGGGCCCAGGGATTCCTGGCCCGACAGGTCTTGCAGCTCGCCGGTCTCTTCGCCATCCTTGTCGTCGCCGAAGTCGAACTCGAGCTTCCAGTTCTTGTCGTCTTCGCTGAACTTGAGCGCCATCTCGGCCACGAAGGGCCAGCCGGCCTTGGAGCGGAAGCCCTCCAGCGGGCCGATGTGCTTGTCGCGCAAGAAGGCCTCGGCCTCGTCGGGCTCGAAGGTGCGGCCGGCCGGTGACTTGGTGAACGAGAAGCCGCAGCCCTCGCTGTGGCCGTCGGCCCCGGTGCAGCTGTAGCGGCGGTAGTTTTCTTTGACCACACCGCCGCAGTTGGGGCAGGGCGTGCCCAGGGTGGCGTAGTCGCCCGGCACGGTGTCGCGGTCGTATTCCTTGGCCTTCTTGACGATGTGCTCGGTCATGGCCGCGATCTGCTGCATGAACTCTTCGCGGCTGAGCAGGCCTTTTTCCATCTGCGAGAGCTTGTACTCCCACTCGCCGGTGAGCTCGGGGCGCGACAGTTCTTCAACCCCCAGGCCGCGCAACAGCGTCATGAGCTGGAAGGCCTTGGCCGTGGGGATCAGCTCGCGGCCCTCGCGCAGCATGTATTTTTCGAGGATCAGGCCTTCGATGATGGCGGCGCGGGTGGCTGGCGTGCCCAGGCCTTTTTCCTGCATGGCTTCGCGCAGTTCGTCGTCCTCGACCATCTTGCCGGCGCCTTCCATGGCGCCCAGCAGCGTGGCTTCGGAGTAGCGGGCCGGCGGGCGGGTCTTCAGGCCCTTGGCCTCGGCGTTTTCGGCCAGCGGCTTCTCGCCGGGGGCCACGGGCACCAGGTTCTGGCCCTTGTCTCCTTCCTTGGCATCGGCCACTTCGGCGGCGGCCTCCTTGCCGTAGATGGCCAGCCAGCCCGGCTTGACCAGCACCTTGCCTTCGGTCTTGAAGTGGTGCTCCAGCACCTGGCTCACACGGGTGGTGACCTGGTATTCGGCACTCGGGAAGAACACCGCCATGAAGCGGCGCACCACCAGGTCGTACAGCTTCTGCTCGGCTTCGCTCAGGCCGCTGGGTGCCTGCAGCGTGGGGATGATGGCAAAGTGATCACTGACCTTGCTGTTGTCGAAGATGCGCTTGCTGGGCTTGATGTAGCCGTTGTTGAGCGCCGTGAGGGCGTGCGGGGCCAGGTGGCGCATACCGCTGTCGGCCAGCATCTCGAAGGTCTGGCGGGCCACCGGCAGGTAGTCTTCGGGCAGGGCGCGCGAGTCGGTACGTGGGTAGGTCAGGGCCTTGTGGCGCTCGTACAGGCTTTGCGCCAGGGCCAGCGTGGTCTTGGCGCTGAAGCCGAACTTGCCGTTGGCCTCGCGCTGCAGCGAGGTCAGGTCGAACAGCTGGGGCGAAGCCTGGGTGGTGGGCTTGCTTTCCTCGGTGACGGTGGCCGGCTTGCCGCGCACGGCGTTGGCGATGGCCAGGGCTTCCTGCGCGCTCCAGACGCGATCGGCGCGCTTTTCGGCGTCTTCGGGGTCTTTCTTCCAGGCCGGGTTGAACCACTTGCCCGGGTACTCGCCTGCGGCGGCGCCGAAGCTGGCGTGGATTTCCCAGTAATCGCGGCTGATGAACTTGCGGATTTGCTCTTCGCGCTCGACCACCACGGCCAGCGTGGGGGTCTGCACCCGGCCCACGGTGGTCAGGAAGAAGCCGCCATCGCGTGAGTTGAAGGCCGTCATGGCCCGGGTGCCGTTGATGCCGACCAGCCAGTCGGCCTCGGAGCGGCTGCGGGCGGCGCTGGCCAGGCCGGCCATCTGGCTGTCGCTGCGCAGCTTGTCAAAGCCGTCGCGGATGGCCTGGGGCGTCATCGACTGCAGCCACAGGCGCTTGACGGGCTTGCCCAGGGCTTGGTACTGGCCGCCCTTCTGGCCGCCGGCGTACTGCTCGATCAGGCGGAAGATCAGCTCACCCTCGCGGCCCGCGTCACAGGCGTTGATGAGGGCGCTGACGTCCTTGCGCTTGGCCAGTTTGACCACCGCGTTCAGGCGGCTCTTGGTCTTGTCGACCGGCTTCAGGTCGAAGAAGGGCGGAATCACCGGCAGGTTGGCGAAGCTCCACTTGCCGCGCTTGACGTCGAACTGCTCGGGGGCCTGGATCTCGACCAGGTGGCCCACGGCGCTGGTCACCACGAAACCTTCGTTTTCGAAGTGATCGTCGAACTTCTCGAATTTGCCTGTGCTGGGGGTGAGCGCCCGCACGATGTCCTGTGCCACCGACGGTTTTTCAGCAATCACCAGAGTCTTTGTCATTTCAGCGTCTTCCCTTTTCAAGGTCCGGCCCGAAGCTGGTCTGCCAGCCTCCTACAATCCGGGTTTCGCGCGCATGCACGCACACACGCACCTGTGTGTACGCACGCGCAGGTGCTCTTTCCAAGTTAACAGAGTTTTTGGTCATGTCCGCAAAAGCCCCCTCGATTTCCGGTCGCCGCCTCCAGACCCGCCGCTCGGGGGTTCATGGCCGAGGCGTGTTTGCCCTGCAAGACATCGCCGAGGGCGAAACCCTGATCGAGTACGTGGGCGAGGTGATCACCTGGCAGGAGGCGCAAGACCGCCACCCGCACGATCCGAGCGACCCGAACCACACCTTTTATTTTCACGTCGACGCCGACCGCGTGATCGACGCGCTCAACGGCGGCAACTCCTCGCGCTGGATCAACCACAGCTGCGACCCCAACTGCATCGCCGATGAGGAAGACGGCCGCATCTTCATCCGCGCCCTGCGCAACATCCGCGCCGGTGAAGAGCTCAACTACGACTACGGCCTGATCATCGAAGAGCGCTACACGCCCAAGCTCAAGGCCGAGTACCCCTGCTGGTGCGGTGCGGCCCAGTGTCGCGGCACCTTGCTGGCGCCCAAGCGCCGCCCGGCCACGCCCAAGACGCCCAGCCAGCTCAAGACCGCCAAGACCGCCAAGACCGCCAAGACCGCCAAGACCGCCAAGACCGCCAAGACCGCCAAGGCGCCTTCGCAGGCTCGGCGCCGGGCGGCCTGAGAGGGGCGTCGCATGGCTTTGAACTCTGTGCGCTGGCCCGCCGAAGCCGTCTGGGAGGCGGTGGAGCCCTTGCTCCCCGGCTTCTCGGTCGAGGTGCTGCCCGAGATCGATTCCACCAACACCGAGCTGATGCGCCGCGCCCGGGCCGGCCGCCATGAACCGGTGCTGCTGGTGGCCGAGCGCCAGACAGCTGGCCGTGGCCGCATGGGCCGGGTCTGGCAGGACGGCGGCGCACCCGAGGCCGGTGAGCTGCCCTCGCTGATGTTTTCGCTGGGCCTGCCCTTGGCGCCGGCCGATTGGTCGGGCTTGTCGCTGGCCGTGGGCCTGAGTGTGGCGGAGTCGCTCGACCCCGACGCACGGGCGGGCTTGGGGCTCAAGTGGCCAAACGACCTGTGGCGGCACGACTGCAAGCTGGCCGGGATTCTGATCGAGACGGCGGGCGGCGGTGCCGCGCTGCCGGGCCAAGCCCCCGTGCCGCGTTATGTGGTGATCGGCATCGGCATCAATGTGCTGCAGCGCCCCATCGAGGGCACCTCGACCCCGCTGGCCGCGCTGCGTGACTGGCAGCCCCAGGCCAGTGCGCCCGAGGCCCTGCTGCGGGTCATCCCGCCGCTGGTGGCCATGGTGCTGGGCTTTGCCGGCAGCGGCTTTGCCCCGCTGCTGCCCCGCTTTCTGGCCCGCGATGTGTTGCTGGGCCGGCCGGTGCGCACCAGCGATGGCCTGGAGGGCGTGGCCGCCGGGGTGGATGCCGGGGGCGCCTTGCTCGTGCATACTGCACAGGGCACCCAGGCCATCAACAGCTCCGAGGTGAGTGTGCGGCCGGTGCCTGTGTCGCCACCGGGCTCCTGAGGCCTGGTCTCAACCCACCGCCCCTGTTTCACACCTGCCCATGCTTCGTCTGCTCGTCGTCTTGCTGCTGCTGGTCAATGGCGCGTATTTTTTGTGGACGCAGGGGCATCTGGCCCCGCTGGGCCTGGCCCCGGTGAACCCGTCCGAGCCCCAGCACCTGGCCCAGCAGATCAAGCCCGAGGCGCTGACGCTGATGACGGCCGACGAGACCAAGCGCCTGGCGGCCGAGGCCGCCGCGGCCAGCGTCACCGAGTGCCTGACGGCAGGCCCCCTGGATGAAAAGCTGGCTTCTGCGGTGCGCGAGGCCGCCACGCAGTCGCTGGCGGCCGGGCAATGGAGCCTGGACACCATCACCGTGCCGGGGCGCTGGATCATCTACATGGGCCGTTATGGCGACACCGACATGCTCAACCGCAAGAAGGCCGAGCTGCGGGCGCGTCGCATCCCGTTCGAGCCCCTGACCAACCCTGCCCTGGAGCCTGGTTTGTCGCTGGGCAGCTTCGGCACCCAGAGCGCTGCCAATGACGAGCTGGCGGCCTTGTCGCAGCGCGGTGTGCGCACGGCCAAGGTGGTGCAGGAGCGCCCCGACAGCAAGGCCTACGCCCTCAAGCTGCCGGCGGTGAACGAGGCCCTGCGTGGCAAGCTGGAGCCGCTGCGCGACAGCCTGGGCGGCAAGAGCCTCAGGCCCTGCTGAGGGGCGGGCCGAAAGCCTGGTTGTGGGCTCGGATGATCGGGCTCAGGTGGGCAGGCCCTCAGGGCTGTTCGAGACAAAACGCACCGTGAAGCGCGCCCCCGGCGGCTGTTCGCCGGGCCGGGCGTCCGTCAGCGTGATGCTGGCCTCGTGCTGGCGCGCGATCTCCAGCACGATGGGCAGGCCCAGGCCCGAGCCGTCGGCATCGGTGCCCAGAGCGCGGTAGAAGGGCTGGAACACCAGCTCGCGCTCGGCCTCGGGGATGCCGGGGCCCGAATCCTCCACCTGCAGCAGCAAGGCCCGGCTGAAGGGGTCGGCCAGCACGCGGGCCGTCACCACGCCGGGGCGGCTGTCGCTGCTGGGGGTGTAGTTGATGGCGTTGTCCACCAGGTTGCGCACCAGCTCTTTGATCAGGGTGGGGTTGCCCATCAGTTGCACGCCGGCGGCACCGGGGTTGGCGCCGTCGTAGCCCAGGTCGATGCGTTTCTCCATGGCGCGGGGCACCGAGTCGCGCACCACCTCCATGGTCAGCCGGGCCAGGTCGCAGGGCTGGCGCGTCAGAGCGGCGCCGCTGTTCTCGGCCCGGGCCAGCGACAGCAGCTGGTTGACGGTGTGGGTGGCGCGGATGCTGGAGCGCCCGATCTGCTTGAGCGACTGCTTGAGTTCGTCGGTGCTGGTGCCTTCGCGCTGGGCCAGGTCGGCCTGCATGCGCAGGCCCGCCAGCGGGGTCTTGAGCTGGTGCGCGGCGTCGGCCAGAAAGCGCTTTTGCGTGGCGATCGAGTCGTTGAGCCGGGTCAGCAGGTCGTTCACGGATGACACCAGGGGCGCCACCTCGACCGGCACCGCTTTGTCATCGAGCGGGCTGAGGTCGTCGGGGTCGCGGGCGCGGATGCGTTCTTCCAGCTGCGACAGCGGCTTGATGCCGCGGGCCAGGGCCAGCCACACCAGCAGCACCGCCAGCGGCAGGATGACGAACTGCGGCAGCATCACGCCCTTGATGATCTCGGTGGCCAGCACCGAGCGCTTCTCGCGGGTCTCGGCCACCTGCACCAGGGCCGGTTCGGCGTTCTCGATCGGCAGGCGCACCCAGATGTAGGCCACGCGCACTTCCAGGCCCTTGAGCTCGTCGTCGCGCAGGCGCACCACGCCGATCACCTGCTTGTCTTCTTCGGCGGGCAGCGGCAGGGCCGCCTCGCCCGACAAAAATTCGCCGCGCGTGCCCATGACCTGGTAGTACACCATGTCGGAGTCGTCGGCGCGCAGCAGCTCGCTGGCGGGCAGGGGCAGGTTGAAGCTGGCGCGGTTGTTGTGCACCGTGATCAGCTGGGCCAGCGTCTGCACGTTGTAGTCCAGCGCCCGGTCGAAGGGCTTGTTGGCGATGCCTTGCGCCACCAGCCAGGTCAGGGCCAGGCTGACCGGCCACAGCAGCAGCAGGGGCGTGAGCATCCAGTCGAGGATCTCGCCAAACAGCGACCGCTGCTCACGCTGGAAGATTTTCAAGGGGCGGGCCTAGCCGGGGATTTTTTCAAGGCAATAGCCCAGGCCGCGCACGGTGGCGATGCGGATCGGGCCGCGTTCGATCTTCTTGCGCAGGCGGTGGATGTACACCTCGATGGCGTTGTTGCTGACCTCTTCGCCCCATTCGCACAGGCGCTCCACCAGCTGGTCTTTGCTGACCAGGCGGCCGGCGCGTTGCAGCAGCACTTCGAGCAGGCCCAGCTCGCGGGCCGACAGCTCGACCATCTTGCCGTCGATGGTGGCCACGCGCCCGGCCTGGTCGTAGATCAGCGGGCCATGCTTGATGGTGCTGCTGGTGCCGCCCATGCCGCGCCGCGTCAGGGCCCGCACGCGGGCTTCGAGTTCTTGCAGCGAGAAGGGCTTGGCCATGTAGTCGTCGGCGCCATAGTCCAGGCCCTTGACGCGCTCTTCCACGCTGTCGGCCGCGGTCAGGATCAGCACCGGCAGGGCCGAGCCGCGGCTGCGCAGGCGCTTGAGCACCTCCAGGCCGTGCATGCGGGGCAGGCCCAGGTCGAGGATCAGCAGATCGAACTCGTTGTTGGTCATCAGTGCCGCATCGGCCTCGGCGCCGCTGGCCACGTGGTCCACGGCGGCGCCCGAAGCGCGCAGCGTGCGCAGCAGGCCATCGGCCAGCACCTGGTCGTCTTCGGCAATCAGAATTCTCATGGGGTCTCCTGGGGTGCGGGCGGCGTTCGGCTCGATTCGGCTCGGCTTGGCCGTTCAACCCAAATTCTAGGCCGGATGAGCGGCGGGAATGTCTTCAGACAAACCCCCCTCAGCTGCCGGCGTAGGCCTCCAGCCCCAGGGCCACCACGGTGGCCACCTCGTTGCCGACGGCGGCACGGAATTCGGCCTCGGCCTGGGTCACGGCGCGCCGGAAGGCCTGCAGCCAGGCCAGGCCGGTGTCGGTGAAGCAGATGCGCCGGGCGCGTGCGTCCTGCGGGTCGGGCTCGCGCCGCACCAGGCCCCAGGCCTCGCATTGGCCCACCAGGTCGCCCATGGCCTGCTTGCTCATGCCGGCGCTGGCGGCCAGGTCGGTCAGGCGCGAGCCATCCAGGCCCAGGTGGCGGGTGATGTGGATGTGGGCTGCGCTCACCTGGCCACGGGCCGCCAGGTTGGACAGGGCCAGGGGCACATCCAGGTCGTGCGCCATCAGCGTCAGCACGCGCTCATCGAAGCGGCGCAAGGCGTGGCCCATCAGCCGGCCCAGGTGGGTCAGGCGCCAGGCGTCGGCAGCGGGTGGCGGGGCGAGCATGGGGGGATTTTAATAGTCAGGCAAACTGACCAAAAAACATGGAAACTTTTGGAAGACCTTGTTTAAACTGCTGTTCAAGCATCCAGCCTGTGATCAATCACAGTGACTGACCCGACCGATCATTCCACCCTCTTCAGGAGCTCTCCATGGACGCACCCGTCAAAGGCAACGCCGCCAATTCCGAAAAAGCCAAGGCCTTGCAGGCCGCGCTGGCGCAGATCGAAAAGCAGTTCGGCAAAGGCACGATCATGCGCCTGGGCGAGGGCGAGGCGATCGAAGACATCCAGGTGATCTCCACCGGCTCGCTGGGCCTGGACGTGGCCCTGGGCGTGGGCGGCCTGCCGCGCGGCCGGGTGGTCGAGATCTACGGCCCTGAATCCTCGGGCAAGACCACGCTGACCCTGCAGGTGGTGGCCGAGATGCAAAAGCAAGGCGGCACCTGCGCCTTCGTCGACGCCGAGCACGCCCTCGACATCCAGTACGCCCAGAAGCTGGGTGTGAACCTGCAGGAGCTGCTGATCAGCCAGCCCGACACCGGCGAGCAGGCCCTGGAGATCGTCGACAGCCTGGTGCGCTCCGGCGCGGTGGACCTGATCGTGATTGACTCGGTGGCCGCTCTCACCCCCAAGGCCGAAATCGAAGGCGAAATGGGCGACTCCCTGCCCGGCCTGCAGGCCCGTCTGATGAGCCAGGCGCTGCGCAAGCTGACCTCGACCATCAAGAAGACCAACTGCATGGTCATCTTCATCAACCAGATCCGCATGAAGATCGGCGTGATGTTCGGCTCGCCCGAAACCACCACGGGCGGCAATGCGCTGAAGTTCTACGCCTCGGTGCGCTTGGACATCCGTCGCACCGGCACCATCAAGAAGGGTGAAGAATCGATCGGCAACGAGACCAAGGTGAAGGTGGTGAAGAACAAGGTTTCACCCCCGTTCAAGACGGCCGAGTTCGACATCCTGTTCGGCGAGGGCATCAGCCGCCATGGCGAGATCATCGACATGGGCGTGACCGCCAAGATCATCGAGAAGTCGGGTGCCTGGTACGCCTACAACGGCGAAAAGATCGGCCAGGGCCGCGACAACGCCCGTGAGTTCCTGCGCGAGAACCCCGATCTGGCCCGCGAGATCGAGAACAAGGTGCGTGAGAGCCTGGGCATCGCCCTGCTGCCCCCGGTGCTGAGCACCCCGGCGGCCGCTGCCGACGCCGAGTGAACAGGCCTGGCCCCGGGGCCTGCCATCGGGCAGGTGCGCCGGGCCGGCTGAGTGCCGATGTCGTTTGAAAAGATCTCGCTCAAGGGGCGGGCCCTGCGCTATCTGGCCATGCGCGAGCATTCGCGCGCCGAGCTGGAGCGCAAGCTGGCCCCCCACGAAGAGGTGCCCGGCGAACTGGCCCAGGCGCTGGACGATTTGCAGGTCCGTGGCTTCATCGACGAGCAGCGCGTGATCGAGTCGCTGCTCTACCGCCGGGCCTCGCGCCTGGGGGCGGGGCGGCTGCGCCAGGAGTTGCAGGCCAAGGGCCTGCAGGGCGAGGCCGTGCAACAGGCGCTGGCCGGCTTGCGCGACACCGAGCTGGCGCGGGCCCGGGCCGTGTGGGGCAAGCGTTTTGAGCACCTGCCGACCGAGGCCTCTGAGCGGGCGCGGCAAACCCGTTTTCTGATGGCGCGGGGTTTTTCGTCCGAGGTGGTGCGTCAGGTGCTGTCGGGCCGGGGTGCCGAGGAAGACGAGTCGATGTGCAGCGATGAGCCCGACCTGGATTGATCGCCGCAGCCGACAAGACCCCAACATGAAGAAAGGCCCCGAGGGGCCTTTTCTGCGTTGGGGCTGGCCGGCTCAAAGCCCCAGCATCAGCTGCAGGTTCTGCACGGCGGCCCCGCTGGCGCCCTTGCCCAGGTTGTCCAGGCGGGCGATCAGCACGGCGTGATGGAAGGCATCGTTGCCGAACACGCGCAGCTCCAGCTTGTTGGTGTCGTTCAGGGTCAGGGCGTCGAGCTTGCCGTCGGCGGTGGCGGGCAGCACGCTGACCCAGCCGCCATCGGCCGCGCTGGCCGCGTAGTGGCGGGCCAGGGCATCATGCAGGTCGGCCGCCTTGGGGGCACCCGGCAGGGTGTCCAGGTGCAGGGGCAACTGCACCAGCATGCCCTGGCGGAAGTTGCCCACGGCGGGCACGAACAAGGGGCGGCGTGTCAGGCCGGTGCAGGCCATGATCTCGGGGATGTGCTTGTGCTGCAGGCCCAGCGCGTAGGCTTCGTACAAGGGGGCTTCGCCCTTCTCGTAGGCTTCGATCATGGTGCGTCCGCCACCCGAGTAGCCGCTCACCGAGGGCAGGGCCACCGGGTGGTCCTTGGGCAGCAGGCCGGCATCGATCAGGGGGCGCAGCAAGGCGATGGCGCCCGTGGCGTAGCAGCCCGGGTTGGCCACGCGACGGGCCTGGCGCACGGCCTCTTTCTGGCCCGGGGCCAGCTCGGGAAAGCCATAGACCCAGCCCGGGCTCACGCGGTGGGCGGTCGAGGCATCGATGATCTTGGGGCCGGGGCGGCCGGTGCTGCGTTCGAGCTCGTCGACCAGGGCCACGGTCTCGCGGGCGGCGTCATCGTGCAGGCACAGAATGACCAGGTCGACACCGGCCAGCAACTCACGCTTGGCGGCCGGGTCTTTGCGTCGCTCGGGTGCGATGCTCACCAGTTCGATGGCGGGCATGTGTTGCAGCCGCTCCCGGATTTGCAGGCCGGTGGTGCCTGCTTCGCCGTCAATAAAAACCAAGGCCATGGCGTCTTCCTGACTGAGTGATGTGGTAACCACGTAAGTTACGCACAAGGTTTGTGCAGGGCAGCATGATACATTTCGAGGTTGCTGTGTCCACTGCCCGACGCCAGCTTTTGCGAGGTCGCCGGGTGAAAATCATCCATTCCTGAGAGAGACCTCATGAAGATTCACGAGTACCAAGGCAAGGAAATCTTGCGTCAGTTTGGTGTGCCCGTCCCCCGTGGCATCCCTGCATTCACGGTTCAAGAGGCGGTGGAAGCTGCCCAGAAACTGGGCGGCCCGGTTTGGGTCGTCAAGGCCCAGATCCACGCGGGCGGCCGCGGCAAGGGCGGCGGCGTCAAGGTGGCCAAGTCCATCGATGACGTGAAGCGCCTGGCTGGCGAGATCCTGGGCATGCAGCTCAAGACCCACCAGACCGGCCCCGAAGGCCAGAAGGTCCGTCGTCTGTACATCGAAGACGGCGCCGACATCCAGAAGGAATACTACGTCTCGATCGTGACCGATCGCGCCACGCAGAAGCTGGCCTTCATTGCCTCCAGCGAAGGCGGCATGGACATCGAGGAAGTGGCTCACTCCACCCCCGAGAAGATCATCACCGAATTCATCGACCCGCTGACCGGCCTGAGCGCCGAGCAAGCCACCCGCATCGCCAACGGCATCGGCCTGCCCGCCGAGTCGACCGCCCAGGCCGTGGACATCTTCCAGAAGCTGTTCAAGTGCTACATGGACACCGACGCTTCGCTGGTTGAAATCAACCCGCTGAACCGCGACAGCAAGAACAACCTGATCGCCCTGGACGCCAAGTTCAACTTCGACGCCAACGCCCTGTTCCGTCACCCGGAAATCGTGGCCTACCGCGATCTGGACGAAGAAGATCCGGCTGAAGTCGAGGCTTCCAAGTTCGATCTGGCCTACATCAGCCTGGACGGCAACATCGGTTGCCTGGTGAACGGTGCCGGTCTGGCCATGGCCACCATGGACACCATCAAGCTGTTCGGCGGCGAGCCGGCCAACTTCCTGGACGTCGGCGGCGGCGCCACGGCCGAGAAGGTGACCGAAGCCTTCAAGATCATGCTCAAGAACGAAAAGGTCAAGGGCATTCTGGTCAACATCTTCGGCGGCATCATGAAGTGCGACACCATCGCCAACGGCGTGATCACGGCTTGCAAGGCTGTGAACCTGTCCGTGCCGCTGGTGGTGCGCATGAAGGGCACCAACGAAGAGCTGGGCAAGAAGCTGCTGGCCGAATCCGGCCTGCCGATCATTGCCGCCGACACCATGGCCGAAGCTGCGACCAAGATCGTGGCTGCCGTCAAGTAAGCCCGGAGAACACACATGTCGATCTACATCAACAAAGACACCAAGGTCATCACCCAGGGCATCACGGGCAAGACTGGCCAGTTCCACACCGAAAAGTGCCAGGAATACGCGAACGGCAAGAACTGCTTCGTGGCGGGCGTGAACCCCAAGAAGGCGGGCGAGTCGATCTTCAATATCCCGATCTACGCCTCCGTCAAGGAAGCCGCCCAGCAGACCGGTGCCACCGTGTCGGTGATCTATGTGCCGCCCGCAGGCGCCGCTGACGCGATCTGGGAAGCTGTCGAAGCCGATCTGGACATGGCCATCTGCATCACCGAAGGCATTCCGGTCAAGGACATGCTGATGGTGCGCAACAAGATGAAGGCCAAGGAAGCCGCTGGTGGCAAGAAGACGCTGCTGCTGGGCCCCAACTGCCCTGGCCTGATCACGCCTGACGAAATCAAGATCGGCATCATGCCCGGTCACATCCACCGCAAGGGCCGTATCGGTGTGGTGTCCCGCTCGGGCACGCTGACGTACGAAGCCGTGGCCATGTTGACCGAAGTCGGTCTGGGTCAATCGAGCGCCGTGGGTATTGGTGGCGACCCCATCAACGGCCTCAAGCACATCGACGTGATGAAGGCTTTCAACGACGATCCAGACACCGATGCCGTGATCATGATCGGCGAAATCGGCGGTCCTGACGAAGCCGAAGCCGCCCAGTGGTGCAAGGCCAACATGAAGAAGCCTATCGTCGGTTTCATCGCTGGCGTGACCGCCCCTCCCGGCAAGCGCATGGGCCACGCTGGCGCGCTGATCTCCGGCGGCGCCGACACGGCCGATGCCAAGCTCGCCATCATGGAAGAGTCGGGCTTCATCATCACCCGCAACCCTTCGGAACTGGGCAAGCTGCTCAAGGCCCAGCTGAAGTAAGCGGGCTGTTGCCGTCCCGTCCGTAAGCACAATTACGGACGCGGGGCGCGGCACAGACCGCTAGACTAGTGGCTCCTACAAAAAGAGAAGCGCTCGGAACCCCGGTTCCGGGCGCTTCTTGCATTCATAACAGTGGAGTCAGTCATGGAGTTTCTGCAAAGCGCCGATTTTTGGATCGGCCTGGTGAAGATCGTCTGGATCAACATCATCTTGTCGGGTGACAACGCGGTGGTCATTGCGCTGGCAGCCCGGTCCCTTCCCCCACATCAGCAAAAGAAAGCCGTGTTCTGGGGCTCTGGCGCTGCCGTGGTCTTGCGGATTTTGCTGACCGTTGTGGCTGCCAAGCTGCTAGAGCTGTCGTTCTTGCAGATCGTGGGCGGTTGTCTGCTGCTGTGGATCGGCTTTCAGCTGCTCAGCGACGACGAGGAGGACGAGGGCGAGTCCAAAACCTATGGCAGCCTGATGGCCGCCGTCCGCACCATCCTCATTGCCGACCTGGTGATGAGCCTGGACAACGTGATCGCTGTGGCGGCTGCGGCCCAGGGCAACGTGGTGCTGCTGGTGTTGGGCTTGGCCATCAGTATCCCGCTGGTGATTTTCGGCAGCACCCTCATGATCAAGCTCATGGAGCGTTTCCCTGTCATCGTGGTGCTCGGCGCCGCGCTGATCGGCTGGGTGGGTGGAGAAACCATCGCCAGCGATGCCATCTTGCATGACTACGCAGTGGCGCACCCAGCGTTGCACTATGTAGCGGCCGCACTGGGCGCCGCGCTGGTGGTGGGCGTGGGCAAGTTCTGGCGCAAGGGATCCAACAGCGCATCCGCAACCTGAGGGTTGCAGCCCAAGGGGCTCGCACGAAGGTGCAACCCCTCTTTGAGGCCAGCGAGTGACAAAAATGGCATCGCGCTGGCGTCCCGTCTTGGGGTTGCGTGACAAGAACGACACGCAACGCCACCCCTGCTGCCCATTCGCTCCAAATCTCCTCTTTTCAACGGTCCGGAGGCCCTTGGATTGCATGGGCGCAGTTATTGCTTCAAACCCACCCAATACAGAGTGGAATAACAGCAAGTGGGACGAAAAACCTCGGCGCGGCGGATGGATGGATGGCGTACCGATGGCTTTTGGGGTGGATTGGTGGCACTGGCCGTAGCGGGCCTGTGCGCGGTCACGGGCGCATCGTTGTCGCTCGAACACAAGCTCTACGACGCAGCCATCCGCACCTCGTCCCCCGCCCCGCTGGCCGACGTGGTGATTGTGGGCATCGACGATGCCAGCTTGGCCGCTCTGGGGCCGTGGCCCTGGTCGCGTGACATCCATGCGCGCTTGGTTGACCGCCTGTCAGCGGCTGGCGCACAAACCGTTGTTTACACCCCCCCACTCACGCAGCCCCAAAACGACAGGGGCTTGGGCTACCTGAGAAAAATCCGCGAAACCCTTGCCGCTGCGCCTGAGGGAACCGCACTGACGGCCGAGCTCGGCCGTGTGGTGGGTGAGGCCGAAGCTGTACTCGACGGCGATGCGCTTCTGGCAGCCTCCATACAGCGGGCGGGCAACGTGCTCCTGGCTTCGTATTATGAAAGTGGCGGGGCTGCTGCGCCCCTGCCATCGTACGTGCGTCGCAGCACGCTACCCGACCCAGGTGCTGCTGTAACGCCGATGCAGTCGGCGCAGCACCCCATCCCGTCGTTGGGCGCGGTGGCGGCTGGGGTGGGGCACTTGTATGCAGAGGCTGACCTGGATGGGCGTGTACGCCAGGTTCCACTGCTTCTTCGCTACGACAGCGTGGGGGTGCCGTCTCTGGCGTTGCTGGCGGCGCAACACAGCCTGCATCTGGGATTGGGTGATATCCGCGTGGTGGATGCGCCTGCGGGGCTGCGGCTAGGAGGGTTGAACATTGCCACCAATGCAGTCGCCGTGCTGCGTCCCCGCTGGCAGGTGGCTGGCGATGGAGCGGGTACCTTCCCTATCCTGTCGGCTGCCAGCGTGCTCGATGGAACCGCCGCCGGTAGCCTGCAGGGCAAGACCGTGTTGGTGGGCGAAATGACGGAGAAGCTGGGCGCCCCAGCGGCGCAGCTGGGGGGGCGTGCTGTCTATCCGGTGGAGGTTGTGGCGCAAACCTTGTCATCCATTCGCCTCGGGCTGGGCGTGATAGAGCCAGGCTGGGCTACTCCGGTCGCTTGGCTGGTGTTGGCGCTGGGGGCGGTGTATCTGGTGCTGTTGGCGCCGCGTTTGGCGCGCCCCGTCGGGATGGGGGTCGGTACGGCGCTCGTGCTCACCGTTGTCATCGCCGAATGGACCCTTCTGCGCTATGGGGGGTTGTGGGTTCCGTTGTTGCTGCCAGTGCTGGCTGTGTTGGCGGGTACTGCCGTGGTGGTGCTTTTGCACCGTGGTCGACTGAGTGACGCCTCTGGACGTTCCGCAGAAGCCGCCGAGACGGACCGCATGATGGGCTTGGCCCTGCAGGGCCAGGGACAACTGGATATGGCCTTTGAGCGCCTGCGCAAGGTACCTGCCAGCGACGCGCTTCTGGACAATCTCTACCATCTGGCGGAGGATTTCGAGCGCAAGCGCCACTTCGGCAAGGCGCAGACGGTCTACGAACATATCCTGCGCCATGACCGGCACTACAAGGACGCCCGCAGCCGCTACAAGCGTGCCAAGGCTCAGGCACAAGGTGGCGCGCAAGCTCCGCAGGGCGCCACAGACTCTTTGCCGGGTGCCGGCGCTGCAGCGCCCCGCCTGCCAGGCGATGCGAGTGTCGGCGTGCCCATGTTGGGGCGCTACCAGATTGATCGCGAAATTGGCAAAGGCGCCATGGGAGTGGTGTATCTGGGGCGCGATCCGAAGATCGGCCGCGTCGTAGCCATCAAGACACTGGCCTTGGGGCAGGAGTTCGAAGGTGACGCCCTGATCGATGCGCGCGCACGGTTTTTCCGCGAGGCCGAAACTGCTGGCCGATTACAGCATCCGAACATCGTCACCATTTTTGATGCCGGTGAGGAGCATGACTTGGCCTATATCGCCATGGAGTTCCTCAAGGGTCAGGACCTGACCCATGTCTGTGGCCAGGACCGGCTGCTGCCGGTCCCCTCCGTGCTCTCCATTGCAGCCAGGGTGGCCGATGCGCTGGACTATGCCCATGCCCACAATGTGGTGCACCGCGATATCAAGCCCGCCAACATCATGTTTGACAGCGGTACCGACGCGGTGAAGGTGACGGACTTCGGTATTGCCCGCATCACGGATTCGAGCAAGACCCGTACGGGGCTGGTTCTGGGAACACCCAGCTTCATGTCTCCGGAGCAACTGGCGGGAAAGAAAGTCGATGGGCGCTCCGACCTTTATTCGCTGGGCATCACCCTCTTCCAGTTGTTGACGGGCACGCTGCCGCTGCGGGGCGCGTCCATGACCGAGCTGATGCACAAGATCGCGAGCGTGGAGGCGCCCGATGTGCGCCAACTGCGCCCCGAACTCTCAGCCGCGGTGGCCAGGGTGGTGGCGCTGTCGTTGCAAAAGCGGCCAGAGGCGCGTTATCAGACCGGGCGGCAGTTCGCGGCGGATCTGCGGCAGGCCATGGCCGGCGATGCTCGATTCAGCCCTGAACCAGTCGTCTATGATGCGGACCGCGATGCAACAGGGCAAGAAATGGCGGATTTTCAGGAAACCGTGATGGAGCCCCCCGCTGTGCGGGGTGCGGCAGCCCCGCCGATTTCGGGCGCCCCATGACGCACGCCTCCACATCCATGACCTACGAATTCACTGCGCGGACCGACAAGGGCCGCGTGCGTTCCAACAACGAAGACGCGGTAGCCGTTGACCGCGATGCGCAGGTCGCGATATTGGCCGATGGCATGGGCGGCTACAACGCGGGCGAAGTGGCCAGTGGCATGGCCACCACCTTTATCCGTACCGAAATGGCCCGCTGGTTGGCCCAAGCCGGCGCGAGTCCTCAGTCCACGGACGTGCGCCGGGCGCTGGAAATCTGCGTGGAAAACGCCAATCACGCCATTCTGGGGGCATCTCTCTCCAATCCGCAGTACGCGGGCATGGGTACGACGCTGGTGGTTGCCGTGTTCCACGGCAGCCGCCTGATCCTGGGGCATATTGGCGATTCGCGCTGTTACCGTCTGCGTGATGGTGCTTTGCAGCAAATCACGCGCGACCATTCCTGGTTGCAGGAACAGGTCGATGCGGGGCTGCTGACGGCGCAGCAGGCGGCCATGTCTTCCAATCGCAATCTGGTGACTCGGGCCTTGGGTGTGGAGCCCAATGTGCTGATGGAAGTCAACGAGTTTCAGGTGGCGCCGAATGATCTGTTTCTACTCTGTTCCGATGGGCTCACCGACATGGTGTCCGATTCGGATCTGGCGGAGCTCGTGCGGGCGCCCATGCCTTTGGAGGAAAAAGCGACACTGCTCATTGACACCGCCAACGCCAACGGCGGTCGTGATAACGTGAGCGTGCTGCTGGTGCAGGCTGCCGCTGGGGGCAAGAAGCGTGGCCTCATGTCCCGATTGCTAGGGGCCTCTTGAACGGCCCGAACTACAACAATTCATCACATCAGGAGTGGATCATGCCGAGAATGATCGTTTCAATCGACGGCGTTGTCATCAAGGAAGTGCAGCTGACCAAGGAGCGGACCACGCTGGGCCGGCGCCCCTACAACGACATCGTGATCGACAACCTTGCGGTGAGCGGTGAGCATGCCGTGCTCCACATGGTGGGACAGGATGTGGAGATTGAAGACCTGGGCAGCACCAACGGCACTTATGTGAACGCCAAGGCCGTCAAGCGCCAGGAGTTGCGCAATGGCGATACGGTGGAGGTGGGCAAGTACAAGATTCGGTTCCTCCAGGACGCCGAAGGGCAGAACTTTGAGAAGACCATGATCTTCAAGCCCGGAATGGTGCCGCCTGCGGTCGCCGCTGCCAGGCCCGCTCCGGCCGCGCCCGCGCCAGCCCCGATTTCGGCCGTGATTCGGGTCATGTCCGGTGCCGCTGCGGGGCGTGAAGTGTCGCTGCAAAAGGTGGTCACCACGATTGGCAAGCCGGGTGTGGCTGTGGCTTCCATCACCAAGCGGCACCAGGGTTTTGTCTTGGCCCATGTCGAAGGACCGGACATGCCGCTGCTCAACGGCGCTGCCATTGGTGCATCGCCGGTTCCTCTGAAGCACGGGGATCGCCTGGAGCTGGCGGGCACCGAGATGCAGTTCGAGCAAAGCTGATACTCTGCAAAAGGCTCGCATCTTCGCTGCGGGTCCTTGCTGACTGGACACTCCCATTCCTGCGCGTGGACCTATGTTGCAGTCCTTGTCGCAGCTGTTCCTCCGACGTTGGCAACGCATCGCAGTCACGCTGATACCGCTGGTTTTTGCGTTGCTGCACGTGGCCGATGTGCTCCACCTGCAGGTGTTGGAGCGACTGGATAACATCATCTACGACACCCGCTTGCGGGTGACCATGCCACGAACGCTGGACGAACGGATCGTCATCGTCGATATCGACGAGAAGAGCCTGGGGCGCGTGGGGCAATGGCCCTGGCGCAGGGACAAGATGGCTGCACTGGTGCATGAGCTGTTTGAGCGCCAGCAAGTGGCCGTGGTGGGGTTTGACGTTCTGTTTGCCGAGTCCGATGAAAGTTCGGGCCTCTCTACGCTGCAACAACTGGCGCAGGGCCCTTTACGCAGTCAGTCGGCATTCAAAGAGCAACTGGAACGTCTGGCGCCCTCGCTGGACCATGACGCTCTTTTTGCGCAGTCTCTGCACGGGCAGCCAGTGGTGCTGGGTTACTACCTTTCGGGCGAAGACCGCGACGGCATCACGAAAGGCATGTTGCCAGAACCCGCCCTGCCCGTGGAGCGCTTGCGGGGCTTGCCTCTGGGGGCGACTACGTGGCGTGGGTACAGCAGCAACATTGAGTCCCTGACCCAGGCGGCACCTGCTGCAGGCTTCTTCAACTCGATCACGGACGAGGACGGAGTTGTTCGTTCCCTTCCCCTGTTGGCAGAGTACCAGGGGCAGTATTACGAATCGCTGGCATTGGCCATGTTCCGCACCGCCATCGGTCTGCCAGAGATTCACCCGGGCTTTGTGAATTCCAAGCCGTCCGGGACGCATGATGTGCTCCAAAGCATCGTGCTGCGCCAAGATGGTCGCACGCTGGCGCTCCCCGTGGACCAGCAGTTGGCCACGCTCATCCCCTACCGTGGGCCGGGCGATGCCAAGGGTGGTTCCTTTCGGTACATCTCGGCGTCGGACGTTCTGGATGGCTTGCTGCCGGCTGGTCAACTCAAGGATCAATTGGTGCTGGTAGGTTCGACAGCACCTGGCTTGCTGGATTTGCGTGTGACGCCGGTGGGCAGGACGTACCCAGGCGTGGAGACCCATGCCAACGTGTTGTCGGCATTCCTGGATGGCAAGAGCATCGTTCGGCCTGACTATGCCGCTGGGTTTGATGTGCTGCAGCTGCTGTGCGCGGGTTTGCTATTGGCAGTTGCCTTGCCGCTCTTGTCAGCATCGTCTGCGGTCTTGCTCAGTGGTGGTGTGCTTTGTGCGCTGGTAGGACTCAATCTGTGGATGTACATCGCGCAGGGGCTGGCGTTGCCGCTCGCCACTGCGGTGGTGATGGCTATGCTGGCCTTTGCCCTCAACATGGCGTATGGCTACTTTGTGGAGAGCCGGTCCAAGCGCGAGCTCGCAGCGCTGTTTAGCGCCTATGTGCCGCCAGAGCTGGTGGCCGAGATGGTCAAGCAGCCTGAGCACTACAGCATGCAGGCCACCAACCGGGAGCTGACGGTGATGTTCTGCGACATGCGCGGCTTCACCGCAATGTCTGAACGGATGGAACCGCTGCAATTGCAAGGCTTGTTGAATGAGGTGTTCAGCAAGCTCACCCACATCATCCGCAGCCACCGGGGAACGATTGACAAATACATGGGCGACTGCGTTATGGCTTTTTGGGGGGCTCCGGTGGCCACGCCTGATCATGCGAAACTGGCAGTGACTGCGGCCCTGGAAATGTCGCAGGCCATTGGGCAAATCAACGCCAATCATCGCCAGCGCGGTTTGCCCGAGATCGGGGTGGGCATTGGGCTCAACACCGGGGTCATGTGCGTGGGTGACATGGGCTCGGACATCCGGCGCAGCTATACGGTCATCGGCGATGCGGTCAACCTTGGCTCCCGCCTGGAGGGGCTGTCCAAGCACTACGGTACTTCGATCGTGGTGAGCGAATCTGCCATGCAGCTCGCCCCTCAGTTTGTATGGCAGGCCATGGACCGCGTACGTGTCAAAGGCAAGGCCCAGGCCGTGCCGATTTACCAGCCCCTCGCACCCCGGGGGCAGCTACCCACCGATCTCGCTGAAGAACTGGCTTTGTGGGAGGGTTTTCTGCGTGCCTACGCTGCACAAGATTGGGCACAATGCGACAAACTGATGGGGCAGTTGCGAGGTCTTAGACCCCACAGCATCCTGTACGAGTTGTACGCGGCACGGGTCGAAGGCCTGCGTAATTTGCCTTTCAACCCAGATTGGGATAGCGCCACCAATTTCGACACCAAGTAGAAGGCTCGACATGAAGGTTCGCGTGCTGGGGTGTTCCGGCGCTATCGCCAAGGACTGTCGCACGACATCGTTCTTGATTGGTGACAGCATCTTGCTCGATGCGGGAACTGGTGTGGGCGACCTCACGCTGGAAGAGATGGCCAAGATTGACCATGTGCTGCTGACCCATTCCCACCTGGATCACATCGCCGCACTGCCCCTGATGCTCGACGCCGTGTCATCGCTGCGCAGTCGCCCGGTGCAGGTGCACGCCTTGGCTGCCACTATCGCTGCGCTACAGACGCATGTGTTCAACAACGTTATCTGGCCAGATTTCAGCGCGATACCTTCTGCTGCGTCCCCATTTCTGCGGTATAGAGCTTTTGGGTCTGGTGATTTACTGAGTATCGCAGGGGTTCAGATAGAAGTGCTACCAGCCAACCATACCGTCCCGGCCGTGGGGTTTGCGGTGCAAGGTGATACCGGCTGGTGGGTTTTCAGTGGTGATACCGAGCGCAATCTGCCATTCTGGAATCGCATCAATGCATTGAAGGTGATTTGTTTAGTGATCGAAACAGCCTTCAGCAATCGTGAACGTGATCTGGCCCGTCGCAGCCTACACCTCTCGCCCGAGGCCCTGGCGCAGGAACTGGCTCACATCCCGGCAGGCGACCGTTACCCCATCTACATAACGCACACCAAGCCGTCGGAGACCTCACTCATCATGGATGAGATAGAACGGCTTGACCACACCGCAAGCGCCTTTCACAGCCCGCACGACATTCGTTGGTTGAGTGCGGGACATACGATACAGGTGTGAGCGGCATGCGCACGGTTGTGACAATACTGAGAGACAAAAATGTAAGGTTGAGAGAATGGCAATCGTTTGTTGGCAAGCAACTTGGCCGTGGGCTTACCTTTGTTTGAGCTTCGCCAGCGTTCTGAACACACTAGATGTATCTGAGGAAGACCGAAGAGATGCCCCACGTCTATGGTGCCTTTGATTCGCGGGGATTGCTTGCTGAGTCTATGTCGTTTCGCTCCACGGCCCCGTCCTTGCGGGTATTTCTAAGCAGGCACGGCGATTGCATAGAAGTTATGCATTTGCAACTTTTCCTAGGAGTTTTTCATGAAGCGCTCTATTCAAAAGGGTTTTACCTTGATCGAACTGATGATCGTAGTTGCGATCATCGGTATCTTGGCTGCCGTGGCGTTGCCCGCTTACCAAGACTACACCGTACGCGCCCGCGTCTCGGAAGTGATCCTGGCTGCATCGGCATGCCGTACGTCGGTGACTGAATCGCTGCAAAGCGCGCCGAATCAAGACGCACAATCGGCTATCTCCGGCTGTTCCATCTCCAACACCAAGATGGTCCAGTCTGGTTCGTCTGACGTTAACGGCGTGATCACCGTGATCGGCAGCAACGGCGCCCTGAAGGGGGACACCACTACTACGGCAAACTCCATTATGCTGGTTCCGTATATCAATAATCTGGCTGTGAATGGCTCCACAGATGGCGGCAAGACCATCCAAGAATGGCGTTGCGGTCCTGCCACGAACAACCCCATGCCTGCCAAGTACCTGCCTGGTTCTTGCAAGAACGCTGGCTGATCCGATAGATCAGACTTAGGCCCGTTTTATAGCCAAAAGAGGCCGCTCCGCGGCCTCTTTTTTGTTTCAAATCCCGTACTTGGTTATGAATACGCGCTTTGCTATCCGCCAGATTCCCCTGTTTGCATGGTTGCTTACTATTGGTCTTGCGGCAGGATGGCTGTTACCCAACCATTACCCACCATGGCTGGCATTCCATGTGAACGCTTGGGTCGCTCTCGCGCTCATGCTGATTGTCTTACGTGGTCTCTATATTTCTAAGGAATCCATTCGGTTGGATTCTGGCGGCTGGGTTTTGCTCATCCTTGCATTGATTCCTTTGGCTCAGTATTCAATCGGACTGCTGCCCCTGCTTAGTGACGTTGTTTTGCGCTCGCTGTATTTGTTTGGAGCCGCAGCTGCCTACATTCTTGCCCGCCATTGGAATAGGCATGAGTATCTTGGTGCTGCCAACCACGTTTTTTCGGCGATGGCTATTGCTGCTGCACTGTCGGTGGGGTTGGCGACCTATCAATGGCTGGGATTTGCCAAAGATATGGGACTGATGGACATTTGGGTGCTGCCTTTTGCCGAAGGTACGCGACCTTATGCAAACATGGGACAGCCAAATCAACTCGCGTCCCTTTTCCTGTGTGGATTGCTTGGTGTGGCGTGGGCATGGAACAAGCGCCAGCTGAGTGGGGCTATGGCAGTTTGCTTGGCGGCATGGATCCTGTGGGGCGTAGCTCTAACTGAGTCCCGCACGGCCATGTTGACTCTGGCATTGGGGATGATTACTCTCTTTCTCTTCGGAAAGAGATATTTGCGGAAATCTGAAATAACAACCCTTACGCTCCTATTCTGCTTTTATATTTTTTGTTTGTTCGGGAAATCCTATTTGGCCAAATTGGTTGGCCTGGACCTACCCCTTTCAATTGTTGAGCGGTCTGCTGGAGAGCTGCGCATATCTCTCTGGAAGATGTCGCTGGACGCGAGTCTTCAGAGTCCTTGGGGTGGTTTTGGGTGGGGGCGATCTAATGCCGGATATTTTTTGGTTTACGAAAAATACCGCACTACATTCGGTGGAACATATTTTGAACAAAGTCACAATTTGATATTGGATCTTGCCCTGTGGGTAGGCTGGCCTTTCGCTATATTTTTTGTTGGTTTGGGGTGTTTGTGGATTTTTCGTCGTGTACGAGGAGCCAAAACTATTGAGGCGGCTATTTTATTAATGGCGATAGCTGTTTTGATTATTCATGCAATGCTTGAGTTTCCGCTGCATTATGGTTATTTTCTGTGGCCCTTTTTTGTGCTTGCAGGATCGGTTTCGGTTGTTGGGGATAAAGATGCAAGCACCGGAATGGAAATTCCGAGAGGCGCCGCCGCTCTTTTTATCATGGGTTTGCTAATTGCTTTGATTATTATCGTTATCGATTACTTAAAAGTGGAGGAATCGTTTAGCGAGTTACGCTTTCAGATAGCAAGAATTGGTAGAGATCACAACGAGGCTTTGCCAGAAACCATGATCTTGAGGGATTGGCCTGAAGCGATCGCGCTTGCGCGCAAAACTCCCCGCCCCGGTATGTCAGAGGAGGAGATACGCCACTGGGAAGCTTTATTGATGTACAACACGTCACCTCTTGCCTTGCGCAAGGTGATAGGCGCAAATCGCCTTAACGGCAAAGAAGCTCAAGCCCAGGCGTGGGCTAACCGCGCCTGCTGGCTGCTACCTCAAGCAGTTTGCATGGGACTGATTGACGAGTGGGCTAGTCCTGCCGAGTCGGCTTCGTCTGTCAAGCAGCCAGTACCCTGAGGCTTTTTGATTGTCGATCAACGACCGAAAAAACTCCCCGACTTGCCCCCATGCTTCTCCAGAAGGCGTACGTCGTGGATCGACATCCCGCGGTCTACGGCTTTGCACATATCGTAGATCGTCAGCAAGGCTATTTGCACGGCCGTGAGCGCCTCCATCTCGACACCTGTGGGGCCGACGCTTTCCACAGTTGCAGTGCACAAAATACAGCCACCGACCGCCTGATGGGCGCTATTTGCTTTAAATTCCATAGCAACACGAGTCAAGGCCAGCGGATGGCATAGAGGAATCAGGTCGCTGGTTTTTTTTGCGGCCTGAATACCCGCAATGCGAGCAATGCCTAGAACGTCGCCTTTTTTTGCGGTCCCAGTTTCGATCAAGGCAAGAGTCTCTGGCTGCATCGTAATACGTCCACAGGCTATGGCAATACGGTGAGTGGCGGGCTTGGCCGCTACATCGACCATGTGGGCTTGGCCTTGGGAATCAAAGTGTGTGAAAGCGGGCATGCGGTAAAAATAAGATGGTGCGACGCACCAATCGTGAAACTTGACCAACAAAAGGCATCATACGGCCATGCAGAACTTAAGAGAACGCCTTCGCGCCTGTGGCATTCATTTGGGAGCCAGTTTGTGTGTCGCGCTGCTGGCGGCTATGCTGGTGTTTGGGCTGTGGTATCCGTTCCCTTACAGAGAGGTCTCTGGTGGCCGCACTCTATTTCTGCTGGTGGTCTGTATTGACGTGATCATTGGGCCAATGATCACGCTCGTTATTTTTAACAAAACCAAGCGTCAGAAAGAGTTGGTGATGGACCTGGCGGTGGTTGGCGCACTGCAGCTGGCCGCCTTAATTTATGGCCTTTGGACAGTGTTTGTGGCGCGGCCTGTGCATTTGGTATTTGAGTACACGCGGATGAGCGTTGTCCATGCGATTGATATCGAGCCAGACCAATTGGCCAAAGCACCGACTGCCTTACAAGTGCTGCCGGTGAGGGGGCCGACGCTGATTGCATTGCGCCCCTTCAGAGATGCCACCGAGCAGTTTGACGCCACGATGGCCGCGGTGGGGGGAGTTCCCCTAGCGGCACGCGGTGACCTTTGGCAACCTTACAGCGAAAGTCGGGCGAAGGTCCTAGAAGCGTCGAAACCTGCAGCCGACTTGCGTTTGCGATTTGCTGATCAATCTGCTTTGATCGATGCCGCTGTTCACAAAGCAGGTAGACCCTTGAGTCAGTTGCGCTCCTTGCCGATGGTGGGGCGAGATAATGCATGGACCGTGTTATTAGATTCAGCGACGGCGGAGCCGGTAGGCTTTTTACCCTTGGACTCCTTCTGAGAGCGGGCAGCAATGCACTACAAGTGCTGTGAAATTACGTTCAAAGTATTGTCGGCACTCTTGTTGGGAGTAGGGTTGCTTGCAAACCCTGCAGCGCTCACTGCTCAGCCTGCGCTCCCTACCCTCGGCGATACCAGCGACCTTACTACCAGCGCCGAGCGCCGTCTCGGTGATCGCATCATTCGTGAGCTGTACCGTGACCCGGACTACGTCGATGACCCAGTGGTGGCCGACTATGTGCAAGGCATATGGCACCCTCTCCTGGCAGCAGCCAAGGCTCGGGGAGAACTCAGTGCCGAGCTGGACGAACGCTTTGCCTGGGAGATCCTGCTGGGACGCGATCGCACGGTGAATGCCTTCGCTTTGCCCGGTGGGTACCTGGGGGTGCATCTGGGGTTGATCGGTGTGGTGGCCACGCGCGATGAACTGGCCTCGGTACTGGCGCACGAGCTGAGCCATGTGACCCAGCGTCACATCTCGCGACTGATCACGCAGCAGAGCAAGCAGACGCCCTTGCTGCTGGGGGCCATGGTGCTGGGTGCACTTGCCGCCAGCAAGAACCCAGGCGCCACGCAGGCCCTGGTCGTGGGAGGCCAAGCCTTGGCCATTCAGAATCAGCTCAATTTCTCGCGGGACATGGAGCGTGAGGCGGACCGCATTGGCTACGGGCTGATGGCCCCCGCAGGTTTTGCGCCCCAAGGGTTTGTGAGCATGTTTGAAAAGCTGCAGCAAGCCAATCGACTCAATGACAATGGGTCCTGGCCTTATTTGCGCAGCCACCCGCTGACCACGGAGCGTATGGCAGACATGCAGTCGCGCATCCCTCCGAGTGCAGCATCTGCGCCGGGCGCCGCAATGCAGGTTTCCAGCGAACACGCCATGGTGGCTGCGCGGGCGCGTGTGCTGTCTAACCCCGGAGTGGATACGTTGCGCCAGTGGATCGCGGAGCCCAAGGGCTCGGGGTTTCAGTCGCAGCCGCTGCCGCGACGGGCCGGCGCGCTGTATGCGGCGGCGTTGGCAAGCAGCCAGTTGCGTGATGCGGCAAATGCGCGTCTGATCGCGCGCCAACTGGACGACTTGGTGCGGCAGGACGCCGCTGCGCATCGCCTCGCACGCCTGTTGGTGGCAGAGACCGAATTGGCAGCTGGCGATGCATCTGCGGCCCTGCCGTCCATTCCAGATGGCAACAACGCGCGCAGGCCAGAACTTGTGCTGCGTACCCAAGCCCTGTTGCGCGCCAACCGACCCGCGGACGCCACGCAAGCTTTGCAAACCTGGTTGGCAACCCACCCCAAGGATGCGACTGTGTGGCAACTACTGGCGTCCACCTGGCAAGCACAAGGCCAGGCGCTCAGGGCGATTCGTGCGGAGGCAGAAGCGCAGGCTGCGCGCTATGACTATGCCGCCGCTGTAGACCGGTTCAAGGCCGGCCAGGATATGGCTCGCCGAGGCGGTGCGGCAGTGGACCATATCGAGGCCTCCATCATCGACACACGTCTGCGCTCGATGGAGTCACTTCTTCGCGAACAGGCCGCCGAGCGCTGATTCGATGACCAGGCCCAGCACCGAGTAGATCAGCGAGCCCAGCAGCGCAGCCCCAAAACCGGCGACGTGGAAGCCGTCCAAAACGCTGGCCGCTGCCCAGAACATGAGTGCGTTGATGACGAAGAGAAACAGCCCAACCGTAACGATGGTGACGGGTAACGTGAGTACGACCAGCACCGGTCGCAACACCACATTGAACAGGCTGATCACGAAGGCCGCGATCAGCGCCGAGGTGAAGCTTTTCACCTCCACACCGCTGTAGATGTAAGCCACAAACAGCAGCGATGCAGCGCTGAGCAGCCATTTCAGAAGAAGTCGCATGGCCGGAGAATAGCACTGGCCTGCTGTACTGCAATCGCTGGATGTGGCTTGCCTGGCCACACACACCTACCGGCCTATTCGAGCGCCAGCACCCACAACACACCAAAGCCGGTGAGCACGCTGCCTAGCGTGCCCGACAGTGACGACCAGCGCCCGTCCACGCGGCCAGCGGGCTGCACAGGCTCGGACTTGGGCCGGCGTGCGTCCACCACGGGTGCTTTCGCCATGCCGCCGGCATCTGCCTGAAGTTGCGCTGTGAGCTCGGCCAACGGGCCCTTGGCCACCACGGTGGTTACAGCTCCCGAGGGGGTATGCAGTGTCGGAACAATTTGTGCGAACAGCTTATCCGCCCACTTGGTACGCCAGTTCTCGCGGGTGCTGTGGCTCACCCATTTGCTGACACGGTGGGTCATGCGTGGCGCACACGCCACCAGCACCCAATGGGTATGTGCGCTGGCTGGGCGCCCACACAGGGGTGCCAGCACTTGCTGTGCGTACGCTGCGTCGTCCACATACACGATGACTCTGTCCATACCCACCTCCAGGTGTGAGGCTGGCCACAGGGGAGCGGTATGGCCCCCTGCGCCGCCTCAGATGCAATGCAATTCGCGTGAAGCGGTCAGTGCCCGGCCGGTGCCGAGCCGGCACTGGCACGGCGAGCCATGATGATCTTGCCAGCCAGCAAAACCAGCAGCGCACCGGCCACACTGGCCCCGTACTTCACGACATCGGTGACTTCGCCGCTCACGCTATCGACGGGCATCTTGAGCATCCACTGCCACTTGTCAGGGTTGGCGAGGGCTGGGTCTGTGACGAGCATGCCGCCGGCAATCCAGCCCAGCAGCATGCCGCCCAGCGTGATGATGAGGGGAAACCGCTCCATGAGCTTGATGACCAGCTGACTCCCCCAGACGATGATCGGGATAGAGATCAGCAGACCCAGCACCACCAGCAGGAACGAATGGTCGCCCGCATTCTGGGCCGCACCGGCAATAGCGATCACGTTGTCCACGCTCATGACCAGGTCGGCCACGATGATGGTCTTGATGGCAGCCAGCAGCTTGTCGCTGCCTTGCACGTCGCCATGGCCCTCTTCATCGGGAGCCAGCAGCTTCACACCGATCCACACCAGAAGCAGCGCGCCCACGAACTTGAGGAAGGGCAGCGCCAGCAAGGTCATCGCAAAGGCGATCAGGATCACGCGCAGCACGATGGCGCCCGCAGTGCCCCAGATGATGCCCTTGGTGCGCTGTGCAGGGGGCAGTTTGCGGCAGGCCAGGGCAATGACCACGGCGTTGTCACCACCCAGCAGGATGTCGATGATGATGATCTGGCCGAGTGCGAGCCAGAATTCGGGCGAAGCCAAAAAGTCCATAAATTCCTCAATGTCAGTGGCGCGAAACGAGGATCCTGGCGCCACTGTAGCGCCGAGTCCCCCGCAGGGATAGGGGGCTTACGGTGACCTGGTCAAGGAAGGCTTGCCCCAGACAGGGGAGACATGGCAAGCGAAGGGACGGCCTTGATCAGCCCACGGTGGGCCCATCAAAGGTCTTGCTCAGTTCTACACAAGCTGGTTGCGCGTGAACCCGGATTGCCGGAAGCAAAGCTTCGTATTGACGACAAATCCGATGCCTTGTGCCGCTCAAGCCCGGATGGCGGTGGGCTGGCTGGCAAGGCGGGAGCTACTCCCCTTCGAGACCGCGATTGGAACATTACCGGCGAGGCAGCGCAAGGGCCGGGGTGTTGTGGTTACTGCGTACACGCTGGGGCTGGGCGTGCTGCCTCGCCCGGGGAAATACGACGGATACCACCACTGCCAGCATCCCTTGTGGTGGGCCGCTATCATCCAGCCCCTCTTGTGCCCCTGCGCTTGCGCGTCCCTTGTCCCCCCTTTCATGGCTGCCATCCACATCACCGACATCGAAGCTGCCATCAATCACTGGCGGCACCGTGCGCCCGCATCACCCGATGGGTTGGGTCTGGCGCCTGAGGTCCAGGCCCTGGGGGAGGTCTATGCGCTGATGGTCTACGGGCACACCACAGAGATCGACGAGGACAGCCTGCCTTCTGCAGCCATGGCCGCATGGCAGGCCTGGTACGACACGACGCCCGACACACCTTGCATCGCGATTTGCTCCACCAGCCAAGGCGACGACCTGTGCAAGGGCTGCGGGCGCACCTTCGACGAGGTGCAATTCTGGCCCTCGTTCACTCCGGCGGAAAAGCGGGGGGTGTGGCGCCGTATCACGCTGGAGCACTCGGCCTGGCGTTTCAACCGATATGCCGAGCGCGCTGCAGAGGGCGTGACCGCGCCAGGGGCGCCAACGGCGGGGTAGGTTGATGGGCGATGGGCTGTACGCTCGCCCGGCAAACCGCTAAGGTGGCGCCATGCTGCGCCTGACCCAAGCTCCGAACATCGCCATCGCCACCCTGTGGGCGGATCTGCTGTGCGAAGCGGGCATGACGGCCTCAGTGCAGCGCCAGTACCTGGGCGCTGCCGCCGGACACCTGCCACCCGATCAGTGCCTGCCCGAGATCTGGCTGGACCACGAAGAGCACGCTGCGCGTGCACAAGCCTTGCTGCAAGAGTTACACAACCTGCCGCAGCGCCACTGGGCCTGTCTCTGTGGCGAGTTGGTGGAAGGCGGTTTTGAGCAGTGCTGGAATTGCGGAGCGTTCATGCCGCGCGACTGACGGCATTGGGTGGTTTGCTATATATTTAATAGCTATTGCGGCATATTCCTCTAGCGCTACCAGGGATTTTGCCCAAAAACGTCCTCACTTCCAGCGTACAGGCTCCACATGCACGCTGCCTTGTGTGCTGCTGAGGGTGATGGATCCTTCCTGCACTGTGGCCTGCAGCTGCATGCTGCGCTCGGCCAGCTGTGCCAGCGCTTGCGACGCCTCGGTCGGAATGCGCCAGACCTGCAGCTTGTCCAGTCGCGAAAGCTTGGTTTCAATGCCCTTCCACCAGGTCTCGGCCGCGTGGTTGAAGCAATACACGATCACCGAGTCAGCCTTGCTGCAGGCTTTGGTCAGGGGCTTGTCTTCCGGCTGCCCTACTTCGATCCACACGCGTTTGCGGCCGGTAAAGTCCGTCAGCGATGCATCTGGGTCATCCGGGTCCGACAGCCCTGCGCCGAACGCGAGTGTGGCGTCGCCATTGCACAGGTCATTGAGCTGGTGCGCCTGAACGGCCAGGGCCGCCAGCCGCACCATCATGCGCTCGTCGGTTTCGCTGGGGTGGCGTGCCAGGGTGAGCGCATGGTCGGCGTAGTAGCCGTGGTCGATGTCGGCGATCGCAAGGTTCGCTTTGAAGATGGTGGATTTGATTGCCATGTAAGCTGTAGAGGGGATAGGTAGTGTATGGAGACTAAGGCGATGAATCGCGTCGCTGGTTTCCGTGCGTAGTCGCTCCGCCAAGTGGCTAGGGTGCAGTAGGCTTACGTGGCTTCCACCGGAGAGCAGGTTTTTCTACCCAATGCCAAGACATAACTGCAAGGCTGAGCGCCCCTAGCACGCTCAGCGTGAAAGCGTTAGAAAAACTGAGCTGATTAGCAAAGCTCCAGATAACTAACTGCTGTACAGGGAAACCATAAATGTAGAGCCCGTATGAGAAATCGCCAAAGCGCCCCGCACTCGCGAACCCTGGTGTACTGCAACTGCCCCAGATGACAGCGAGTGCCCCCAACGCCCACAAAGGCGCCTGCCCGCCAAGAATCGGTGTGCCCCACTGCAGCAATACGCCGCAAGCTACGAGGAAAATTAATGCGGAGGTCCACGGACGAGGTCGCCAAAAGTGTTCCCCCTGCGCGAGGGCCGCACCTAGGGAAAAAACAATCGCATATTGCAGTGCGAATGACCACTGGGGAAACGTAGGTCCACGATAACGCCACTGTAGCCAGGCGGTAAGTAACAAGAAAACTCCCAACGGTGCCCAGCGCCAGCGCATTACTCCCATTGCTCCTAGAACGGCTAGCCCCGCATAGCAGCCCACCTCCAGGGGAATTGTCCACAGAGGCCCATTGACCGAGCCCGGATGAGGATTGCTAACAAAAACGCCTGGCAGGCTGGTGTGGGTGCTGAGAATTAGGTTACCCAGGTGCTGGCGCGTCTCGTGATGGTCCAAATACGCAGCGAACGGTAGCTCGGTGAGCAATGGACCTAGCACGAGCACGGCGAGCAGTACAACCACCGTCAGGCCCGGCCAGATTCGCAGGGCACGGCGCATCGCAAAGCGCCGTACATTGGGATCAGCGACCCAGGACTTGCTGACTAGGTATCCGCTGATCGCGAAGAACATCACCACCCCAGCCGCGCCTGGCTCGTTGCCGAAAAATAGTGGGGTTGATTGCCCCATTAGCGCAAACTGGTGGCTCCAAATTACCAGCAGCGCTGCCATCATTCGCAGAGCGTCAAAGTTGTTGGTGCGATGGTGCGCTCTTTGGGGCAGCGGGAGCTCCGGGAGATGCGAGGATCTCGGGCCTGGTGAATGCACAACGAAGTTAAACCCGGCGCGCCAGCTCGGCCGCCTTGCCCACATAGCTGCCGGGCGTCATCGCCAGCAGTCGGTCCTTTTCGGTCTGAGGAATCTCCAGCGACTGGATCAATCCGTGCAGCGCTTCGGCTGTCACGGTCTTGCCCCGGGTCACTTCCTTGAGCTTTTCGTAGGCGCCTTGCACACCAAAGCGGCGCATCACCGTCTGGATGGGTTCAGCCAGCACTTCCCAGGACGCGTTCAGGTCTTCGGCCAGGGCTTCTTCGTTGATTTCGAGCTTGTTCAGGCCCGTGAGCAACGAGGCATAGGCCAGCGTGGCGTAGCCCAGGGCCACGCCCATGTTGCGCAGCACGGTGCTGTCGGTCAGGTCACGCTGCCAGCGGCTGATGGGCAGCTTTTCGGACAGGTGCTTGAGCAGCGCGTTGGCCAGGCCCAGATTGCCTTCGGCGTTCTCGAAGTCGATGGGGTTGACTTTGTGCGGCATGGTGGACGAGCCGATTTCGCCCGCCTTGAGGCGCTGCTTGAAGTAGCCCAGGCTCACGTAACCCCAGATGTCGCGCGAGAGGTCGATCAGGATAGTGTTGGCACGGGCGACGGCATCAAACAGTTCGGCCATGTAGTCATGGGGCTCGATCTGGATGCTGTACGGCTGGAAAGTCAGGCCCAGGCCCAGAGGCTCGGGTGTCTCGATGACCTTCTTGCTGAAGGCTTCCCAGTCAAAGTCGGGCCAGGCGGACAGGTGGGCGTTGTAGTTGCCCACGGCACCGTTCATCTTGCCCATGATCTTGACGCTGGCGATGCGGTCGCAGGCGGTTTGCAGGCGCATCACCACATTGGCCATTTCCTTGCCCACGGTGGTGGGGCTGGCCGTCTGGCCGTGGGTGCGGCTGAGCATGGGCACGTCGGCAAAGGCGTGGGCCATTTCGCGCAGCTTGAGCACGATGCGGTCCAGCCCTGGCAGCACCACCTGGTCGCGACCCGAGCGCAGCTGCAGTGCGTGGCTGGTGTTGTTGATATCTTCGCTGGTGCAGGCAAAGTGCACGAATTCGGAGGCCTTTTCCAGCTCGGGGCGTGCCTCGAACTTGCTCTTGATCCAGTATTCGACCGCCTTCACGTCGTGGTTGGTGGTCTTCTCGATCTCCTTGATGGCTGCAGCATCGGCCTCAGAGAAGTTCTTGACCAGGCCCAGCAAGTAAGCGCGCGCTCCGGTGGTGAGGGGCTTGAATTCTGCAAACCCTGCATCCGACAAGGCAATGAACCACGCCACTTCCACTTGCACGCGGCGGTGCATGTAGCCGTGCTCGCTCATGATCGGGCGAAGGGCTGCAAGTTTGGGGGCGTAACGGCCGTCAAGCGGCGACAGGGCGGTGATGGTGGACAGGCTCATGGCGCACGATTGTAGGCGGGGCGGGTCGGCGGGGTTTGTGGGGGCGGCGCATCAGTCAGCCTCATGCCGGGTCGCTGTCGATAGAATCAAACCCGAATTGTTCAGCATTCCCCGCGCACTGGAAGACACACCATGAAATTGATCGGAGCCACCGCCAGCCCCTACGTGCGCAAGGTACGTATCGTGATGGCTGAGAAAAAGCTCGACTACCAGTTCGTGCAAGAAAACGTCTGGGCAGACGACACCCATATCTCCGCATCCAACCCCCTGGGCAAGGTGCCCTGTCTGGTGATGGAAGGCGGCGAGGCTGTGTTTGATTCGCGCGTCATCGTCGAATACCTCGACACCTTGTCGCCCGTGGGCAAGCTCATCCCTTCCCAGGGCCGCGAGCGCGCTGAAGTCAAAACCTGGGAGGCCTTGGCCGACGGCGTGATGGATGCCGGCATCCTGGCCCGCCTGGAAGCCACCTGGGTTCACCGCAAGGACAGCGAACGCAGCCAGGCCTGGATCGACCGCCAACTGCTCAAGGTGAACGATGGCCTCAAGTCCATGAGCCAGGGGCTGGGCGACAAGCCCTATTGCAGTGGCATCCACCTGAGCCTGTCGGACATCGCCGTGGGTTGCGCTCTGGGTTGGCTGGAGTTCCGCTTTCCCGAGATCGCCTGGCGCAGCGAGTACCCCAACCTGGGCAAGCTGCTCGACAAGCTGATGCAGCGCCCGAGTTTCGCGGACACCAAGCCCGCCTGACCCCGTCGCTCGGCTGCTGAAAGGCTCCGGCAAGCCCGTCCTCCCGCGGAGTGCCGCGGGTCTTTGTGCAGTCCGGTCCCCTGCTTGCCGTATGCTCCCGGGCGTATGAACGAAATGGTTCAAAACCCACCCCCCACCGCTGGTACCAGGGCAACCCGCCAGCGCGCCGCGCGCGAGGCCGCTGCCACGCCGGGCGCCGACCGGGTGCGCGTGAACGACCCAGACCGCACCATGGCCAACATCCTGCAGGTGGCCACGGCAGAGTTTGCCGACAAGGGCCTGGCTGGGGCCCGCATCGACGAGATCGCGGCACTGACCAGCACCAGCAAGCGCATGATCTACTACTACTTTGGTAGCAAGGAAGGTCTGTATGTGGCGGTGCTGGAAGACGCCTACCGCCGCATCCGGCGCATTGAGTCAGAGCTGCACCTCGAAGACCTGGCGCCCGAGCAGGCACTGCGCACGCTGGTCGGTTTCACGGTGGACTACCAGCTTGCCAATCCCGACTTCATCCGCCTGGTCATGAACGAGAACATGCACCGGGGCGAGTACATCACCCAATCCGCCACGATCCAGGAACTGAATATCCCGGTCATCCATGCCGTGCGCGACGTGTACCAGCGTGGCGTGGCGGCGGGGGTTTTTCGTCCGGATGTGGACCCTGTCGATCTGCACATGTCGATTTCGGCGCTGTGCTTTTTCAACGTGGCCAACCGCCACACCTTTGGCGCGATCTTCAAGCGCTCGCTGGATACGCCTGCCGCCACGGCGCAACGCCGTGAATCGATCATTGAAATGATCGTGCGCTTTCTGCGGCCCTGAATCGAATCCCGCCGGCGCGCTGCGCGCCTGGCACCCTGCTGTTCTTTAGGGCCATGAGCCGGAGGACGCTCTTCGCCGGGCGTGGTTGACCCATCCATCGCGGCCCCACCCCGCGCCACTCGGTGCTGCCCTATCGCTGTTCGCGAGCAGGGTTTGCACCTAGATCAAATACTAACCAGTTCGTACAAAATTAAATCCACTATCTGATAACGACTGGAGACACCATGCTTGCACTGGCCGACCGCTGGCTCGGACGATACACCCGCGCACTCGACATGCTTTCCGGCCTGTGTCTGGCCATCATGGTGGTGCTGGTGTTCGGCAACGTGGTGCTGCGCTACACGGTGAACTCGGGCATCACGGTGTCCGAAGAGCTGTCGCGATGGCTGTTTGTGTGGCTGACCTTCATGGGGGCCGTGGTGGCTTTGCGAGAGCATGGGCACCTGGGCACCGATGTCTTGGTGTCCCGCCTGCCCGCTGCGGGCAAGAAGGTCTGCCTGGTTCTCGCACAGATCTCGATGCTGTATGTCTCCTGGCTCCTGCTCAAAGGCAGCTGGGCCCAGATGCTGATCAATGCCGACACCGAGGCGCCGGTGACCGGGGCGTCCGTGGGCATCTTCTACGCCAGCGGTGTGCTCATGGGCGCATCAGCCATTGCCATTCTGGTGCGCGATCTGCTGCGCACGCTCTTTGTGCCACTGGGCGAGCATGAGCTGGTCATGGTGCAGGAAAGCGAAGAACTCGCGGCACTGCAACACCGCACGGAAGACGCCAGTGCCAGCACTCCCCCTGCAGGCCCCCGTCGCTGACCCCCCATTTGCACTGGAACGCGCACCATGACCGTCACCATCTTCCTCGGTTCCCTGCTGCTCGCCATGGCGATCGGCGTCCCCATCGCTTTCGCTCTGCTCCTCTGCGGTGTGGCGCTGATGTGGCATCTCGACCTGTTCGATGCGCAAATCCTCGCGCAGAACGTGATCAATGGCGCGGACAGCTTCCCGCTGCTGGCCGTGCCCTTCTTCATGTTGGCGGGCGAGATCATGAATGTGGGGGGGTTGTCCAAGCGCATCGTGAAGCTGGCGCTTACCGTGGTGGGCCATGTCCCCGGCGGGCTGGGCTACGTGGCCATCATGGCGGCCGTGATCCTGGCGGCCGTGTCGGGCTCGGCCGTGGCGGATGCGGCGGCACTCGCGTCGCTGCTTCTGCCCATGATGGTGGCTGCGGGGCACAACAAGGAGCGTTCGGCGGGCTTGATTGCCTCCGCCGGGATCATCGCGCCAGTGATACCGCCCTCGATCGGCTTTGTGATCTTTGGCGTGGCCGCCAACGTGTCCATCAGCAAGCTGTTCCTGGCGGGCATTGTTCCTGGCGTGCTGCTGGGGCTCTCGCTGGCTGTGACGTGGTGGTGGCTGGTGCGGCGCGAGAACGTGGCGCCGCCGAAGCGCGCAACGCGCGCCGAGCTGCTGCTGGCGTTGCGTGAAGCCGTGTGGGCCCTGGGCCTGCCCATCATCATCCTGGTGGGTCTGCGCATGGGGGTGTTCACACCCACCGAGGCTGCTGTGGTGGCCGCCGTGTACTCGTTGTTTGTCGCGATGGTCGTGTACCGCGAGCTGACCTTGCGCCAGCTGGTGGATATCTTCCAGACCTCCGCACGCACCAGTGCCGTGGTCATGTTCCTGGTCGCAGCTGCCATGGTGTCGGCCTGGCTCATCACCGTGGCCGATCTTCCGTCCGCTGTCATCGGCATGCTGGAGCCTTTCATGGGCAACCAGACGCTGCTGCTGATCGCCATCATGGTGCTGGTGATGGTGGTGGGTACAGCGATGGACATGACACCCACCATCCTCATCCTCACTCCCGTGTTGATGCCGGTGGTGAAGGCTGCGGGCATCGACCCGGTCTACTTTGGCGTGCTGTTCATCATCAACAACGCCATTGGCCTCATCACACCACCGGTGGGCACCGTGCTCAATGTGGTGGCCGGGGTGGGGCGCATTTCCATGTCGCAGGTCACCCGGGGCGTCATGCCGTTCATGGTGGCGCAGTTCATCGTCATGTTCCTACTGGTGCTCTTCCCGTCCATCGTCACCGTGCCCCTGCGCCTGTTGGGTGGCTGACCAGCCCTCCAGCACGTACCGTTTCTGCCTGCCCAAAACCCAAGGAGACCATCCCATGAAGCTGCTCAAAACCCTGCTCGCCACGGCCCTCGTCGCTGCATCGCTGCTGCCTGCCGCGCAGGCGCAGGAACGCACCATCAAGTTCGCCTTCCAAAACCAGAAGGACCATCCGCAAGCCCAGGGCGCGCAAAAGTTTGCCGAGCTGGTGAGCACCAAGACCAAGGGGCGCATTGCCGTCAAGCTCTTCCCGGGCGGAACGCTGGGCGGTGACCTGCAGACCGTGTCGGCGCTGCAGGGTGGCACCGTGGAGATGACCGTGCTCAACGCAGGCATCCTGTCGGCACAGGCCAAGGAATTCGGCATCTACGACTTCCCGTTCCTGTTCGCGTCGCCACAAGAGGCCGATGCCGTGACCGATGGTCCCTTCGGCAAGAAGCTGCTCGACAAGCTGCAGGCCAAGAACCTTGTGGGCCTGGGCTACTGGGAACTGGGCTTTCGCAACCTCACCAACAGCAAGCGCCCCATCACGAAGGCCGAGGACATTGCGGGCCTGAAGATCCGCGTGATCCAGTCGCCGATCTACATCGACATGTTCAACGCGCTGGGCGCCAACGCCGTGCCGATGCCGTTCCCCGAGCTGTACACCGCCATGGAGCAGAACGCCGTGGACGGCCAAGAGAACCCCGTCTCTACCATCCTGTCGTCCAAGTTCGCCGAGGTGCAGAAGTACCTGACCCTGACGCGTCACATGTACAACCCCCAGGCAGTCATCGTGAGCAAGAAGTTCTGGGATAGCCTGAGCCCCGCCGACCAAAAGGCCCTGACCGACGCCATGGCCGAGGCCACCACGTTCCAGCGCGGCATCTCGCGTGTACAGGCCAATGTGGCGCTCGAAGACCTCAAGAAGGCCGGCATGCAGGTGACCGAGTTCCCCCCAGCCGAACTCGACAAGCTGCGCGCCAAAGTCAAGCCCGTGGTTGAAAAGCACAGCGAAAAGGTGGGCGCCGAGACGGTGAAAGAGGTCTACGCCACGCTGGCCAAGCTGCGCGGCGGCAAATAACCACAACGCTGCCAACCCCGCACGGCCGCCAGTGGCCTCGCCAAGTCCGGCCGTGCATTCACCCCGTATCCCGCCTGCCCATGAGCACCCAGCTGCTTGATCCCCTGGTCACCACATCCACGCCCACCATGTATTCCACAAGCCCCCGCAAGGTGCTGATCGGGCTGATCGGTGCCGGTATTCAGAAATCGCTGTCGCCCGCGCTGCACGAAGAAGAAGCGCGCCACCACGGCATGCGCCTGCACTACCAGCTCATCGACCTGGACCGCTCTGCTTCCTCGGCGGAGCATCTGCCCACGCTGTTGTCGGCGGCGCGCATCATGGGCTACGCGGGCTGCAACGTGACCTACCCCTGCAAGCAGGCGGTGATTCCGCACCTCGACAGCCTGTCCGAAGAAGCGCGCGCCATGGGCGCCGTGAACACCGTGGTCATCCAGGGCGGAAAACTCGTGGGCCACAACACCGACGGATCGGGCTGGGCTTGGGGCTTTACCCGCGCACTGCCTGGCGCTGATCTGCGCCGTGTGGTGCTGCTCGGCGCGGGCGGTGCAGGCGCTGCGATTGCACACGCCGTGCTGCGGCTGGGCGCCGAGCACCTGAGCATCGTCGATGCGCAACCCGAGCGTGCGGCGCAGTTGGCGGCCGATGTGAATGCGCTGTACGGCGCCCGGGCCGAAGCCTCCGACATCCAATCGGCCATGGCGCAGGCCACAGGCCTGATCCACGCCACGCCCACGGGCATGGACAAACTGCCCGGCCTGCCACTCGATGTGGCGCTGCTGCGGCCCCCGATGTGGGTGTCCGAGGTGGTGTATTTCCCGCTCGACACCGCCCTGGTGCAGGCCGCACGCGCGCTGGGCTGCCGGGTATCCGACGGCGGCGGAATGGCTGTGGGCCAGGCTGTAGGCGCTTTCGAGCTGTTCACCGGCGAGGCGCCCGACGCGGCGCGCATGGATGCGCATTTCCGCTGCCTGGTCAGCACGCGCTGATGCCACTGCCCGCCGCAACCCCCAAGGAGCCGACACCATGAGCACCCCGATGATGGCCGCCCGCGAAACGCTGGGCGAACTGCCCAACCCCCTGGGTCTGCAGGGCGTGGAGTTCATCGAATACGCCACCAGCCGTCCGCAGGCCCTGGGCCAGGCGCTGGAGCGCATGGGCTTTCGGCCCGTGGCGCGCCACCGCTCGCGCGAGGTGCTGCTGTACCGCCAGGGCGACATGAACATCATTGTCAACGCCCACCAGGACAACGAGCTCACCGGCGTGCACGCCCCGCCCGCGCTCACCGAAGCGCCGGTACTCGCCGCCATTGCTTTTCGCGTGGGCAATGCGGCCGCGGCCTACCGCCGGGTGCTGGAACTGGGCGCCTGGGCCGTGCACACCGAGGTCGAGGTGATGGAGCTGAACATCCCCGCCATCCACGGGGTGGGTGCCAGCCGCATCTACTTTGTCGACCGCTGGAAGGAGTTCTCCATCTACGACGTGGACTTTGTGCCCATCCCCACCGTCAACCAGCGCCCGCCTGCGCTGCAGGGCCTGCACCTGTTTGGCGTGGTGCAGTACATCGGCCTGGGCCGTGCGGAGGACTGGATCCACTTCTACAGGGAACTGTTTGGCTTCGCCGAGCTGGCACCGGACCAGTCGTTTGGCGTGCTCACCCACGGCCGCATCCTGGCCAGTCCCTGTGGCACGCTGCACTGGCAGCTCATCGAACCGCTGGTCGATGCGCTGGAAGCCGACCCCGAAGAGTTGCTGCAACGCGTGGCCTTTGGCGCCCCCGACGTGCTGGCCACGGTGCAAGCGCTGCGCGAGCGCGGCGTGGACTTCGTCGAGTCCCCCACCGGCGTGCACACGGGCACGCGCGGCGCCCTCACCCGCGCAGATGCCGGAGCTCCCAGCTTCGAACTGGTGCTGGACGCACGCTGAGCCTGGAGACTGCCCCATGCGCACATCCACCATGCAACGTAACGTCGCCGACTTTGGCATGGACACCATCAGCCTGGCCGGCCCGCTGGAGGCCAAGCTCGCCGCCGTCAAGGCCGCCGGATTTGGCCAGATCATGCTGGCCGCACGCGACATCGTGGGCCACCCCGAAGGCATCGAGGCCGCCGTGCATGCCGTGCGCAGCAGCGGCCTGCGGGTGACGGGCTTCCAGGTGCTGCGCGACTTCGAGGGTCTGTCCGGCCACCTGCACAGCTACAAGGTGGACATCGCCAAGCAGATGATCCTGATGGCGCGCGACCTGGGCGCGCCCGTGCTGCTGGCCTGTAGCTCCACGTCTTCGCACGCCACGTCTGACGCCGATACCATTGCGCGCGACCTGCGCAAGCTGGCCCTGCTGGCGCTGCCCCATGGCATCCGCGTGGCGTTTGAGGGCCTCTCCTGGGGCCGCCACATCAACGAGGTGCACCAGGCTTGGGCCGCCGTGGAGCAGGCCGATTGCCCCAACCTCGGGCTGGCCATTGATTCGTACCACCAGTTCGCCACCAGCACGCCGCTCGCGGCGCTGGAGGACGTGGACCCCGCCAAGATCTACCTCGTGCAGCTGTCCGACTTCATGTGGCAGGAAACGCGCACAGTGCAAGAGCGCATCGAGACCGCACGGCACTTTCGCGTGTTCCCTGGCGAAGGCGTGCACAGCAAGGCGCTGGCCGAACTGGTACGCACGCTGGACGGCATGGGCTACCAGGGCGATTACAGCTTCGAGGTCTTCAACGACGACTACCAGCAGCTGCCTCTGCCCTATGTGGCGCAACGGGCGTGGAACAGTGCGCTGTGGCTGGCCGAAGGCGTGTTGCAGCGTGCCGTGCCGCTGCCGGGGCACCCACGCATCCGTGCTGCCGTATGAAGGCCTGCGCTGTTAGCTATTGGCGCGTTTCTTGAGCCAGCGCATCAGTGCGCCCACCACGGGCAGCTTTTCGTACAGCTCTTCGGCCGCATCCCAGTAGTCGCGGTGCAGCGTCACCAGACCCTGTTCGTCCAGCACCAGGTGCGAGGCACCACGCACGGTCTGCGTCACGCCCTTGTGAAAGTCCTTGAACGCGAACAGGAAGTCCCAGGTCAAGAAGCACTGCGTGCCCTGCACCACCCGGCCGGTGACCACAAAACGCGGCTGCTCCAGCGCCTCAAACATGTGGGCAAAAATGGCCTGGATGGCAGGCACGCCCTGCACCTCGTTGAAGGGGTCCTTGAAGCGCGCCTGTGGTGCGTAGAAATGGCCAATGGCCGCTATGTCGGCAGGCGAGAGGTTTTCAAAGAATGCGACAACGCGCGTGACGGCTTCTTCGGTGGATGGGGATGTGTTCGGGGGCTGCATCGCAAAAGTCAAAGGCCTGTGAAGCGGCGAACGGCGGGGAAGTACCAACGGTACGGCAACAGCCGCAGCAGCTTCATCACGCGTGTGAAACGCTTGGGGAAGTGGATGTCGAAATGCCCCCGCTCCCAGCCCTGCACGATGGCCGCCGCCGCTGCCTCGGGTGAGATGAGGGCCGGCATGGTGAAGTCGTTGCCCGCCGTGAGTGGCGTGGCCACAAAACCAGGGTTGATCACGCTCACGCCCATGCCCAGGTCGTGCAGGTCCAGGTACAGCGCCTCGGCCAGGTTGATGAGGGCCGCCTTGGTGGGCCCATAGGCCAGGCTCTTGGGCAGGCCGCGAAAGCCTGCCACGCTGCTGATCAGGCTCACGTGGCCTGGGCGCCCGGCCTCCGCTGCGGCCAGCATGGCGGGCAACACGGCGGCCAGCACGTGCAGCACGCCGTTGTAGTTGATCTGCTCGTGGCGCAGCATCACGGCCAGATCGAAGTCGGTGGCGCGCATGTCGCGGTAGTAGCCCGCGCAGTAGCACACCAGGTCGGGCGTCCCTCCCGCGAGCACCTGCGCTGCGGCGGCCTGCACCTGTGCCGGTTCGGCGGTGTCAAAAACCAGCGCCATGCTGCCGGGGTGCTGCACGACAAAGGCGTTCAGTGCATCACCGCTGCGCGCCGACACGATGACCTGCGCACCGCGCGCATGCAGCGCGGCTGCGGTGGCCCGGCCAATGCCACTGCTGGCCCCGATGAGCCAGGCCCGGCGGCCCTGCCAGTCGCGCAAGGGAGGGTTGAGGCTCATGGTGCGCGTTTGGTGAAGGACAGCGTGATCTCGCCCAGGCGCACGCCGAACTTGGTCATGGTGGCGCGGTTGAGCATCACCCGGTCGTCGATGAGGTACATCCAGTCGTCCAGGTCCACGTTGTAGACCTTGCCATCCACCGGCAGGGCCAGCGTGTAGTTCCAGCGGAAGGCGTTGCCGCGCGTCTGGCCGTTGGCCGTGCCCACCACATCGTCGGCGGTGCCGGCGTAACGGCCGTCCGCGTGCTTCGTCAGCCGCCAGATGCGGCGCTGCGTGGTGCCGTCGGAGTAGGTGAAGGCTTCGTCGAGCACGCCCTCGTTGTCTTTCCAGCTGCAGTCCATCACCACGGTGAAGCGTTTGACGATCTGGCCGCTGCGGTCCTGGAAGATGCCGTAGGCGTCGATCTTGCCGTTGAAATACTGGGCCAGGTCCAGCACCGGTTTCTCGGTGGCGTAGCTATCCAGGTTCTGGCTGGCGCAGCCGGACAGCACCACGGGCGCAGCCACAGCGGCGGAAATGAGGAGGCGTCTTTGCATCATGGGTTGTGCCTTGGGGGTATGGGTGTCAGGTTCCAGCCATCGCCGCACCGCGTGGGTGCCGCAGAAAAAGGACGTACAGCGCTGCCGCTGCCGCCAGCTTGAGCGCGCAGGGCAGCACGGCGTAGGCCAGGCCCAGTGTCTGCAAGCCGTCTTCGCTGCGCGTGCCCGGCGTGTAGCCCAGCCAGCCCAGCAGGGGCAGCGCCAGGCCTGCGGCCAGGGCCAGGTTGAGCTTGGTGGCAAAGTTCCACCAGCCGAAGTACGCGCCCTCGTGCCGGCCGCTGTCGCCCTCGGCCGCGATCACGCCCGCCAGCAGGGCGCTGGGCAGGGCCAGGTCTGTGCCCAGGGCCACACCCGACAGCGCGCAGACCACCATGAACGGCAACACATCACCCGCGCCCAGAAACGCCGTCCACACGAACACGGCAATCGCCAGCAGCATGCCCGCCAGCCAGGTGCGCGCCAGGCCCCAGCGCGCCACGGCACGCAGCCACAGCGGAATGGACAGCGCCGCACAGACAAAATAGGCCGCGAGGAACATGGGCTCCTGCGCCGGCGGGGCCTGCAGACGGTCCTGGATGAAGAACAGCACCAGCGTGGCCGGGATGGCACTGGCGATGCCGTTGAGCATGAACACGGCCAGCAGGCGGCGAAAGGCAGCCCGTCCCCAGGGCCGCCACAGGCTGGCGCGCTGTGCCGGGCGGTACACGCCTGCCACGGCCTCAGCATGGTCTGCGGGGCGTGGGGCTCTGGTCCACGCCCACCAGCCCAGCAGCAGGGTGAGGGCAAACACACTGAGCATCACCGGCAGGCCCAGCAGCGCGGGCAGCACCGAAGCCAGCACCACGCCCACCAGCGCGGCGCCCTCACGCCAGGCCACGATGCGGCCGCGCTGCAACTCGTCGCCGCCCAGCCGTGCGCCCCAGGACTGGTGCGCAATGCCCAGCTGGCTATAGGCCGTGTAGGTGATAAGCAGTGCCACCAGCGCCCAGGCAATCAGTGCATCCGCCCCACGCACCCATGGAAAGAACAGGCTGCTCAGCCCCAGTGCCAGCACCACGGCCGACACCGCGCCCACCGCCAGCACGGCGCGCACCGAGCGGCCGAACAAGTAGTCGGACAGACGCCCCAGCAGCGGGTCGGACACCGCGTCAAACAGCCGCGCCGCCAGCAGCACCGAGCCCAGCGTGGCCAGTGGCATGCCGAACTCGCGGGCGTAGTGGTTGGGCAACAGCACATACAGCGGCAGCGCCACAAAAGCCAGCGGCAGGCCCAGCAGCCCATAGGCCAGGCCTTGGCCGGCGCGCATGGGCGTGGTGGAGGTCATTGCTGCCCTTGTCCCGCAGTGCGGGTGGCCGCGATCAGCTCTTGCCGCAGTCCGGGTTCGGAGGTCTGCGGCGACAGCCAGATGCCGAAGAACAGGCGCGAGAACTCGGCGTCAGGCACTTCGCCCACCACACGCCCGCCCATCTTGAACACGGCGCCCGTGCCAGGCTGGTACAGGCCCAGCAGCCGGTCGCCGGCCTTCACATCCGGCAGCGCGGCGGTCAGTGCCTGCTGCCAGCGCGCGGCCTGCTGCGGCGTGAAGCTGCCCACGCGGCGCATCTCTTCGATGGAGCGCTTGGCAATGGCCTCGGCCGAAAAATCGCGGTGGTAGGTCAGCTCCAGCGCCAGGGGGTGGGCGGCGTAGTTGTCGGCATCAAAACCGGGCTGCACCCACAGCCGCGCACGGTAGATCTCAAACCCCAGAAACCGCAGCACGCCCTGGCCGACCAGGCGGGCCCCCGACAGCGGGGCTGCGGCGGCTGCGCTGGCCTCTGCAACCTGCGCCAGCGCGGTTTGAGGGCCAAAAGCCATCAATGCGCTAGTGAATATTGCGGTAGCAGCTATATTTTTCATAGCAATCATCAGTCCTTGGCCAGGGTGTACTGCACCAGGTCGATGTTGCTCATCGCAAACGCCGCCTCGCAATACGCCAGGTAGAACTCCCAGATGTGCATGAAGCGCTCGTCAAACCCCAGCTGCAGGATCTGCGTGCGCTGCGCGAGGAAGCGCTCGCGCCACCGCTTGAGGGTTTCGGCGTAGTCCTGGCCAAACGCAAACTCGTCGACCACGCGCAGGCCTGCCGCCTCGGCTTCGCGGCGGAACTCGCGCGGACACGGCAGGCAGCCACCCGGGAAGATGTACTGCTGGATGAAATCCGTGGAGCTGATGTAGCGCTCGAACAGGCTGTCGTCGATGACGATGCTCTGGATGCAGGCCCGGCCGCCGGGCTTGAGCAAGCGGTTCACCGACTGGAAGTAGGTGGGCCAGTATTCGCGGCCCACGGCCTCGACCATCTCGATGGAGCAGATGGCGTCGTACGGGCCGTCCTGGATGTCGCGGTAGTCCTGCAGGCGCAGGTCGGCGTGCTCGGCCACCCCCTGCTGCGCCATGCGCTTTTGCGCGAAGGCGAGCTGCTCGGTGGAGAGCGTCACGCCCGTCAGGTGGGCGCCGAATTCGACGGTCGCCATCTCGGCCAGCGCGCCCCAGCCACAGCCGATCTCCAGCACCCGGGAATTTGGCTGCACACCGGCCATGCGCAACGCGCGCCGCACCTTGGCGTGCTGGGCCACGCGCATGTCGCCGCCTGCATCGCCTTCGAACCAGGCGGACGAGTAGTTCATCGTGTCGTCCAGCCAGAGTTCGTAGAACGCGTTGCCCAGGTCGTAGTGGGCGTGGATGTTCTTCTGGCTGTTGGCGCGGGTGTTGCGGTTGAGCAGGTGCTTGATGCGGTACAGCAGGCGGCCGGCCCAGGTGCCGTAGATCACGCCTTCCACCTGCTGGCGGTTGGCGATGAAGAGCTTGAGCAGATCGGTCAGGTGCGGGGTGGTCCAGTCGCCCGCGATGTAGCTCTCGGCAAAGCCGATGTCGCCCGACTTGAGCGCTGCGCTGCAGACATTCCAGTTCTTGAGCGTGATCGCCGCCGAGGGGCCATCGCCGTGCCCGAAGTGCTGCAGGGTGCCGTCAGGCAACTGCACCGTGAGGTGGCCGTGCTGCAGGCGCTGCAGCAGCCTGAGCGCGGTGCGGGCGGCTGCCGGAGTGCCTGCGGGCAGGGCCTGCGCGTTGCGGTCGGAGCGGGTGGCGGTGGTGGAGTTCATGGCGGCGGTCTCGCGGGGCTGGAACGACATGGAGATCAACGGGTCACGATGGAGGCAGGCGCCTCGGGCTTGCGATGGAAACGCACGCGCTTGAGCCACAGCTGCAGCGCGTGCCAGTGGATGCGGGCAATGATGGCCAGCGTCATGGCGGGGTAGCCCCAGAGCGCCTGGCGCAGGGTCTGTGCGGTGATGGCCTGCAGGGTGCCGCTCACGCTGGTCTGGATGAGCGGGCCGGTGTCGTCGTCGTGGTCGATGCGCACCACGGTCCGGCCTGCGTCCTGTGCACCGGCTTCGGTGCGCATGAAACGAAAGCGGTAACTGCCGCTCACCTCGCAGAACGGCGACACGTGGAACACCTTGCGCGCCTGCTGTTCCACGCCGTACTGCGGCGCATCCAGCAGGTAGCAGTGGCGCTCGCCAAAGGTGTTGTTCACTTCCACCACGATGGTGCGCAGGCGGCCATCGGCACGGTGGCAGTACCAGAAGCTCACGGGTTTGAAGGTGTAGCCCAGCACACGGGGGTAGCAGTGCAGCCACACCTCACCCGTGGCGTCGGTGATGCCTTCGGTGCGCAGCAACTCGTCCAGCCAGGCCAGTGCCCCGCCCTGCGCGGCGCTGCGGCCGTCGCCGTGGTCCACGTCATGGAAGCTGATGGCGCCACGCCGGTTCACAGCCAGCTCTCCACGCATGCCGGGCAGGCCGCGCATCGGCAGCATCAGGAAAAACGTGGGGTAGGCGAACGCATGCCGCCGGGGCCGCAGCCGCGTGTGGCGCACCTGGCCGAAGCCGATCAGGGGCGCTGCGGTGGGGGCCGGCGCGTGGCTCACGCAGCCTCCGCCAGTGGGGCTGGCAGGGCTGCCAGCAATTGCTCGGCCACGGCCAGGCCCGATTTGAGGCCGTCTTCGTGGAAGCCGTAGCCCGTCCAGGCGCCGCAGAACCAGGTGTGCTGCTGCCCTTGCAGCTTGCCCACCTGCTGCTGCGCGCGGATGGCGGCCATGTCAAACACGGGGTGGGCGTAGTCGTAGCTGCCGATCACGTGTTCGGGCGCTATGTCGCGCACCGGGTTCAGTGACACCACCACGGGCTGCGCAAAGGGCACGGGCTGCAGCTGGTTGATGAGGTAGTGCAGGCACACGCGGGCCGACTCGCGGCTGCGTTGCGGCGCACGTTCGTAGTTCCACGCGGCCCAGGCGGCGCGGCGTTCGGGCAGCACGGACGTATCGGTGTGCAACACGGCGCGGTTGGCCTGGTAGCGGATGGCGCCGAGCACGGCGCGCTCCTGCGTCGTGGGCTGGGCCAACAGCGCGAGGGACTGGTCGGAGTGCGTGGCCAGCACCACCTTGTCGAAGTGTTCGGCGCGGTCTGCAGTCACCACGCGCACACCGGCGGCGTCGCGCTCAATGCGGCGCACGGGGGTGTTCAGGCGCTTGTCGGCAATGCCCGCCACGATCTTGTCCACATAGTGGCGCGCACCGCCAGACACCGTCCACCACTGGGGGCGGTTGCTCACCTGGATCAGGCCATGGTTGTGGCAGAACCGGATCATGGTGGCCACGGGGAACTTCAGCATCTGGTCGGTGGGGCAGCTCCAGATGCAGCCCAGCATGGGCAGGAAGTACCAGTCGCGGAAGGCGTCGCCAAAGCGGTGCTCGCGCAAGAAGTCGCCCAGGGGCTGCATCAGCGCTGCCTCGGCCTGCTTGTCGGCAATGCGCGTGCACAGTTGGTTGAAGCGCAGCAGGTCGCGCAGCATGCCCAGAAAGCGCGGGTTGACCAGGTTGGAACGCTGGGCAAACACGGTGCTGAGGTTGGTGCCGCTCCATTCCAGCGCGCGGCCGCCGCCCAGTGCTGCGGGCACCTGCACTGAGAACGACATGTCCGACTTGGCGGTCTCCACGCCCAGCTTGGCCAGCAGGCGGATCAGGTGGGGGTAGGTGCGCTCGTTGAACACCAGAAAGCCGGTGTCCACGCCGTGGGTGACCGGGGTGCCTGACGCATCGGGCAGAGTGACATCGACGGTGTGGGTGTGACCGCCGAAGTAGTCGCCCGCCTCAAACAGCGTGATGTCCGCCTGGCCGCGCAGCTGGTGCGCGACGGAAAGCCCGGAGATGCCGGAGCCGATGATGGCGATTTTCATGACCGGCTCCCTCTGGCCGGCGCCTGGAATAAAAAGGTTGCGAAGCGTCCCGAAACGAATAAGAGAGGGAGGGAGGAGAAGCGCTCCAGGAGGTCAGTCGGAACCCAGGGGCCCGAAAGGCTTCGCAACGTTAAAACTGTACGCCGCGCAATCGTCTTGCGCAATGGATAGAGTGGGGCCGCTGCGGCGAAGTTCCAGAGGGCGCCTGTATTTTTTTTCAAGAAATGTAAAGAAGTCATGGCGCTCACCGGGGAGTAGGCAGGGCGAGCTGCTGTTCGATGGCACGCACAAGGCCCTTGTTGTCCGGCCCGGTCAGGCTGGAGTAGTTGTCCACCAGCTTGCCGTCGCGGCCCAGCAGATACTTGTGGAAGTTCCAGCGGGGCGCCGTGCCCGACAGCTGGGCCAGCTGCTGGTACAGCGGCGAGGCCTCCGGTCCTTTCACGCTGCTCTTGGCAAACATCGGAAATTTCACGCCGAAAGTGTTTTCGCAGAAGTCGGCGATTTCCTTGTTGCTGCCTTTTTCTTGGGCAAAGTCGTTGGACGGGAAGCCCAGCACCACCAGCCCCTTGTCCTTGTAGCGGGCATACAGCTCTTCCAGCCCCTTGTACTGGCCGGTAAAGCCACAGAAGCTGGCCGTGTTGACCACCAGAACCACTTTTCCGCTGTACTGGCACAGCGACTGGGGCTTTTCGTCCTGCAGGCGCGGGAAGGTGTGCTGCAGCGTGGCCGGGCACGCTGCAGGCGCATCGGCCGCTTGGGCGGCGGGCGCCAGCAGCAGCCAGGCCGCCAGCGCGGTGGCTGTCGAGAGGAGTCTTGTCAGGCGGTTCATAGGACTTTGGGCAGTGAGTGCAGCCAATTTAACCATTTCATCATTTTTTGTCCACATGAGTTTTTATTTGTACTGAATGGTTTACGTGGCGCGCACGCGTTTGGATTCAGATTTCGGAAGGAAGCGGGACGCGGGGGCCAAAAAGCGGCCGCGCAGTACCACCGGCGCTGGCCCATGGCGCGGTAGGGAAAGGAGTGGATACAGCTTCAGCCCCAGTGACGGGCGGCAGGAGCCACGCATGGGCAACGGCTCATGCAGGTATGAGGGGGAGCTGTGGCCCGCCGCAGACAGCGGCGGCACGCAGAACCGGGGGGGCTCGCAGCGCCCTCCCAGGCGTCAGACCATCTGCAGCAGGCGGTCCAGCGACAGGTTGACCCGCACGTCCTTGAAAGCCACCACCCCGGTGACCTTCCAGGGCGGCATGCCCGTATCGCGGGGAATGGGCTCGCCCGTGGCCATGCCGTCGCGGTTGGTCACCACGGCCACGCGGGGGGTGGTGGCGGTGGTGCCCCGGCGGATGACCACGCCCACTTCACGGCTGGCCAGGCGCACAAAGGCACCGGGGGGGTAAACGCCCAGGGTCTTGACGAGGGCGGCGCCGGCCTCGTCCACCTGGTGCTCTTCGTCGTAGTAGCTGGCCTGCATGGCGGCAGTGACAGGCATGGGCAGCCGCGCGGCGCGGGGGGCCAGGCGGGCACCAAAAATGTCGGCGCGCTGCAGTAGGCGGGCCATTTGTTGGGCTTCGGTCTTTTTGGCCAGGGGCCCGGGCGTGCGGTGGTGGTGGCAGCGCACGGCCTCCAGCCACACCGGGTCGGCCACACCCAGGTGGCGCAGCAGCGCCTCGGACCGCGCCGCGTGGTCTTCCACGGCGGCAATCTGGGTCGCGGTGAGGGGCTGGGTCTGCAGCACCAACTGGTCCTGCAGCTCGGTCATGGCGATGTTCATGCTCAGCGCTGCGTGGCCCAATTGCTGCACCCGGCCGCTGGGCCAGCGCAGCATCTCGCGGGCCACCACCATGCACACGCAGCTGACCAGCATGGAATGCGTGGCGCTGTACATGCGCGTTTCCTGGGCCGAGAGATAGATCAGTGCCAGCAGCGTGGCGTCGGGCGTCTGTTCGCAATGGCGCACCAGCTCGTCGTGCAGCGCCTGAAACCGCCCGCCAAAGTCGCTGGGCGACGGGGCGCGCAGCAGCTGCGTGGCGCGCAACTGCAGCTCGGGCCAGTCGGGCAGGGTTTTGCCCGCACGCGCAGCGGCCGCTGCGGCGGCCTGCTCGCCGGCCGTCATCTTCATGGCGGCGATCTCGCCCAGGTTGGTGTCGGCGATCAGCATGCGCTGCAGCTGCGCCAGGTAGGCGCGGTGGCTGCCGCCGGATTCGTCGGTGTCCACACACAGCTCGCGCCCGCGTTCGACCAGCTTGGCCAGTTCGTCGCGGGTGCGGATTACATAGCCCTTTTGCGCCAGCAACACGCCGTCGGCCCCCCGCAGCACAAAAGGCAGGGGATGGCCCAGCTGGATGGATTCGATGTTGAGGCTGACGAGGTTCATGGTGCGCGTTGCATTATCCGACGGCTACCTCCCGCCAAAGCCCGCGCGACCCCCGTGATTGCCCTGCTTTTTGGGCTCACGCCGGGGGGGGCGCCAAGACTTGGCGTCAGGGGGCGGAAGGAGGTGCTGGTTGCGCCGTGGCGGCGGCTGTGGCTGTGGGGGCCGCCGGTGCGCCCGGCGCATGGCGCCCCCCGCGCAGGCGGCGGGCCAGCCGGCCGAACCCTTGGCCCAGGTCGTCCACCCCAGTAAACACCGCCGGAATCACCAGGAGGCTCAGCAGCGTGGAGGTGATGAGTCCACCAATCACCGCCACCGCCATGGGCGAGCGAAAGCTCGCGTCCGCAGCACCCAGGCCGATGGCGATGGGCAGCATGCCCGCACCCATGGCCAGCGTGGTCATGATGATGGGGCGGGCGCGCTTGTGGCAGGCGTCGATCAGCGCCTCAAAGCGCGTCATGCCATGCTCGCGCCGCGCCAGAATCGCGTATTCCACCAGCAGGATGGAGTTCTTGGTGGCAATGCCCATGAGCATGATCAGCCCGATGAGCGAGGGCATCGAGAAGCTCTTCTGCGCAATCAGTAGCCCCACAAACGCGCCACCCAGCGACAGCGGCAGCGCCGCCAGGATGGTCACCGGGTGCAGGAAGTCCTTGAACAGCAGCACCAGCACGATGTAGATGCACAGCACGCCGGTGAGCATGGCCAGGCCAAAGCTGGCAAACAGCTCGCCCATCATCTCGGCATCGCCAATGGTGATCTGGCGCACACCGGCTGGCAGGTTCTGGATGGAGGGCAGCGCCTCCACCGCCTTGGTCACGTCGCCCAGCGGCTGGCCCGACAGCTCGATCTCGAAGTTCACGTTGCGCGCGCGGTCGTAGCGGTCCACCACGGCCGGGCCGCCGCTGAACTCCAGCGTGGCCACCTGGCCCAGCATCACCGGGCCTTTGGCGCCGGGCACCGGCAGGCGTTCCAGCAGCGACAGGTCCTTGCGCGCATCGTCCTGCAGCTTGACGACGATGGGCACCTGGCGCGCGGCCAGGTTGAGCTTGGGCAGCGATACGTCGTAGTCACCCACCGTGGCAATGCGCAGCGTTTCGGCAATCGCGCTGCTGGTCACGCCCAGGTCGGCGGCGCGGGCAAAGTCGGGGCGCACGGCAATTTCGGAGCGCACGAGGCTGGCGGTGGACGAGATGCTGCCCAGGCCGGGGATGGTGCGCAGGTCTTTCTCGACCGCCAATGCGGCCGTGGTCAGCGCCTGCGGGTCGTCGCCCGTGAGCACCAGCACGTACTTCTCGCCCGAGCCGCCCAGGCCCACCTTGCTGCGCACGCCAGGCAGCGTCTCCAGCGCGGCGCGGATCTGGTTCTCGATGCCCTGCTTGCGCGGACGGTCGCCGCGCTCGGACAGCAAGATGGTCAGCGTGGCTTTGCGCGTTTCGGTGCTGGCGCCGCCCATGAAGGGGTCAGTGCCGGCCGAGCCGCCGCCGATGGTGGTGTACACACTTTGCACATGCTCCACCTTGGCGATGCGCTGCCGCGCGTCTTCGGCCACGGCACGCGTCTGCGCCAGCGTGGCGCCGGGCGGCAGCTCCAGGTACACCTGGGTCTGCGAGTTGTCGTCCGGCGGGATGAAGCCGGTGGGCAGCAGCGGGATCAGCGCCAGCGAGCCGATGAAAAAGGCCGCCGTGGCAATGAAGGTCATCCACCGGTGCTTGATGCACCACGCGGCCCAGCGCAGGTACACCGTCATCCAGCGCGGGTCCTTGTGGTCGCCCACGATGGGCTTGAGGATGTAGGCCGCCATCATGGGCGTGAGCAGGCGTGCCACCACCAGGCTGGCAAACACCGCGAGCGACGCCGTCCAGCCAAACTGCTTGAAGAACTTGCCCGCAATGCCGCTCATGAACGCCGTGGGCAGAAACACCGCGATCAGCGTGAAAGTGGTGGCGATCACGGCCAGGCCGATCTCGTCGGCCGCCTCCATGGCCGCCTGGTAGGGCGTCTTGCCCATGCGCAGGTGGCGCACGATGTTCTCGACTTCCACGATGGCGTCGTCCACCAGGATGCCCACCACCAGCGACAGCGCCAGCAGCGTGATCACGTTGATCGAGAAGCCCAGCCAGTACATGCCGATGAACGCCGGGATCACCGACAGCGGCAGCGCCACGGCCGACACGAAGGTGGCGCGCCAGTCGCGCAGGAAGAGCCACACCACCAGCACGGCCAGCAGCGCGCCTTCGTACAGCAGGTGCATGGAGCCGTCGTATTCCTCCTGCACGGGCTGCACGAAGTTGAAGGCCTCGGTGATTTCCAGGTCCGGGTGCTGCGCGCGCATCTCTTGCAGGGCCGCCTGCACGGCAGCGCCCACTTCCACTTCGCTCGCGCCCTTGCTGCGTGCGACCTCGAAGCCCACCACCGGCTTGCCGTTGAGCAGGGCCAGCGCGCGGGGCTCGGCGATGGTGTCTGTCACCGTGGCCACCTGGTCCAGCCGCACGTGGCGGCCGTCCGACAGTGCGAGCGTGAGGCCCGCCAGCTCCTGCGCCGACTGCACGGTGGCCAGCGTGCGCACCGGCTGCTCGCTGCCGCCCAGATCGGTGCGGCCGCCGGCACTCTCCGTCTGCACCAGCCGCAGCTGGCGTGACACATCGGCCGCCGTGGCGCCCAGGGACTGCAGCTTGACCGGGTCGAGTGCCACATGCACCTCGCGCTGCACACCGCCCACGCGGTTGACGGCGCCCACGCCGCGCACGGTGAGCAGCTTCTTGGCCACGGCGTCGTCCACAAACCAGGACAGCGCCTCGTCGTCCATGCGGGCCGACGCGATGGTGAAGGCCAGCACGGGCTGCGCGGCCAGGTCCATCTTGGTGACGATGGGGTCGCGCACGTCACCCGGCAGGTCGCCGCGCACACGGGCCACGGCGGAGCGCACGTCGTCCAGCGCCTCTTGCGTGGGCTTCTCCAGCCGGAACTCGGCGGTGATGGTGGCGCCGCCGTCCTGCACCTTGGTGTAGATGTGCTTGAGGCCCTGCAGCGTGGCGATGCTGTTCTCGATCTTGCGCGCCACGTCGTTCTCCAGCTGCGCGGGCGAGGCGCCCGGCAGCGCCACGGTCACGGAGATCGTGGGCAGGTCGATGTCGGGAAAGTTCTGCACCTTCATGGCGTTGAAGGACAGCAGGCCGCCGAAGGTCAGCAGCACAAACAGCATCAGTGCCGGTATGGGGTTCTTGATGGACCAGGTGGACACATTCATGTGGAATGCTCCTTAATTAATAGCTGCTTGCGCATGATTCACTAGCGCTACAGGCACTTTTTGCATGAAATGCTGGCTGGAGGACTGCTTGCCAGCCGCTGGCGCCGCCGCAGGGGCCGCCACGCGCACCAGGTCGCCATCGTTCAAAAAGCCCGCACCGCGCACGGCAACGGAGGCTCCAGCATCCAGGCCCGACAGCACCTCGACTCGGTCGGCCACGCGGCGGCCGGTCTGGACCTTGCGCATCTGCACGCGCTGGTCGCCGCCCACCACAAACACGTACGAGAACCCGTCGCGCACCACCAGCGCCTCTTGTGGCACGGTGAGTGCGTCGCTGCTGCCCAGTGCGAACTCGCCCCGCGCAAACATCCCGGCACGGAAGTCGGTGTTGGCGGGCAGGTCCACATAGACCAGCGCATTGCGCGTTTGCGGGTCCACCGTGGGTGCGACCATGCGCACGGTGCCCTCGGCCGCTGCGCCGCTGGCAGCGGTGACGCTGACCTTGGCCCCGGGCTGGATGCGCCGCAGCTCGGTGGACGTGACCTCGGCGCGCCACTCCAGGCGGCCCTTGCGCACCATGCGGAACAGCTCCGTGCCGGCACCCACCACCGCGCCCACGGTGGCCGTGCGGGCCGAGATCACGCCGCTGTCAGGCGCCACCACCTGCGTGTATTTGAGGCGCAGCTGCTGCGCGTTCAGCGCGGCCTTGGCCGCTTCCACGCGGGCCTTGGCGGTTTGCTCAGCCGTGGTGAACTGCTGGATCTGCTGCTGGCTGAGTGCGCCCGTGGCTTGCAACGAGCGGGCGCGGTCGGCATTGGCGGCGGCCTCGGCCGCATTGGCCTGGGCTTCGAGCAGGCTGGCGCGGCTCTGGGCCACATCGGCCAGCACCGTGTCGGCCGAGAAGGTGGCCAGCACCTGCCCTGCCTTGACCACATCGCCCACGTTCACACGCACGTCAGTCAGGCGCAGGCCGTTGCTCTCGGCCCCAATGCTCGCCTCTTGCCAGGCGGCGATGTTGCCGTTGGCCGCCAGGCGTAGCGGCACTGGCATGCGCTGTGGCTGCGCCGTGCTGACTGTGAGCGCAGGCCGGGGCTGGCCCGCCTTGGGTTCATCGGCGGCACGCGATGCGCCCGAGAAAACCAGCGCACCGCCCGTGGCCAGCACGCAGGCGGCGATCACGGCGAAGGCGGAGGGGGAAAACTTGAAGGAGAAAGAGGAGTGTTGCATGTGCATCTGTCCTGGGGAGTTCATATCAGCTGTGCATGGTGTTGGGCGTGGCCCACTGCGCTCGAAACTGGCGATGCGCAGACGAGGGCAACCCAGCAAGGGCCGCCCCGCAGCGAGGGCTGCGTCCCCCTGCCCGGATTGCGCAGCAATGCGAGAGCGGGGGCTGAGCGCCGCGGCTCCGAGCCTGCCTGCGCAGGCTTGGACGGCGGTGAAGAGCGGCCGCCTCCGGCGGACGCACCGAGGCGCAAAGTGCCTCAGGGGGGTGTCTCATAGCTTCCATCCACCACCGGCGGCGCGGTACAGCGCAATCCAGGCGGTCTGGCGTTCGTGCTGCAGCGCGACCAGCGCGTTCTCGGCGGCCAGTGCTGTGCGCCGGGCATCTTCCAGCTCCACCAGACTGGCCAGGCCACCACGCCAGCGCGCCTCGGTCGCGTCGAACGATGCGCGGTAGCCCTCGGTGGCAGTGCGCGCGCTGGCGCTGCGCTCGGCCGTGCTTTGCAGGCGCACCAGGGCTTGCTCAACCTCGCTCACGGCCTGGCGCACCTTGGCGCGGTACTGCGACGCGGCCTCATCGTAGCGGGCCTGCGCCGCATCGGTCTGCGCGGCGCGGCGGCCCCCATCAAAGATCGGCACGCTGAGCGCCAGCGGGCCGATGGTCCAGGTGTTCAGGTCGGTGGTCACGCCCCCCGTGCGCACCTGGGCCGCACCCACACTGCCGCTGAGGGTCAGACGTGGGTAGCGCTGGGCCTGGGCGCTGGCGACGTCCGCACTGGCGGCAGCCACTTCGCGCTCGGCGTTGTACACGTCGGGGCGCTGGGTCAGCACCTGGGCGGGCAGTGCGTCAATGGTGAACAAAGCGTCCGGGGCCGCAGCCACCGGCTGGGCCAGCCGGGTGCGCAGCGTGGGTTCTTCCCAGCCGGTGAGCGCCACCAGGGCCTTGACCTCCACATCGCATTGCATGCGTTGCTGCGAGGCACGGGCCTGGGCCTCGGCGGCGCTGGCGCGTGCCAGTGCGGCCGTGGCGGGCGCAGTAAAGCCCGCACGTTCGCTGAGCTGGGACAGGCGGGACGTTTCGCTACGGGACTGCGCGTCGCGCTCGGCCACCTGTTGTTGGGCCAGGCAGGTGCGGATGCTGCTGGTCTGCTGCGCCACCTCGGCTGCCACGCTCACGCGCGCCTCGTGCCACAGGGCCTGCGCGCCGGCCAGCCGCTCATCGGCAGCGGTTTTGGCGGCGCGGTTGGCGCCAAACAGGTCGAGCTCCCAGCTTGCCTGCAGCCCCGCCTGCGAGGTGGTCGCCACACGCGCCAGCTGGTCATTGAAGCCCCGGCTGGCGCTGGCCTGTGCGTCGAGTGAAGGCAGCAACGTCGCCCGGCTGCCCACCTGCGTGGTGCGGGCCTGCGCAATGCGCGACTGGGCCTGCGCGATGCCCGGGCTCACGGCCTGGGCGGCGTCGATTAGCTCGACCAGCAGCGGGTCTTGCAGCTGGGTCCACCAGCGGGCCATGCCCGTGAGGGAGCCCTGGTGCGGCAGGGGTGCGTTCCAGGCCGCAGGTGCGGGTGCCGATACCTGCGCAGGTGGTGCGGTGGTGGAGCAGGCCACCAGTGGCAGGACCAGCGCCAGCCACAAGGGTTTGTGTGAGATCAGTCGCATGTGCAAGTCACTCTGGGGTACGGGGAGAGGAGGTTTTTTTGGCGGGGGCGGCCGCGCGGGCCATAGCGCGGCGCTGGCGTTCCCCGTCCACCATGAACTGGGCAAAGTCCACCAGCCGGGATGTGGTGGCGGCCAGCCCCCGCGGCGTGGCGGTGAGGCCGGGGCGCACCGCCTGCACCACGTCGCGGCCCACGTAGTACTGCAGCGCCAGGGCGGTGATGGCCATGGCCAGGCGGTGCACATCGTCATCGGCAGTTTTCAGGCCGAACTCCTTGCACAGCAGGCCGACGAGCGCGGCGTGGGCAGGCTTGATCTCGCACTCCAGCTCCTGCTGCCACAGCCCGGTGGGGTCCAGCATTTCGCGAAAGTGCAGGCGCATGCACAGCTCGACCAGATCACCTTCGTGCAGGGGTTGCATGAAGCTCTGGATCAGCAGCTCGATGAACGCAGGCAAGGTGTCCGGCCAGGCATCCACGGCGATGGGGCTGCCCATGGGCTCGGTGAACGCTGCGCGGTACAGCCCGTTCTTGTCGCCAAAGTAGTAGCTGATGGACGCCGGGTTGACACCCGCCGCCTGGGCAATGTCGCGGATGGACGCCTTGGCAAAGCCGTTTTCGGCAAAGAGGCGTAAGGCGGCGTGTAGCAGCCGCGCGCGGGCCTGTGCGCCTTCCGTGGGCGGCGGGGGGGGCATGGAAGGCCGGGCTGGCTTGGGGGCTGAATCTGGCATGGAGCCGGATTACAGCACTGTTTAATCAAACGATTGATTAAATTTTTGTTTCAAAAAATATCGCGGGTGTTTCGGCCGTGTTTCTGCCAGGGCTGACCTGTTGTTTGCAGCAAGGGACGGGCAGATGGGATGGAGGTTTTGCACCGTCCCAATATATGGCGGGGAGGGGAAAGGCGACCCCTCCAGAAGTCGGCCATCCCTTGCGGAGTGCGCCCGGCCGATCAGGCCGATGGGGCGCCGGAGCCGAAGACCGCCGACCACAGCGCCAGCACGGCATCGCGCTCGGTCTGCAGTGCGGGTGGCGTGACCTGGGTGGGCGCCTCGTCCAGCCGCGCCACGTGCTGTACACGGCGCAGTTCGCGGTAGGCGTCGGCGGCTGCGTGGCCCACGCCTGGGGGCAGCAGGCCCACTTGCTCGGCCCGCTGCAGCAGTGCAATGTTGCCCAGGTTGCCCCGCAATTCGGGGTGGGCGGCAGACTGCGAGAGCACCAGGTACTGCACGGCAAATTCGGCGTCCACCATGCCGCCCGGGCTGTGCTTCACGTCGAAGCGACCGGCGGGCGTGGGGTGGGCTGAGCGCACCCGCTCGCGCATGGTCACGATCTCGCCCCTCAACGCCAGCGGGTCGCGGGCAGAGGTGATGACGGCCTCGCGCACAGCGTCAAAGCGCTCGCGCAAGGCCTCGCTGCCCATCACGAACCGCGCGCGTGTCATGGCCTGGTGCTCCCAGGTCCAGGCGGTGTTGCTGCCGCGTTGCTGCTGGTAGTTGGCGTAGGCCTCGAAGCTCGTCACCAGCAGGCCCGAGTTGCCATTGGGCCGCAGGGCCGTATCGATCTCGTACAGGTCGCCCTCGCCGGTCTTGACGGTGAGCCAGTTGATGAGCTTGCGCACAAAGGCCGCGTAGACCTCAGGCGCGCGTTCGTCGTCGTCATCAAACACAAAGACGATGTCCAGGTCGCTGCCGTAGCCCAGCTCCTTGCCGCCCAGCTTGCCGTAGCCAATGATGGCGAACTGGGGCTCGTCGCGGTGGCGGTTCTTGAGGCGGCTCCAGCACCACTGGCTGGTGATGCGCAGCACGCTGTCGGCCAGCGCGCTCAGGTCGTCGGCCACCTGCTCGACGGTGATGCGGCGCTCCACATCGCGCGCCAGGGTGCGGAAGGTTTCGGCATGTTGCGCACGGCGCAGCAGGTTGAGCAGGGTTTCGTCGTCGTCCTCGCCGGTAGAGCGCAGCGACGCCAGGCGCATGCCCAGCTCGCGTTCAAAGTCGGCCACCACAAAACGTTCGGACAACAGTGCATCGCCCACCAGCTCGTCGATCACACCGGGGTGCTGCAGCAGGTAACGCGCGGGCCACTTGGCTGCGCCCAGCAGGTGCAGCAGCTGCTCGTGCACCGAGGGCCGCTCCAGCAGCAGCGCCAGGTAGCTTTCGCGCCGCAGCAGCGGCTCCAGCCAGTTGGCCAGGCGCACGGTGGCCTCTTCGGTGACGCGTCCTTCCTTGAGCCACTGGGCCGTGCGCTGCACCAGGCGGAACAGGCGGGCCCGCGCCTCGTCACGGAGCCCGGCCACGCGTGGGTGGTTGCGCCACTCGGCCACACGCTCGCGAAAGCCCGGTGGCAGTTGCTCCAGCAGGCCTTCCAGCTCCGGAGGCGGCGGTGCCGCCGCCCGGGGGCCACCACAGCCACCACCACTGCATTGTTTTTTGCCGTTGCCACCCAGCAGGGTGTCGAACTCCTGGGCCACCAGCTCGCGGTGTGCGTCCAGCTCGTGCAGGAAGGCGCAGCAGTCCTTGTAGCCCAGGGTGCTGGCGATCCAGGCCAGGTCGTCGTCGCGGGTGGGCAGCACGTGGGTCTGCTGGTCGTCCAGGTACTGGATGCGGTGCTCCACCCGTCGCAGGAACACATAGGCCCGGGCCAGCGCGTCGGCGGTTTCCTGCGGCATCAGGCCCGCATGGGCCAGGCGCTGCAGCGCATCCAGCGTGGGGCGGCGGCGCAGCTCGGGGAACTGCCCGCCGCGCACCACCTGCAGCAGCTGCACGGTGAATTCGATCTCGCGGATGCCGCCGCGCGAGAGCTTGACGTCGTTGGCACGCTCGGGGTGCCCGGCGCTGCGTTTGGACGCATGGTCCCGGATCTGGCTGTGCAGCGAGCGCAGCGCATCGAACACGCTGTAGTCCAGGTAACGGCGAAACACAAACGGCAGCACCACGCCGCGCAGGGCCTGCACCTCGGGGCGGCCGATGCACTCGCGGGGGGCCACCACGCGGCTTTTGAGCCAGGCAAAACGCTCCCATTCGCGGCCCTGCACCTGCAGGTATTCCTCCAGCGCGGCCAGGGACACCGATGCGGGGCCCGAGTTGCCGTTGGGCCGCAGGGCCAGGTCCACCCGGAAGACAAAGCCATGCTCGGTGGTATCGCCCACCAGGCTGTAGATGGCCTTGACGGCGCGCGCAAAGTATTCGTGGTTGGAGATGCGGCCCCGGCCATCGGGCATGCCGGCGGTTTCGCCATCGTGCTCATACACATAGATGAGGTCGATGTCGCTCGAGACATTGAGCTCGCGGGCGCCCAGTTTGCCCATGCCGATGATCCACAGCTGCACGGGCTGGCCCTGTGGGCCGCGCGGGGCACCATGGCGTTCGTCCAGCTCGCGGCGCGCCTGCTGGCAGGCGCGGTCCAGGGCCAGCTCGGCCAGTTCGGTCACAGCCCGGGTGATGTCGGCCAGCGGTGTCTGCGCTTCGCAGTCCAGCTGGATCAGTCGTTCCATGACCAGCTGGCGCAGCACCCGCAGCGCGGTCCCAGTGTCGCAGCCACGCGCGCACAGGGCGTCGTAGGCCTGCTCCATGGTCGCAAGCACCGGAACACCTGGTGGCAGCAGCGGCAGGTCGTTGGCGTAGCGGCGGTGCAGGCGCTGGTAGAAGCGGGAATGCCCGGCCAGAGGTCCCTCCGGCAGAGGCTGATGGCAGCGGGGGTCAGACAGAGAAGGATGCATGGCAGCCACAGCCGGATGTTGGACGGGAAGCGGGGTGCTGGTCTGCGGGCCCGACGGCATACAAAAGCTCACTGGGCACTCGGGTCACGAGTGAACCCACGCCAGGGCTGCGGGTCATAATTCCTGCCACTTTCCATCTCACCATGATCGATCCCACCTCGCACCCCTCACGCCTGCTGAAAATAGTCGCAGGTTTTGCACGGTGGTCGCTGGGCTTGTTGCTCGCCTTCTGGCTGTTGCTGACCATCGCATGGGGGGCTCTTCATGGCTGGATTGTGCCGCGAATCGGTGATTTCCGCCCACAGTTGCAGGCGCAGGCCGCACGGGTATTGGGGGTTCCCGTGCAGATCGGCGCCATCGTGGCCCGCACCGAGGGGCTGATCCCGTCCATCGAGCTGTCTGATGTCGCGCTGCTGGATGCCTCGGGCCGCACTGCGTTGCGCCTGCATCGGGTGGTGGTGGCGCTGTCACCCCGTTCGCTGCTGCAGTGGGGGTTCGAGCAGCTTTACATCGAAGGCCCCGACCTGGATGTGCGACGGGCGAGTGACGGACGCATCTATGTGGCGGGTTTGGAGTTTGCCCAGAACCAGGGCGACAGCAGCGCGGCGGCCGACTGGTTGTTCTCGCAGGGCGAGGTCTACATCAAGGACGGCACGGTGCGCTGGACCGATGAGCAGCGCGGCGCCCCCGAGCTGGCGCTGGAAAAGGTGGACCTGGTTTTGCGCAACGGCAACTGGCGCCACAACCTCCGGGTGGATGCCACGCCGCCGCCGGAATGGGGGGACCGTTTCAGCCTGGTGGGATTGTTTCGCGCGCCGCTGCTGCGCGCCCGCGATGGCAACTGGAAGCACTGGAACGGTCAGGTGTTTGCGCACTTCACGCGGGTCGATGTGTCGCATCTGCGGCACCACGCCGATGTGGGCATCGAGGTGGCGCAGGGCCGGGGCGCGTTGCGGGCCTGGGCCGATGTGCGCAGCGGCCAGGTGGTGGGGGGCACGGCCGACCTGGCGCTGGCCGATGTGAACACCACGCTGGCCGCCGATCTGCGCCCGCTGGTTCTTCCTTCCATCCAGGGCCGGCTGGGGGGGCGGAGGCTCACCGGCGGCTTTGAGTTCTCGACGCAGGCGCTGCAGTTCCAGACCGATGATGGCCTGACCTG
>Ga0208888_100090_pt1 | contig 67487 bp, 67 predicted proteins | sample LakWasM115_HOW13_2_FD_183929 | JGI IMG/M metagenome (GOLD analysis project Ga0208888, IMG submission 183929) | Freshwater sediment methanotrophic microbial communities from Lake Washington under simulated oxygen tension - Sediment Metagenome... | ecosystem: Environmental > Aquatic > Freshwater >...
TTACGCACCCGTGCGCCGGTCTCAAGGAAGCAAGCTTCCTCTACCCCTCGACTTGCATGTGTTAAGCCTGCCGCTAGCGTTCATCCTGAGCCAGGATCAAACTCTTCATCGTATGTTTTTTGCTCTTGCGAGCTATTTTATAGACAAAGGCTAGTCTTTTTCAAATCTCTCGATTCACTTACTCTCTTTTTTTTCTGTCTTAAAATCTCTTTTAAGACGGCTGTCAATTCAATATGTCTATGAACGTATTCTTCTTTCTTTGTACCGCCATTCTCTCGATTAGCGGGTGCAAAAGTAAGCATCTTTTTTAAACTAACAAGTAATTTTTAAAATATTTTTGAATTTATTTTGTTATTACTTGATTTTCAAAAAATAAGGGTAGCTAAGATAATTGCTTTTATTAGTTCCCACAAATTTTTTGTAAAAAATCTTGTTTCTTCCTTTTCAAAAAAACTTAAGAACGATGCTTATATTTACTTTAACTGTTGTAATAACTTTTTCAGTAAACAGCCTGTATGGCTTGATTGCGGGTGCAAAAGTACTACAGTTTTCGGCTTTTGCAAATGTTTTCAAATCATTTTTTGAAAGTTTTTTGCAAGTCGTTGGTTTAATGATTTTTGCGGCGAAAGATTTTTTCGGGAAGGTTGCTAAAAGAGACGACCTTTTCTGTTTTAGCCCCGATTGCAGTGGAAATCCTTTTTGGATTCCCCGGCAGCGTAAGCAGATGAGGAATCCAAAAGGATTGAAACGGAAAGCGGGAACAAGGTTTACCGACATGCACTGCCGCTTCGCTCCCTTTTATTTCTTTTGGGCTTTTTGCTCCCAATATTCGGTAAGTTCGTCTATATCTATGGGAGTTGCCGGTTTTTGGCGGGCTAATCTTCCTCGGTTGAAAGCGCGGTCGAGTATAGACTCTATGAGGAAATCTTCGTTTACCTCGTAAGGCTGGTATTTTGCTTTGAGATTTATGTCGAAAAGTTTGGCTGTATTGTTGGACCAGAAGGCTTTCCAACCACTCTTATAATCTTTAATTAATTCGAAAGTGGTAAACCCGGTTTGGCGGTGGATTAATTTGACCAAGATTTGACCTTGTTTGCGGGATAATTTTTTGAGCTGGTCGGTGAATTCACCTTCCATATAGTTTTCGACCAACTTGAAGTATTTCTTTTTTTCTTTATTGGTTTTCATTTTATCCATGTTTTTGTTTAGTGCTGTTAAGCGATCGGCAGCTGTTTTGGCATATGGATAAACTTTATAAACTCTATTTTGAAGTAAGAGGAATTGTTTTTTTTCTTCCGGACTTAGTTTGCTTCGGTAAACGACTACTTCTTCTAATAATATAGGATCTTTAACCACAGTGTCGTTTTCCTCTTCCGAGAATTCTTTCTTAGCAATAGAATCGGTTGAAACTTGAGCAGTAACCTTAACTGTTAAAAGTAAAATGAAGGCGAAAAAAAGTAACTTTCTCATGGATTAAAAATATTAGGGTAAAAATATAGAATATCCTTTACAACTGTAATGCCAAATTTATATTTTAGCAAAAAAAAGATATGGCAACAAAAAGTATATTGAACAAGGCTTCCTTGACCTTTTTAGAAAGTTATTTGAATAACGCATCGCCAACCGGTTATGAATCGAGCGGGCAAAAGCTCTGGATGAATTACTTAAAACCTTATGTAGACACCTTTATAACGGATACCTACGGAACAGCTGTTGGCGTTATTAATCCCGACGCTCCCTATAAAGTAGTGATTGAAGGACATTCAGACGAGATTTCGTGGTATGTGAATTATATTACTGACAACGGTTTGATTTACGTTATTCGAAATGGTGGTTCTGATCATCAAATAGCGCCTTCCAAACGCGTTAACATACATACGAAAAACGGGATTGTTAAAGGCGTATTCGGATGGCCAGCGATTCATACGAGAAATCGCGGTAAAGAAGAATCGGCGACACTCCACAATATTTTTATTGATTGCGGTTGTGCCACCAAAAAAGAAGTTGAAGCATTAGGTGTTCATGTAGGTTGTGTGATTACCTACCCGGACGAATTTATGGTGTTGAACGGCAACAAATTTGTTTGCCGTGCCATTGACAACCGCATGGGCGGATTTATGATAGCGGAAGTAGCTCGATTGCTCAAAGAAAACAAAAAGAAACTACCGTTTGGCCTATACATTACCAACTCAGTTCAAGAAGAAGTAGGTTTGCGTGGTGCCGAAATGATTACCAAAACCATCAAACCCAATGTAGCCATTGTTACTGATGTTTGCCACGACACTTCTACTCCAATGATTGAAAAGAAAATTGAAGGCGATTTGGAAATGGGAAAAGGTCCGGTAATAGCTTATGCGCCTGCGGTACACAATACTTTGAGAGATTTGATTGTACAAACGGCCGAAGACAAAAAGATTCCGTTTCAAAGACATGCCACTTCGAGAGTAACCGGAACAGATACCGATGCCTTTGCGTATAGTAATGGCGGCGTTCCATCGGCTTTGATTTCATTGCCATTGCGCTATATGCATACTACGGTTGAAATGGTACACCGAGAAGATGTGGAAAATGTAATCAAACTGATTTACGAAAGTTTACTTAAAATTGAAAACAACGATTCCTTTTCATATTTCAAATAAACCAAAATAAAAAAAGCATCCTAATCAGGATGCTTTTTCATTTGTAGACTAATTAACCCAAAAAAACTACAATTTAATATCAACCGGTATAGCAGTATTGTTCAAATTAACTTTGATGCAGGCTGCTGTGCGATTGATTTTCTCAAAATCTAAAGGAAATACTTCTTCTGAAATTGTACTTTCGATGATTTGATTGTCTTCTTGAATTTTATCCTGAACGGACATTTCCAAACACAACGGTTGGTATACTTCTTCATTTGCTTCGGTGATGAGTTTATTCTCTTTCACCGTTTCTTCTACCGTTTTAACCGATGTGGTTTTCAATACTGATTCCGGATTAAAAACAGCGGTGTCTCCGGTGTTATCAATTGTTGCACTTTTTGAAGATTGGACATTGTTAAAAATCAAATCCGCTTTTTGACTTGTTACTGAATTAACTGCAACAGCATCTTGTTGTAATACTTCTTGTTCAAGTAATTGATTTGCTCTAGTATTGGTAACCGTTAATAAAGCAAGGCCTAAAAAAATAATTGTTGATTTCATAATGATTGATGATTTATTGATGATGATTTATTTTGTTATTAATATTCTATGCAAATATATATCTAAAAACAGGTATCTTGTATTGCATAGTACTTAAATTTAACATTATTTTAACTTTTAATATTTTACAAACCATTGTTTTTCAGCAATTAAACTATATAAAGAATTCAAATCAATTAAATATTCAAAAATAACACTTCGGTTTTCAGAAGAATAAAAAGGGTTACTAATAGTATAATTTGGTTTCATTATGCTAACAAATGTTTGTTTGACCGATAAGACGACAACAAGCAAACTTTCGTTGCATGAGAAACTGACTATAACAAAAGTTTAACATCGAGCAAAAAAAAAAGCCGCGTAATACGCGGCTTTGTATAGGTTTTACTTGTTTATCTTTTTAAAAAATTCAAAACATTTTGCTCAATCCTTTGGTGAATATCGGAAATATCAGCCTTAACGAAAGTTTCTCCGATGATATTTTCGTAGAGTTCTATGTATCTTTCGGAAACAGTTTCAATATAGTTATCAGACATATCAGGGATTTGTTGTCCCTCTTTACCCTGAAATCCATTTTCAATTAACCATCTTCTAACGAACTCTTTGGAAAGTTGTTTTTGTTCTTCCCCATTATTTTGTCGCTCTTTATACCCTTCAGCATAAAAATAACGAGAAGAATCAGGTGTGTGAATCTCGTCAATCAAAACAATTTTACCGTCTTTGGTTTTTCCGAATTCATATTTAGTATCTACTAAAATCAATCCTCTGGCTGCAGCGATTTCAGTGCCGCGTTGGTACAAAGCTCGAGTGTAATGCTCTAGTACATTATAATCTTCTTCAGAAACAATGCCTTTCGCTAAAATGGCTTCTCTTGAGATGTCTTCGTCGTGAGAACCGTTATCTGCTTTGGTGGTCGGTGTTATAATTGGAGTTGGAAACTTATCGTTTTCCTTCAACCCTTCCGGCATGGTAACGCCACAAAGTAGTCTTTTACCACTGGCATATTCTCTCGCCGCATGACCGGACAAATAACCTCTGATGACCATTTCTACTTTAAAAGGTTCGCACAAATGACCTACCGCTACGTTTGGATCTGGTGTAGCAATTAACCAATTTGGAACGATATCGGCCGTGAGTTGCATGAACTTCGTGGCAATTTGGTTTAAAATCTGGCCTTTATAAGGAATTCCTTTGGGCATGACTACATCAAAAGCCGAAAGCCTGTCGGTAGCTATCATAACCAATAATTCATCATTGATGTTGTAGACTTCGCGGACTTTCCCGCGATAAACAGATTTTTGACCGGGAAACCGGAAATTCGTGGCAGTAATTGTGTTCATAGTGTTGTGTTGTTGTGCGTGCAAAAGTAATTTGTTTTAAAGTGATAGGCAACAGATGACCAAATTTTGTAAAAAAATTATATTATTGCAATGAAAATCAATAATAAAGTCGCGAGTGATTAAAAAAATCTCATTACTCTTGCTGATACTCGGAATTGGAATCATAGCTATTATTAATTACCGAATTCCGTTTTTTAAACCTGCCGGCGGTCCTTGGTCCATTGGGTTTGGGTTTTCATCGACTTATCCGAAGTGTAACAACTTCAAGAAAAATAAAATCTACAGTTTTGAGGAACTTAAAAAGCAAATTGGCAATACGCAATTTATAGCCGATCCGTTTTTCTTAAAAGAAAAAGATTCCTTTTACTTGTTTTTTGAACACAAAAAAATTAATGACTACCATGCGGTTATTGGATTGCTGACCTCTAAAGATGGCCAACATTATCAATACCGAGGCACAGTTTTAAAAGAGCGTTTTCATTTATCGTATCCTCAAGTATTTAAATATCAAAATGAATTTTACATGCTACCGGAAAGTCAAGGTGCTAATCATGTTTTACTGTACAAGGCCAATAAATTTCCTTTTGGATGGAAAGTTTGCGATACACTCTTGGCCAATACTCGCTTGAAAGATCCGACTATTTATCTTTCCGACACATTAAAAGTTATGGTTGGCAGCGACAAAAACTTTAAAATGCATTTGTACACAGCAGATAAATTACAAGGCGATTGGACTTTACACTCCAGACCTATTGTAATGGAAGGCTCAGAGTCGAGACCCGGCGGAAGAATATTTGCCGATAAATCCGGATTACTTTTACCTGTGCAAAGTTTTCACAAGGGCTATGGTTCCGGACTTTCTGTTTACCGACTGAAATTTGATAACAAAGCTTACACAGTGAGAAAAGAAAAACACTTACTATTACAATCGCAACAAGACATTAAAGAATTCAATGCTGGTATGCATCATTTAGACATGCAGAAAATAGGAAACCAATACTATAGTGTATACGATGGAAATCAATTGGAACACAACCAAAAAATATTCAATTATAAAGCACCCATTTTATTGAACTGTTTGGACTTAAAAGATTGGTGTCGCCAAAATTTAATCTATTAAAAAAAGCCCTGTTGAACAGGGCTTTTTTTAATAATCGTTATTTTCAATACTCTTGTAAGCATCAATTACCTTTTTCACCAATCGGTGTCTTACAATATCTTTATCATCTAAATAAATGATTCCGATGCCATCGATATCTTTCAAAACCAATAGCGCTTCCTTTAATCCGGAAATAGTGCGGCGCGGTAAATCAACCTGGCCCGGATCACCGGTGATGATGAATTTGGCATTTTTTCCCATACGTGTTAAAAACATTTTCATTTGGGAATGCGTGGTATTTTGAGCTTCATCCAATATTACAAAAGCATTATCCAAAGTTCTACCGCGCATGAAGGCTAATGGTGCTATTTGAATGATTCCTTTTAGAATGTAATCTTCTAAAGTTTGCGGCGGAATCATATCACGCAAGGCATCATATAAGGGTTGCATGTACGGATCAAGTTTCTCCTTCATATCTCCGGGTAAGAAACCTAAATTTTCTCCGGCTTCTACGGCAGGACGTGTTAAAATGATTCGCTTTACTTGTTTTTCTTTTAAAGCTTTCACCGCTAAAGCCACTCCGGTGTATGTTTTCCCTGTTCCCGCAGGTCCAACGGCAAATACCATATCATTTTTATTGACAAATTCAACCAGTTTTTGCTGGTTGGGTGTCATGGCCTTGATCAGTTTTCCGCCCAAACCGTGAACCAAAATTTTATCGTGATCCGGCATGCGCTGCTCTTCGCTTGAATTGCTTTGAATGACTCTATCAATAACATTGGCATCAATATTATTGTAACGTGTAAAGTGCAACATCAATCGGTTAAAACGGTTTTCAAACTCATCCAATTCTTCTTTTTCTCCAAACGCTTTCAACGTAGTGCCGCGAGCCACAATTTTAAGCTTCGGATAGTATTTTTTAATGGTTTCAAGATGAGTGTCTTGGGCACCCCAAAATTCTTTTGGAGCTATGTCGTGTAATTCTATGATACGTTCGTTCAAAAGCAGTAGTTTTAAATTAAAAAAATCGTTGGAGAATTGTTAGCTTTGTATCCAAATTTAGTCAATTAAAAGGTTAGGTTTTATTATTTTTGAGCCCAATTTCAATCAAGTTATAAACAATCTATGTCAATAATTACCTTAACTACCGATTATGGATTAAAAGACCACTTTGTCGGTGCTTTGAAAGGTAAATTATTGTCTGAACATCCCGAAGTAACTGTGATTGATATTTCGCATCACATCGATCCTTTCAACATAGCCGAAGCCGCGTACATCATTGGCGCTGCTTACAGTAGTTTTCCGAAAGGCACAGTGCATCTGATAGGCGTTGATATCGAATTAAATGAAAACAACCAACATATCGCCATGCAATGGAATGACCATTACTTCATTTGTGCTGATAACGGTATCCTGAGCATGTTGGTTCAGAAGATTGTTCCCCAAAAAGTAGTGACCATCAACATCCACGATCGATTGCCGATTGAAGCCACCGATTTGGATGTATTTGTTAAAGTAGCTTGCCATTTGTCTAAAGGCGGTTTGCTGAATGTTATCGGGAAAGAAATCAAAACGATAAAAGAAGTCACCGAATTACAAGCCGTGACGCAAGACAATTTGATTAAAGGTTATATCATTTACATTGATCATTTGGGCAATGCCGTGACCAATATTTCGAAAAAACTATTTTTGGAAATGGGTAAAGGCCGACCTTATGAAATCAAGTTTAAAGGACAAAGTATTAAAACCATATTACCGAAATATTCCGACATCGTAGTGTCTGATAAATATACTTGGAAAGATTATGAAGGTGAAAAACTAGCCCTTTTTAACGAAGCAGGTTTTCTGGAAATCGCCATATTCCGAAGCAATCCGGACACTGTTGGTTCCGCCAGTTCGCTTTTAGGATTACAATACCGAGATTTGATTACCATTGAATTTAAAAATTAAAACGAAAAATGTTTGTCAGAATAGTTAAAATGAGCTTTCACGCCGAAAATATTCCGAAGTTTTTGGAAAATTTCAATTTAATCAAAGAAAAAATACGAAATGCGCCCGGAAACCGTTTCTTAGAATTGTATCAGGACAAAAATAATCCTGAAATCTTCTTCACTTACAGTTATTGGGAAACCGAAGCAGATTTGGAAAACTACCGTCAATCGGCTTTGTTTGATGAAGTTTGGACCTTTACCAAGCAATTGTTCAACGGCAAACCCGAAGCGTGGAGTGTAGATAAAATAGTAAGTTTAAAATAGTTTTAGGTTGTAAGTTCTATGTTGTAAGTCATTACTTTTGCGCAGCATAAAACCTACAACTTACAACCCACAACCCACAACAAAGAATATGAAATCAATCGCATTACGAGAAATAAAATCCTTTTTCGGCTCACCAATCGGCTATTTGGTGATTGCCATCTTTTTGCTGCTCAACGGACTTTTCCTTTGGGTTTTCGATGGAGAATACAATATCCTGCAAAGCGGATTTGCCGATTTGAGTCCGTTTTTCACTTTAGCGCCATGGATTTTAATCTTCCTCATTCCGGCAGTGACTATGCGCAGTTTCTCGGATGAAAAAAAGCAAGGGACTATCGAGTTATTGCTGACCAAACCTTTATCGATTTGGCAAATCGTAAACGGCAAGTTTTTAGGCTCGTTTTTATTAATTGTAATCGCCTTACTGCCAACCTTAGTTTACGTTTATGTGATTACTTCCTTAGGGTCGCCCGAAGGCAATATCGACATGGGAAGCACTATGGGTTCGTACTTCGGATTGCTGTTTTTAGTAGCCTCGTATACCGCCATCGGTGTCTTCACTTCTACCCTTTCGGAAAATCAAATTGTGGCTTTTCTGATAGCGGTAATGCTGTGTTTTTTGTTCTATTACGGCTTTGAAGGCCTATCAAATTACGTTAGCGGTTTTGAAGATTTGGTTGCCAAATTCGGCATGGATTACCACTTTAAAAGTATGGCCAGAGGCGTTTTAGACACTCGTGATATTCTCTATTTTGTTAGCGTTGCTTTCGTATTCTTGTCGTTCACCGTATACCAATTAAAATCTTTGAAATCGTAATGAGTAAGCCGAAAAACAACTTCAAGAACATAGCACTCACTGTACTTTTTGTAATTGTGCTCAACTTTGCCGGTCATTTTGTGTTTCACCGATTTGACTTGACGGCGGATAAAAGATATACGCTATCCGAAACGTCTTTAACCATTGTAAATGAAGTTAAAGAACCGTTGTATATTGATGTTTTTTTGGAAGGCGAATTCCCGGGCGAATTCAAAAAATTGCAAACAGAAACCCAACAATTATTGGAAGAATTCAAAGCGCAAAACTCGAATGTTATTTTCCAATTTGTAAACCCTTTAGAAGAGGAAGAACAACGTGAAAATACCATTCAATCTTTCTTAGAACGCGGCTTGACTCCGGTTAATGTAACCGTAAACGATAAAGGACAGCAAACTCAGGAAGTGGTTTTCCCTTGGGCTGTGGCTACTTGCGGTGATCGCTCGGTCAAAGTGCCTTTGCTGAAAAACATGATGGGCGCTTCTACAGCCGAAAAAGTAGTGAGTTCAGTACAACACCTGGAGTACGCTTTTGCCAATGCTATCAATACGGTTGCGAAAGAAAAACAAAAGAAAGTGATTATCCTGAACGGAAACGGCGAACTGGAAGATCGTTATATAGCCGACTTCATCAAATCGGTTAGGGAAAATTATTTTATTGCGCCTTTCACCTTAGATTCGGTTCCAACCAATCCGACCGGAACTTTGGAGCATATCAAAAAATACGATTTGGCCGTTATTGCCAAACCTACCGAAGCTTTTAGTGATGCCGAAAAACAAGTACTCGATCAATTTATCATGAATGGCGGTAAGACGCTATGGCTGGTAGATCAAGTGGCCATGGAAATGGACAGTCTATACAACGAAACCGGCGCCAACCTAGCCTTTCCGAGGGATTTAGGATTGAACGACATGTTCTTCAAATACGGGATTCGCATGAAGCCGGACTTGATTTTCGATTTGCAAAATACACCCATAGCTTTGGCCACCGGCGAGCAAGGAAGTGCCACGCAATACACCCAATATCCTTGGTTTTATGCACCACTGATTTATCCAACCAGCAAAAACCCGATTGTTACCAATTTGGACGGCATTAAATTTGATTTTGCCGGTCCGATTGAGCTTTTGGGTAACGATATTAAAAAGACTGTTTTACTACAATCTTCCCAAGTTTCCCGTTTGGTTGGCACACCTACAGAGGTGAATTTAAACATCGTTTCACTGCGCCCTGAACAAAAAGAATTTGCCGGCAAAGGCAATTATCCGGTAGCGGTTTTATTGGAAGGAAATTTTCATTCGATGTACGAAAACCGCATTTTACCATTTAAAGAGGCAAACTTCCAAAAAACAGGCAAAACCAATAAAATGATAGTCGTTTCCGATGGCGATATCATCAAAAACCAATTTGACAAAAACGGAACTCCATTGGAATTGGGTTTTGACAAATGGACGAATAATTTATACGCCAACAAAGAGTTTATGATGAACTGCGTGAATTATTTGATGGACGACAGCGGACTTATTAACATTAGAAGTAAAGAAGTGAATTTACCGATGTTAGACAAGCAGAAAGTCTACGACAATTACACCAATTCACAAATCGTAACTGTAGCAATGCCAATAGTAATCTTATTGTTATTCGGCATTGCCTTTACCCTTTTGCGCAAGCGAAAATACAGCCGCTAATGTTAATAAAAAACTTTTTGAAATCTGTTAGTTTAAGATATATTTGTAAAAAATAAAACAAAATGAAATTCATTGTATCGAGTTCATATTTATTGAAACAATTGCAAGTGTTGGGAAGTGTCATCAACAGTAGCAACACCTTGCCTATTTTAGATAATTTCCTATTCGAATTAGATAATAAATCGTTAACTGTTTCTGCTTCTGATTTAGAGACTACCATGTCGGCTACTTTAGAAATCGATTCAACCAGCAAAGGCAGCGTTGCAGTTCCGGCAAAATTGTTGTTAGATATTCTAAAAACTTTTCCCGAGCAACCGTTAACTTTTACCGTAGAAGAAAACAGCACTATCGAAATCAGTTCTAATTCCGGTAAATATGCCATTGCTTACGCTCCGGGAGAAGAATTTCCTAAAGCTGTAAGTTTAGACAATCCGTCTTCTACTTTAGTCCCTGCCGATGTATTGGCAACCGCCATCAGTAAAACCATTTTCGCTGCCGGAAACGATGATTTGCGTCCGGTAATGAGCGGTGTGTTTTTCCAATTTTCTCCGGAAGGCTTGATTTTCGTAGCTACAGATGCCCACAAATTGGTTAAATATGCGCGTACCGATGTAAAAGCGTCTCAAGTGGCCGATTTTATCATGCCGAAGAAACCTTTGAACATCTTGAAAAACATTTTAGGCGCTTCGGAATCGGAAGTGACTATTGAATACAACGATTCAAACGCTACGTTTTCATTTGACAGCTATGTGTTAACTTGTCGTTTAATCGACGGAAAATATCCGAACTACGAAGCGGTAATTCCAAAAGAAAATCCAAACAAATTAATGATTAACCGAGTGCTTTTATTGAACTCTGTGCGTCGTGTGGCGATTTTTTCCAATAAAACTACACACCAAATTCGCTTGAAAATTGCCGGTGCCGAATTGAACATTTCAGCAGAAGATATCGATTACTCGAACAAAGCGGAAGAGCGTTTGACTTGTGATTACCAAGGTGATGACATGCAAATTGGATTCAACTCTCGCTTCTTATCGGAAATGTTAACCAACTTACAATCCGACGAAATTATGTTGGAAATGTCGATGCCGAACCGCGCCGGTATCTTAACACCGATTGACGGTTTAGATGAAGGCGAAACCGTAACCATGTTGGTCATGCCGGTGATGTTGAACAACTAAAATACACTAACCTTTATACCGAAAAGCGTCTCCTTAAAAAGAGACGCTTTTTTTATTCGTGGAAAGCCAAAATCGGGGTTTTCAAATGATAAGACAAATGTTGTGTAGTGGTTGTGGTGAACAACTCTACAAAGAAATTGTGCTTGTAGGTTAACATCGCTAACATGTCGATTTCTTGACTAACCAAAAAGTCTTCTATGGTTTCTTTTACGTTTTCATTCGGAATAACGAAAAACTGTAAATTGGTTTCGTCTTCAAAATGGGATTGCCAACGACGAATGGTCTCATCAGTCACATCGGAATTCGACGTTTTCACATATAAACATTTGACTTTTGCATGGAATCTTTTGGCAAAAAACAACACTTTGATTAACGCTTCTATGTCTTTTTTACGGAATCGTGTAGTAAATGCAATAGTATCAATTTTTTGAAATTGCGCTCCGGCAGGAACACTTAACACCGGCACAGAAACTCCGGTAATAACAGAACCTGTATTGGTTCCTATTACACTGTCCCACCAACCTTCGGCACCATGGGTTCCCATAACTACCATATCAATATTTTCCTGAGCAATCACTTTTTTGATACTCAACAGCAAATCGCCGTCCATCATAATATGACTCATCGGAATATGATTTAGGTTGCGCTCTTCAGCTATGGTGTGCAACTTGGGCATTTTCTGCTTGAAATGCTCAAAATTGGCCAGCTCAATACTATTATAAATGGTTGCATAATTAATCGGCATCGCCTGACTGTCGACAATCGGGAGTTCAAAAGTATGCAACAACACCAACTCGGCTTTCAATCGCTTGGCCATTTCCAAAGCATAAACAAAAGCATTATCCGAAGTTTCGGAAAAGTCTATGGGAACAAGTATTTTTTTCATACCTAAGGTTTTAATTTTCTCAAAGTTACAATGGAATTCGATGGTTTTAAATGACAAATATCATTCGGTCATCTATTTAACCTAAAGAAAATATACTTGATAAGTTTTATTAACTTTGCCGAAAATAGACAAAGATGATTTCTCAGGAAACTATAGTGGCTTTAGCTTCTCCATCGGGCGCCGGTGCCATTGCTGTAATACGAATATCAGGTAAAGACGCCATCAGCATCGCCGAGCAAGTATTCCAATCGGTTTCCGGAAAAAGTATTAGTCAACAAAAAACGCACACCATTCATTTAGGACATATCGTCGATGAAGGAAAAGTGTACGACCAAGTTTTGCTGTCTATCTTTAAAAATCCACATTCGTATACCGGCGAAGATGTGATTGAAATTTCCTGTCACGGTTCGACTTTCATTCAACAACAAATCATCCAACTATTGTTGCGTAAAGGTTGCAAAATGGCGCAAGCCGGTGAATTCACTTTAAGAGCTTTTTTAAACGGGAAACTCGATTTGTCGCAAGCGGAAGCGGTAGCCGATTTGATTGCTTCTGATAACGAAGCCAGTCACCAAATTGCCATGCAGCAAATGCGCGGTGGATTTAGCAACGAAATAGCCAAACTGAGAGCCGAACTTTTGAATTTTGCCTCATTGATAGAACTCGAATTGGATTTTGCAGAAGAAGACGTAGAGTTTGCCGACAGAACGCAATTCAAGGAATTACTCAATCGCATCGAATTTGTACTAAAACGTTTAATCGATTCATTTGCCGTGGGTAATGTGATTAAAAATGGTATTCCGGTAGCGATTGTTGGCGAACCTAATGTAGGGAAATCGACTTTACTCAATGCCTTATTAAACGAAGAACGCGCTATTGTCTCTGACATAGCCGGAACGACTCGCGACACCATAGAAGACGAATTAGTCATTAACGGCATCGGTTTCCGATTCATTGATACCGCGGGGATTCGCGATACAAAAGACGTGGTAGAAAGCATCGGCATCAAAAAAACCTTTGAGAAAATAGAGCAAGCACAAGTGGTGATTTATTTGTTTGATAGTTTAAAATTTCAAGTTTCGGGTTCAGAATACATCGCTGAAATAGAAAAAGTAAAGAACAAATATCCTTTAAAATCTATTGTCATTGTTATAAATAAAGTGGATTTGATTTCTCAAGATGAAGTTTCCAGCATGAGTCAAAAATTGGAAGCTTTAAACTTGAAACCAATTCTAATGAGTGCGAAGGAAAAGCAGGGCATTGAAGAACTTAAAAATTTACTTTTATCGTTTGTCAATACCGGAGCGTTACGCAACAATGAAACTATTATTACTAATTCACGCCATTACGATTCGCTGATTAAAGCTTTGGAAGAGATTCAGAAGGTTAGTTTCGGATTGAATAGTGGACTGTCTTCTGACCTAATGGCCATCGACATCAAACAAGCGTTATACTATTTTGGTGAAATAACCGGTGAAGTAACGAATGATGAGTTGTTAGGAAACATTTTCGCTAATTTCTGCATTGGGAAATAATTGAAAGAAATTATTTCTTACATCTATTTTTTTCCTATATTTAGCTATCTCTAACCCTAACCCTTCTTTATGGATTTCAAAAAACTATTGAAAAGAGTTTCTTATTGGGTTTTTACGAGACCAAAAACAACAGGCTTCATTAGCTTTTTAATGATGCTGCTTCTGTTGGGTTTCTTGGTGAAAATGAGATACGAAATGGTAAAAGAGAATGAGCGCCGGGAAATGAATAATGTTCTCGGTGTTGTTCGACAAAACTTTGAACAGGTCTTAAAAAGCAGCTATACTTCTGCGCTTACCATGGCCATGACTATTAATGATGAAGGCAAGCCCGAGCATTTTGACCAAATAGCCAAGCAGTTGTTAGACAACAATCCTTCGATTGATGTAGTACAGCTGGTGCCTGATGGCGTTATTAAATATGTTTATCCTTACGAAGAAAACAAAGCCGTAATCAATTACAATATATTAAGTAGTCCGCAAAACCGATTTGAAGCCCGAAAATCCATAAAGTCAAAACTGATGTTTTTTGCCGGACCACTCAAGTTAAAGCAAGGTGGAATTGGTGTAGTGGGCAGATTACCGGTGTATAAGAATAATCGTTTTTGGGGTTTCTCCGCTGTTGTTATCCGTTTAGAAACCTTAATCAAAGAGTCGGGTATTAATAGCATTGATAACACCAAATACTATTTCCAATTCTCTAAAATCAATCCTGTAAGTTATAAAGAAGAGTTCTTTTTACCAGAGAAACAGGAATTCAAACACAAACCTTTGCTCAAAGTAACGATTCCGGATGGAGAATGGAATTTGTACCTCATCTCCAGAAATCAAAACATTATAATTAAACAATTGTACACTTCTGTTTCCTTAAGCCTTTTATTGTCGATTATTATTGGTTTATGGGTAACTACTTTAATAAAAAAACCGGCCGAACTCCAAAAGTTAATTGAAGTTCAAACTAAAAAAATAATCAAGAGAGAAGCAGAATTTGGGGCTATATTCGATCAGGCTCCCGTAGGTATAGCCAAACTTGATACGCTTACCGGGAAGTTCATAACCGTTAACAAAGAATATTGCAAAATTGTTGGTTACTCTTTGGAAGAACTGTTAAAAACCGATTTCCAATCCATAACCCACGAGGAGGATTTACAAGAAGATTTGGATAATATGGAGCAATTGCGCAATGGGCTGATAGATGATTTTAGTATGGAAAAGCGGTATATCCATAAATCCGGAAAAATTGTCTGGATTAATTTAATTGTAGCCAGTTTATGGAAAGAAGCGAATAAAGTCCTCAATCATATTGCCATTGTTGAAGACATCACTGATAAAAAAAGAGCGGAAGAAGAACTAAAGCAATCCTTTGAATTGGTATCGGAACAAAACAAACGCTTGCTTAATTTTTCCTATATCGTTTCTCATAACCTTCGCTCTCACACCAGCAATATCGAGTTGATTTCCGGCTTAATGGAAGGCATTAAAAGTCAAGAAGAACAAGCAGAAATGGTTCACTTGCTACAAAAAGTATCAAAATCGTTAGATGATACTATGAGAAATCTTAACGAAGTAGTCAACATTAGAACTAATCTTAATATTACCATAGAACGTTTAAATCTGCACGACTATATTGAAAAAAGTGTAGCAGTATTAGATAAGCAAATCAGAGACAAAAAAGCTGATGTACAAAATTTAGTTCCTAATCACATCAACATTGATTATAACGCTGCCTATTTAGAAAGTATTTTATACAATTTCATCTCTAATGCAATACGCTACAGCAACCCTAAAAAGAAGCCGTTAATTGTATTGCAATTTGATGAAGAGAAGAAAGCCTTGAGTATTACTGATAATGGTATCGGAATTGATTTAAAGCGTAACGCTGAGAATCTTTTCGGAATGTATAAAACCTTCAACAACAATCCGGATGCCAAAGGAATTGGCTTGTTCATCTCCAAAAATCAAATCGATGCTATGGGTGGCCGAATAGAAACAAAAAGCGAAATAGACGAAGGCACTACATTTACCATTTACTTCAAATAAAAAGCCCGATGTATCAACATCAGGCTTTGAAATGTAGGGTATAAATTTATTATTTTATAATAATTTTTTTGGTAATTGATTGATTATTCTTTGATATATTAATCAAGTAAATCCCCGGCGCTACCTGAGGTTCAAAAGTTGTTTCTCCGCTGAACTCTTGTTCATAAACCTTCATCCCAAGACTGTTGAATAAGACCAAAGTAGCTTCTGAATCCATGCCGTAAACGGTGAAACGCTCTGAGGTTGGGTTTGGATAAATACTAATGGAAACAGCAGTATTTTCATTGGTTGACAAAGAAGCATACCAAGGCTGACCGGCATTGGTTCCCCAAATATAATCTGCTAAATTCGGATAATCAATAAACGGATTGCGGTTGTATTGCCAGGTATAAATATAGTTGTTGCGATTCATCTCGAAATCGTCGCTCGGATCGGTATGATTCCACGTTAACAACGAAGCTAAATCACCTAATTGTCCAACTGTAGTGTCCGGAATATCACCATTAACAACACTGAGCGCATTGTAGCGAACCGCCATGTAAAAAAGAGAGCGCGCCACATCGCCTTTCCAAGAACCTTGATTACCAACAGGACCGTTATATCCGGTTAAACCGTAATCGCGATTGCTTCTGGAGGTGTTTTCCGGACCGTCTTCGGCACGAATATGATGGGCATCACCGTGACCGGTGGCAATATCATCAGCATTGGTAGGCAACCATACATTAATGCCATCAGGAATATCATCGGTAGCATTGGCAAAACCGCCACGAGATTGCGGATAAATATGCTCTCTGTTCCAAGAACCTACATTACTGGAAGTGGTTTGGAAATCCAATTTAGCACGTGGTGTTTCCACATACATCAACCAAACCTGATTGCTGTTGAGCGGATTTTGATCGGCTACTTTTAAAATATCAGTTACGTCACCATAATTGTGCGCTCTGACTACAGCGGGATTGGCAATAATATTCTGCAAAGCTTGCTTCAAAGCGGCTCCCGATAGTCCTTCTAAACTATCATAATATCCGGGTGGCGCAGTACTACTAACATTGCCGTAGGTAGGATTCAATGGTGTGCCGAATGGTAAAGTCGTAAAATCATTGTCTACTACTCTGATTTCAATGTTGTCATTGCGGCGATTAAAACCTAAAGGCAGAGAGCCAAATTTGATTTTCAGCACTTCATCACCTTCATCCAAAGTATCATCTGTAAGGGTAATAGTAGTAGAAAAACTATTGGAGCCGGCCGGAATGGAAACTGAAGTATTCCCGGTAAAATCAGCTGTAGTAAAACCACTGTTGTTCAATGAGAAAGTAAAATTCAACGCCGACGAAACAACACTATCGGAAGTAAATGTAATGGAAAAACTATCGCCTTCGTTTTTGTGATTGGTATTAACCGTAATCGTAATGCCATTATAAATAAAACCGCTACCATCATTATTTACACCAGGTGTTGGTGCTTTTACTTCCCAAGTACCATCGGATTTGCGTTGGATGGATTGCGTTGTTCCTGAACCGTTGGCATTTTCATTAACCTGAGTAGCAACCCCTAACAAAGTTTGTAAAGAAGGTACTAGTGTATTGTTATTAGAATGCACTAAAGCATCTATCAAATTAACCGTGGTGGCTGTTGTACCAGCCGGAAAATCGGATGTCGAACCCAAATACAAACCAACACCGTCAGGACCATTTTGAATGGAACTATTGGTAAAAATACGTTCAGGCACAGGAGAAACTAAATTGTTACCAATAAGAACCAAACCATTCACATCAGTAGTCAAACCGTTTAAACTGATGGTGTAATAACTCTTATCGGCTAACGAACCTGTACCGTTAAAAAACACCAATACATAACCGTTAAGTGAAAAGTTTGGTGTAGCCGATTTTAATTCGATAAATTCCTTATCATCGGTACTGGGATTATCCGAATCGAATTCGTTGATAATCACCTGAGCTTCTATCATTGATGTGGACAGCACCAATAGATAGCACAATATTTTTTTGAACATTAACTGAAATTTTGCTCAAATTTATCGATATGAAAACTGTAAAAAAGTGAAAATCTACATTTTATGATTAGTTTAATGACTGAGTTAATCTTTTCAAAGATAAAATCTTACTTTTTAAAAAGATGTTACAGAAATTTACCACACAAAAAACAGCAACACTTTTGAATTAAAAACACTATTTTTACTCAGTCATTATCAAACAAACATGATTGAATTTTTAGGATACCTCGGCGCTCTTTGTATCGGAATAGTCCTAGGCATCACCGGTGGCGGTGGTTCTATACTGACTGTCCCTGTACTGGTTTATGTACTGCAATTGAATCCGATAATTGCCACAGCTTATTCCCTTTTTGTGGTAGGGACTACTTCGGCATTTGGCAGTATTCAAAATTTTCGCAAAGGATTGGTTGACATCAAAAGTGCTTTGCGGTTTGCGGTACCTTCTGTGTTGGGTGTATACTTAACACGAAAGTATTTGGTTCCTGAAATTCCGGATCCGGTATTTTATTTTGCCTCATTACAATTGACCAAAGCTACTTTCCTTATGGTCCTTTTTGCCATAGTAATGTTTTGGGCTGCCATTGCCATGCTGAAAAGCAAAAAAGACAATCCTGTACCAGAGATCACGAATAAATACGGAACCATAGTTCAACTTTTCTTCGTAGGTGTTTTAATCGGTTTAATTGGAGCCGGTGGTGGGTTTTTAATTGTACCTGCCTTAACTAAACTAGCCCGACTGACCATCAAAAAAGCCATAGCCACTTCGCTTTTGGTGATTACTATAAATTCCTTAATCGGTTTTTCAGGCGATTTACAGAACATTGAAATTGATTGGTTGTTTCTGTTAAGCTTTAGTGCTTTTTCCATTTTAGGAATATTCATTGGCCTTTATCTTCAGAAGTTTATCAATGAAAAATTATTAAAAAAAATATTCGGATTATTTATCTTACTCATGGCTTTCATCATTCTTTATAAAGAACTGTTTTCCTAAAGTATTCTAAAGAAGCAACGCTTTTGAGCACTAACCTTATACCTTTGTAACAAATTATTGTCTTATGAAAATTGAACAAATTTACACCGGATGCATTGCACAAGCCGCTTACTACATAGAAAGTAACGGAGAAGCCGCTATTTTCGATCCTCTGCGTGAAGTGCAACCTTATTTAGACAGAGCAGCCAAAGACAACGCTACCATTAAATACATTTTTGAAACACACTTTCATGCCGATTTTGTATCCGGGCATTTGGATTTGGCTCAGAAAAGCGGTGGAAAAATTGTTTACGGACCAACGGCTAATCCGGCGTTTGAAGCCATTATAGCCGAAGACAACCAAGTTTTCAAAGTAGGCCTATACACTATAACCGCTATTCACACTCCGGGACATACTTTAGAAAGTACTTGTTATTTGTTAACTGATGAAAGCGGAAAACAACACGGTATAATTACGGGAGATACTTTATTCATTGGAGATGTAGGTCGCCCTGACTTGGCGCAAGCACTGACAGAAGAACTCACTCAGGAAAAATTGGCGGCTTATTTATACCATTCATTACGCAACAAGATTATGCCGTTAAGCGACGAATTGATTGTTTATCCAAGTCATGGTGCCGGAAGTGCTTGCGGAAAAAACATGAGCAAGGAAACAACGGATACCTTAGGCAATCAAAAAAGAACCAATTACGCTTTAAGAGCGGATATGACCAAAGAAGAGTTCATCAAGGAATTGCTTGATGGATTAGGAGCACCACCAGCCTATTTTCCACAAAATGTGATGCTGAACATCAAAGGTTACCAAAGTCTTGATACTGTTATGCAAAACAGTAAGGTAGCTCTTTCCCCTGAAGAATTCGAAACCATTGCCAACCAAGACGATGTGGTGGTATTGGATGTGCGTCATGAAAACGATTTTGTAAAAGCGCACATTCCGAATTCCTTTTTCATTGGTATCCAAGGAAATTTTGCCCCTTGGGTAGGTTCGCTTTTGAGAGATGTGAATCAAAAACTATTGTTAATTAGCCCTGAAGGCAAAGAAGAAGAAACCATTACGCGCTTATCACGCGTTGGTTTTGATCATGTTTTAGGCTATTTAAAAGGAGGAATCTCAGCATGGGAACAAGCCGGATTTGAAACCGACAGCATAGCTTCTATCAGTCCGGAAACCTTTGCAGAAAGATTGCATCCTGACAGTTTGGTTGTCGATGCCAGAAAACCAAGTGAATACGAAGCTGAACATGTGGAAAATGCAGTAAATATTCCTTTAGATACTATCAATGAAAACTTCCAAAGCGTACCAAGAAACAAAGAATTCTTCCTGCACTGTGCGGGTGGTTATCGCTCGGTGATTATGGCATCCATTTTAAAGTCGAGAGGTATCCATAACCTGATTAACGTCGAAAAAGGAATGAATGGTATCAAACAAACCCAAGTGCCGTGTACGCAATTTGTATGTCCGTCCACCAAAAAATAAATCAGTAAAAAATCAAAAAAAAACAAGCTATAGTATTGCAATTTAAATACATTTGCAGTCATTAAAATTTAAACCAACAATAATGAAAAAAGTAATTCTTCTAGTAGCCTCGGCCGTTGTATTGTTTTCTTGTAACAAATTAGCTGAAGGGGAATATATCATAACCGGTAATGTTAAAGGTATGAAAACCGGGTTAGTTTATTTGGAAAAACAAGGACCAATGGGTATGGGATTCATGGCTATTGACACCGTGAAAATTGAAGACGGAAAGTTTGAAATAAAAGGAAAAGCATCAGAACCTGAAATACATTTTATCCATGTTGATAAAGTAAACGGTAAGTTGCCTGTAGTATTAGAAGGCGGAGAAATTGAAATTGCGTTTGACAAAGACAGTTTAGCCAAGTCAAAAATTTCCGGAACTTACAACAACGAAGAGTTTAACAAATTCAACGAGGAATCTGAAAAAATTCAAACAAAACTTAAAAGTAAAATTGTTGAATTCCAACAACGCAATAAAGTTGCTATTGAAAATGCTCAAAAAAATAACGATACTGTGGCGATGAACAAATTGAGAGCAGAATACGATTTGATTCAGAAAGACATTACCGATTATACTTTCGGATATCCTAAAACACATCCGAAATCATTCATCAGCGTATTGATTTTACAAATGATGGCAACCAACCCTAAGTTCACGCCAAAAGAAATCGAAACCATTTACAATTCTTTTGATGAAAGTTTAAAGAAAACCAAACCGGGAAAAGCCATCAAAGAAAACTTGGATGCTTTAAAAAAAAAGCCGACAGCCAGTCAACCGTCCAACTTAATCAAATAGCACCCGACTTTAAAGCACCGACTCCTGAAGGGAAAATGGTGTCTTTAAAACAAAGTATGGGTAAAGTTACCTTGATTGATTTTTGGGCTTCATGGTGCATGCCTTGTCGCAAAGAAAATCCTAAAGTGGTCGCATTGTATAATGAATTTCACAGCAAAGGATTTAACATTATCAGTGTTTCGTTAGACAGTGATGCCGGAGATTGGAAAGAAGCAATTGCCAAAGATGGTTTAACTTGGACACAAGTTTCCAACTTAAAAGAAATGGATGATCCGATTGTAAAAAGATACGGTGTTACTTTAATCCCAACCACCTTTTTACTGGATGCTACAGGAAAAGTAGTTGGAATTGATTTACCGCAGAGCGAAATGAAGCGTAAAATTCAGGAACTTTTACAAAAATAAGAACCGATTATCCCCTATATTCTTAAAAAATCTCCTTCGGGAGATTTTTTATTTCATTTACTACCAACGGCTTAAAAAAAGAGTGATGAAATATCTGCTTTTTTGTTTGTGAAGCCCAAAACAGTTTTTATATTTGCAATCGCGATAAGCGTTGGGGAGATACTCAAGCGGCCAACGAGGGCGGACTGTAAATCCGCTGACTAAGTCTTCGCAGGTTCGAATCCTGCTCTCCCCACGAATAAATCAATAATAAAAAAGCACCAAGTTCACTTGAGTGCTTTTTTTGTTTGATTTATTTTGAAAACATCGCTTTGAGGATGTTGCGCAGCAAAATCCTTCTTCATAAAATAGACCCTAATGGAAAATGACAATTCCATTTGAGCGTTTTCATTATTGAAATACTACCTCGCAACCAGATCAAAGAAGAACTTTAACATTTTCAAACCAATCACATAGCGCAATTTTTCTTGCCAATCCCATCAAAAAAAGTATCTTTGGTTTTCTAAAAGAACTTGTTATGAAATCAAAAATTGTTTTAGGGACAGTAATGAGCTTTGCATTATTGGCCGTTTCTTGTAAAAAGGAAGAAGAAAGTACAACCACCACCGATGCTAAACCGAAAGAAATAATCATGCCGAGAGTACAACCTATTCCTACTCAAAGTGCTCAGCCGGTAATACAAAATGCTCCCGTACAAAATCAACAACCCGTTGCCACCAACAATCAAGCTGTAACCATGACACAAACGCCTGTGGCTACTAAACCGGGGATGAATCCACCACATGGTCAACCCGGACATCGTTGTGACATTGCTGTTGGCGCTCCGTTGAATTCACCAAAACAAACGAAACCGGCAAGTGGTACTGGTTCTGCTGTTGTGCAACAAGTAACACCGAGCATGACTGCACAACCCAATAATTCAGCTCCTGCTATTTTAACGCCTAATGCAGCGCAAACTACAACTGCTCCCGGTATGAATCCTCCACACGGACAACCCGGACATGTATGCAGTGTTGCCGTGGGTGCGCCATTACCAAAATAATCACTTTTTAAACATAAAAAAATCCCGTTTAGCACAACTAAACGGGATTTTTATTTATCAGAATTTCTGAATTATTCTAAAGCAAAAGTAACGCTGACAGTAGTGTTGATTTCAATTTCACCTATAGCTAGTGTTTCTCTAACAGCATCCGCTTCGGTTGCCATAGCCATCATGTTGCCTTTGTACATAGGTTGCGGAAAGTACACGTTAGAGGCATCGGTAATCAAAAGAGCTTTGCCGACTTTCTGTCCTAAAACACTAACGTAATCAGCTGCTTTTTGTTTGGCATTCAGCATTGCTTTTTTACGGGCTTCTCTTTCGTGTTCTTCCATTTTAGAGGATTTGAACTCAACTCCTTGTATGTTATTGATACCTGCATCATTCAAGCCCATCATGATTTCATCGTATTTAGAAAGATCTTTTAAGGCAATTGTTAAGGTTTGATTCGCTTGGAAATTATACTTCTTTTTCTCATAATCGTAGTTTTTACCCAAACTAACATTATTGGTTTTGTAATCAGTTGCAGGGATGCCGCTTTTCTTTAAAAACTTAATTACTTTATCCACTACCTCATCATTAAGTGTTTTTACTTCTTTGGCATCTTTACCGGTGTTTTGAAAACCTACAGTAACTACTGCCTGATCTGGAACCACTTTGATTTTACCTTCACCGGTAACTGAAATTTGTGGTACTACTGCCTTTTGCTCCTGCACTTGCGCTTGGGTGATTCCCATCACCAACAAAGCCAAAATTACTGCTGTTTTTTTCATGATATGATTGATTTAAATTTATAAACTTCCGATTTCAAAAGTTATGCCAATTATAGCTTGCCTTGTTTGGCCATTACAAAAAGAATTACAATAGGAATTGCCAATACTATTACCAATTGGGTATTGGTTTGAAGCAAAACCGGTTCTTTCAGCAGGGTAATAACATAACCGCCGATAGCACCGCCAAAATGAGCCGTATGTCCGATATTATCGTTCTTGGCACGCATCCCGTAAATAGAATACAGCAAATACAACACCCCAAAAACATAACCCGGAATAAAACCGTAAATCTGCATTTGAGGAAACAATAAAATGGCTGCATAAATAATACCGGTAACCGCTCCCGAAGCACCTACTGCGCTGTAGCTGTAATTATTACCGTGTATGACCATGGTTAATAAATTCCCGAAAATCAAACTCCCGAAATAAATCAACAAAAAAGACCAGCCGCCCAGAAAAGTAATGACAATAGGCGCAAAAGAATAGAGCGTAATCATATTGAAAGCCAAATGTATTTCATCGGCATGTAAAAATCCGGAACTGATCATTCGGATTTGCTCACCTGCTCTGATACTACCGACATGAAAAAGGTATTTTCGATAAAAAAGCGTATCGTTAAACCCTTTAAAGCTGATGAGTACATTGGCTATAATCAAAGCCCATAAAAATTGGTTTCCCATAAACAAATAGATTCTTTTATTGTTGGCGTAAAAGTCTGTCGCGTAAAATTAGCAATACTTCCTCAGGTTTTGCTAATATGCATCGGATAAAATCGCATTAAACTTTATATTTGCACAAAATAAGCGGCATGCAATTATTAGTTTTTTTTCTGTTATATCCCATCATTTGGTTTATCTCGATTTTACCCTTCAGAATCCTCTATCTTTTTTCGGATATGGTTTATGGATTGGTTTACTATGTTATTGGCTATCGAAAGAAAATAGTCCGTCATAATTTAGCCATTGCATTGCCTCATCTGAGTGCAAAAGAGCGTTTGGTTATCGAAAAAAAATCCTATCATCATTTGTGTGATATGTTTTTGGAGATGATTAAAACCATGTCGCTTTCCGAAAAAGAAATGGACAAGCGTTTTTCTTTCACCAATTTGGAAACTTTGACCAATATGGAAAAAGAAGGCAAAAGCATCGCCGTCATGATGGCGCATTATGCCAGTTATGAATGGGCTATTTCTTTGAACAAATACAGTGCTTTGACCAGCTATGCCATTTATAAAAAAATCGCCAACAAACACTTCGATAAATTAGTGAAAGACATCAGATTAAAGTTCAAAGCAGTGTTGATTACTACAAGTGAAACTATTCCGACGATCGAAAAAAACTACCGTGACAATCACTTGGGACTTTACGGATTTGCCAGCGACCAATCGCCTCAACTCAGTAAAACCCACCACTGGGGTACTTTTATGGGCTTGGAAACTCCGGTGCATACGGGAGCCGAAATGTTGGTAAAACGATTTGATATGAATGTCATTTTCCTGAAAGTGAAAAAAGTAAAACGCGGCTATTATGAAGCTACTTTTGAAACGATGTTCGACCAGCCGTCAACAGTGCCGAACTATCAAATTTCAGATGAGTTTTTACGTCGGGTTGAAAAACAAATTTTAGAGGCGCCGGAATACTATTTGTGGACACACAAACGATGGAAACACAAGAAAAAATAACAAAAAACTTACTGCACTAGCCCTGATTAAACCAAGATTTCACCATTTGCTTCTCGGCCTGTTTGGCATTTTGATGGATAAACTCATTACTCTTTGCATTGTATCGGTAGTCTTTGCCCCAATCAGCATGATTTTCAGCTAAGGCTTTAATGCTATCACAAACAAACTGAATTTCCTCAGTGGTTGTGGTTGGGTGAATCGACATTCTAATCCATCCCGGTTTTTTAATCAAATCGCCTGAAGTAATTTGGCACACCAAATCGTGTGAAGTTTCTTGATCTACATGCAACAAATAGTGTCCGTATGTACCGGCACAACTGCAACCACCACGGGTTTGAATTCCGAAACGATCATTTAATAATTTCACTCCTAAGTTGTAGTGTAAATTATCGATATAAAAAGAAATAACCCCTAACCTATCCTGGTGTTGTCCTGCTAAAATATGAAGGTTCTCAATAGGACTTAACTCAGTAAAAACATAGTCTACCAATTCGTGCTCACGCTCCAAAATATTTCTTACACCCATTTGCTCTTTCAACTGAATGGCTAAAGCAGTCTTTATTACCTGTAAAAAGCCGGGCGTTCCGCCATCTTCTCTATCTTCAATGTTGTCAATATACTTGTGTTCTCCCCAAGGATTTGTCCATGATACAGTTCCGCCACCCGGACAATCGGGTACGTTATTCTTATAGAGATTCTTGTTAAAAATCAATACTCCGGAAGTACCTGGCCCACCCAAAAATTTGTGAGGAGAAAAGAAAATAGCATCCAAGTAACTTTCCTCATCAGGATGCATATTAATATCTACATAAGGTCCGGAACACGCAAAATCAACAAAGCAAACGCCTTTATTTTCGTGCATTAATTTGGCGACTTCATGATACGGCGTTTGAATACCGGTGACATTGGAACACGACGTTATGGAAGCAATTTTAAAACTTCTGTCTTGGTATTTTTCCAACAAAGACTTAAGCGATTCCATACACAATAAGCCTTCTTCATTAGCAGGAATTACGACCACATCAGCTATAGATTCGAGCCAAGAAGTTTGGTTGGAATGGTGTTCCATGTGGGAAATGAAAACTATGGGTTTTACTTCATCCGGAATGGTAGCAAACGCTTTCAGATTCTCAGGAATTCTCAAACCAAGGATTCTTTGGAACTTGTTCACTACACCGGTCATTCCCGTGCCGTCATTAATCAATACATCATTTTCATTGGCATTGACATGTTTTTTAATGATATGACGTGCTTCATGATACGCCATAGTCATAGCAGTTCCCGAAACAGTAGTTTCTGTATGCGTATTAGCCACAAAAGGACCAAACGTATGCATCAGTTTTTCCTCAATAGGTCGGTATAATCTACCACTGGCTGTCCAATCGGTATAAATGATTTTTTTCATCCCGAAAGGTGACTCGAATACTTGATCGACGCCAATGATATCTTTACGAAACTGTTGAAAATACTGCTCTAATGCCGTTTTGGTAGTGGTAGTAATCATAATGCAATTATTTGTGTTCAAAGATACATTATTTTTATTTTTAGGATAATAAAATACGATTTGTTGACAAATCGATAAAAATCGATCTGTATTTAAACCTTATCTTTACAAATGGGTCTTACCTCAAAACTTCTTTAGATATGAAAAAACATTTATCATCGCTGTTGGTTGTATTGGGAATGACAACAGCATTTAGTCAGGTTGACAATCGTCCTGCTAATACAGGAGACGATTTTAGTTTGGAAGGCGCTTTGGCCATGTTTAAAAAAGCCAATTCATTAGAAGAATTTGAAAAATTGCTCAATGAGGAAAATAATAGTGTAAACAATCTCGACCTCAACAATGATGACGATATTGATTACATAGTAGTAGAAGACATCAAAGAAGGTAATTCACACGTTATTGTACTAAGCACTTACCTCAATGAAAAAGAGAAACAAGACATCGCCACCATCGGAATTGAAAAAACAGGAGAAGATCAGGCAGTACTTCAAATTGAGGGCGATACCGATTTATATCCTGAAAATTCCATAATCGAACCTACGGAAGAAAAAGAAAGTCTGAAGCCTTCTAAAGGTGGACCAAATGCTTTGGAGACTGATGTTCAAGTAGTCACAGTTAATGTATGGTTTTGGCCAAGTGTGCGCTTTTTATACGGACCTCGTTATGTGGTTTGGGTATCTCCTTATCGTTGGGGCTATTATCCTCGTTGGTGGAAACCTTGGCGTCCAATAGCACATCCTGTATTTTATGCTCATTGTGCACCACATCGTGTTTACTATCGCCCGGCTGGCAGACGTGTAATAGTAGCGAGAAGAGCATATACGCCAAGACGCCATTCTTCTACCCTTGTGGTTCACAATCGAAGAGGCACAACTGTAGTTCATAAAAATAGAAGAGGTACTGTAAAAGTCGTAAAAACCAGAAGAGCGCCCGTTAGAGGCCGAAGATAAAATGGACAAACACAACCTTTGGTCGATTCGTTTAGGCTTTTCTGGAAAGCAAAGCCCACTCATTGCTACAATGGGATTGGAGCAATTTCTCGAAGCCTCCTATGGGTCAAAATTCAGCCAAGAAATCCCGGATTTTTTAAAGGACAGCCCGAAAACGCTGCAGGCATTAAGAGCGAAGAGACAAGCCTTGCAAAACAGTTCCGCCGAAGAAACTAAAGAAATGCTCAAAAAGGAGCTCCAAGTTTCATTTGAAATGAAGTCGTGGTGGATTGAGAAAATGCGTTCAGAAGAATTTCCATTGCGGGAAAAAATGACTTGCTTTTGGCACAATCATTTTGTATCGACCTACCAAAAGGTAAAAGTCAACCATTGGATTTTCCAACACAACCAACTCTTACGAGAACAGGCTTTCGGGAATTTTAAAACCCTTACCAAGCTAGTATTACAAACCAATGCTATGGTTCGCTATTTGGATAATGTTGACAACCGGCGAGAGAAAATCAATGAAAATTTGAGTCGTGAGTTGTTAGAGCTTTTCACCTTGGGTATTGGAAATTATTCAGAAGAAGACATCAAAAACGGCGCTAAAGGTTTGGCCGGATTAAATCTTGGCGAAGACAAAGCGGTTTATCGAAAATTGCTGGAAAACAATGACACTATCACCTATTTTGGCAAAACCGGCAAATTCAAAGCGGATGACTTGATAGATATTATTTTCGAGCAAAAGGCGGTACCTTATTTACTCACTCGAAAAATATTGCAGTGGTTCGTTTACGATTCGCCGACCGAAACATTGGTAAACTACTACGGGGATTATTTCAGAAAAGTAAATTTTGAAATAAAACCATTACTGACCAAAATCTTTACTGAAGAATTCCAAAAAGACAATGCCGGAAGCAAAATCAAAGATCCGTTGGTATACATACTGCAACTGATGCACGAGTTGAATGCCTCGAATATGAATCCAAAACTTATAGCTTTCTTCTTGAAACAACAAGGCATGGATTTATTCAATCAGCCCAATGTAAAAGGTTGGAATGGCGGGAAAGAGTGGTTGACTTCGCAGATTTATTTGCAACGAAATAATGTAGCCGATCTGCTTTGCGACGGTCGAAGTTGGAACCGAAGAATACAGTTTACCGAAGACAGCATGACCGAAAGCATGCCTAAATTGAACGTAAAAGTAAACTACAATAAAAACGGTAATCACTTAGCTATCATTTCTGAATTGAGCAACAGATTGCTATTTAAAAAAGATGAAAATTGGCAACAAGAATGGGAATCCATATTGAAATATGACTTCAACCCCAAAGCAGAAAATGCTGATAACGCAGTACTTAGATTGTTCAATGCGATGATCAAAACACCCGAATTTCAAATCATTTAAGGATGAACAGAAGAAACTTTTTAACCCTAACAGGTACTTTTACAGGCGGTACATTATTGTTACCGAACTTTCTTCATGCGTTTGGGAATCAGCCCGGTTTGGTAAAAGGCGAACAATGTCTAGTATTTGTACAACTCAATGGCGGTAACGACGGGCTAAATACTTTTATTCCTTACGACAACCCGTTGTATTACGAATTGAGAGCCAAAATTGCCCTTTCTAAGGACAATATTATCTCGAAAAACAACGGTATGGCTTTCCATCCGGCTTTGAAAAATTTTGCCGAGATACAACAAAAAGGCGACTTAACCATACTGCAAAATGTGGGCTATCCTAATCCCAATCGTTCGCATTTTCGCAGTCAGGAAATCTGGCAAACGGCCTCGGATTCAAACCATTACTTAAATGAAGGTTGGCTAGGTCGCTACTTGGATTTACAATGCAAAGAACACCAACCAACTGCTGGAATCAATTTGGATACCATAGACAATTTGGCTTTGAAAGGCAACGAACCCAACTTTATCACAGTGAAAGATCCAAATCGTTTTAAAATTCGAAATGATAAAGACGAAAACATAAAACTATCCGACAATCCGCAATTGGATTTTGTCCGGAAAATTGCGAATTCCGTTACCGAAGGCTCAACGGAAATTCAACAAGCACTGGCTAAATCGACTACAGAAATAAGTTATCCTAAAACCAATTTAGGAAAGAACTTAGAATGGATAGCTCGACTTATCAAAGGCAATTTGAACTCTAAGGTGTATTACACCTCTCAAAACGGTTATGACACTCACGACAATCAATTAGCTATACACCAGCGCAATTTAGAAGAGTTAGATTGTGCCGTTTATAGTTTTTACAGCGACTTAAAAACTGCCAACTTGTTGCAAAATGTAACTTTGGTTGTTTTTTCGGAATTTGGCAGAAGAGTAAAAGACAACGGTAACGGAACCGATCACGGAACGGCAGCACCGATGTTTATAATTGGCGGTAGCAATCAAGGAAAAGTGTTGGGTAACAATCCAAATTTATCCGATTTGGACGAAGGCGATCTGAAACACCAAATCGATTTCAGAAGTGTATATGCCGCTTTACTCAAACATAAACTAGCATTTGATGCGGAGTCCATTGGTATTAATACTAAGCCCTTTGTTGGCCTTTTTTAAATTTTTGTAGCATTTTTACCTAAAAATCATAAGATAAAATCCCTAATAGTAGGGATTTTTTTTTACAAAATAAATTCTCATCTTTGGACTAAACAATATAACCAAAAAATCATGAAAGTTTACGAATCAAAAGGAACCTTTGACTGTAAAGCCCAAACATTCAATTTAAAAGTTCAAACAACCGACATCAGCCCGGATTCTTTTTACATCAGTACTTTTTACAACATCTGCAACGAAGAGCGATTTGCCATAGTCGGAATTTTGCAAACCAAAGATGGTAATACCAAAGATTTCAGTAACTATCCGCCTGATTCTTCATTAGTCATTAAGGATTTTCGTTTTTCTGATTTAGACAAAAGTTACTTGGAAAAAGGTGACAAAGATATTACTACTATACAAGAAGGTGACACCGTTGCCGTTTACATCCATGACGGTATTGGTTTTGATCCAAAAAGCAATAGTGCTGACAACGAATATATTGAGAACTACAAAAAAGGAGTTTATGTGTATTTAGAAACTGGTTCACCTCCAGGATCAAGTGGTACAGGAATTATTATATAGCTGTTTACTTTTGATGCATAACACTAAACACATAAGATTCGTAATGTTTACGCTATTCCTTTTTAGCGGACTAATTACTATTGCACAAAATAAACAATTAAAAAAATTTGAGACTGCATTTGACACCTTAGATTACACCACACGCCTAGCGGAATTGGAAAAATTTAATGTAAAAATGTTATCAATTCAAGACCAAGCAATTTTCGAGCATCTATCTGGCAAAACACAATATTTACACAATTCGGGTGCAGGAGCTGTAGAGCATTTTGTAAAGGCCAGAGAATTATACCTTAAATCAAAAAACTTGGATAAGGCTATGGAATTGGCCATCACTATTGCAGAACAAAAAAGATTCACCTACTATAAGTATGAAGATTATAAGCCTTTACTTGACGAAGCTATAGCCTACGCCAAAAAAAATAATAAACCTAAATTATTGAGTTCTGCCTATTTAGAAGTTGGTAGTAATCTTATCGACTCTCTTCCCTATCAAGCCCTTAAAATCTTTGAAACCGGAAAAAAAATTGCGGTTAAAAACCAATTCAAAATCGATGAAACCATATATGATAGAAGAATTGGAATTACTTACTACAAATCACTTAACAACTTTAAATTGGCGCGGCACTATCTGAATTTATCTTTAGAGAAATGCAAACAGGAAAAATTTGAAGAAGGAATTGGGTATGTCTATATAAACCAAGCTTTTATTTTAAGAAAAGAAGGAAAGCCAAAAGAAGCCTTAGAATTATTCAATAAAACATTCTCTTTAAAATTCGATAACTACAGAACACTTTTCAATCTGAATGTATACCTTTTTATTTCTGATACATACAGAGAAATGAAAAACTATGAAAAGGCGCTTGAATATCTTGATAAGAGAAAAGAATACCAAAGTGAAATAAGTGATGAAGAAGAAACTAAAATTATTCGTGACATCAATACGAAGTATGAAACCAAGAAAAAAGAACTGGAAAACCAAGAATTAAAGCTGAAAGACGAAAAAAACCAATTGATCATCTACAGTTTTATTGGTGTTTTTCTATTATTTTCTGCTGGTGCCTATTTCCGTATCAGTCATATCAACAAAAAAAAGAAAATAGCCGAACAAGACCGACTTATCCAAAGCCAAAAACTGGAAAATGTATTAAAAGACCAAGAGTTAAAAGAAATTGACAAAATTTTGGAAGGTCAAGAAAAAGAGCGGCTAAAAATTGCCAATGATTTACACGATAATTTGGGTAGTATTTTGGCAACACTGAAACTCAATTTTCAAAATCTTTATTCGCAAAAAGACAATAATGAAAACGGACAAGAACTCTTTGACAAAACCAACGAGTTAATAGAAGAAGCCTACCAAAAAGTACGCGGGATAGCACATGCCAAAAATGCCGGTGTTATTGGTAGTGAAGGATTGGTTCCTGCCGTTCAAAACATTGCGAAGAAAATGGCCATTCCGGGTAAACTTAAAGTCCAAGTAGTACCATTCGGGATGACCAAAAGGTTTGAAAATGCTATGGAAGTTAACTTGTTCAGAATGATTCAAGAAATACTAACCAACGCTATCAAACATGCTGAAGCGAGCGAAATTACAGTTAGTTTAACTCAAGATGAAGATAGCATCAACATCATTATTGAAGACAACGGCAAAGGTTTTAATGCAAAAAACATAGCCAAAAAAGAAGGCATGGGCTTAAACAATATCACCAAAAAAGTAGAACAACTTAACGGTACTTTCAATATAGATAGTTTTGAAGGTAAAGGCACAACCATACTAATAGACATCCCATTATGATAACTGTAATCATAGCAGAAGATCACCAAGCACTGATCGACGGAATGAAATCATTTCTCAAAAATGAAAGAGACATTCAAATCATCGGTCACGCCAATGATGGTTTTTCATTAATTGAAAATGCGCGAAAACTCAAACCTAAGGTTATTATCACTGATATCCGTATGCCCAAGTGCGACGGTATATTGGCTACCAAAACCATAAAAGCAGAATTGCCCGACACTAAAATCATTGCCTTCAGCATGTTTGACCACGATGATGCCATTTCTCAAATGAAAGAAGCTGGTGCGTCAGGCTATATCATGAAAAACTCGTCTCTACAAACTGTTCTTGATGCTATTCGAGCAGTAAGTCAAGGATACTCCTATTTTGTTAATGAAGCCGAAAACGAATACGAAGTTTCCAAAAATGAATTATTTTTCAGTTCACGCGAGAAAGAAATTCTACAACTCATAGCCGAAGGAAAATCGTCTCAAGAAATTGCCGAAATACTTTTTATTGAAAAATCAACCGTCGATTCTCACCGAAAAAATATGTCAAAAAAAATCAAAACCATCGGCAAAAACGACTTAACAAAATTCGCTTTAGAACGCAAATATGACTATTTGTAAGATTATTACATTTAAATCAGGTATAAAAATCCCCATTGATGGGGATTTTTTTTGTGCTTTACTTTTCCGAATTTTATAAAATCAAAAACCTAATTTAATTAAGTTTTGGTTAGTTAATAAAATAAAAACCTGCCCACTTTTTTTGAAAAATTTTTAGTGGTATTTGATCTTTCGAACAAGGGCAGGTTTATTTCATCATAACAAAGACTACAATTAACTCTAGTCCTCATTTTTTTTTAGTTATTACTTTAAAGTTTGAAGGACAATAATTGAAATCTGTTGTGATACTATTCTAAAAGACACCGCTAGATGAAAATTAGACTGGAAATTAATCAGCTTACCATTGACCGTCCGAAAAAAAGATGGCAACTTTATTTTGTTGTTGTGGCAGAACATCCTTCTGATCCCGATAAAATGGTAGTGACCACCATTCCGACTGATCCGATTAAAGTTACTCCTAATCAAGAAAACAATATTCACTTTGACGATGATACTCCTGGAAGCGAAGGCTTGTTACTGTTGCAAAGAAGTATGCCTCCTGGGAAAGAACTCAACGTACACTTTTATGTGCGTCATTCCAGATCGGATGTCAGAAATGCAGCCAACGCTTTACTAGACATCGCTAAAGAACTTGGAATTGATGCTTTAGGCCCAACCGAAAATATTTTAGGCACCAATATAACTTGGTTGGAAATTACCAAAAAAGCGTTGCCGCACATTGGAAAAGCGTTAGCAAGAATCCCCGACAGAGATATGGGTTTCATCTCGATGTTTGAAAGATTCGGAGATGAATTTTTGGCAGATGGAGAAATTGACCGAAAAAAAACCGGTGGCTTTTGTACCATAGTTTACAGTTGGGCCATAGAGATGAAATAAAGAATAACAAGCATAAACAAAATCTAAAATAACAAAATCATGTGTTGGACTAATATTGAAAATCAGTGCAAAATAATTTATGAAAAACCATTCATCAATGCTGAAAAGCCACACGAAAGAAGGTTTATCATCCAAATTATTGCCGAAGAATTTCCGGATTTTCCACGAGTGAGAATAGCCGCTGCGGTAGATCGTTGTTTTAAAATATTTCCCGCTCCGGTAGAACGCAAAACGCTGTTGCAATTTGTACAAAGCAGTATGCGTTGATGCTCCCTGAAATCTAACCTATCACTCCGACTGTTGTTTATTTTGAGACTTTAAGCAGTGGTTTCAGAGTGTAAAGTACACCGATCGTATTTCATGTGACCTTCCCTAAGAGGTTTTGAAATACGATTTTTGTATTTTAGCCCAATCCAATAAAAATGAATATGATAAACAACATGCTTTCCATCAGACCTTTCATCGGCGCCAAAGACTATACAATTTCAATGAATTTTTATTGTGATTTAGGTTTTGAAAAAATAGAACTGTCGGAGCACTTATGCCTTTTCAAAATGGGTAACTTGGGGTTTTATCTGCAAAAAGCTTATGTGGAAGATTGGGTCAACAATTCTATGGTTTTTGTAGAAGTGGCTGATGCTATCGAATTTTATAATCGCATAACGGAGTTAAAGCTAACCGAAAAATACAAATCAGTTAAAATTGTTGGGGTAAGAGAATTTGATTGGGGAAAAGAATGCTATGTACATGATCCATCAGGCATCTTATGGCATTTTGGAGCATTCCGAAAATAGCCCGACTAGTACAACAGTTTAACCTCTTTCAAATCATAATAAACCACGCTGTCATCGTTTAACAAAACAGCCAGCTTTCCGTCACGCGTAACCGTTTGTATCATACCCATAAAACGAGTGCCGTCAGCCAACTCAAAAGCTGCCGGTTTACCTCTTTTAAACAAAAGCTCGTCATAACGCGTCCATGCCTCTTCTGCCCGCTCCGGAAAAAGAATCAAATGTAACTTCAGTGATTTAATGAAATCTTTAGCCATGGCTTCAACATCGTAAACTTTATGGGTAATATTGGTTAGCGAATTGGCTTGCGGCAACAATTCAAAATCGGTTTGATTCAGATTCAACCCGAAACCAACAACCGCCGTAAAAGTACCATCAGATTTTAGGGAGTTTTCAATCAATATGCCACCGACTTTTTTTTGCTCTGCCATTATGTCGTTAGGCCATTTGACATTCACTTTTTCAATTCCATTCCATTGTAACAAAGCAACACCTGCCAAAGCAACAGCCACATTAAAATCGTAAATAGAAACCATTTCCACAGGTACATCTTTTACTAACACACTAACAGTAAGGTTTTTACCAGGCTCGCTAACCCATTCCGAACCCATTTGTCCGCGGCCTTTAGTTTGCTCAAAAGCCATGACAGCCGTATAGTTTTCCAACCACTTTTCTTTGGCCAACTGCTTTAAAAAATCGTTGGTAGAATCTATGGCATCGAGTTTGATTAGAGGCATAGTACAAATAAAGTAAAGTGAATTTTTTTAAAGTTTTGTTAAGCAAAAATAAGGACAAAAAGTAATACCTTTGCCAAATACACATAAATACTAGATGACTAAAAAAGCAGTAAACACTGATGTACTATTAGCCAGTATCATCAAAGGCATTGAAGAAGTAAAAGGAAATGACATAGACATACTCGATTTAAGAGCTATCGATACCGCTGTATGCGATTATTTTGTAATTTGCAACGGTAATTCAAATACCCAAGTTAACGCCATCGTTAACTCCATCCAAAAATTAGTTTCCAAAGAATTAAAAGACAAACCTTGGCACGTGGAAGGTACGGACAATGGTGAGTGGGTTTTAATGGATTATGTTAACATAGTCGTACACGTTTTCCAAAAACAAATTCGAGAGTTCTACAATATTGAAGGACTTTGGGGTGACGCCCAAATTACATCGATCCCTACTAACTATTAAAAAATTGCGCTAATACTATATGGCTACGGAAAAGAAACCTAATAATTTTAAGTTTAGTCCTTGGTGGATATACGCCGGATTAATTATTGCATTTTTTGGATTAAATTACATCGGCGGTTCCGGTTTTCAGGAAACGGCTAAAATTTCATCCTCAAAATTCAATGAGTACTTAGACAAAGGACAAATTGAAAAAGTTGTCATTTACAATAAAACCGAAGGAGAAGCTTATTTAACAGCAGCAGCCCTTAAAGATAAAACGCACAGCAAGTTGGCGAAAGACATGTTGGGCAATCCTAACAAAGGGCCACACTACTCATTCGATATCGGAAACGACGAGGTTTTTCAAAACAAAATTGAGAAAGCCAAACAAGAAGGCAAACTAAAAGACTTCGATTTCAAGCCGAAAAGCAATTGGTCGGAAATCTTCATTGGTTTATTGCCTATCATTATCATCATCGGACTTTGGGTGTTAATCATGCGAAGAATGTCGGGTGGCGGAGCCGGAGGTGGCGGCGGTCAAATATTCAACATTGGCAAATCGAAAGCCAAATTATTTGATGAAAAAACAGATTTAAAAACTACTTTCAAAGACGTTGCCGGATTAGAAGGCGCCAAAGAGGAAATACAAGAAATTGTTGAATTCCTAAGAAACCCAGAAAAATATACCACATTAGGAGGTAAAATTCCAAAAGGAGCTTTGTTAGTCGGACCTCCGGGAACCGGAAAAACATTACTAGCTAAAGCTGTAGCTGGTGAAGCCAAAGTACCTTTCTTCTCGTTGTCAGGTTCTGATTTCGTGGAAATGTTTGTAGGTGTTGGTGCTTCACGTGTTAGAGATTTATTCAAACAAGCCAAAGACAAATCACCGGCTATCATCTTTATCGATGAAATTGATGCCGTAGGTAGAGCACGTGGCAAAAACAACTTCTCAGGCTCTAACGACGAAAGAGAAAACACCTTAAATCAACTCCTTACCGAAATGGACGGTTTCGGCACCAATACACATGTTATCGTTTTGGCAGCCACCAACAGAGCTGATGTTTTGGACAAAGCTTTGATGCGTGCCGGACGTTTCGATCGTCAAATTTATGTTGACTTACCGGATGTTAGAGAGCGTAAAGAAATTTTCGAAGTGCATTTAAAACCATTGAAAAAAGTTGATGGTTTAGACATCGATTTCTTAGCCAAACAAACCCCTGGATTCTCTGGTGCTGATATTGCCAATGTTTGTAATGAAGCAGCTTTAATTGCGGCCAGAAACAACAAAACAGCGGTTGACAAACAAGATTTCTTGGATGCTGTTGACCGAATTGTTGGTGGTTTAGAAAAGAAAAATAAAATCGTAACTCCGGAAGAAAAACGCGCTATTGCCGTACACGAAGCCGGGCATGCCACTGTAAGCTGGATGCTGGAACACGCAGCGCCATTAGTGAAAGTAACTATTGTTCCTCGCGGACAAAGTTTAGGAGCCGCTTGGTATTTACCCGAAGAGCGTTTGATTGTTCGTCCCGAACAGATGTTAGACGAAATGTGTGCTACCATGGGCGGACGTGCGGCAGAAAAAGTAATGTTTAACAAAATTTCAACCGGTGCTTTGAGCGATTTGGAAAAAGTGACCAAACAAGCTCGTGCTATGGTTACCATTTACGGATTGAACGATAAATTAGGCAACATTACTTATTACGATTCTACCGGTCAAAGCGAATACAATTTCTCTAAACCATACTCCGAAGAAACGGCCTTGGTTATCGATCAGGAAATTTCAGCTTTGATTGAAAACGAATACCAAAGAGCTATCAAAATCCTTCAAGATAACAAGGAAAAATTAGAGCAATTGGCCAATATATTAATCGAGAAAGAAGTCATCTTTAAAGACGATTTAGAAGCCATTTTCGGCAAACGACCTTTCGGTGACTCAACCGAAGAAACTGTAGCCGAAACTGTAAGCGAATAAGTCCGATTCTTTTTTAACATTTTTTTAAAATCTTAATTCAAAACATACTTTTGAATTAAGATTTTTTTATCTTTGAAAGATTTCAAAAACCAAACCCGATTATAAACAATCAGCATGAGTCTTTTCAGAAAAATTTTTGGCACAGGAAACGATGCCTCTGACGAAGAAAGTCAAAGCGAATTCAACAATGCTCCATCTAGCTTTTCACTACTACCTGTAGACGAGAAGTTTACTTATAACTTTAAGAAAAATGGTGGGAAGTTTTTGTATTGTGAAAACCTCAATGAAGTCAAAGACCAATTCTTAAATATTTTAGAAGAAAACGATTGGTTTGAATGCGAAGCCCTTTGTTATGAGCCTAAATTGTTCAGTATGTTAGACGAAAACAAACTGATCTATGATAAACCAACGAATCCGAAATTTTTATTTGCCAGTTGTGAAAACCTTATAGCCGATGAAGGTTCTGTATTATTTTCTTCCAACCAAATAAAACAAAATAAGCCAAACGACTTACCAATCAACATCATCATTTTAGCCACTACCAGCCAGATTTTAGAATCCAAAAGCGACGGTTTGCGTGTGATTAAAAAGAAGTACGATAAAGATTATCCAACCAATATCACTACCATCAAATATTTCGAAAAAGCTAAGGACGAAGACTTCCTACAATACGGAAGCACAGCCAAGAATTTATACCTCTTGCTTTTAGAAGATTTATAAAATGACAACTACCGTAACAAGAGCTTTATCCGGAGCAGTTTATGTGCTGTTGCTGGTTGGTGCTACACTTTATTCGCCTTACAGTTTTTTGCTACTCTTTGGTGTTTTGTTATTGTTTTCAGTGGGAGAATTTTGTAAACTAGTAGGTTTAAAACCGGTTTTTCCTTTGCTTTTGGCGACATTGGGTTACATCCTTTTTAATTTAGACAATACCGTAAAAACCAACGAAATTTTGCTTTTGATAGCCGCTTTATTGGTTTCGATTCGTTCGTTAGTTTTCTTATTTGAAAAGAAAAACCGTTTTTTAGACAAGCAGTCCAAATATGTATTCTTGATTGGATATTTGATTATTCCGATTATCATTTTTACCAAAATTCCATTCATTTCCAATAGTTACCATCCGGAGATTATCATTGCCATTTTGATCCTCATTTGGACCAATGATACTTTTGCTTACTTGGTTGGTATCACTATGGGAAAAACAAAATTATTCGAAAGAATTTCTCCCAAAAAAACCATAGAAGGCTTTAGCGGCGGATTGGTTTTCGCCATGATAGCCGGAGTATTGTTAGCCCAATTTTATTTGCAAGAATCTATCATTCGCTGGATAATCATTGCCTTGTTGGTCACTACTTTCGGAACTTTAGGCGATTTAATTGAATCCAAATTCAAAAGACTTGCCGGTGTAAAAGACAGTGGCAATATCATGCCCGGACACGGAGGTTTTCTAGATCGCTTGGATAGTATTATATTTGTGGCACCATTTGTTTATTTGTTTTACCAAATTATCTATTATGTTTCATAAAGAAGGTTATAAAATCATTTTCATCGCATTGGTCAGTTTTATTGCGGCCTTGCTGCTAGCCGATAAATTCATTCATTTAGCTTGGCTGAAAATGACAGTTCAATTATTGGTCTTGTTCTTCTTTGTGATGATACTACAGTTCTTCAGAAATCCGAATCGTAAAATCAACCCAAATAAAAACACCATTTTAGCGCCAGTTGACGGAAAAGTAGTGGTGATTGAAGAAGTATTTGAAGAAGAATACTTTAAAGACAAACGTTTGCAAGTTTCGATTTTCATGTCGCCTATCAATGTACACGTCACTCGATATGCCGCTTCAGGTAAAATCAAATTCAGCAAATACCATCCCGGAAAATATTTAGTAGCTTGGCATCCAAAAGCCAGTACCGAAAACGAAAGAACTACTGTAGTTATTGAAACCGAGGCTTTCGGCGAAATCTTGTACCGTCAAATTGCCGGTGCTTTAGCGCGTCGAATTGTTAATTATGCCGAAGAAGGTCAGGAAGTTACCCAAGGTGACGATGCCGGATTCATCAAATTCGGTTCTCGCGTCGATATTTATCTGCCTTTGGGAACTAAGGTAGATGTAAAATTACAACAAAAAGCGGTAGGAAATCAAACTGTAATTGTTTCTAAATAAGAAGCACCATGTCGGAAAAAGACTTAGAAGCTCGATTTCAAGAGGCTGTTGCCATAGCTTCTCAAATGACACAATCTTCACTCCCGCAAGATGTGCAATTGCGTTTGTATGCTTTTTACAAACAAGCCACTTTCGGAACCATCGAATACAATAATTCTCCGGCTTTTGATTTGCGTAATGCTTTTAAAACCAATGCATGGATGCAAATCAGTCATTTAACTGTAGAAGAAGCCAAAGAAGCATACATCAAAGCCATACATGCCATTGTAAATGAAAATAAGTAAAATATGAAAAAGATATTTGTTGTTGTTTTAGGTATTTCATTCGCTTTCTTATTGCCTTCTTGTCAAAGAAAAAAACTCACCGAAGTAGTTGAAGTGCCGTTGCCTTCCGCAGAAGAAAAAGTAACCATAGGTCATCCCGATGATGTTAGTGCCGAAAGCGGTCAGTTTGCCTTAGCCAAATTACCGTATGAATACAATGCCTTAATGCCGAGTATCGACATTTTGACCATGGAAGTACATTATTCGAAACACTACTTGACATACACCAACAATTTAAACAAATTGGTCGCTGCCGATCCGAATATGGTTGACTTAGCCATTGAAGATATTTTGAAAAAATTAGACATGAGCAATGCCGATTTGCGCAACAATGCTGGTGGATATTACAATCATACGCTATTTTTTGAAGGTATGGCACCCAAAAGTGGCGGCGAGCCTAAAGACACCTTAGCCACTGTTATCACGCGTGATTTTGGCTCTTTTGAAGTGTTTAAAAACCAGTTTGCCGATGCTGCTGAGAAACAATTTGGCTCAGGTTGGGCTTGGTTGGTTGTAGACAAAGCCGGTAAATTATCGGTTACCGCAACTGCTAATCAAGACAATCCTTTAATGCCCAACCAACCTGTTAAAGGCACACCTATTTTGTGTTTGGATGTTTGGGAACATGCATATTATTTGGATTACCAATACAAACGCAAAAAATACATCGAAGCATTTTTTAAAGTCATTAATTGGAAGAAAGTCACCGACCGGTATCTCGAAGCCAATACAGTTAAATAAAAAAATCCCTAATCAAACGATTAGGGATTTTTTTTGATTACCAAATTTCAACTTTCAAATTGTCCGGTCTGCGCATTTTACTGCCCGGTTTAATATTGAAGGCTTTATGAAAATCCGGATTGTTTTGCAACGGTCCGTTGATTCTGAACTTAGCAGGCGAATGCACATCGGTTAACAACTGATTGGCCAAAGCTTCCGGTTTAATGTTGACCATCCAAGCATAACCGTAAGCCAAGAAGAAACGTTGCTCAGGAGTTAAACCGCTGATTTTTTGCTTGTTTTGATACTGAGGTGTTTTCTTAAAGGCTTCAAATCCCATTACCACACCACCCAAATCGGCTATGTTTTCCCCTTGCGTAGCATCGCCGTTAACAAACTTACCCGGCAAAGCTTCAAACTGACTGAACTGCTCCACAATTAATTTGGTTTTGGCTTTGAATTTTTTCAAATCTTCTGCTGTCCACCAATTGTTTAAGTTGCCTTTTTCATCGTATTGACTGCCTTGGTCGTCAAATCCGTGGGTGATTTCGTGACCAAAAGTAGAACCGCCGATAATACCATACAACACAGCATCATCCGGCATTCTGCCTTCAAAACCAGGCACTAAAATATTACAAGCCGGCACACAAATTTCATTGTTACTCGGATTGTAGTAAGCATTGTAAGTTTGTGGATACATACCCCATTCGGTGCGATCAACCGGTTTGCCGAATTTAGACACCATTTCTTTAATCGCCCATTTATTCGTAGCCATTACGTTCGACAAATACGTTCCTCTATTGATGTTTACGCTACTCATGTCTTTCCACTTATCGGGATAACCCACTTTCATGACAATTTTACTCAACTTGTAAAGCGCTTTTTTCTTGGTTTCCTCACTCATCCAATCCAGCTTTTTGATACGCTCTGCATATACCGTTCTGATGTTGTTTCCGATTTCGAGTAGTTTCTCCTTGGAACCTTCCGGCAAATACTCTTTTACATATACTTGTCCTATCAGTTCACCCAAAGCGCCATCAGTTTGCTCCACTATACGCTTCCAACGTGGCTTTTGTTCTTTCACGCCACTCATTACGGTTGAATAGAAATAGAAATTTTGCTTCTCAATAGCATTGTGCAAATACGAAGCATACGAATTCACCAAATCCCATTCTAAATACGTTTTCCAATCCTCAATAGAATAGCTTTTGACCATTTGGTTTAAGGCTTTGTAAAATTCAGGTTGACCTACAATAACGGTATCCGCATTTTTAATACCAATGTTAGCCGTCATGGATTTCCAATCGATATTCGGAGTAGATGCATTGATTTGGGCTAACCCCATTTTGTTATAATTTTTAATCGGATCACGAAGCGCTTCTAACTTACGAGAGTTTTGCGCCAATTCTGTTTCCAATTTCATAATCACTAAGGCATTGGCTTTGGCTGTCTCTGACGATTTACCCATCAAAAGTCCCATTTTTTCCAAATGCTTCACGTATTCGGCACGAATGTTTACTGTTTCTTTATCAGTATTGAAATAGTAATCGCGGTTGCCCAATCCTAATCCGCCTTGTCCTAAAAAGATGGCGTATTTGGCACTGTTTTTATCGTCTTGACCCACATACAAAGAAAAAGCCGGATTGGCTCCTATAGTATGTAAGTACGCAATAGTATTTAATAAAGAAGGGACATCTTTAACGGCTTTAATTCTGTCTAAATCGGCTTTTAAAGGAGATAAGCCTACTTTTTCAATTTGTAGCGTGTCCATACCGGAAGCATAGAAATCGCCAATTTTTTGTTCGTTACTACCTTTAGGCGCATCGGTCATCTTAGCCGATTTTTCACAAATTTGTTTGATTTGCGAATTGATGGTATCTCCTATCGTTCTGAAAATTCCGTTACTTCTTTCGCTGTTCGGAATCGGATTTCGTTTGAACCAGCCGCCGTTGGCGTACATAAAAAAGTCATCACCCGGATTGACAGTCGTATCTCGGTTAGTGACCAAAGGATCAATAAAATCGGCTTCCTTTTGGTTACAACTCACCAATAAAGCAGCTGAAAATAAACCTATGGTTAGTTTGGTTAGTAATTTCATAGTATTGTTTTTAAATGGCTATTGGACTTCATTTTAAATAAAATGTTACCAAATGTAATGCATTTGTTAAAATGAAACATAAAAAAACCACCCGAAGGTGGCTTAACTGTTAGTCTTTAACTCCTAATTTGGTTAATATATCTTCCATCAAACACCATTTGGTAATGGAAGATTGCAGCAAATTAGCACCGACAAAAGCCGTGAACCACAACCAATTTTGATTGACATAAATCGCCAATAATAAACTGATTAAGATAAAAGTTCCTGCGACAGCTCTGATAATTCTGTTTTTCATGGTATCCTTTTTTAGTTAGTTTTTTCTATATCGAGTATAGCTACATGAATGTTTGACATGGTTTCTTGAGAATCATTGAATGCCTTGACCGCATCACAAACGATAGCAACATTCTCATTTTCTGTAAAAGCATAAAACATCAAAGACTCGTTTTGGGTCACTGCTGTCCCGAACCAATTTGATTCGACATCTTCCTCAGTAGCATCTCTAAAACCTGTTACAGGATTATAAGAGTATTTTTTTACGGCTCCCTTTTTTAAAATTTGCTTCACTTCGTTTTCAAATTCAGCTATGGCAGTAATGATTAAAAGTTTCATCTGTATAATCTTTAAGTTATTGTTTTTCAACGGAATTTGATTCCCATTTTTTTCTCTCGGTGATATAGTAAATCAATGGCACTACAATCAAGGTTAGCAGAGTGGAAACTATAGCTCCAAACACTAACGAAATCGCCAAACCTTGGAATATCGGATCAAATAAAATAATAGAAGCTCCTATTACAACCGCTCCGGTGGTTAGTAAAATTGGAGTAGTACGCACTGCTCCGGCTTCAATAATGGCTTGTTTCAACGGAATACCATCGTTCAATCGGATTTCGATAAAGTCAATGAGCAACACTGAATTTCGTACCATGACACCCGCCAAAGCAATCATTCCGATAAAAGAAGTAGCGGTAAAGAAAGCTCCCAATAACCAGTGTCCTAACACAATTCCGACCAAAGAAAGTGGTATCGCCATCATCATTACCATAGGTGTTTTGAAATTTTGGAACCAACCTACAATCAACATATAAATGATGACAATTACGATTAGGAATGCAGCACCCAAATCACGGAAGACTTCCAAGGTAATTTGCCACTCACCATCCCATTTTACGGTAAAATCACTTTCATCCGAAGGCTGTTCCATATACAATTCGTTAACCTTATACCCTTTCGGCAATTGCATTTTTTGCAGCTTTTCGTTCATTCCTAAGATAGCGTACACCGGACTTTCCAAAGCGCCGGCCATATCAGCTGTTACATACACGACTCTTTTTTGGTCTTTACGATAAATGGTTTTTTGCAGCGTATCTTGCACCACTTTTACCAAATCACTTACCGGAACGACATTGCCGCGACTGCCCTTGATTTTTAAGCTTTGAATGTCTTGTAAACTCGTTTTATCTTTATCATCCAAAGCCAATACGATGCCTACATTATCATTCGAATGTTCATCGTACAAATTAGACACCGGATATTCTTTCAATAAATAGGTCAAATTGCCTACTACTTGCTGTGGCGCGATTCCGTTTAACATCGCTTTTTCTTTATCGACTTCCAAGCGGTATTCGGTTTGATTGTCTTCGGTCATCCAATCGACATCCACGATATCGGTGGTGTTTTCTAAGATATTTTTGACTTGGTTGGCTACTTTAATTTGCTCCTTGTAATCAGGTCCGTAAATTTCGGCTACTAAAGTCGATAACACCGGCGGTCCGGGCGGCACTTCGATAATTTTTACGTTAGCGCCGTATTTTTTAGCAATTTTCTGCACTTTTGGACGAACGATTTTAGCGATGTCGTGACTTTGTAAATCGCGGTCTTCCTTGTGCAACAAATTCACCTGAATATCCGCCATATTGCTACCGCCACGCATATCGTAATGACGGACCAAACCGTTAAAAGTTATTGGAGCCGAAGTACCAATGTAGTTTTGGTAATTCACCACTTCGGGAACCGTAGAAAGGTATTGAGCGATTTCCTGAGTTACCGCCGCAGTTCGTTCCAAAGTAGTTCCTTCGGGCATGTCGATTACGACTTGAAATTCATTTTTATTGTCAAAAGGCAACATTTTCACCGCTACCGATTTGGTAAAGAACATCAACACCGAACCCAAAAGTAGCAATACGGTTATGCCTAACATTAAACGGCGTTTTTTAGAGCTTTCCAAAAACGGACGTTCCATTTTGCTGTAGATTTTGTAAATCCATGACGTTTCAAGTCCTTGCTCAGCTTTGTGTTCTTGTGCCTCTTTTTCGTGTAATAAATGGTAACCTAAATACGGCGTAACAGTCAACGCCACGAACAACGACAATAACATGGCAATCGAAGCGCCAATCGGCATCGGACTCATATAGGGTCCCATCATGCCGGATACAAACGCCATAGGTAAAATGGCCGCTATAACCGTAAACGTGGCTAAAATGGTTGGATTCCCGACTTCGTTAATCGCATAAATGGCGGCTTGTTTGAACGGCAATCGCTTCATTTTGAAATGTCGGTGCATGTTTTCGGCGATGATGATACTGTCGTCTACCACAATTCCAACCACGAAAACTAAGGCGAATAAGGTGATTCTGTTCAACGTATAGCCTAACATATAATAAGCGAACAACGTTAAAGCAAAGGTCAGTGGCACTGAGAAAAACACCACCAAACCACCTCGCCAGCCCATGGCTAACATTACCAAAATGGTTACGGCGATAATCGCAATGCCTAAGTGTAACAACAACTCACCTACTTTATCCGAAGCGGTTTCGCCGTAGTTACGGGTAACTTCTACATGAACATCATCGGTGATTAAGGTTTGTTTTAAATGGTCGACTTTCTCCAAGATCTTTTCGGAAATTTTCATTGCATCGGCACCTTTTACCTTACCAACTGAAATGGTAACGGCCGGATATTCCGAATTGTTTTTAGCGAATTTTTCATTGGCTTTTCCGTATCCGAAAGACACATAACTTCTTGGTGTTGAAGGTCCGTCTTGCACCGAAGCCACTTGTTTTAAATAAACCGGTAGATTGGCATTGACGCCCACTACCAAGTTTTCGACATCTTCGGCGGTTTGTAAAAACTCACCCGTAGTTACCAAATATTCTTTATCGGCTGAAACAAAACTACCCGATTGCGAGCTGCCGTTATTGGCTTGAATCATTTGCATAATACTTAATGCATCCACACCGTTTTCGGCCATTTTGTCTTTGTCTAACACCACTTTCACTTCGCGGTTTCGACCACCGATTTCTTTGGTGATGGCCACATCTTTGACTTTTTCAATTTCCGAAGTCACTTCTTCCGCCACTTGACGGATTTCAAAATCGTTTAATTTTTCGCTCCACAACGTTAATCCCAACATCGGAACATCGTCGATAGAACGCGTTTTCACCATCGGTTTGTACACGCCTTGCGGGAATATATTTTCGTGTTTGGCCAACTCGTCGTATAATTTCACATACGAGCGTTCCACATCTTGACCTACATAAAATTGGACAATCAACATCGCCTGACCATTCATTGCCATACTATGCACGTGTTCTACGCCTTTGATGTTGGAAAGAATTTTTTCTAATGGTTTTACGACCCGACTTTCCACTTCACTTGGACTCGCTCCCGGATAACCTACCATTACGTCGGCCATCGGAACATTAATTTGCGGTTCTTCTTCTCTCGGAATGAGAAACGAACTGTATACACCAATAATCATTAATCCAACCATTAACAGTATCGTTAACTTCGAATTGATGAAAAAATGGGCTATTTTACCTGATATACCTTCTTGCATTTTTAGATTTTTAGATTGTTGGATTTTCAGAATCTATTGGATAGAAACTTTAGCGCCGTTAAATAATTTCCCTTCGGCAGAGACAATGTATGGTTCCTCAGCCGATAATCCCGACAAGACTTCTACTTGATTGTCAAAGGTTTTGCCAATGCGCAACCATCTTAAAATGGCTGTATTCCCGTTTCCGACTGTGTAAATTCCGGTGAGTTGACCTTGTTTGACCAAGGCGCTTTCGGGTACTAAAACTTTATCAGATATAACAGTAGTTAGTGTTTTGTTAGCTAACGGAAATTGGACATTCACAAACATGCCGGATAAAATGGCTTTGTCGGTTTGGGTTAAGTTGATTTTTACCAAATATTGTCCGCCGGTGTTTTTGGCGGAACTACTCACTTCGGTCACTTTTCCGGTGACTGTTTTGTTGATAGATTTTACTAAAATTTTCACCGCCATTCCGTTTTGAATGTTCGCAATATCGCTTTCCGAAACCATCGCAGTTACTTGTAAGTGTGAAGCGCCTTCGATACTTACCAACGGCATTCCCGGATTAGCCATATCGCCTTCTTTGACAAAGGTGTTGGTCACTTCTCCCGAAAACGGTGCGGTGATATTGCTGTAACCGAATTGCGCCACGACTTCATTTCGCATTTGCTTGGCGGCTTCCAATCCGGCTTTAGCCATTTCGTAGCGCGACGTCATATCGTCTAACTCTTTTTGAGAAGCACTTTGTTGGTTGAACAAAACTGTGAATCTTTCAAAATCTTTTTTAGCGTTGTTAAAAGCCGCAGTAGCTTGCAAGATAGAAGCGTCAACTTGGGCTTTTTTCGCTTGTAAGTCAGTGTTGTTGATGCTGACCAAAAGTTGACCGGCATTGACTTTCTGTCCGACTTTCACATGCATTTTAGTCACATAACCCATCATTCGGGTACTGACATTCGCGCTGTTTTCGGCTTCGATTTTACCACTGGCCGTTACAAAAGAAGGGTTAGTTGAAATAGTATTTCCGCTCACTTTTACCGGAATAGCCGGTGTGTTTTCAGTAATTTCTTTTCGGTCTTTTCCGCAAGAAAGGAATAGGAAAGCCGACAGCAATAGTGTTGTTATTATTTTATTATCCATATTGTTCTATTTTATGATTGTCTTAAATCTTATTACTACTTAGTTAAAAAAGTCAAATACTCCTGTGTAAATTGGTATTCAAAAACCGCTTGCAAATGCTCCAATTCTTTCTGAATCATTTGGGTTTCGGAAACCAATAAATCAGTAGTTTTTTCTAAGCCTTGGGCAAATCGGTTTTGGCGAATGCGATACGCTTCCTGCGCTTGTTCGAAGGCCAATTGTGACAAACCAACTTTGCTTTCGGCATCTTTTAGTTGTCGATTGGTTTTGTTGAATTCAAGTTGGCTTTGTTTTTTGTATTGCTCCGTTTCGAGGCTTGCTTTTTGGAAATCGGCTTTAGCTTTGTCATATTTCCCGATGGATTTGTAGCCGTCGAAAACATTCCACGACAATTGCGCTCCAACCAAATAACCTTTGGCTGCAGTTCCTAAAAACTGACGGTCGTACAACTCGTAACTTCCGAAAGCATTCAATCTTGGTAAGAAACTCATTTTGCTCATCGTTAGCATTTTTTGGTAAGCTTCTGAAGATTTTTGCATTGCTTGAATATCTTTTCTATTGTCTGACCATTGCCAATCAACAACTTCAACTTTAATTGTATTGTCTAAAGATTCTGCAGGCTTGAATGTTTTGCCTTGGGTATCTTCATTGATTAAAAACGCTAAATAATCCGAAGCATTTTGGACATTACTCTTAGCGTATTGCAGTTGATTTGTAATGTCATTTACACGAACTTGTACATTTAAAACATCGGTTTTTTGTAACAAGCCTTGTTTGAAATAATTGTCTACCAATTTTAAATTGGCTTTGGCGGTGGATTCTGCTTTTTCCAAAACGTTAACCGCTTTGTAGGCCAATTGCAGTTGCATATACGCTTTGGAAACCTCTAGGGTTAAATATTCCTCCGTGCGCTGTGTTTGCAATTGAAAAGCTTCCATTTTGGCTTTGGCAGCCTGTCGACCAAAAACACCGTCCATATTGATTAACGGTTGTTGGATTTCGATTTTAGTCGCGAAATTTTGAGTGGTATTCGGATCGTTTAGCAAGGCCGGATTGAAATCGGATTGGGTTAAGATTTCCTGATTTAATTTGGAACCAAAAGCCATCAGCGGATTGGTAGTAGCCATTCCGGTGTAAGATGCAGTAATGTTGGGCAAAAAGAGTGCATTGGATTGTTGGTAATCTGCTTTAGCCGATTGGTAATTTTTTCGGGCGATTTGGAGTTGCAGATTTTTGTCAGCGAGTTTTTGTTTCAAATCGCTTTTGGAAATCGTCAACGTATCCTGACTGAATCCGAAAGCGGAAAGGAATACAAATCCCAGTGTTACAAATAGTTTGCTCATATTCATCATAGTTTATCTGAATTATGAAGCAAAAATAAAACGCCGAAAAAGCGTGTACAGTTACAATTGTTACAGAGGTACCTAAACAAAGAATGCCCGATGACTCGGGCAAACTAAGAAAGTGGTATATGCTTGTTTATTTTACGATTACTTTTTGTGACACATAAAACTTATTGTCAAAAATAAAAGTGATGATTACCGTTTGATTGGAAATTCCATCTAGTTCGAAATTCATAGTATTATCGCCTTGCGTAGTATCTTCAATTTCACCGTCTAAAACAATTTTACCTTCCATAGTAGATACAAAATAATCAATGTTAGTGGCATAAGCCATTTTAAAATTGATTCTCACAGTACTGCTGTCGGTAGGATTGGGTGAAACGGTCATTGAGAAAGGATTTTTTCCTTCAATAAGTTGCACTCCTAAAGGTGAATTTCGGATGAGTTTGACTTCATAAATAGTAGCATTTGCAGCAGTTGAACCGGTATTGTTTACTGAAAACGGATTCGCACTCGAACTTGACAATCCGCCAACGATATGACCAATGACAAATTCGTTTTCCGTGATTTCATGCAACTTAATCACTTCATTACTGTAATGCGGTAGCGATTTGTTCGGGATGAATTCGGCACTCGCTCCTTTTAAAGCCGGCATGGTTTCAGACAGTTGGTATTCTTGTAACGAACCGTCTGGAAAACGCGTGGTTCTGCTGATGGTATTTACGAAAGGGACATTATTGTCTTGTACCAAAGTGGTTCCGTTGTAGTAATACTGGCTCAATCCACCGAAAAAGAGATTGTGCATTTGGTTTGCTGTGGCATCGTACAAACACGATTTGGCACTATGATAGTGACTTAAATATTGGTTGAAAGCCGTTTGCGGAAAATACCCATCGACTTTGATATCTACCGGATAAAGAAACGGCAAATCGACATTAATTTGAAATACGCCCGATGAAATAGTATAACCTTGTGAACCGTCGGGAAAAATCTGTGGTAACAAATTGTAATCGCGTCGGTGCAAATGAACGGCATCAGTCACAGCTTCATAATTCGAAATACTCAACTGAGCTCCTGAATTATCTATAACAAATTTTCGAATCTGATTGGAATAAGTTTGGGTGAATGTTGGGTTGTTCATGGGATTGTATCTTCCATCAAAACGATGGCCACCAACCAAATAGAACGTATCGTTTATTTTACCCAATTGTCCGCCGGTGATGGCAAAATTAACATTGGTGATTTGCTTGAAATGAGGTGCTATGGTAGTACCGTTGATGACCGAATTGATCAAGCCTGAAACATTAACCGAAGTAAGCTTGTCAAAAGTGATGTGATCATTAGCTGTGGCAGAAAAAGCGTAGCCACCAATAACATACAGGGTGTCTTCGTCTTGATAAAAGTTAAAATTGGTAGCTTGCAGTTGCTCTTTCAAAGCGGTTGGTAACGTATTGAACGAAGCCGACCAAAATTGATTGGCCACCACATCAACTACATAAATATTCGTATTATTGTTAGAAGCCGGAAAGGCATTAAAAGGTTGTCGGGCGTGAATACCGTCAACTCTTCCGCCTATAATCAACCATTTTCCTTGGTATTGGGCAAAAGCATAAGAATGTATACCGGGAAAATTGGGAATGGTTACAGGATTAAGTTGTACCTGATAATCGAAAGAGGATTGTGAAAAAAGGCTATTGGCAAAAATCAACAGTAAAATAGAGGAAAGTATTCTCATTTGAAAAAATATTTCCTCAAAACTAAAACATCTTAAAAGAGTAGATTGCAACATTTGTTACAAAAAAACGCCTCCTTTTGGGAAGCGTTTGACAAGTTACAAGAACTTAAATTATGATTTTTTCTCATCTGCTTTTTTAGCAGCGCAACAGCCGGCTTTTTTCTCGGTACTGCATTCTTTTTTCTCTTCAGTAGAGCAAGATTTTTCGGTTTTAGCTTTTTTCTTTTTTTGCTTTGGTTCGCCGTTATTAGCGTTAACAGTCATTGAAAACATAAGCGCAACGGCGGCAAAGGCATAAACTAATTTTTTCATTTTTATAAATATTTTAAGGGTTTAACTGTTTTTACAATACTCAAATGTACTGTTTAAAATTATTGATAACTAAAAATTTAACTTAAGACTAACTTAACTTTTTAGCCCTGAAACGTACTACAGATCCTAATCCATGGTGGTATTTACCTTCGTCAAGACTTATAACTTCTGTGGATAGGGAATCAAAGGCAACATTAGGAAAATCATGTTTGACTTGCGATTCGGAAAAAAGCATCTCGCAGTTTTTTGGGCCGCCTGAAGTATAATTAAGCTGTTCTTGACTAAAGCCTTCAAATATGATTTGGCCGTTGGGTTTGAGTAAACGAAGTAAATGTTGACAAAATGCGGTTCTGACTTCTGCAGGAACATGCGCATAAATTAAGATTACAGCATCGAAATAATTTTCGGGATAGTTGAGTGCTTCAAGATTACCGACTCTATAATCTAAGGTAACATCATACTTTTGAGCTAATTTGTCGGCTTTGATTTTACCTTCTTTACTGATATCAAAAGCATACACTTCATATCCTAGTTGGGCTGCAAAAACGGCATTTCTACCTTCACCTTCGGCAGGAAAAAGTATTTTCCCCTTAGGAATTTCAGCAATGGAGTCTTTAAAAAATGCATTGGGTTGCCAACCATAAGCATATTCTTCTTCTGCGTAACGTTCGTTCCAAAAATCAATCATAACGGTTATTTTTTCGGATTAGGGACAAAAATATTGAACAATAAGCCACCCATCAAACTACCGTATAAAGTGGCATTCAAGGGTTTAGAAGTAATAGCACAAGTTCCAGAGGCACAACCAATAAAATGATAATAAGCATAACCGCCCATTGCCCCAATGATAACGCCAACACCGGTAATGATTAATGCTTTTTTACTCATGATTCAGTTTCCGACATTCGGCCAATGGCACAATTCACATACGATTTGGCTTTGCGAATTAACGTATTGTTGCCTTTTTCGGGATATCCCAAATCGTTGAGTTTGTTTATCACATCCTCGCGAATCATTGTTCCGGTAACCGTAACGGTATCGATTTCCTTATCGATGCTTACATCGGTAACGCCATCCAATTTAAGTAAGGCCGTTTTAATACTGTTCATACAGCCGCCGCACTTGATGTTTTCTACTTCAAATTGTTGTTCCATAACCCTTTAATTATTAGATTTCTCGAGTATGTTTTTGATAATTTCTTCTTTCGATACCAGTCCGGATTGCCGCCATAGCTGTTTGCCGTTTTGAAATAACATCATGGTCGGCACGCCTCTCACTTGTTGCATCGCCGCTAATTCCTGATTCTTATCCACATCTATTTTGATGATAGAAACGCTATCTCCTAATTGGTCTTTTACTTCTTTCAATACGGGTCCAAGCATTTGACACGGTCCGCACCAAGTGGCAAAAAAATCAATCAACACCGGTTTATCCGAATGGATTAATTGGTCGAAACTGCTATTCATCTTTTTGATTTTTATAAGTTACATTACATCCGCTAGGGCCGCAACCCAAATTGAAAATAGCTTGAAATAAGAAGAAGCAACCAAAGGCAATAAAAAACCATTGTTGGGTTTCGTACGCTTGAAAAAACAAGAACAAAGCGAACGCCAGTCTGAAATAGCGCATTAAATGCCAATTGGTAAGCAAGATTCTCTTCATATTATTTTACAATAAAGTGGTTGGACAAACGTAATCCGTGATTGGTAAGTTGGTCAACTTGATTTCATTAAACCCGCCAATCACATCTACAAAGTTATCATATCCTCTTTGTTTTAGTATGGAGGCGGCAATCATACTTCGATAACCACCGGCACAATGCAGTACAAAATGTTTATCTTTCGGGAACTCTGATAGTCGTTGACTTATTTCATTTAAAGGAATATTGACTGCCTGCACCAAATGTTCTGAAGAAAATTCGCTTTTCTTTCTTACATCAAAAACCGGAGTCAGGTGAATTTCTTCTAATATAGCCAAATCATCAGCTGTAATTCTATTGACTGTATCTACTTCTTTTCCGGCGTTCACCCAGGCTTGAAATCCACCTTCCAAATAACCAATAGCGTGATCGTAACCCACACGAGACAATCGGATGATGCCTTCTTCTACTTTCTCATGGTTTTCGGCCACAAGGAGAATTTCTTGTTGTAAATCGGGAATCAATTCGCCTACCCACATTGCAAAATTACTTTCCAAACCAATGTTGATACTGTTAGGTATAAATCCTTCGGCAAACTCGGCTGCCTTGCGAGTATCTAATATTAGTGCTTGGGTTTCGTTGGCTACTATTTCGAACGATTTAGCATCGTATGGTTTTTGTCCGCGATGCATCACCGTTTCCAAACTTTCATAACCTTGAATGTTCATTAATACATTTTTAGGAAAATATGCCGGTGGCGTGGTTAAGCCAGTCAACAGCGCTAATACAAATTCGTCTTCCGTTAAATTCGGATTCAAAGCATAATTGGTCTTTTTTTGATTGCCTAAAGTATCGGTCGTTTCTTTGCTCATCATTTTTCCACAAGCACTACCGGCACCGTGATTCGGATACACAATTAAATCATCCGACAACGGCATAATTTTTTCTCGCAATGAATGGTATAACAATCGCGCTAACTTGTCTTGTGTCAAATCGGCCACCACATGTTGCGCTAAATCAGGTCGACCAACATCACCTATAAACAAAGTATCTCCGGTGATGATTCCGTGTTCTTTTCCGTTTTCGTCGATAATCAAATAGGTCGTGCTTTCCATGGTATGGCCGGGCGTGTGAATGGCTTTCACTTTACATTGTCCGACTTCAAAAACTTGATTGTCATCGGCTACCAAAGCATCAAAACCCGGTTTAGCGGTTGGTCCGTAAACAATTACAGCCTTTTCCTTTTTTGCTAAATCCAAGTGTCCCGACACAAAATCGGCGTGGAAATGCGTTTCAAAAACGTATTTGATTTTAGCGTTGTCTTTTTGGGCGCGATCAATATAAGGTTGTACCTCGCGCAAAGGATCAAAAATGGCAACTTCGCCATTACACTCTAAATAGTAAGCGGCATGGGCCAAACATCCGGTATAAATTTGTTCTAGTTTCATGTTTTTCAGATTTACCTCAAAAGTATCTTTCCAAACTAAGAATGGAAATGATAATTATCAGTTAATCGATTACAAAATTAGAACCTAAAAAAGCTTTAGTCGGTATCAAAAGTTACACAGTAAAAACTAGCTGCGAACCAGTTCTATAGAAGCGCGATGAAGCTTGATTTTTCCTTCATTCTCCAAGGCTTTCAGCAATCGGGAAATCACCACTCGCGAAGTGTGTAAGTCGTACGCAATTTCCTGATGGGTATTTTGAATAAAATCGGATTTATTGATTTGGGCTTTGTCTAAAAGATAATTATAAAGCCTTTCATCCATATTCATAAAAGCCAAATTATCGATGGCCATCAACATTTCTTTCAAGCGATTGTTGTAGCTGTTGAAAACATAGTTGCGCCAACTTTTGTATTTGCCCAACCACTCTTCCATTTTGGCTACGGGTATCATCACAACTTCACCTTTGGTTTCGGCAACGGCACGGATTTCGCTTTTGGTTTCTCCCAAACAACAAGCCATCGTCATGGCACAAGTATCACCTTTTTCTAAAAAGTAAAGCAACAATTCTCCTTCATCAAAATCTTCTCTTAGAATTTTAATAGCACCGGAAATCAACAAAGGCATAAACTTAATATAATCACCAAAATCAATCAGTATGTCGCCTTCTTCAAAGGTTCTCAAAGTAGAAACTTGAGCAATTTCTTCAAGTAATTTTTCTTCAAAAATAAATCCGTAGTTTTCTTTGAGGAGGTCAATCATGAGTAAGGTACTTTTAGTTTGGTAAATTTCGACTAAAAAAGGATATGATAAAAATCATGTATAGTGAAATTTATCTTTTTTACATTTACCATTCATTTACACATTATTAATCAACGACTTATACTTACAACTATGAAAAAAAATATGGGAACTTTAGATCGCGGCATTAGGGTCATTTTGGCTGCTGTATTCGCCTATCTGTATTTTTCGGGCACGGTAAGCGGCACTTTGGGCTATGTCCTGCTGGCTTTTGGTACGGTATTTTACTAACCAGTTTGGTGAGCTTTTGTCCGCTATATCCGCTCTTAGGCATCAACACCTGTAAAACCAAGTGAGTAATTTAATGTATTGGGTTACATTAGAAAGTGCTGCCTTAGGCGGCATTTTTTATTAGGAAATACTTGGAAAAAGATTTTAAGATTTTATAATAATTTTAATACTACTGCGTTTTATAAATAGTAATTTGCACCAAAATAACTACGATACATGGACAAAATCAAAATACTTTGGGTGGATGACGAGATTGATTTACTCAAACCGCACATCTTATTTTTAGAAAGTAAAAACTACCAAGTTACCACTTATAACAATGGTCGAGATGCCATTGACGCCTATGAAGACGGTAATTTTGACATCGTTTTCCTGGATGAAAACATGCCCGGTATGAGCGGACTCGAAACCTTATCGGAGATGAAAGAGAAAAAATCTTCCACACCGGTGATTATGATTACCAAGAGTGAAGAAGAATATATCATGGAAGAAGCGATTGGTTCTAAGATTGCTGACTATTTGATTAAGCCGGTAAATCCGAATCAGATTTTGTTGAGTTTGAAAAAAAACCTCGACCATTCGCGATTGATTTCGGAGAAAACCACTTTGGATTACCAGAAGGAATTCCGCAAAATCGCTATGGAATTGGCTATGGTAAACAACTACGAAGACTGGGTAGAATTATATAAAAAACTATTGTTTTGGGAATTGGAATTGGAAAACATCAACGACCAAAGTATGTTTGAAATTTTGGAAAGCCAAAAAGTAGAAGCCAACGTACAATTCGGAAAATTCATTGAGCGCAATTACGAAAATTGGTTCGATCCCAAGGCTGATAAACCCATACAATCTCATACCCTATTCCGAGAATTGGTAGTCCCAGAGTTGGTCAAAAAAGACAAGCCCGTTTTGTTTGTGGTGATTGATAATTTGCGCTACGACCAATGGAAAGCCATGGAAAGTGTGGTGGCCAATCATTACAAATTGGAAAAAGAAATCCCGTATTACGCCAGTTTACCAACAGCAACACAATACGCCCGAAACTCCATTTTCTCCGGATTGACGCCGCTGGAAATGGAAAAACAATTTCCGCAATATTGGAAAAATGATATCGACGAAGGCGGCAAAAATATGCATGAAGCTGACTTCCTAACGGCTCATTTGAAACGTTTAGGCCTCAACATCAAACAAGATTACTTCAAGATTACCAATTTGGCCGGCGGAAAAAAACTGGCAGACAACTTTAAAGCACTTAAAGACAACCAACTGGTAACGGTGGTTTACAACTTTGTTGATATGCTGTCGCACGCCAAAACCGAAATGGATGTGGTAAAAGAATTGGCATCCGATGACAAAGCGTATCGTTCACTTACGTTGAGTTGGTTTAAAAATTCGCCTTTGCTGGAAATCATTCAGCAAGCCCAAAAGTTAGGTTTTAAGCTAATCATCACTACCGATCACGGTACCATAAACGTTAAGAATCCTTCGAAAGTAATTGGCGATAAAAACACCAGTTTGAACTTACGCTACAAAACAGGTCGCAGTTTGACTTATGAAGACAAAGATGTGTATGCCGTAAAAGATCCTAAAAAAATAGGTTTGCCTACGATTAATATGAGCAGTTCTTACATTTTTGCGAAGAATGATTTATTTTTGGCCTATGTAAACAGCTACAATCATTATGTGAGTTACTACCGCAATACCTACCAACACGGAGGTATTTCGCTAGAAGAAATGATTGTACCGTTTTTAGTGTTTAATCCGAAATAGGCCGAGCGTTAAAAAAAGTTTAGGACTGTTTAACTTCGTTCAATTCGTCCCGCTAAGCGGGCCTCGGGTTAGCGAAAAAGCCGGCAGGCGCATTGGCCATTTATCTAGTACCAAAAAGCATAGTAATGGAAATCATCTTTTCAATTAACGAAATACAAGAAGTCGCTCAAAAAATCATAGCCGAAAACCCACACAAAGTGATTATTTTTAATGGTCAAATGGGCATGGGCAAAACCACTTTGATCAAAGCTTTGGCGAAAACTTTAGGCGTAAAAGACACTACCAGCAGTCCGACTTTTTCCTTGGTAAATGAATACCAAGCCGATGGTAACCAATACGTTTATCACTTCGATGTGTACCGATTGAAATCGGAAGCCGAAGCCTTAGATATGGGCATCGACGAGTATTTGTATTCCGGACATTGGTGCTTTATTGAATGGGCTGAAAAGATTCCGAATTTACTTCCGGATAACTACTCGACTATTGACCTTACTACAGCACCTGACGGCAAAAGAATTTTGAGATTGAGTTGACAATGCGAAACAATGACAATGGCAATATTCAATTAGACTTATGATAATTTTTGATATTAACATTGCTATTTTTTTCGTACTTTCGAGCTAAATTCATTGTTCCGTTATGTCGTTAACCCCATTCACCAAGCAACAATTGCTGCCGCAAGAGGAAAAGTTAGAAATCTTTCGTCACAAAAGCGACCTTTTCATAGGAATTCCCAAAGAGACTTCTTACCAAGAAAGACGTATTTGCTTAACGCCTGATGCGGTGAATTCACTAACCTCACACGGACACCAAGTGATGATTGAAGCCGGAGCCGGATTGAGTTCGAGTTACACCGACAAAGAGTTCAGCGATGCCGGAGCCATCATTACCAACGATACCAAAAAAGTGTTCAGTTGCCCAATGATTCTGAAGGTAGAACCTTTAACGATAGAAGAAATCGGTATGGTGAACCAGAATGCCATTGTCATTTCGGCCATCCAATTAAAAACCCGCAAAAAAGAATATTTCGAAGCTTTATCCAAGAAAAAAGTAACCGCCTTGGCCTTTGAATACATCAAAGACGAAGATGGTTCCTATCCTGCTGTAAAATCGTTGAGTGAAATTGCCGGTACTGCTTCTGTCTTGATTGCTGCCGAGTTGATGATTAACAACGAATTCGGCAAAGGCTTACTTTTAGGGAACATTACCGGAGTACCGCCAACCGATGTAGTCATTTTAGGTGCCGGAACGGTAGGTGAATTTGCGGCTAAAACAGCCTTAGGATTAGGAGCCAGTGTCAAAGTATTTGACAACTCTATTACCAAATTGCGTCGTTTACAAAACAATTTAAACCAAAGAATTTTTACGTCAACTATACAACCCAAATCGTTGCTCAAAGCATTAAGAAGATGTGATGTAGCAGTAGGTGCGATGCGTGGTAAAGATCGATGTCCGGTAGTAGTAACCGAAACTATGGTAGAACACATGAAAAAAGGAGCAGTTATCGTGGATGTGAGCATTGATACCGGTGGTTGCTTTGAAACTTCGGAAGTGACCACACATGAATCACCTACCTTCATAAAAAACAACGTGATTCATTATTGCGTTCCGAATATTCCGTCTCGTTATTCTAAAACAGCTTCGTTATCCATCAGTAATATTATTACACCTTATTTGTTACAAATTGCAGAAGACGGCGGATTAGAAAGCGCGATCAGATGCAATAAAGGATTGAAAAACGGTGTTTACCTCTACCACGGCATTTTGACCAACAAAGCCATAGGCGATTGGTTTAACTTGCCGGACAACGACATTAATTTGATTGTCTTTTAAAATAATCCGCTACACTATTTACTGTAACTCTAACATTGATTACTTTTGCTGAAAAGAATCAATTATGAAGTTTTATCAACGATTTGCTTACTATTTGGTAGGCTTTAGTATCGGGATGTTTTTTGTGGTCTTAATTTGGAGCGGCAAAGATACCCGATGCAACTATTTCCCCAACGCCAGGGTGCTGAACGACCTGAGGAACAAACCTTTTCATTACGACAGTTTGGCTACCAAAAAACTAAATGAAAAATGGGTTGATACCGCCGACATTAAAGCCACACTAACTCACGGCGATGTAGATTTTGATATGAGTAACAAACCCTTAGAAGGCGGAAAAGTATATATCATAGAAGGAAAGACAAAACAAAACTTACCCATCGTTTTAAAAGTCATCAACTACTCCAACAAAGCCGTTTTAAAAGACATTACAAAAAAATAAATAGCATAATAAAAAAAGGGTTGTCGCAATGACAACCCTTTTTTTTATGTAGTGAGAAAAGACTAAGCTTGTTCTCCTTTGTGACGACTTTCGATTTCTTCGATGTCTTTTTTGCTTACACTATCCACCAAGATTGGCGTTGCAATAAACAAGGAAGAGTACGTTCCTACTACGATACCAACCAACATCGCGAAGATAAATCCACGAATGGATTCACCACCAAAGATGAACATGATTAACAATACCAAAATCATCGTCAATGAAGTATTGATAGTTCTGGAAAGCGTAGTATTAATAGACGCATTTACTACATCTTTGAACGAGCCTTTAATATTACCGGCCAAGAACTCACGAACCCTATCGAATACAATTACGGTGTCGTTCATAGAGTAACCGATTACCGTTAAGATAGCAGCGATAAAATGTTGGTCCATTTCCATGTGGAAAGGCATGTATTTGTATAGTAAAGAATATAATCCTAATACGAAGATAACATCGTGTAATACTGCAGCGATTGCACCTAAAGAATATTGCCACTTGCGGAATGAAATCACCAAGTATAATCCAACTACTAACATCGCTCCGATTACTGCCCAGAAGGAGTTGGTTTTGATGTCGGCAGAAATAGCAGCACCTACTTTAGAAGCTTGCAATACTCCAACTTGTTTACCGTCGTAAGTATTGATAAAATTATCATAAGTAATATTATTGTAGTATTTTTTCAAAGCATTGAATAACAATTCGTTTACTTCTTTATCAACTTCAACACCATCCTCTTTGATTTTGTATTTGGTAGTCACTTTCAACTGATCGTCATCTCCGAAAACTTTAGCTTCTACGGTTACTCCGAATGCTGCTGTTAATTCCTCAGACACTTGAGTAGCTTCAACCGGTTTTTCAAATTTCACTTGGAAAGTTCTTCCTCCAACGAAATCTACACCTTCATCCAATCCGTTGAAATAGAACGAAACACAACTTACAATTACCACTAAAGTAGAGAAAACGTAAGAGATTTTCTTGATTCCGATAAAGTCGAAGTGGAAACCGGTAAACCAATTTTTAGTTAAGTTGGTAGAGAACATCAAACTTCTGTTATTCGCAATGTCTTTATCAATAAACATTCTGGCGATAAAGATAGAAGTGAACAATGAAGTGAAAATACCTATTAACAAAGTAGTAGCAAAACCTTGGATTGGTCCTGTTCCGAAAATGAATAAGATAGCACCTGTTAACACGTGAGTAACGTTAGCATCAATAATAGAACGCATAGCCCCTTTCCAACCGTAAGAAGTTTTTACGGCATCGGCCAATGATTTTCCGTCGCGTAATTCTTCTTTAGCTCTTTCATAGATAATGATGTTCGCATCCACGGCTGTACCTAAAGTTAATACGATACCCGCAATACCCGGTAAAGTCAATACTGCACCTAAACTGGCTAAGATACCAAACAAGAACAATAAGTTGACTAACAAAGCAACGTTAGCATACCAACCTGCTCTTCCATAGTAGAATACCATCCATAAACATACTAACAAGAAACCAACAATTGATGAAGTCATACCCGCATCAATAGCTTTTTGTCCTAAAGATGGTCCTACGATTTCTGATTGAATGATTTCAGCAGTAGCCGGCAATTTACCTGCTCTTAATACGTTTGCTAAGTCTTTGGTCTCCGCTACGTTAAAACTACCTGTGATTTCAGATCTACCACCGGCAATTGGTCCGGAAGTAACACCCGGTGCAGAGTATACTACATTATCTAAGGCAATAGCGATAAAGCTTTTTTGAGTGTACGCGTTACCGGTTAGTTTTTCCCATTCTTTAGATCCGGCACCATTCATTTGCATAGAAACAGCCGGTTTACCCATTTGGTCAAAAGTATCTCTGGCGTCAACAATAACACCACCGCTTAATGGAGCCGCATCATCTTTGTTGCCTTTCAAAGCATACAATTCAACCGTTTCGGTTTCTTTTTTAGTTTTTTCGTCAGTTACTGAGGTTGGTTTACCCCAAACGAATTTAGCAAAACGTTTGTCACCAGGTAACATAGAACGAATTTCAGGTCTTTTTAAATAACCGCTTACAGCAGCTGTATCTTTAGTATTAACAATTGCTAAGATAGGACCACCACCGATAGATACGAATTTATCGAATAACGGATTATTTCCTTTTTTAGCAGCCGCAGAATCACTGCTTTTGTCAGTCAATAATTTTGTCAATGAATCCTCAGCTTTAACAGCTTCGGTTTTTTCAGTAGTTTTAACAGTCGCTTTTAAAGTTTCGTTGGCTTGTTGTAAAAACCCGCCTAATTCTTCCGCTTTGAAAGTTTCCCAAAACTCTAATTCCGCTTTACTGGAAACTAATTTTTTAATACGGTCAACATCTTTAGCACCCGGTAACTCGATTAAGATTCTTCCGGTTTGACCTAATTTAGCAATGTTGGGTTGGGTTACCCCGAATTTATCGATACGACTTCTCAATACACCGAAAGCCGATTCTACTGACTCGTCAACTTTTCTACGCAAAACTTTTTTAACTTGATCGTCAGTTGAATTGAAGTTCAACTCTTGATCGTCAAAATTTCTGTTGGCAAAAATATCAGGCGAAGCCAATTTGGTTGTTCCTTTGTTCGCATCGAAAGCTTCGAAGAAAGCATCCAAATAAGACTGATTTCCTTTTTGGTTTGCCGTAGCATCTTCCAAAGCTTTGTTGAAAACCGGATTTTTAGAATTGTTAGATAATTGTTTCAAAACATCTTTTACAGAGATTTGAAGAATTACGTTAATTCCACCTTCAAGGTCCAAACCTTTATTAATTTGTTTGTCTTTTACATCATTGTAAGTAAAGAAATCCAGAAACACTTTTTCCTTGCCTATCGAGTCAAGGTATTTGATTTCTTTCTCAGGATTTCCTCCCGCAAATGTTTTGGCGTCACTTTTTACTTTATTGGCCACAAAAGTGAACGATAATTGGTAAATACTTACCAATGCAAATAAAATTGCGAAAAACTTAACTAGTCCTTTATTCTGCATTATTACTAAAAATTAATTAATTCTTTGTTTTCTCTTGCCCTCACAAAAATTAAAACAGCTGAAATTCAAAACTTTACCAAAGAAAGCCTTGTATTTACAATCATCCCGTTTTTTATGAAACGTGCAAATATATAATTATAGATAAGATTAACCAATATTTTCTCGATTAATATCAAAAAAAAGACTGCAATCTTTGCAGTCTTTTTTTATCTTACCTTAATATATTATGCTAAATGCGATTTTAAATCGTTGTTCATGTTGCGAACCGCATCGGCACTCTTCGCAAACAAGGCTTTTTCGGCCTCATTTAATTGAATGTCTACAATTTGTTCCACCCCGTTTTTACCAATAATACAAGGCACTCCGATGCAAATATCACTCTGACCGTACTCGCCTTCTAAAAACACTGAACACGGAATCATTTTCTTTTGGTCGTTCAAAATAGCATCTACCAAATACGCTACAGAAGCGCCCGGCGCATACCAAGCAGAAGTACCTAACAAACCTGTTAAAGTCGCACCACCTACCATAGTATCAGCGGCCACTTTAGCCAAAGCTTCTTCCGATAAAAACTGAGAAACCGGCACACCGTTGTACGACGCCAAACGGGTTAACGGAATCATAGTAGTATCACCGTGACCACCAATAACCATTCCTTGAATATCGTTAGCCGGCTTGTCTAAAGCCAAAGACAAATAGGTTTTGAAACGAGAACTGTCTAACGTTCCGCCCATTCCGATAATTCTGTTTTTTGGTAAGCCTAACGATTTATAAGCCAAATACGTCATTGTATCCATTGGATTAGACACAATCACAAAAATAGCATTTGGCGAATGTTGTAATAAACTCTCAGCCACACCTTTAACAATTCCGGCATTGATTCCGATTAATTCTTCACGAGTCATACCCGGTTTTCTCGGCACTCCTGAAGTAATTACCACCACATCACTGCCGGCAGTTTTAGCATAATCATTAGTACTTCCTACTACTTTGGTATTGAACCCTAAAGTGGTTTGGGTTTGCGTAATGTCTAACGCTTTCCCTTCAGCAAAACCTTCTCTGATATCCACCAACACAATTTCGCTGGCAATTCTTCTGTAAGCAATCGCATCGGCACAAGTAGCCCCTACGTTTCCTGCTCCTACAATAGTAACTTTCATTTTTGTATAATATTTTGTTGTTTCTTTATTTTTTAAAGCTAATCCCGCTTTACGTTACAATCTTTTTGTTTTGTAAAAAGCCCTTCGACTGCGCTCAGGGTGACAAAACAAAAAGGATTTTCGCTTCAATCGGGGCTAATTACGCATCAATTTTAGCATAAACCGCATTTTTCTCAATGAACTCTCTACGTGGTGGCACCTCATCACCCATCAACATCGAGAAGATTCTGTCAGCCTCCGTCAAACTGTCAATGGTAACCTGACGCAAGGTTCTGAACTCAGGATTCATGGTAGTTTCCCACAACTGTTCTGCGTTCATCTCACCCAAACCTTTATAACGTTGGATGGTAGCACTTCCGCCCATTTTTTCGTTGGCTATGTCACGTTGGTCATCGTTCCAAGCGTATTCTTTTTTGTTTCCTTTTTTCACCAAATACAAAGGCGGTGTGGCAATGTAAACGTGACCGTTTTCAATCAACTCGCGCATAAAACGGAAGAAGAAGGTTAAGATTAGCGTAGCGATGTGACTACCGTCAACGTCGGCATCACACATGATGACTACTTTATGGTATCTTAATTTTTCTATGTTCAAAGCCTTGCTGTCTTCTTCGGTTCCGATAGTCACACCTAGAGCGGTGAAAATATTGCGAATCTCTTCGTTTTCAAACACTTTGTGGTGCATCGCTTTTTCCACGTTCAAAATCTTACCACGCAATGGCATGATGGCTTGGAAATTACGGTCGCGTCCTTGTTTTGCCGTTCCTCCCGCGGAATCTCCCTCGACGAAGAAAATCTCACATCTGGCCGGATCTTGCTCAGAACAATCCGATAATTTACCCGGTAAACCACCACCGCCCAAAACGGTTTTGCGTTGTACCATTTCACGCGCTTTTTTGGCTGCATGACGTGCCTGAGCGGCTAAGATTACTTTTTGTACAATGATTTTGGCGTCATTCGGGTTTTCTTCCAAATAATTTTCCAACATTTCCGCCACCGCTTGAGAAACCGGAGACACTACTTCTCTGTTCCCTAATTTGGTTTTGGTTTGTCCTTCAAACTGAGGCTCTGCCACTTTTACCGAAATAATCGCAGTTAACCCTTCACGGAAGTCATCTCCTGAAATTTCAAACTTTAATTTTTCTAATAATCCCGAAGCGTCAGCATATTTTTTCAACGTACGGGTTAACCCCATACGGAAACCTTGTAAATGCGTTCCTCCTTCGTGTGTGTTGATGTTGTTTACATAAGAGAAAATGTTTTCCGAGTAACTTTCGTTGTAAATCAACGCCACTTCTACGGGAATTTCACCTTTGTCATTTTCCATCGAAATCACGTGACCGATGATCGGAATACGATTGCCGTCTAAGAACTTGACAAACTCTTTCAATCCTTCTTTAGAATGAAAAACTTCTCCTTCATACTCCCCGTTTTCTTTGGTAAATCGTTTATCGGTTAAAGTAATGGTGATGCCTTTGTTCAAAAAAGACAACTCACGCATACGCGCCGCTAAAGTATCATAAGAATATTCTAGGGTCTGGGTGAAAATAGTAGCATCCGGCTTAAACGTAACCGTAGTTCCTCTTTTGTCAGTTTCGCCTATTTGCTTTACAGGATATAATGATTTTCCTCTTTCGTATTCTTGCTCGTATACTTTACCATCACGAAAAACGGTAGCGCGTAAATGATCGGATAGCGCATTCACACACGATACACCAACCCCGTGCAAACCTCCGGAAACTTTATAAGAATCTTTGTCAAACTTACCTCCTGCTCCGATTTTGGTCATTACTACTTCCAAAGCCGAAACGCCTTCTTTTTTATGCAGGTCTACCGGAATTCCACGTCCATTATCTTCAACAGTAATAGAATTGTCTTCATTGATTATTACACTGATGGTATCACAATGTCCAGCCAAAGCCTCATCGATAGAGTTGTCCACCACCTCATAAACCAAGTGGTGCAAACCTCTAACTCCGGTATCTCCAATGTACATGGAAGGACGCATTCTTACGTGCTCCATTCCTTCTAACGCCTGAATACTATCGGCTGAATAATTGTTCTTTTTAATCTCGTCGCTCATATAATTTTATCGTAAAAAATGTATTTTTTGTCTAACACGCAAATATATAAAAACGCATAGGATTTCCTATTGAAAAAAGGGGGTAAAAGCTTTAAGTTATTAACATTTTTGGCCGGATTTCAACAAAAAACGCCTGCCAAAAATGACAGACGTTTTTCAACAAACAAACTAAACTTCAATTCAATCAAGTTTGAGAACTCGACTTTACTGTAATAATGCTTTTCGAGACTAAGCGAAAGGGCATTTTATGCTTTTACGTAGGCTTCTTCGTGAACATTAGCCACAGCTCTGCCCGATGGATCATTTAGGTTTTTAAAGGCTTCATCCCACTCTAAAGCAACTTTGGTACTACAAGCCACACTGGCTTCTTGTGGTACGCTTAAAGCCGCTGTATCGCTTGGAAAATGTTCGTTAAAAATGGAACGGTAATAATACTCTTCTTTCGACGTTGGGGTTTGTATCGGAAACTTGTATTTGGCGTTGGCCAATTGCTCATCGGTGATTTCCTGAGCCACCATAGCTTTCAAAGTATCAATCCAACTGTAGCCTACGCCGTCACTGAATTGCTCTTTTTGGCGCCAAGCCACACTTTCGGGTAACATATCTTCAAAAGCTTTGCGCAACACCCATTTTTCCATACGCTCGCCATTGATCATTTTATCTTGTGGGTTGATTCGCATCGCTACATCCATAAACTCTTTGTCTAAAAACGGCACTCGACCTTCGATGCCCCAGGCAGCCAAACTTTTGTTGGCGCGCAAACAATCGTACATGTGGAGTTTGCTCAATTTTCGAACGGTTTCTTCGTGAAACTCTTTAGCATTCGGCGCTTTGTGAAAATACAAATAACCGCCAAACAATTCGTCCGAGCCTTCGCCGGAAAGCACCATTTTGATACCCATCGATTTGATGACTCTCGCCATTAAATACATAGGCGTAGAAGCCCGAATGGTAGTAACATCGTAGGTTTCTATATTGTAAATCACATCGCGAACAGCATCTAAGCCTTCTTGTATGGTGAATTTGATTTCGTGGTGAATCGTTCCCAAATGATCGGCGACTTTTCGGGCTGCTGCCAAATCGGGCGAACCTTCTAAGCCAACGGCAAAGGAGTGCAATTGCGGATACCAAGCATCAACCGTATCGCCGGATTCGATTCGCTTTTGGGCAAACTTTTTGGCGATGGCCGAAGTGATGGAAGAATCTAATCCGCCGGACAACAATACGCCGTAAGGCACATCGCTCATCAACTGACGGTGAACGGCTGCTTCCAACGCTTTTCTGATTTCTTGAATGCTGGTTTCGTTTGCTTTAACCGCTTCGAACTCGGTCCATTCTCTTTGGTACCATTGCACTAATTCGCCGTCTTTACTCGACAAATAAT
>Ga0208888_100091_pt1 | contig 65345 bp, 51 predicted proteins | sample LakWasM115_HOW13_2_FD_183929 | JGI IMG/M metagenome (GOLD analysis project Ga0208888, IMG submission 183929) | Freshwater sediment methanotrophic microbial communities from Lake Washington under simulated oxygen tension - Sediment Metagenome... | ecosystem: Environmental > Aquatic > Freshwater >...
TTAGTAAAAGTACCACCGGCACCCCCATCGCTCCAAACAGCTGCTGTGGCGCTACCTCCAAACGAACCACCTAAAGCGGCTGTAGTGCTGCCTTGACAAATGGCTGCTAAGGCACCTCCTGCGTTTGCAGTTGGCAGTGCATTTCCAGTTCCGGTTAACGTCCCTGGATTGGTTATAGCAGCATTAGCGGAAGTTGTTGACAGGGTTAATGAAGCCGTTCTTGCTCCGCTAGCTGTTGGAGTAAATGTTACTCGGAAGGTTGCAGTTCCGCCACCACCTGTAACCGTTGTTGGAATATTGCTTACTGCAAATTCACCGTTGCTCGAAGTTACATTCACTCCTACTGCTGTTCCACCAGTATTGGTAATGGTGTAATCGATAAATGTTGCTGGAACTCCAACGCAAGTAGCTCCATGACTTAAACTACCCGCTGTCACGGACAAACTTGGTCCTGGCGGTACTAATTCCCCTCCGACAATAATTGACGTTCCTAAATAGCCTTGAAATGATATTTTAGCCAATTGTTGTGAAGTTAAACCAGCCGCACCCACTATGATTTTTCCACCTGTGGTGTTGGATTGCCCCGCCGTACCATTCCATCCGGTGATGACAAGCGTAGCGCCTGCGCCCCATGGGGTTAGGCTACTGCTATTGGCAAAGGTTAACGTGTGATTCGCCGATGTCAACGCAATGGTGGATGCGGTTGAAGCGGTTAGATTCAAAGTACCTACAGTTTCTGAATTTCCATTCGTACTAAAAATACCTCCTGCTAAAACTACTGGTGCGGTATTGGCCAATCTTTCGGCAGCTCCTAGTCGGAAAGTTCCGCCACTTACGGTAATGGTTCCTGTAGAAGCATTGGTGCCGCCCATTACTACCGTTCCGCCAATACAATTCAAGCCTTTGTTGTTCACTGGGCTGATAATATTTCCGTTTAAAGATAAAGTTCCTGAACCTCCGTTTAGGGTTAAATCGCCATCGGTATAGATTTCGTTGCTAAGGGAAGCACTTCCTGAAGCGCCATTGAAGCTAATGGTTCTAGTTGCGCTACTAGCATTAGATGCCACATAAATCGATTGAGGAATATTGATTCCGTTGGTCGCTTGTAAGTTGACATTATTGGCTGTTGAAACATCCCCTACGTTTAAGCCTAAGTCGATTCCTCGATTAGCTGTTGTGGTATTGTTTCCTAAACCGTTATTGTTTTGTACGATTACGGTTCCGTCTCCGATTTGAATTCGTCCCACATAACCCGTATTGGCATTAGAAACTACTAAGGTTCCTGACCCTGATTTTCCGAATTTTGTAGCATTATTTCCACCCGTGTTGTGGGTTAGTGCTCCTGAAAATGTAAAGGTTTTAGTAGCCGCCACATCGATGGCAGAGTTGGTTGAGCCGTCATTGATAATAATTCCTTGTGAACGTGAGGTATCGCCGGTTACCGCTAGCGAATTGAATACGGAGCTGTTTCCGATGATCAGAGAACCAGTACCTAAAGCACTATTGGCAGGAATCGTCAGTGTCCCAGCATATAAGGTTGTTGGTCCTGAAAAGGTACTGCTGTTGTCGGCATTAAAGAAGACTCTGGTATTCGTTTGATAAGTTCCACTTTCATCACGACCAATATCGACTGGCTTTGAGCCCGACAATGTGCTATTGAATGTTATCGGAGCATTGGTATTCTGTCCAATAATTCTAAGGGCTGTAATACCCCCAGTGATTCCAACATTCCCTCCAAAGGTGATTGAACCTCCTGAACCTCGGGCACTGATATAGGAGTATCTTGCTCCTGCATCGGCAAAATTAAGGGGGAAATTGATGTTTTGCGCTACGGTAGCATCGCTCAATACCCAGGAAAAAGAGCCTCCATTATCAAAGAGATTGACGGTGCTTCCCGTTAAGGTATACGCTTTCGAACCCGCAAAATAAAGGCGCCAGTGGTTTTGTGTTCCAATGTCGTTGTTGCTGGTCGCAATTCCGTTTCCTTTCCATTCTAATTGACCAAAAGTAATCCCACCGGAAGTCCAGTTGCTTGGGGTGCTCCAATTACTTGTGGTAGGAGCTACCCATTCTTTATAATTTTGAGAAATCACAAGAAAGGGCATCATGATTAGACAAGCTAAAAATAAAATTCTTTTCATACTAAAAAGGGTTTAAATTAATTGATTCGAATGCGAAAACGGTATCGGTTTCTGAATAACCTCCTACCAAAGCATGTTTTGACAGTATAAACATACTTAATTTTCAAATGAAATTAATTCGACTGATTCGTAGTTCGTAAACTATAACGTTTTCGTGTTGATAAATTATTATTTAAACGTTAATTAATTCCCTGAATGAATAAAAAATGTAGGGATAATTGTAAATAAAGCAATCGCTTGTTGTGGATTCGTATAAAATCATACGAGTATTTTCGATCGGCACGTCCTAGTACCAGTAGGCTAAGGTTTTTTTTTAAAGCATTGTTGATAACAAAAAATCGTAAAAAAGAGGAGTGTCTCTAATTTCTTTTTAAATTTATGACTCATAAAAACCACAACTATATGACTGTAAATCAAATCTTAAGCAAGAAAGGAAGTGCGGTATGCACAATACTTTCTACCATTACGGTGTATGATGCCATTAAGGTAATGGGAGAACAAAACATTGGTGCTGTCTTAATTGTTGAAGACGGAAGATTGAAAGGGATTTTATCGGAACGAGATTACGCTCGTAAGATTGTTTTGAGAGACAAAACTTCCAAAGAAACGTTGGTTCATGAGATTATGGAAACGCAATTGACGACGGTTGCTCCGAATGACAAAATTGACCACTGCATGACTTTGATGAGTTTGCATCGTGTGCGCCATTTACCCGTCCTTGAAGGAGAAACTGTAGTGGGAATCATCTCTATCGGCGACGTGGTTCAAGCTATAATTGAAGAGCAAAAAGAGACGATTGAACAGATGAATTCGTACATCACGCAGTAGGAACTAACCAACGGCAACGAAACCAACCGCTCTTTCCCAATAGGAAAGGCATTAAAACAAAAAAACCTCTCCGATTGGAGAGGTTTTCTTTATTTATGCTTGACCCGCTGGTCCAAAATTTAGAGGTATTGGCGGCTGTTCGGTGTCTTTGATTTCGCCGTGAGCGACTTCAAAACGGTGTACATTTTCAGCCAATGCTTTGACTAATCTTTTGGCGTGCTGTGGCGTCAAAACGATTCTTGATTTCACTTTAGCTTTGGGTGTACCAGGCATGATACATACAAAGTCTACTACAAACTCAGAAGCAGAATGGTTGATGATGGCTAAGTTGGAATAAATTCCTTCGGCCATGCTTTCTTCCAATTCGATATTTATTTGTCCTTGTGGTTGTTTCGAATCACTCATCTTAATAAATATATTCTTCTTTGTTGGCCATCATTTCGTTATAGTCATCTTTAGAACCTACAATCGTATTGTCGTATTCTCTCATACCGGTTCCGGCAGGGATTCTATGACCTACAATTACATTTTCTTTCAGACCTTCTAAGTAATCGATTTTACCAGCTACTGCGGCTTCATTCAACACTTTCGTAGTTTCCTGGAACGAGGCAGCCGAAATAAATGATTTCGTTTGTAAGGACGCTCTAGTAATTCCTTGTAATACGGGAGTTGCTGTAGCGGTGATTACATCACGAGCTGTTACTAGATTCTTATCCGAACGTTTCAATAATGAATTTTCATCACGTAATTGACGTGGCGTAATGATTTGACCTGGTTTGATTGTTTCCGAATCACCAGCATCTTCTACTACTTTCATTCCGTATAAATTATCGTTTTCAACGATAAAGTCTTTGGTATGGATCAATTGTTCTTCTAAGAATAAAGTATCTCCTGGATCTTCGACACGTACTTTACGCATCATTTGACGGATGACTACTTCAAAGTGTTTGTCGTTGATTTTTACCCCTTGCAAACGGTATACTTCTTGAATTTCATTCACCAAATACTGTTGAACAGCTGCTGGCCCTTGAATTCTTAAAATATCCTCTGGCGTAATAGCTCCATCCGACAATGGCACTCCTGCTCTTACGAAGTCATTTTCTTGTACTAAGATTTGGCTTGATAATTTCACCAAGTATTTCTTAATTTCACCAAACTTCGATTCGATGATAATCTCCCGATTGCCACGTTTGATTTTACCAAAAGTAACTACACCATCAATTTCAGAAACTACCGCTGGATTCGAAGGATTACGAGCTTCTAACAACTCGGTAATTCTTGGTAAACCTCCTGTGATATCCCCTGCTTTAGAAGAACGACGTGGAATTTTCACCAATACTTTACCGGCTTTAATTTTCTCGCCATTCTCTACCATAAGGTGAGCTCCTACTGGTAAGTTATAGGAACGAATTAATTCGTTGTCTTTACCGTAAACCAATAAGGTTGGGATTAATTTTTTATTTCTTGACTCTGAAATTACTTTTTCTTGGAAACCAGTTTGCTCATCAATCTCTACTTGGAACGATTGTCCTTGTTCTAAATCTTCGTAAGCAATTTTACCAGTAAATTCAGAAATGATAACTCCATTATACGGGTCCCATTTACAGATTGTAGTTCCTTTTGTTACGACATCGGCATCTTTTACAAAGATACTTGAACCGTAAGGAATGTTGTGCGTACTTAATAAGATATCCGTTTTAGAGTCGATTAATTTCAATTCTGTAGAACGAGATACTACAATGTCTACTGCATTTCCATCGGAGTCTTCCCCTTTTACGGTTTTCAAATCTTCTATTTCTAGACGACCATCAAAACGAGTTACGATACTAGACTCTTCTGAGATATTTCCTGCAGTTCCCCCCACGTGGAAGGTACGCAATGTTAACTGTGTTCCTGGTTCCCCAATAGATTGTGCTGCAATAACTCCTACTGCTTCACCACGTTGCGTCATTTTTCCAGTAGCTAAGTTTCTACCGTAACATTTCGCACAGATTCCTTTTGTGGCTTCGCAAGTTAATGGAGAACGCACTTCTAAACGTTCTACTGGTGAAGCTTCCACCGCTTTTACGATAGCTTCTGTAATTTGTTGTCCGGAGTACACCATGATTTCAGAAGTCAACGGATTGATGACATCTTGTAAGGCTACTCGTCCTAAAATACGTTCCCCTAAGGTTTCAACGATTTCTTCATTTTTCTTCAAAGCCGAAACTTCGATTCCTCTTAACGTACCACAATCGTCTACGTTTACGATAACATCTTGAGAAACGTCGTGCAATCTTCTGGTCAAATAACCAGCATCTGCCGTTTTCAAAGCGGTATCGGCAAGTCCTTTACGAGCACCGTGCGTAGAGATAAAGTATTCTAAGATGGAAAGCCCTTCTTTAAAGTTTGAAAGAATCGGGTTTTCGATAATTTCACCTCCGCCTGCTGTAGATTTTTTAGGTTTAGCCATCAATCCACGCATACCGGTTAACTGACGGATTTGCTCTTTTGATCCACGCGCTCCAGAATCAAGCATCATGTACACTGAGTTGAACCCTTGTTGGTCTTCTCTAATGTTTTTCATGGCTAATTCTGTAAGCATGGCGTTAGTTGATGTCCACACGTCGATTACTTGGTTGTAACGCTCATTATTGGTGATCAGACCCATGTTGTAGTTAGCAGAAATTCCTTCTACTTGCTCACGAGCATCTGCAATTAATTCGCCTTTTCTTTCAGGGATGATAATATCTCCTAAAGAGAATGATAAACCACCTTTGAATGCAAATTTATACCCCATGTCTTTCATGCTGTCTAAGAAGGCAGCAGTAGTAGGCACGTTAGTTACGCTCAAGATTCGTCCGATAATGTCTCTTAAATTCTTTTTAGTCAATACATCATTGATATATCCTGCCGCTTCTGGTACTACTTCATTAAACAAGACACGTCCAGCAGTGGTTTGGATAATTTTGTATACTAATTCGCCTTCTTCATTAAAATCTTTAGCCCTAATTTTCACACGAGCGTTCAATTCTAATCTTCCTTCATTCAACGCGATATTCACTTCTTCAGCGGAGTAGAATGTCAATCCTTCACCAAGAATTTGGTGTCCTGGAACAGACAATCGTTCTTTGGTCATGTAATACAGACCCAAAACCATGTCTTGAGAAGGTACTGTAATTGGAGCACCGTTCGCAGGGTTCAAGATGTTGTGAGAGGCCAACATTAACAACTGGGCTTCCAGAATCGCTTCTGGTCCGAGTGGTAAATGCACTGCCATTTGATCCCCATCAAAATCCGCATTAAACGCCGTACACACTAAAGGGTGCAATTGGATTGCTTTTCCTTCAATCAATTTCGGTTGGAATGCTTGTATCCCTAATCTGTGCAATGTAGGAGCACGATTCAATAAGATAGGATGTCCTTTAATTACATTTTCAAGGATGTCCCATACTACAGGCTCTTTTTTGTCGATGATTTTCTTAGCCGATTTTACCGTTTTTACAATTCCTCTTTCGATTAATTTACGGATGACAAACGGTTTGTATAATTCGGCTGCCATATCTTTTGGGATACCGCATTCGAATAATTTCAATTCAGGTCCAACAACAATTACCGAACGCGCTGAATAATCGACACGTTTTCCTAGTAAGTTTTGACGGAAACGCCCTTGTTTTCCCTTTAGGGAATCCGAAAGCGATTTCAACGGACGGTTGGATTCTGTTTTAACAGCAGACGCTTTTCTAGTGTTGTCGAATAACGAATCTACAGATTCCTGTAGCATACGTTTTTCGTTTCTCAAGATTACTTCTGGCGCTTTGATTTCCATCAAACGTTTCAAACGGTTGTTCCGGATGATTACTCTTCGGTACAAATCGTTCAAATCGGAAGTAGCGAAACGACCTCCATCAAGAGGCACTAACGGACGTAATTCAGGTGGAATTACTGGAACCACTTTCATGATCATCCATTCTGGACGATTTTCACGATTCAAGTTCGATTCGCGGAACGATTCTACTACTTGTAGTCTCTTTAACGCTTCTGTTTTACGTTGTTTTGATGTTTCGTTGTTAGCCGAGTGACGCAATTCATACGACAAGGCATCTAAATCGATACGTGCTAACAAATCCATAATACATTCGGCACCCATTTTGGCAACGAATTTATTAGGATCTAAATCATCTAAATATTGATTTTCTTGTGGCAATGAATCCAAGATGTTCAAGTATTCTTCTTCGGTTAAGAAGTCCAATCTGTTGATAGAATCTCCGTCTGGACCTTTAGCGATACCTGGTTGGATTACTACGTATCTCTCGTAGTAAATAATCATGTCTAATTTCTTAGACGGCAATCCTAGGATGTAACCAATTTTGTTTGGAAGTGAACGAAAGTACCAGATGTGAGCGATAGGCACCACCAAATTGATGTGACCAACTCTATCACGACGTACTTTTTTCTCGGTAACTTCTACTCCACAACGGTCGCAAATGATTCCTTTGTAACGGATTCTTTTGTATTTTCCACAAGCACATTCGAAATCTTTTACCGGACCGAAAATACGTTCGCAGAAAAGACCATCACGTTCTGGTTTGTGGGTTCTATAATTGATAGTTTCTGGCTTCAACACCTCGCCTCTTGACTCAGCCAAGATGGATTCTGGAGAAGCTAGTCCAATCGAGATTTTGTCAAATCTTTTGATTGGGTTTTTATCTTTATTGTTATTTCTATTATTCATCATAGTCGTTACTATTGAATTATTTTGAAATTATTTTTTTAGTTGTCGGTCGTCAGTTATCGGTTATCCGTTTAAATCGGCAACGGACAACTGACAACGGCAAACTGTTTTATTCTTCTAAACGGATATCTAAACCTAGACCTTTCAATTCGTGCATCAAAACGTTGAATGATTCTGGTAATCCTGGTTCTGGCATCGCTTCGCCTTTTACGATAGCTTCGTAAGTTTTGGCTCTTCCGATAACATCATCCGATTTTACGGTCAAGATTTCACGTAAAGTACTAGAAGCACCGTAGGCCTCTAGAGCCCAAACCTCCATCTCTCCGAAACGTTGTCCTCCAAATTGCGCTTTACCACCTAAAGGTTGTTGCGTGATTAAAGAGTACGGTCCGATAGAACGGGCGTGCATCTTATCGTCTACCATGTGTCCTAATTTCAACATGTAGATGACACCGACTGTTGCTGCTTGGTGGAAACGTTCTCCGGTTCCTCCATCGTAAAGGTACGTATGTCCGAAACGTGGAATTCCGGCTTCGTCAGTCAATTCGTTGATTTGGTCTAAGGTAGCTCCGTCAAAAATTGGTGTCGCAAATTTGCGTCCTAAATTCTGTCCAGCCCAACCCAATACCGTTTCATAAATTTGTCCGATGTTCATACGCGATGGTACTCCCAGTGGGTTCAATACGATATCCACAGGGGTTCCGTCTTCTAAGAAAGGCATGTCTTCATGACGAACAATACGAGCCACAATACCTTTGTTCCCGTGACGTCCTGCCATTTTATCCCCAACTTTCAATTTACGTTTTTTCGCGATGTATACTTTAGCTAGTTTCAAGATTCCAGCTGGCAATTCATCTCCAACTGTGATCGTAAATTTCTCTCTACGCAACGCCCCTTGTAAATCGTTCAACTTAATTTTATAGTTGTGGATTAAGTCGTTTACCATTTTATTGGTAGCGTCATCAGCAACCCATTGCCCTTTGCTTAAGTGAGCGAAATCTTCTACAGCGTACAACATTTTTTGAGTGTATTTTTTACCTTTTGGTAAAACTTCTTCACCCAAATCATTCATGACCCCTTGCGAGGTTTTTCCGTTAACGATCAAGAATAATTTCTCTACTAATTTGTCTTTTAATTCAACAAATTTGGTTTCGAATTCCATTTCTAAAGCGCCTAAAGCATCTTTATCTTGAGTACGTTTGCGTTTGTCTTTTACCGCTCTTGCGAATAATTTTTTATCCAAAACTACACCGTGTAAAGATGGAGACGCTTTTAACGAAGCATCTTTCACGTCACCGGCTTTATCTCCGAAGATCGCACGAAGCAATTTCTCTTCTGGAGTTGGATCGGATTCTCCTTTTGGTGTAATTTTTCCGATTAGAATGTCGCCAGGTTTTACTTCGGCTCCAATTCTGATCATTCCGTTTTCATCCAAGTCTTTAGTAGCTTCTTCAGAAACGTTTGGAATATCGTTCGTTAATTCTTCGTTACCTAATTTAGTATCTCTTACTTCTAAAGAGTAATCATCTACGTGGATTGAGGTAAAGATATCGTCACGAACTACTTTTTCAGAAATTACAATCGCATCCTCGAAGTTGTATCCTTTCCATGGCATAAAGGCTACTTTTAGGTTTCTACCCAAAGCCAATTCTCCATTTTGTGTGGCGTATCCTTCTGACAATACCTGACCTGTCACTACTCGATCTCCTTTTCTTACGATAGGTTTCAAGTTGATCGAAGTACTTTGATTGGTTTTTCTAAATTTGATTAGGTTGTATGTTTTCTCATCGGCTTCAAAACTGACCATACGCTCTTCTTCAGAACGGTCGTATTTGATGGTGATGATATTAGCATCTACGTATTCGACAATTCCAGGTCCTTCGGCATTAATCAATACTCTAGAATCGGAAGCCACTTGACGCTCTAAACCAGTTCCAACAATTGGCGCTTCAGGACGCAATAAAGGTACGGCCTGACGCATCATGTTAGATCCCATCAAGGCACGGTTCGCATCATCATGTTCCAAGAACGGAATCAATGAAGCTGAGATGGAAGCAATTTGGTTAGGTGCCACATCGGTGTAGTGTACTTGACCTGGATCGACTACAGGGAAATCGCCTTCTTCACGGGCAATAACTTTATCGGCAGTGATTTTTCCAGAATTGTCCATCGCGATATTCGCTTGAGCAATCATTTTACCTTCTTCTTCTTCAGCACTTAAATAGACTGGAGTAGAAACTAAATCCACTTTACCATTAGCTACTTTACGGTATGGTGTTTCGATGAAACCCATTCCGTTTACTTTGGCATAAACCCCTAGCGAAGAAATCAAACCAATGTTTGGTCCTTCAGGAGTTTCAATCGGACACAAACGTCCGTAATGCGTATAGTGAACGTCACGCACTTCAAACCCGGCTCTTTCTCTTGAAAGTCCACCTGGTCCTAGTGCGGATAATCTTCTTTTGTGGGTAATCTCGGCTAATGGATTCGTTTGATCCATGAACTGAGACAACTGGTTGGTTCCGAAGAAAGAGTTGATTACGGATGACAATGTTTTGGCATTGATCAAATCGATGGGTGTAAACACCTCGTTATCTCTAACGTTCATTCTTTCACGGATGGTTCTTGCCATACGCGCTAAACCAACGCCAAACTGTTGTGACAATTGCTCGCCTACAGTTCTTACACGACGGTTTGACAAGTGATCAATATCATCAATCTCTGCTTTAGAGTTGATTAGTTCGATCAAATATTTCACGATGGTGATGATATCTTCTTTGGTCAAGACTTGCTTTTCCATTGGGATATCTAACCCTAATTTTTTGTTCATTCTGTAACGGCCTACCTCACCTAAGTTGTAACGTTGGTCAGAGAAGAACAATTTATCTATAATGCCACGAGCGGTTTCTTCATCAGGCGGTTCTGCATTACGCAATTGTCTGTAGATGTGCTCAACGGCTTCTTTTTCAGAATTGGTTGGATCTTTTTGAAGCGTGTTGTGAATGATCGAATAGTCAGCCTGATTCGTACTTTCTTTGTGCAACAAAATAGATTTTACGTTCGAGTCGATGATTTCTTCCACATTATCTTTGTCGATAATGGTGTCTCTATCCAGGATAATCTCGTTACGTTCGATAGAAACTACTTCGCCAGTGTCTTCATCAACGAAATCTTCGTGCCATGTATTCAATACACGTGCAGCAAGTTTTCTACCGATATATTTTTTAAGTCCTGTTTTGGATACTTTAATTTCCTCTGCAAGGTCGAAAATCTCTAGGATATCCTTATCTCTTTCGAAGCCTATGGCGCGGAATAAAGTCGTTACAGGTAATTTTTTCTTTCTATCGATATAAGCATACATAACGCTATTGATATCGGTAGCAAATTCTATCCAAGATCCTTTGAAAGGGATGACACGGGCAGAATATAATTTGGTTCCATTGGCATGGAAGGATTGTCCGAAGAAAACACCCGGAGAACGGTGCAATTGTGATACGACAACACGTTCTGCGCCGTTGATTACAAAAGTACCACTAGGAGTCATGTAAGGAATTGTACCAAGATAAACATCTTGAACAATGGTTTCAAAATCTTCGTGTTCAGGATCGGTACAATATAATTTCAATCGTGCTTTTAACGGCACACTGTAAGTTAGCCCTCTTTCTATACACTCTTGAATGGTATACCTTGGTGGATCTACAAAATAATCTAGGAACTCCAATACAAAGTTGTTTCTTGTATCAGTAATTGGAAAGTTTTCCATGAAGGTGTTGTATAACCCTTCGTTGCCTCTTTCGTCAGATTTGGTTTCCAATTGGAAGAAATCTTTAAAAGATTTTACCTGAACATCTAAGAAATCCGGATAATCCGGGATGTTTTTGGTTGAGGCAAAATTCAATCTTTCAGTCTGATTTGTTATCATCAATGGACAAAATTTTGATTAAAAAAAAGTAATTTTTGTGTAAAACACTGTTTGATTGATACTTTCTTTTTATAATCAATACCTCTTTAAAAGCGAACCGGCGTATCTTCAGTAAACTTCTGTCTTCGTATTGACTAAAAATTTTTTGGGTATTTTTTCGATTTTACAATAAAATTTAGAATATAATTTTATTATACGAAAAATGGTTTAGGCCATTGGACGTCTCTGTCCATGGCCTAAACCTAGTTTTCAAAACCGAGTTTAGCTTATTTTAGCTCAACAACAGCTCCAGCTTCTTCTAAAGATTTTTTAAGACCTTCAGCCTCATCTTTAGTCACACCTTCTTTGATGTTAGATGGAGCAGCATCTACTAAATCTTTAGCTTCTTTAAGACCTAAACCAGTTAATTCTTTAACTGCTTTTACTACTGCTAATTTAGAAGCACCAGCATCTTTCAATACTACTGTAAATTCAGTTTGCTCTTCAACAGCGGCTACATCACCACCTCCAGCTGCAGGACCAGCAACTACAGCAGCAGCTGCAGGCTCGATTCCGTATTCATCTTTTAAAATTGTAGCTAATTCATTAACTTCTTTAACAGTTAAGTTAACTAATTGTTCTGCGAATTGTTTCAAATCTGCCATTTTTTCTATCGTTTTTAAATAGTTTGTAAAATATAATTTATTAAGTGCGCGCTATGCAAATTGTCTATTTTTCAGACAATGTTTTAAGAATTCCAGCCAATTTACCACCGCTTGATTTAAGCGCAGAAACCACATTTTTAGCCGGTGATTGAAGTAATCCGATGATTTCTCCAATAACTTCGTCTTTAGATTTAAGAGCGATTAACGCATCTAATTGGTTGTCTCCGATAAATACCGCTTGGTGAATAAAAGCTCCTTTCAAAAGAGGCTTATCCGACTTTTTACGGAATTCTTTGATAATCTTTGCAGGAGCGTTTCCGTTCTCTGCGATTAAGATTGAAGTGTTTCCTTTCAACACAGATGGCAAATCGCCATAGTCATTGTCAGAAGCACCCATTGCTTTTTCAAGCAAGGTATTTTTAACTACTGCTAATTGGATTCCAGCTTTGAAACAAGCTCTTCTCAAGTTCGAGGTAGTTTCTGCATTTAAACCAGAAATGTCTGCTAAATAAACAACATTTGTTCCCGCTAACTGTGCAGTTAAATCTTCAATAACTCTTGATTTTTCTTCTCTAGTCATGATTTCTAATTTATACCGCTTTAGGATCTAAGGCAATCGCAGGACTCATTGTACTAGACAAGTGAATACTTTTGATGTAAGTTCCTTTCGCCGCAGTTGGTTTAAGTTTTAATAAGGTTTGAATAATTTCATGGGCGTTGTCAAGAATTTGATCTGCTCCGAAAGAAATTCTTCCGATACCAGCATGAACAATACCTGTTTTATCCACTTTAAAGTCGATTTTACCCGCTTTTACTTCAGCTACAGCTTTCGCTACATCCATAGTAACCGTTCCTGTTTTAGGATTTGGCATTAAACCTCTTGGTCCTAAAATACGACCTAATGGACCTAATTTTCCCATAACAGCAGGCATAGTGATGATTACATCAATATCCGTCCAACCGTCTTTAATTTTTTGCAAGTAGTCGTCTAAACCTACGTGGTCTGCACCAGCAGCTTTAGCTTCCGCTTCTTTATCTGGAGTAACCAATGCAAGAACTCTTACATCTTTACCAGTACCGTGAGGTAAGGTAACCACTCCTCTAACCATTTGATTCGCTTTTCTAGGATCAACTCCAAGTTTAACTGCGATATCAACAGACTCATCAAATTTTGCAGAAGCAACTGTTTTGATTAATGCCGAAGCATCTTTCAAAGAATACAATTTATTCTTCTCAATTTTTGAGGCAGCCTCTTTTTGTTTTTTAGTCAATTTTGCCATGTCTTACGCTTTTTTTAGAGGAGATTCTCCACTTACAGTTATACCCATAGATCTAGCTGTTCCAGCGATCATACTCATAGCAGACTCGATTGTGAATGCATTTAAATCGACCATTTTATCATCAGCGATTGCTTTGATTTGGTCCCAAGTAACGCTAGCTACTTTTTTACGATTTGGTTCACCTGAACCGGACTTTAGCTTTGTTGCTTCCAATAATTGGACAGCAGCAGGAGGAGTTTTTACGACAAAATCGAATGATTTGTCTTTGTATACCGTGATTTGCACAGGGCATACTTTGCCGGCTTTATCTTGAGTTCTTGCATTAAATTGCTTGCAAAACTCCATGATATTCACACCAGCAGCTCCAAGAGCAGGTCCTACCGGTGGCGATGGATTCGCGGCACCTCCCTTAACTTGTAGTTTAACTACTTTACTAATCTCTTTAGCCATTGTGTTTAAAATTTGCGATCCTCTGTGGAAGCAGATTCCTGCGGTTAATTATAATAGTGTAACAAATTATACTTTTTCTACTTGCATGAAACTCAATTCTAAAGGTGTTTTTCTTCCGAAAATTTTCACCATCACTTCGAGTTTACGCTTTTCTTCATTGATTTTCTCAACTGTTCCATTGAAACCGTTGAAAGGACCATCAATTACCTTGATTGTTTCTCCAATATTGAAAGGAATAGCATGAGTATCGGTTTTCACAGCCAACTCATCAACTTTACCTAACATTCGGTTCACTTCAGACATTCTTAAAGGAACTGGATCTCCGCCTTTAACTTCACCTAAAAAACCAATTACACTAGTAATAGACTTAATAATATGAGGAATCTCTCCAGCGAGATTGGCTTCAATCATAACATAACCTGGAAAGTAGACCTTATCTTTGGTTATTTTCTTTCCTTCTCGAACTTGCACTACTTTTTCAGTAGGGACAAGAACTTGAGAAATATAATCACCCATTCCCAATCGGTTAATCTCGGTTTCGATATAAGCTTTAACTTTGTTTTCTTGTCCGCTTACAGCTCTAACCACATACCATTTTTTCACATTACTATCTGTCATCACAAAAAAATTAAGCTTTTAACCAGTTAAAGAAACCAGCAATTGATTTTGCGAAAACTTCATCAACTCCCCATGTAGCCAGAGCAAATAATACTGAAAAAACAGCAACCACAATTGTGAGTCGTTGCACTTCAGCCCATTCTGGCCAAGTGGTATTTGATTTTAATTCTTCAAACGCTTCTGATATATAATTTATAACTTTCATTATCATTTTGTTTTTTGCACGGGCGGAGGGATTCGAACCCCCATCAACGGTTTTGGAGACCGCTATTCTACCCTTGAACTACGCCCGTAGTAAAAGCCAGCAGACGACCTATTGGTTATCTGCTGGCTTTATTATTTACTAGTATAATTACTCTACAATCTTAGTTACTTGTCCAGCACCTACAGTTCTACCACCCTCACGGATTGCAAAACGTAACCCTTCGCTCATTGCGATTGGACTCAACAAAGCTACATCAATAGTCAAGTTATCTCCTGGCATAACCATTTCAACACCTGCAGGTAAAGTAATAACTCCTGTTACATCCGTTGTACGTACGTAAAATTGCGGACGGTAGTTATTGTGGAATGGTGTGTGACGACCACCTTCTTCTTTTTTCAAGATATAAACCTCAGCTTGAAATTTAGCGTGTGGTTTAACTGAACCTGGCTTAATGATAACCATACCTCTTTTGATATCAGATTTATCGATACCTCTTAAAAGTAATCCTACGTTATCTCCAGCTTCACCTCTATCAAGGATTTTACGGAACATCTCAACTCCAGTAATGGTAGAAGTCAATTTTTCAGCTCCCATACCAATGATTTCAACAGCATCTCCTGTATTAGCAACACCAGTTTCGATACGACCTGTAGCAACAGTTCCACGACCTGTAATGGTGAATACATCTTCAACCGGCATCAAGAATGGCTTAGCAACATCACGAACTGGCTCTTCAATCCAGCTATCAACAGCTTCCATTAATTCGATGATTTTTGGTACCCAAGCTGGATCGTTATTCAATCCACCCAAAGCTGAACCTTGAACCACAGGACCATTATCTCCATCATATTCGTAGAAAGATAATAAATCTCTGATCTCCATTTCAACCAATTCTAACAACTCAGCATCATCAACCATATCCACTTTGTTCATGAATACTACCATTCTAGGAATACCAACTTGGCGACCTAAAAGAATGTGCTCACGTGTTTGTGGCATTGGTCCATCAGTTGCAGCTACAACTAAGATTGCACCGTCCATTTGAGCAGCACCAGTAACCATGTTTTTTACGTAATCCGCGTGACCTGGACAGTCAACGTGAGCGTAGTGACGGTTAGCTGTTTCATACTCAACGTGCGATGTATTAATAGTAATACCTCTTTCTTTTTCTTCTGGAGCGTTATCAATTTGATCAAATGATTTCGCTTGACAGTAACCTGCATCTGACAATACTTTTGTAATTGCAGCAGTTAATGTAGTTTTCCCGTGATCCACGTGCCCAATTGTTCCAATGTTTAAGTGGGGCTTATTACGGTTAAAATTTTCTTTTGCCATTTTACTTAATTTTAATCTTAGTTATATATTAGTGTTCGAAATTCTCTAATTTATTGAGCCAACTACGGGAATTGAACCCGTGACCTCTTCCTTACCAAGGAAGCACTCTACCCCTGAGCTAAGTCGGCAGTTTTTCCTTGACGGCCGCGATTGAATAAAATCTATCGACGACTTCAGTTCACTTGTCAGGATTACAAGCAAAACTTGTTATCCATATAGGCGAACCCTTACCAATTTTTAGAACCAAAATTTTCATCAAAGCGAGCTTTGCAGAAATTCCTTATTCCAAAACTTAGTGGGGAGAGCAGGATTCGAACCTGCGAAGTTCACACAGCAGATTTACAGTCTGCCCTCGTTGGCCGCTTGAGTATCTCCCCAACTTTTTTTATCTTAATACCGCTACTAATTAGAGCCGGCGGAGGGACTCGAACCCACGACCTGCTGATTACAAATCAGCTGCTCTAGCCAACTGAGCTACGCTGGCATATACAATAAAAAAAGTCCGCTATTTCTAACGGACTGCAAATGTATATCTTTTTGTTTTTTAATCAAAACATTTTTATGAAAAAGTTTCGATTAAATATTGGTTCTAATTTTTTCTTTTCTTTTCACCAGCAAACGTTCTAAAGACTCTGCCGAATTCTCTATTGCTTCTTCAAATGTCTTGCATTGTTTTTTTACCATAAAATCATCTCCTGGAACGTGGATTTTTACTTCCACAATTTTATTTTCCTTATCACTGGTCTTTTCCACCTTCAAAAAAACATCCGACGAAACAATTTTATCATAATATTTTTCTAATTTATCCATTCGTTCTTGAATAAAATCGACTAGCTTTCTGTCAACAGCAAAGTTAACTGCATGAACATTTACCTTCATAATACTTTTTTTAATGGTTAAACATTATCGAATTATTATTGATTCCGAGGATGAGCTTTCCCATATACCTTTTTCAATTCCGCCAAACTACTGTGCGTGTATACTTGTGTAGAAGCCAAGCTAGAATGTCCTAATAATTCTTTAACTGAATTGATGTCTGCCCCGTTGTTTAGTAAATGAGTTGCAAATGTATGTCTTAGAATATGCGGACTCTTTTTTACCTTCTCAGAGACATTACTAAAGTAATGATTAATTAAACGATACACAAACGTATCGCTCAATTTAACTCCTTGTTGGGTCAAGAAAAAATAGTCCTTGTCCTTAATTTGCTCTAAATTAGTTCGTTCCGAAAAATACTCTTGCAACTGTTGTACTACTACTGGTAAAACCGGAAGTATGCGTTCCTTATTTCTTTTTCCCAAAACTTTTATGGTAGCCGAAGACACATTTACATTAGCCACCGTAAGATGAATCAACTCGGTTCTTCTAATTCCTGTAGTATAAAACAAATCTATAATCAATCGGTCTCGAATTCCTTCAAAACCTTCTGGAAATTGTAACTGCTGCAACACCATATCCAATTCTTTCTCCGAAAACGGAATCTGAATTTTCTTTGGTGCTTTTAAAGATTGGTGCTTTTCAAGCGGACTCGCAGCAATCTGTTTGGTCTTCAATAAAAATTTGTAATAGGCCTTCAACGAGGCAATCTTCCGATTCACCGAAGCATTCGAAATGGAAGCATCTACCAGCGAAACAATCCAACTCCGAATCTGACTATAATGTACTTCCGTCAAATCCTCTTGATCAAAAGTCGCTTTCAAAAACGTTTCAAAAAAAACAAGATCATTCCAATAACCATTGACCGTATGCACCGAGTAGTGCTTTTCTAAAGCCAAATAATCTCTAAATGCCTCCTTACTATTTTCCATAAAAAAACCGTTAGTATCAAAGATATTAAACTTTAATGACTAACGGTTCCTATTTTACAAAAGTTACTACTAACTTTCTAAGCTGTCTTTCATGTTCTGAATGTAAGCCGCTTTCTGGATTTTCATTCTGTGAGTTACAGAAGGCTTGATGAAAGCTTGACGCGCACGCAACTGACGAACAGTTCCAGTTTTATCAAATTTTCTCTTATAGCGCTTTAATGCTCTATCGATATTTTCTCCGTCTTTAATTGGTATAATTAACATAATATAGACACCTCCTCTCGTTAAGGCTGCAAAACTAACTATTAATTTATAATTAGCAATTAATAATGGTGTTTTTTTTACTTACGCTGCATTATTATTTAGTAGCTATCGATTTTTCACTGCATCTGGGCGTGCCGGCGAAAGGCAATTCCATATTTTATTGATAGCATCGGTCGCCGTCAGGCTGTTCGCTCCAATCTCTTCGAGGATTTCCGCTACCATCCTTCACGCAAGAAAGATGAAAGATGAAAGAGCCAAGAAACAAGATTATTCCTCTTGGCTCTTGGCTCTTGTATCTTGACTCTTGTTAATTTACATTACACTAGTCTCCCAGAGAATTTCTCAATAACAAGTATTACAATATAAAACTGCTTATTTTACGGCTGGCTTATAGTTTTGTTTGTCAATAATCATTTTAGACAAAATCTCTCTCATGATTTCCGATGTGCCGCCGCCAATTGGTCCCAAACGACTATCTCGTAACAAACGTGCCAAAGGATATTCTTCCATATAACCATAACCTCCTAACATTTGCACACAGCTATAAATTGCTTCATCCGCAACCTTTGTAGATTTCAATTTGGCCATAGTGGCTTCCTTAACTACGTATTCTCCTTTGTTTAAACGCGCAACCGCCGCATAATTAAAAACTTTACAATGTTCTACTTCTGTGGCGTGGTCAACCATAGTGTGTCGAAGCGCTTGGAATTTATTAATTGTAGTCCCAAACGCTTCCCGTTGCGACATATAATCAATCGTATATTCAATAGCATATTCAGCTCTCGCGTGCGCATTGATTGCCATAATTAATCGTTCCAAAGCAAAATGTTGCATGATGTATGGAAAACCTTTGCCTTCTTCACCCATTAGGTTTTCTTCAGGAATTTCAACATTATCAAACGCAATTTCAGCGGTATCCGATGCTCTCCATCCCAATTTATCTAACTTAGTCGCTGCAATTCCTTTTGAATTGGCATCCATTAGAAAGATACTAATTCCCTTATTCCCAAGTTCGGGACTTGTTTTGGCCGCCACCACATAGTAATCGGCATAGACACCATTGGTAATAAATGTTTTAGACCCATTGATCACATATTTATTGCCTTTCTTTACAGCAGTTGTCCGCATCCCGGCAACATCACTTCCGCCAAAAGGCTCTGTTATGCACAATGCTCCTATTTTTTCCCCAGCAATACTTGGCGCTAAATACTCCTGTTTGATGCGTTCATCTCCTTCTGCATTCAAATGCGTCATCGCTAAATAAGCATGGGCCCACATAGCAGCCGCAAAACCAGAAGATTTTATTTTTTGAAGTTCTTCTAAGAAGACTACCGTGTAAAACAAATCCAAGTTCATCCCGCCATAAGCCTCAGGATATGCAATTCCGAAAAAGCCCATTTCCCCGAACTTTTTCCATATAAAGCGTTCAATTGTTCCGGTTTTTTCCCATTTTTCAATATGAGGCACTACTTCCATCCGCAAAAAATCTTGCAAACTCTTCCTAAACAATTCGTGTTCTTCTGTAAAATATGTTGAATTCATATCGTTATGGCTCTTTTTTTTAGAATTCCAAATATAAGGCAATTATTTTTATTTTATCAACAGGAAAACCTGAAATTTTTGCTAAATCCTCAGCGTTTTTAATTTCACCATTCATGCTTCTAAAAGTGATGATGGCTTTAGCAAGTGGGTATCTAAAATAGGGAAATTGCATTAGCTCTTTCATATTTGCCTTATTGACATTTACCTTTTCTAAATCGGGAATCGTCTTTACTGCAAAAGACTGGTTTATTTTTTCGATGACTTCGGGCGACAAACCCCAAATATCTTCTAATTGATCCATACTAACGAAGCCGCCAAGCTTTTCTTTCTCTTTGAGTATTCGAGCCGACAAGCCATCACCAATTCCGTATACTTTTTTTAAATCTTCCGCCGTGGCTAGATTAATATCCAAAATTGTCTTGGGTTCTTTTTTAAAGGGAAGTGTCGACTTAAAAAAACTGTTTTTCTTTTGATTCCGTTGGTTGACCCAATCCGGAAATTTGAAATACGGAGCAATCGTTCGAAGTAAAGAATCGGAAACCTGTGTTACCTCTTGAAATTCTCTGGCAGAATTCACGTACCGATTGGTTTTACGAAAAGCCAACAACCGGTCAATTTCGGCTACGGACATTCCCAATTTATATCCTTTAAAATCAGTAATAAAGTTGGGATTAAACGGGTACATTTTAGTCGTTCCCTTCTTAGCATATTTTGGAACGCTGTCTTTAGGAACCGGTATTTCCAACCATTGGTTTTGCTTGATGTCAATTTTATCGCTTTTCGGCTGGAAATCCACAAAAAAATAAAACAATTGAAAAATCACAATTCCAAGCAACAACATAAAAAGGCCTATTCGTTGCGATTTAGAAAATTTAAAATACGGAGTATCGGATGAAAGTTTCATAAGTTTTGGCGTGTAAAAGAATAAAAGGCGTGTATAAAAAGAAAGTTATAAATCGAAAACAGAACTGCGTTTTGCCCTGACTAAGTCTTTGAGCTTGATCCAAAAAGCCAAAGTGAGATAAACGCCAAACCAAAGTCCGGCAGTAACAAAAGAGATGTATATAAAAAACAACCGCACATTATTGGCCCGCATTCCCAATCGATCGGCCAAACGTGAAGAAACATGAAATCCATGTTTCTCGAAAAAGTATTTCAATTGGATAACTAGACTCATTTGGTTATGGGTTACTGATTGCAAAATTAAACTATTATTTAGTTGGTTTTTAATAATTGAATGCCAATTTCACAAGCCAAACAGCGACCTCTATTACAATAGTCGTTTTTCAATTGCAACAGCGCTTGTGTTTCAAAAGCACTCTGAGTTGGAATCCCGAACCCATTGAATTTTTCTACAATAGCGTTCTGTTCTGGAGCTATTTGTTCTAGCAATTGCAAGAGGTGCTCCACAGAATCTTTCCCTTGTCTTTTAGAGTAAGCAAATTGCAAGGGAACGATAGTATTCATAACGATCAAATCAATAAAAGATTTGGAAAGCGCTTTGGTTTTTTTTGGACTGGTAGCGTCAAAAAGATAATGCGTTTGCCAATAAGGTGTCACCGCCACATCAAAGAGTAAATACATATCCTTGATAGATTGCACTTGAACGACCTTAGAAAACAACTGGTCTTGCTTTGCATATAAATTGGCCAATTGTGATAACCGTATCGTAGGAAAATTATCCGGTCGATGTTTGAAAAATTGCACCGGTCCACCAATTGAATTTTGCAATTGGTATTTCACTTTAAGATATTCGTATCTCGATTTTAAGTTGTGAAAGTAAGCATCTTCTCTTTGTAAATCTAACAATCCAATTTTTCCAAAAAGTAAGGCCTCTATGTTTTCAAATGCTACTCGCTCTTTTCGCAAAACTGTAAAGGGAATTTCGGTTGCAATTTTATAAAATAGTTCCCCGTTAGTGTTCAGTCCGAAATTTTTCGCCAGCAAACAAAACAAGACTGCTTCCCAATCGTTTTGAGTTTCCGTTAATAATGTTTCAATTGGATTCGATTTAGCTTCTAAACGCTCGAAAAAGAGGCGCTCTTGCCAATGACGAAGCGCAAAAGAATCTAGACCTTGCAATTGCCTTTCGCAGTAGATCCAACTTTTAGGAAACAACAAAGCTTCATACTGCTGAATCAGCAGTTCGGAGACATACTGTTTCAAAACTAGTGTTGGTAATTCCGAATTGTCTTTTCTAAAAATGGCCGAGTCGTGTTCCCAAACTACATGAAGAATTACGTTTTCATAAGCAGCATCTCTTTCGTGGTGGTGCAAATACCAATCGGAAGACTTGAGATGCAGTTCTATATTGCCCGCCCATTTTTGTTGATTTAGTATGATTTGGGCGTTAAAAAAATCAGGACCAGCGGTTTGCAAATATTGCCCGCTATTTAGAATTTGAATGGATTCGTGATGAACTGTTTGGAGATTGGAAGTATCAAATTTCTTAAACTTCCACAAATAATGTAGAAAATCTTCTTTCATGATATGACTTTATATGGCGTGTAGTTGAAATACTAAGGTAAGAAAATCTTACTCACGCTACAAAAGTTCTATCGAAAATTATTTCAAAAGGTACAATTTCGCACAGGCTCGTGCGTCGGATAAAGCTTCGTGGTGGTTTAAAGCAATGTTGTTGCGCTCGCTGCAATACTTCAAATTGGCAGGTTTGTAGCCTTTAGCGCGGTATATTTTGCAAGTGCATTCCCAACGGTCGGCGATCTCCAATTCGTCATAATAGAGTCCGTAGTACTTCATGGTTTTTGCCAATACATTGCGATCGAACTGTTCGTTATGGGCCACAATGGTTTTCCCGAACAATCGTTTCTGAATTTCTGGAAACAAATCGTCAAACGTTTTTTCGTTTAGGGTTTGTATGGGTTTGATGCCATGAACCATAATGTTCTGATACCAATACTCGTTGTTGGGCGGCTGAATTAGCGTGTAGAATTCTTCAATGATTTCTCCGTCTTCAACAGTAACTATTCCGACCGCGCAGGCGCTATGAAAGTGACCTGTTGCTGTTTCAAAATCTATTGCGGTGAACGTCATTGGACTTACGATTTAGGATATGCGATTTACGATAGACAATTCGCAAATCGTATATCGTAAATCGCCATTGTAAATTATTTTATGGTTCCGATAATATCGTACTTCGTAATAATGTGGTGTTTGCCGTTTCCTAAATCGATCAATACCGCTTGATTCTCTTTGGTAAACAATTTGGACACTTCTTCGATTGGTGTACCCAACTGCACAATTGGATAGGGTTTCCCCATCACATCTTTGATAGGTTTGTCGGCAGCATTTTTGTCGGAAACATAAATTTGAAACAAATCAGATTCGTCTACCGAACCCACAAACCCATTAATATCGATTACTGGAATTTGCGATATTTTGAATTTACGCATGCGTTCGATGGCGTGCGAAACCAATTCTTCGGTGCGCACAATAACCAAAGATTTGTCGATATGATCTTTGATTACGTCTTCGGCTTTCGTGATTTCCTCTTCTAAGAAACCTCGTTCGCGCATCCAGTCGTCGTTGAACATTTTGCCAACATAGCGACTTCCAGAGTCGTGAAACAAGACAACAACGACATCGTCTGGTTTGAAATGTTCTTTTAATTGCAACAAGCCTTTCACCGCTGAACCAGCTGAATTTCCAACGAAAATTCCTTCTTCCAAAGCAATTTTTCTTGTATACACCGCAGCATCTTTATCGGTCACTTTGGTAAAGCCATCGATTAGGGAAAAGTCGACATTTTTAGGAAGAATATCTTCTCCGATTCCTTCGGTGATGTACGAATAGATTTCATTCTCATCGAAGATTCCGGTTTCATGGTATTTTTTGAACACCGATCCGTAAGTATCGATACCCCAGATCTTGATGTTTGGATTTTTTTCTTTAAGGTATTTTGCCACGCCAGAAATGGTGCCGCCTGTTCCTACACCAACTACGAAATGCGTAATCTTTCCCTCGGTTTGTTCCCAGATTTCGGGGCCTGTTTGTTCGTAATGCGCGATGGCATTCGACGGATTGTCGTATTGGTTAACGTACCAAGAATTCGGAGTTTCTTCTCCGAGTCGTTTGGATACGGAATAATACGAACGGGGATCGGTGGGTTCTACATCGGTTGGACAAACGACTACTTTGGCTCCTACGGCTCGCAGGATGTCCATTTTTTCTTTGGATTGTTTATCAGTGATTACACAAATTAGCTTGTATCCTTTTACGATAGCGGCTAATGCTAATCCCATTCCGGTATTTCCAGATGTTCCTTCGATAATGGTTCCGCCTGGTTTTAGGCGACCGTCGGCTTCGGCATCTTCGACCATTTTCACGGCCATACGGTCTTTTACAGAATTCCCGGGATTGAAGGTTTCAACTTTTGCCAAGACCAAAGCGTCGACTTCGGCAGTTACTTTATTTAGACGAACTAATGGCGTGTTACCAATAGTTCCTAATATGTTTTCTGAGTATTTCATTGTTTTACTAGTGCTGCAAAAAGGCAGTATGATTTAAATTTTGGTGACAAAGATAGGAATTACTTTGGAAATTGAAGCGTACTTTTTGAGTCGAGATTGCGGGCGCGATGGCAGTGGCATCCTCTATCTCGCGGCGTTCGCGAGATGGAGATAAAACGGACAGCGCGAATTTCCCGCCCAAGAAATTATTGAAAGAATGTCCATACCAAACCGAAGCGAATGATAAAATCGCGGTACGGGTAATCGGGTGCTGAATAATAGGTATTCGTTTTTGAAAAAGCGGCATTAAAATGTTCGGCTTTGACGAAAATTCGGGTTTGGCGGATGCGGGCATTGATAAAAAAATCGAAGTTCGCAAAGTCGCCGATTTCCTTTTTGTTTTGGATAAAAAATTCGCCTAGGACCGGATTGTAATTGTTGGCGTAGTATTTCGTAAAATAATTGAAGGTGACACCCGTTTGCAAAAAAAGCGCGCGGTCGTAGAAGTAGTTTGAGAAATAGAGTGTGTTTCGAGTAACAAAATCAGGCACGTTTAAAATGCTGCTGGTTTGATCTACTTTTTGATAGAGCAGGGTGTTGTTTAGGGCAAGTTTCCAAAACTTGAATTCTTTTTCGACCTTTAGTGAGACGTATTGAATGGACTTTTGGTACTGTTTAGGGGAAATTAGCTGCACCGTATCGTTAGTACTATCATCGCTAAAATACAGCATGTCTTTTAAGGTCGAAAGTTGCAGTGACGCATTGGCCCATTGCGTCTCGGCGTTAAACTTGACAGAGTTGATCTTTTCGTTTTGGAAATCGTTATACCAATTGTAATTGATGTAACTGCTCAGGTGCAGGTTGTAAATATGATCGGGCAATTTGTTGCACTTTTGGTATTCAAACGAAAGTTGGTTTTTTTTGTCGAAGGCGTAAGATAGTTTCCCATCGATATTGGTCAGCGATTGGTTAGAAATGGAATTGGTGTAGCTTAACGTTCCCGCCCATTTGTTTTTACGGTAATCGTATTGTCCGCCGAACGTATTGATTTTATCGCTTAGTAAGTTGGGTAATGTTTGGTCGTCTTTGATAATCACGGCGTTGTAGTAGTAATTATAGCGAAAGTCTTCCAAGAAAAATTGAAATTTTCCTAAAGTGGCATTCTCGTAAATGGCACCGACTTTGTTGTACATTCGGTTGTATCGAGTTTGGTTGTTAATGGAAGCTGCAGTATAAGAATCCCCAAACCGGTTAATTTGTTTATCGCCCACTGTTGACACCAAAGTAGCTTGATTGTACTCGAAGTATTTGGATTCGTAGTTAAATTGGTGTGTAAGATAGAGGTTGTTGCTACCAGGTTTTGGATTAATTCGGAAGTTATGATCGAAGAAGATTCTTTTTCCCTTAAGGAATGACTTGGCATCGGTAAGATAAACTTGCAGTCGTTGTCTTTGTTTGAATTCGTTATTTTTACTTTCAAAATCTTCTGGCGTGGTAATACCGCCATTTTCTCCGTTTAAGAGATCTTGTCCCGTGTAATGTGCATTTAGGTAGTATCTTTTGTTTTTGGTATTGTAACTAGTAGTAAATCTGAAATTACCGGCGCTGGTTAGTTGGTTGATGTATTTACCAAGCGATCGTAATCCTTTGTAGGCAATGGAGAAATTGAATTGCTCCGATGTATTTACTGTAGCAAAGGCATCTAGACTTTGCCCTTGTTCCATAACCGTTTTAAAATAAAGGTCGGTAATGGGAGTTGCCACCGAATAATAGTTGATTTCATTGGCTTGAAGATAATTGAAATGTTTTGCCGAATACCCAAATTCTGGGAAAGGGCTATATTGCTTTAAACTATATTGTAGTGTATTATAGGATTGTCCTTCATTTAGAAAAGGCATAAGTCCGAAAATATCTTTTCTTAGATAATTGTATTCGTATTCCTTTTTAATGGTTAAGGAAGTATCTACATAGGTGGTATCTCTATTGAGAGTAATGATTCTGTATAAATTAATTGGCGCTTTTCGAGAACGTTCTTTGTCCTTTTGTTCTTGTGTTTTGAGAAAGGATTTTACAGTATTTTTTTTCGTAGTTGGTTCCTGAGAAAAACCAAAAAGAAAGCATAACAATAGGATTGCGGTCAGGACAATTCTCATAGATAAAGTATATGAGACAAAAATAACTATTTGTTTGGATATAGAATAGTATTGGTCAAAACTTATGAATAAAAAAGCCACCAGTGAAACACTGATGGCTTTTACTATTTTGATCTAAAGTAGAATTAGTTTTTGATCACTTTGATTGTAGAAGTGTTCCCAGTAGCATTAGCCACTTTTACTAAATAAACACCACTATTTAATGAATCAATATTGATTGATACATTGTTTACAGCGCTATAGTTAGAATTGTGAACTTGTTTTCCTAACACATCGTAAACAGTTACTTGAGCGATATTTTTACCAACAACTTCTAACATTTTTGTAGAAGGATTGATAAATCCAGTAAATGCTTTATCATTTGAGAAAGTAGCATTTGCTAAAGGATTTCCGTTCCATTTGAAAATACCTCCAACTGATGCAGAAGTACTGAAACCACTAGCAAATCCAGTACCACTGTTTAAGAAAGCAACAACACCACCATCAACATAATTCGTATCAGGATTATCATTAATTCCAATCCATGTAACTCCAGCGTCAGTTGAGTAAGCAGAACCACGTGTTGGATCTGTTAACAAATCTGTTCCAACAGAAACATAAGTATCAGGTAATCCAGGAATTTCAGAGATACCAAAATTTTTCAATTGTGTATCAGCCGCAACCGCTACGGAGTTCCATGTTACACCACCATCTGTAGTACTGTACAATTCATAAGCATCTGTTTGTAGCAATCCATTGTTAGCATCAGAAAACGCCATGTCTCCCGATCCACTACCATTGATTCCACCACCGAAATCAGCGATTGGAGATTGGATAACAGACCAAGTTAAACCTTTATCTGAAGATTTGTAGATTCTACCAAAAGTAGTTCCTACCCAAATGGTATTACCACTAGCAGCAAATTGATTAGTCAAACCATATTCTTGAACATCGATTGCAGCTGGAATGTTACCAGCAGGAACACGAGTCCAGTTTGTACCTCCATTAGTAGTGGTATAAATTTCAAAAGAACCGTCAGATGGATCTCCAAAAGCAACACCTTCATTAACGTTATAGAAATGTACTAAATCGGCAAAAGAAGCACCGTCTGCACCATTAAAAGAAGCAGTGGCTTGTCTTGTCCAAGTAGCTCCGGCATTAGTAGTAACCCAGATACCACCTACAGTTCCTGCAGCTTTAGGGAATACAGAAGCATAAGCAGTAGTTGCAGAAACACCACAGATATTAGCAATCTCAAGGTTAGCAGCAGCAGCTCCTAAATCAATTGCATTAGAAGTCCAAGTTAACCCACCATCCAACGTAAGTGAATAACGACGAATCGTTGCACAACCTGTGGTTCCACAAGTGTTACTTAACCATGCCACGTTATCATTCACAATTGAAATACTTCGCATTCCTGTACTTGCAGCTGGTTGTGAAGTTGCGTACTCAGTCCAAAAGTCTTGAGCTTGAGTACTAAAAGCTACCAATATAGCAGCAAAAAGTAGAATTTTTTTCATAATTTTTTAGGATTAAATTAATATAGTTAATTAAAGAGGTTCAAAAATAAGTCAAAAAAATTAATTTATTTGACTTGAAATCAAATAAATTAATTTTTTAACTTAAAAACTTTTAGACTCAGCGTTTAACTAAAGTCTAATTTTTTAATATTACAAGTTTGTAATCTGATAGGTTGATGCTCCTTGAACCGTAGTTCTTACAATTGATAATTTAGGGATTGCATTTGCAGCTGGCTGAACAGTCAAACCAGAAAACGCGCCAGAATAAACTTTAGAAGTTCCGTTGGGGAAGCGAATGGCAACTTTATAACGAAGATTTGACGGAGTAGTTGCAAGTGTTTTTGCAAAGGTATCAATCGTGAAAGTATCTGTACTCGTATAATTCAACACATCAGATTTATATTCAACTATTGCTGTAGTCCAACGACTAGTGTCGTTATTTGGAGTAGTAGCTCCTGAAGTAATGGTGTGTTGTTTGGTGCATACATATACCACATTGTTATACTTAAAAACATCATTTACATTATACGTTTGAGGAGACCCAGTTGTTCCTCCAACCCATGTTGACGGGCTCAAAAATGCATTTGCCCATGTAATTTTAGGCTTAACAGTTGTCCAAGTAAAAGGATCCGCATTTGGATACAAATTACCTACAAGGCTAGAAGCAATATTTTTTACACAATAGTAAGTAATACCGTTATAGACTGCTGATTCATTACCAACGTATGCTAAGAAAGGACTCCAAATTTCAGTTCTCGCTACTATTTTTGGTTGGTAAAATGCTACTGAATTTCCGAACAAATGTGGACCTGTATAATTAAAAGTACATGTATATGCATCTGCTACCGATGTTACCTGAACAACCAAGGGATTTGAACTGCTGCCATCAATAGTTTCAAGCTTTACTTCATCACCTACTTTAAAACCGTGAGGTTTGTCGTTAGCACCTGTACCACTTGGTGATTTTATCGTATATACCCCAGCAATACTGTCTGCAATGGTAGTATTGACCAATTTATAGTCTTGAGCTTGATCTAAAAAGTTGATGGTCTCATATCGAGCATTGTTTACTGTAGTTCCATAAATCGGACGAGTCGTACTAGCAGATGGCGAAACTTTAAACGGCGCACCATTTTTCTTAAAAACGATATCTAAGTTATTAAAACCTCCAGATGTTAAACCATTGTAGGGCCCATCGAAATCAAAACGAATCGCACATCTTTTTGAATTCGCAGCGCCTAGACTAGTATCCCCAAAACCTAAAGTAAGGGTGTCAGAAACTATAGTATACTGTTTCCCATTAAATCCTCTTGGTGCAACACTTTGGGCTGTTGTAAGTGCGGAAAGATACAATTGCATGTCAAAATCAAATGGTATTGTAGTTGTGGCGTCGCCTGAGGGAGCTGTCATTGTTGATACTATCGAATTTTCGCCTGCAGGAATTACGAATGATTTTCTAGCTCTCTTATTTAAATTTGGCAAGAACGCGATAGCCTCTACACTCACATCTACAGGAAAAGTCAATAAATCTACCTCTGGAGTGTCTGGATTATCTCCTAGTGTAATCGTTACAGGAAATGACTGACTGGCAACCACATCCGTTTCAGGAGTAGTGATGGTACCTCTCAATGTCACAAAATTTAATTTCGTTCCTATAGGCGAACCCGTAAAAACATCATCTTTTGTACATGAAACACTCGCGAATAAAATTGCCGTAAAAGCCGAAGATATTAGTGCAATTTTTTTTATTAAATTATTTTTCATCAGATTTCTTTTAAGGATTAACGTAGTTATCATATTCGGCTAAATTCGCAGGGTTACCAAAATAACCTTCGTTCTGAGAAGTTGTTCTAAACCTAAATGCTTGTTTCATTCCAGGCGCACCTTGAACAGTTGTTGACAAGCTGTAGTAATCTGCTCTTGTGCCTTTAGCATCAAAAGCTTCACCATAGAAATAGTACTCATCCCCATAACCAATTGTTGCGGGATCCAAATTCAAAGCAGTCGCAATATCACTTTCGTAGACCTTTAACTCAGTAGGAAAAGATGTGATAGTTTTTACTTTGGCAAACTCACTAGTAAAACCAAAGCCATCTCTACGTTTGACATACAAATTATAGGTTACAACATTATTCCCGGGAGTTGTTAAGCGGCCACCAAAATAGGAATTATCAGGATCGTAAGATTTTAGCACCTTGCTTGTAATATCTAGTCTTACATATAGACCTCCGACTTGAATAGGTCTAGGATCTAAACTATCGTCTTTTTCACAAGAACTAAAGACACCCATAAATAAAACTAAAATGGGTAAATAAATTATTTTTTTCATAATTACTTTCATTAGTATTTAATTTAAATCATCCACATTTGGAACTGCCCAAAAAACTTTACGCGTTCTAATATTACTTGGCACATTTGGATTATTGTTAACACAATTACCTGCATAAAAAGCAGCATTGTAAAACGCCCCAGACTCGGGTTCCAATGTTGGCTGGAAGTTACTTGGATATCCAGTTCTTCTGTAATTATTATAGGGCTCTATTCCGTTCCCCCATGTAGCAATATAATACTCTTTAATCACTAACTCTAAACGTCTTGCGTCATTAGCATTGTCATAGACAGATCCAATAAAATCAAGATACTTTGTAGTTTTTGAAGCTAAAACAGCCGCAGACAAACCTTTAGGATAATTCGGAAACAAAGTTGTCGATTTAGTGATTGATTGGGAAATTGCTGTATTCAGTTCTGTTTTTGCATTTCCTGGGATAATCCCTTTTAAAATCAACTCCGCTTGAATATAATGCGACCATGAAGACAAGAAAATTGGCATAATACCTTCTCCTTTTGCACCCGCTTGACCGTTTGTTTGTACCGATGTTGGACTACCGTATTCACCCCCAATTGGGTAAAGACCAGCACAAGTTCTCTTATCAGCGTCTGGTGGTATACCAGCGTTATTCCCATGATCTCTACCCCAAAAACCACTTTCAGGAATTCCTGCGGTATTAGTCCAGTTGGAGACGGTATATGGAGTTCTTATCGAGTTATCAAAAAAAGAATTGTATTTAGGATTATTATATTGATCAGGTCTAGTTCTTCCTGGTAATGTAAAAGTATCATCGTTATTTGGATTAGCATCTTGCTTAAAAAAATAATAATTTACCCTTGGATCACCTGGATCAGTCACTGTATTTGGAAAATCTGTAGTAGCTCCCTTTTCAGTAGTCATTGCCCACATAAAATAGTTTCCAATATAGGCCCCTCCTCCAGTTTCATATTGATCGTTGTATAACGGGTGTCTTGAATTTGGGTTAAAACGAGCATTACCATATTGAAAAGCAAAATCTTCGGCTTTGGTATCTATGATATTATTTTGAGTGATGATTGCGTTTATTTCATTACTAACATTCTTCCCACCAACGGTAGTTAAACGATTACAGTTATTATACATTTTGAGTTTTAATGTATTGGCTAGGGTAATCCAACTCCCTTGACTTGTATAATATAAATCTTCAACTTTCAAATTAGATGGTACATTAAGTGTTGCAATTGCGTCATCCAATTCGTCAATGATACTAGAATATACTGTTTCATCATTGTCGAACTTGGGTGTAATGTTATCATTTCCTAAAAGTGATTCAGAATATGGAATTCTACCATACATGTCTACAAAAGTCATCAATATATAGCAACGAATAACTTTTGACGCTCCTAATATATAGGTGCTATTCAACTCTGTAGCTTTGGGCTGCATTATTTTAATAGCATTCAAAATATTGTAACCCGTACTCCACTGTCCATTAAAATTTACAGGAGCAAATGCATTGTCGTAGCTATTACCGCCTGTCATTGCCATTTGACGAGTAACTCTTTGTGTAAAAGAATTGGTTTCGTCCACAAATTCGGGAAGTTTCAATTGTACGTAATTGAAAGTATAAACAGGATCCAACAATTGTGGATTTGCCGCACTTGGATTCTCAGTTTGATCCAAATTAATAGTTTCACAGCTACTAAATACTAGTAAAGCAGCCACGAAAATTAAATTAATAAATTTATGATTCTTCATAATGATTAGAATGTTAAGTTAAAGTTGAATCCATAACGCTTCGCTGTTGGACCAGTTAAATAGTCAAAACCTTGACCATTTCCTACTCCAAGACTTAATACTTCAGGATCAAAATTCAAGTGCTTTGGAAAATTAAAGGCTTTAAACCACAAATTTTGACCAACAAATGAAATTGAAATCTTACCAAATGGGGTTTTTTCTATAAATTTCTTTGGTAAATTATAAGATAACGAAATTTCTCTAAGCCTTAAGTTCGTAGCATCATAAATAGCTTGTTCGTTAATGAAAAACCCAGAGTTATTGAATCCATATTGCGTAACCCCTATTTGAGTAGTGTTTATATTACCATTTTGATTTACTCCAGGAAGAACAAAAGTTCCTGAACGGTCAAAATTAGTATCTTCAGTCAAACCTCGGGACAATAAAGCCGCAGCGGTTGTTGAATAAATATCACCCCCTTTTTGGTATTCAAACTGAAAACCGAAAGTTACATTCTTATAAGATATTTCATTGATAACTGTTGATCTCCAATCTGCATTTGGATCACCAATTACCGACAATTCATTGTTAACTAAATAATTCCCATCACCACCAACAACATAACTTCCATTGGCATCTCTTGTAATTGAACTACCCATAATCACACCGAAAGGTTGGCCTTCAATTGCAAAATTTCCTAAATTGGTAAATCCTGCTATTCCTAAAGATTTTACAGAACCTAAACCTAATTTATCTACGATGTTTTTATTCTTAGTAAAATTAGTTGTCAAATCCCAGCTAAAACCACCATCTTTAGCGGATCGCAAAATACCAATATTTACTCCCAATTCGATTCCTTTGTTACTTACTTGGGCAACGTTGTCAGTTGTAAAATCGTATCCCGTGGATGGATCTAAGTCTCTTTCAACAATCAAATCGGTTGAAACTTTATTGTACAAAGACACATCAACTCCGATTCTATTGTTAAAGAATTTTGCTTCCAGTCCAAACTCAAGTTCTTTAACTAATTCTGGTTTTAGGTTCAAATTCCCTAATTCGCTTCTTTGCGACAGTGTGCTAACTACAGTTCCATCCGCATTTATGAAAGCTCTGGTATTGGTATCCAAACCAATCCTTGTTTTGTATGGATCTGGAAATCCAGCGGAAGAACCATATCCTAAACGAACTTTCATATAATTAACATAACCGTTCTTCTTAAGAAAACTAAACGCATCTGTTGGAACAAATGAAAGCGAAGCAGATGGGTAAAGTAATGACCGATTTTCAGGTTGCAACGAAGAATACCAATCATTTCTTGCTTGCAAGTTTAAGTACAAATATTTTTTAAATGCAACTGTGGTACTTGCATATAAACCAACAATATTAAAACTTTGTCTTTCAGAATAGCCATCATGATTCTTAAAATTCTGATGCTCCAATAAACCATACAAAAACTGCTCTGTACTACTGATATAATTAAAAGTTTTTGACTCTAACCTAGGATTGAAACCTACTGTACCGTCAATATTCCAATTTTCTCCTTTATCAATTTTAGTATCAAAATTATAACTTACTGTATGATCAAAAATGGTATTTTCTCTAACTGTAGTTCTAATAAATCCTTCTGTATCGAATGGTTGACCATTCCCTTTATTAATGTAATATTTCTTTGTTTGAGTATAATTATCCAAAGACAAACGGTAACTAACATTAGACCATGAGTTGATATCGTAAGATGCTGTGAAATTTCCAAAAAACCTGCGAACAGACTCGTCATCACTAGCATTCTTTAAAGTCCATCTTGGATTTGGGATATCTGTTCTGTAATTTACAGATGCGTGTGTAATTGGATTTTCATAAGGCACTCCGAACAAATCAAAACTTCTTGGAGTATATAAAATGTTTGCAAATACCGATGGTGCAGCTGCATTCGAACCAAAACCTGCAGCCGTTGGAGGTGACGTTTTATCAGTACGAACATAATTCATAACTGTACTCAAAGTAAATCCATTCGCTAATTTCGTTCTACCACCTGTGCTTAAATTCAAACGTTGGTAGGTATTATTATCAATAAAACCAACATCTCTTGTATGACCAACACTAAGATTATAAGATGTGTTTTCTGCTCTACCACCAATATTTACAGACGTTGTAGTTACCGCCCCAATCTTAAAAAATGGTTTTACGTTATTTTGTGGAGCATAAGGAACTGTCTTTGGAGTTTCAGCTGGCGTCCCTGGATTATTAAAAAATTGAGGAAAAATATTAGATCCATAATAAGCATAGGGATGCGGTACTGTTCCATTTGAAGAGATTCCTTGGGTTCCTGTAGTACCAAATTCAGGCCCCCAGTTAGAGAATGCCGTCGTGAAGTTATTGTCAAACCCATTACCGTATCTATTTTGATAATCCGGCAAAGATGCAATCTCAGTCATATATACCGACTGAGCAAAAGTCACATCCATTTTCTTGTTAATATCTTTAGTATTCCCAGATTTGGTAGTAACCAAAATAACTCCATTGCGACCAGAAGAACCATATAAAGTTGTAGCACTTAACCCTTTCAAAATACTGATACTTTCAATACTATTCGGATCAAGATCTAAGAAACGACTTGAAGCATTCGTAGCACCTTCCAAAAAGTTACCATCACTATTAGTGTCTGCATTAAATGGCACCCCATCCACCACAAACAATGGTTGGTTACTTCCTGTAATTGAAGAATATCCTCGAATAATAATATTTGTACCAGAACCCGATAAACCGCTTGTTTGCTGAATATTCACCCCTGGTGCTTTTCCAGTTAATGCTCTTGCGACATCAGTAGAAGGTTTCGAAGCAAATTCTTCTGCTTTGATTGTAGTAACCGCATAACCAAGAGCTTTTTTCTCTTTTTTGATACCTTGACCAGTCACTACAACTTCACCAATCTCTACACCTCCTGATTTAATTACCATATTGATAGTATTCGCTGCTCCTACCGTTGCCGTCATGTCTTTCATTCCAATAAAGGAGAAAACAAGAACTTCTCCTGTTTTTGCTTTGATAGCATATTTCCCGTCTAAATCTGTTTGAACACCGCGATTTGTGCCTTTTACAATTACGTTAGCACCCGGTAATGGGCCAGTTTCATCAGACACCACACCAGTAACCGTTTTTTCTTGTGCAAACGCAAACTGCATTGATAACGCTAGTAAAAGCGTAAAAATCCATTTGAACTTCGATCTCATATAAAATTTGTTTGAGTTAGTTATTCGGCAAACTTCTTAATTATTTCTTAAATAAACAAATATAACTTCTTAATATGTGTTCTAACAAAAGTTAAAAAAAATAGGGTTTGCTCGAGATTCTATCTATTATCGTCAAAATCACGTAAAAAACAAGGAGATGTTCTCTGATTTTTTATATTTTTATCAAAAGTATTCCTATGCTGCAATTGCATTTTTCAGATTATTCCATCGAAACCGGAACGGACGAAGCGGGTCGCGGTTGTCTAGCCGGTCCTGTTACTGCAGCAGCGGTAATCTTACCTCCCGATTTCGAAAATGACATGCTTAATGATTCTAAACAATTATCCGAAAACAAACGTTTTTTCCTGAAACCAATAATAGAATCACAAGCGCTTTCCTATGCAGTCACCCATTTAGAGCCTTTGGTAATTGACGAAATCAACATCTTAAACGCCTCCATCAAAGCAATGCAAGAATCCATTTTAAAATTAAATCCAATACCTCAGTATATTATAGTAGATGGCAACCGTTTCAAACCCCTCCAAAACATTCCGTACAGTTGCATTGTTAAAGGCGATTCAAAATTCATGAGCATCGCTGCAGCTTCTATTTTAGCAAAAACCTATCGCGATGAATACATGGACCGAATTCACGAAGAATTCCCCATGTACAATTGGAAACAAAACAAAGGGTATCCCACGAAAGAACATCGGGAAGCGATTCGGAAATACGGCACCACCAAATACCACCGAATGAGTTTTAGGTTATTGCCAGAACAATTGAAATTGGAGATTTAGATTTACGGAGTACAATTTACGATTTGAGCTTCGAACAGGTTTTGAAAGTGTTTTAAGATTTTCTCTTTGACTTCTGTTTCGTTAATGGTTTCTTGACCTAATTCTACATTTAGCGACGTCACTGCTTTTCCTTTAATCCCACAAGGAATAATATTGTCGAAATAACCCAAGTCGACATTGACATTCAAAGCAAATCCGTGCATCGTTACCCACCTTGAGGCGCGAACCCCCATAGCGCAAATTTTTCTAGCAAACGGCGTTCCTACTCCAAGCCAAACTCCGGTTTCTCCTTCGCTTCTGGAGCTTTCAATTCCGTATTCTCGCAAGGTCAAGATTACGACTTCTTCTAAAAACCTTAAGTATTTATGAATGTCGGTGAAGAAGTTTTCTAAATCCAAAATGGGATAGCCCACTATTTGTCCGGGACCATGGTAGGTAATATCGCCACCACGATTGATTTTATAAAACGTTGCTCCTTTGGCTTCCAATTGTTTTTCGGATAAAAGCAAATTCGACAGGTCTCCACTTTTCCCTAAAGTATACACATGTGGGTGCTCAACAAACAAAAAATGGTTCGGCGTTTCCAATTGCAAGGCTTCTCTTCGGTTTCTGATTTTTAAATCGACGATGTCTTTGAAAATCGATTCTTGATACTCCCAAGTTTCCTTATAATCTTTTAATCCTAAATCTTGAAGCTGGATGATTTTATTCATTTTCGATAGCGTGAGCGGCAAAGTTACAAAAATAGCATCTTGCATTTGGATTTCTATTTATCCAATTTTAGCGCACTACCCTAGCCCAGGTTGCAGTGGAAATCCTTTTTATTTTTTCTTTAAAAATGAAAAGATTGCAACGGAAAACTGGAAATTGCTCCTAATTATAGTCCACAAACTTTGCAGGCGGGAAACTTTGCAACTCTAAAACTTATGAAGTATCTTTGCGCACTTAAAATCAGAACACCATGGCCTTATCCGAACAAGAAATTTTACGACGAGAAGCACTCACCGAATTGCGAAATTTAGGAATCGAACCTTATCCTGCCAACGAATTTGTCACTACGGCTCGTTCGACCGAAATCCTTGAAAACTTTGAAAAGTTCGACGGAAAAGAAGTGGTTCTTGCCGGACGATTGATGGGAAAACGCATCATGGGAAAAGCGTCGTTTGCCGAGTTGAAAGATTCAGAAGGACGGATTCAGATTTATGTTTCGCGCGATGATATTTCGGATGATGAAGAAAAAACCATGTACAATGTAGTCTTTAAAAAACTCTTGGATATTGGCGATTTTATTGGTGTTCGCGGAACTGTTTTTAAAACACAAGTTGGTGAAATTTCAATTCATATTTACGGTTTGACGGTTTTGGCCAAAGCCTTAAAACCATTACCCGTTGTAAAAATTGATGCCGACGGAAAAGCGCACGATGCTTTTGCCGATCCGGAACAAAGATACCGACGTCGTTATGTAGATTTAACCGTAAACGACCACGTCAAAGAAACGTTTGTAAAAAGAACAAAATTGTTTAATGCGATGCGCAGTTTCTTTAATGAACAAGGCTATTTGGAAGTGGAAACGCCCGTTTTGCAACCGATTCCGGGTGGTGCTGCCGCACGTCCTTTTATTACGCATCACAATTCATTAGACATTCCGTTGTACATGCGAATTGCCAACGAATTGTATTTGAAGCGTTTGATTGTAGGAGGATTTGAAGGCGTTTATGAATTTTCGAAAAACTTCCGAAACGAAGGTATGGATCGAACTCACAATCCGGAATTTACCGCTATGGAAATTTACGTGGCCTATAAAGACTACAATTGGATGATGACCTTCACGGAAAATTTATTGGAATATTGCGCTGTTGCTGTGAATGGAACTTCAGAAGCGACTTTTGGCGAACACCAAGTTAATTTTAAAGCGCCATATGCCAGAGTAACTATGACTGATGCCATTAAACAATTTACTGGTTTTGATATAGCAGGCAAAAGTGAAAGCGAATTGTTTGAAGCCGCAAAATCGATGGGCATTGAAGTCGATGCCACGATGGGAAAAGGAAAATTAATCGATGAGATTTTTGGAGCGAAATGCGAAGGGAATTTTATTCAACCCACTTTTATTACTGATTACCCAAAAGAAATGTCGCCATTGTGCAAGCAACACCGAGACAATCCTGAGTTGACGGAGCGTTTTGAATTAATGGTTTGCGGCAAAGAAGTGGCCAATGCTTACTCCGAATTGAATGATCCTATTGATCAAAGAGAGCGATTTGAAGCACAAATTCAATTGGCCGAACGCGGCGATGACGAAGCTACTGGCTTGATTGATGAAGATTTCTTGAGAGCTTTAGAATACGGAATGCCGCCAACATCGGGATTGGGTATTGGCATGGACCGCTTGATGATGTTCTTGACCAACAACAGTTCGATTCAAGAAGTGTTGTTCTTCCCGCAAATGCGCCCGGAGAAAAAACAAGTTCAAATTGAATTGGAAGACGAAGAAAAACTGATTGTGGCGCTTTTAAAAACCAACGCCAACGAAATGGATTTGGGTGTTTTGAAAGTAAAATCAGAATTGAGCGGCAAGAAATGGGATACGGCTATGAAAGGATTGTCGAAACACGGTTTAGTTAAAGTAACTTTAGTCGGTGATTCCAAAATAGTGACTTTGGTAGGATAAATCAATAAAACTAGAATATAAAAAAAGGAACTCTTTCGAGTTCCTTTTTTATTTAATTCCAAATAAAACCTATGCCCTAGCTGCCATGGCCGCTGCGAAAATAGATCCAAAAATGATCAAAATAAAAATCACTAGGGCAAAAACTATAGCCAACATAATCAATTGCGCTTTGGCCCAATTCTTTTTGTTTTCATTTTCGTTGTTTCCAAAAGCGTAAACAAACAATAACACAATTCCGACTACTGGAATTGCCATTAACAATAGCGTGATTAACCAATCTTTTACAGACATTGGTTTTTGATCGTGGTTTTGAATTTCGTTCATAAAAGGTTTATTTTTTTAGTTGATTAGGCTAATATAGAACTATTTAACAGACCATGGCTTTCAAGACCTCCAAATTAACCTTTTGCAAAACCATAATAACCCCTTACAAACTATAATTCAAATTAACGGCCCATCGGTATTGTGCTTCGACTTTTTTGTTGGACAGATTTTGATTCACCGGCAACAATGCATTGATCCCTAAAGAGAAATCATTTTTTCCGAGCTCAATTCCGAATTTACTAAAAAAAATAGTCCCCGCCGTATCCGGCACTACCAAATTGTACTGTTTGTTTTCTTGGTACACTTCACCAGCCAAACCCGCTTGGGGCACCACCTTTATTTTATTCCAATCTAACAAATAGAAAAAAGTAGTTCCATAATTGAATTGGTTTCCAAATTGGTACGTTTTCTCATTTTGGGTTTTGAAAGTGTAGTTGAGTTGAGAGCTCCAGCCCAGTTGTTTTCTTTTGAGTACATATTCGGTAGTAATCAGATAGTCCCAACTGCCTGTTCCCACTTGAAAACTAGAATTCACAGTTCCTTTGTTATTTTCGGCATCAAACTTTCCTGTTGGCGCTTTAAACCCTGTTCCGACCGACCATTTATGAGTAAACACAGTGCTGTCTTTGTGCGTTTGATAGACCACATAATTGGCCAATACTGTCACATCTCCAATTCCTTGAATTGTTTCGTTACTGGCGCTTAATTCCCGGTTATGAAAATGATACGGAATCAAAACGGCAACCTGAATACGTTCGGTGATTGGAATTCGAGACCAAACTTGAACTGTATTAAAATTTTCGGTAATCCATGGCGAATTGTTGAAAATCCCATCTTTGCTTCGGTACTTCTGATAGAAATACCGAATCCCAACAAAATTGTTATTGAAGACTGAGCTAAAGCCCATACTTCCTCCGTTAGCAGAACAACCACAGGCATCACAATCATCATCCAATAAGAACTTTTGGAAAGTGAATCTGGAAATGGTGTCTTTTTCAGTCGAAGCGCTAGCATATTGGATTCCGAATAGGAAAGCCAACAGCAATATGCTGAATTGTTTCATAACTTTAATAATTAGTCATTATGAACATGAGCCACCGTAAAAAGTGATTTGATATTCATCATCACATTTTCGAGAGCTGCACCACTATTTACGATAGCGCCAGAATCGGGTGTTAGATTATCCGACAATTTCACTGCATGCATTCCGTTAAGAATTTTTGAAAGATCAACTACGATATGAACTTCAGGCGTGATAGAGGCTCGAACCAATGCTGGAGTAGCCGGCGGAAAGTTTAAAGTTACTTCGCTGTAATGGTAATTCGCGGCTGTTTTACCGATAGTAACTGCAAAACTAGTATTTGAAGTAACCGCTGACGAAGTAAAATTTCCTCCAAAATCAAGAAATTTATATCCTGTCGACCAATCGGATAACATCCCGGTTGCTTGGGCTTCAGACAGAAAATCGCCTTGATTTGATTCCCCTAAATTATAGTGCTCTTGGTCGACCCCAATTCCGAATTTAATTTTATTGTAATTCCCAGCGGGAACATTTTCCAATTCTAAAACGGTGGCGCCTTCCTCGTCAACTATAAAGTAGCCTTTGGTTTTAGGATAGGTAAAAGTGCTCCCGCTCTCGGTAGTTAAAACAACATTACTAACAATGTATTTAATTTTACTGATTTTTAAAACTTCATTACTTGGAGTGGTATTCGATTGGGTATTTAAGACTAAATCATTCTCGGCGAAAGAATTATCAAATTCGACGTCTAATTTTCCGGTTCCGGCATAATTGTTAACTATGGGATTGTCTTTTGAGCAAGCAATAAAAATTGATGTTATACTAAGTGCCGCAAGGGCATAGATTGTTTTTTTCATGGTTTATGAATTTCTTAAAATTAAGGTGTAAAAAGTGGGCATAAGTTTGTGATCAAATGCGGTTCTGCAAATGACTTATGCTAAAATTAAGACTTGGTTGTATTTTAAGAAAGCGTTGTGGGTGGATGAAATACTGAATCGGAACTCAAAAAAGCATACAAATTAGAATACTTACAGTTCAGTTTTGGATGAAATAGAAATGAATGCTCCGAAAAACTATAGCCTCGTATTTTTTGAAAGAACAACACTTCAAATTCTTGAACACCATTTTTCTTGTCGGAAGAAATTGGTTTTTCATTTTCAGAAGCTTTGGCCAACTCTTTCATCAAATGACATTTCCCGTTGCAATGCATCATGGGTTTCGCTTTATTGACACAAAGAACTTTAGAGATGTATTCGTAATTCATAGCATACTCTACTACCGGAACTATGGGTTTAAAAAGCATTACAAGCGCTATGACTACGACCAGTTTTTTCACGATGCAAAGATATTGAACTCCATTGTAACCTGAGTCGGCTGGAGATTAAAATTTATTCACTTTATTTGTTTAACAATTGGTTAAACCAAAGTAGTATGGAATGGTCAAACCGACACAAAATCTAAAATTTATCAAAATGAAAAACATGTTTGCAATGGTGCTACTAGTTGTTGGAATGACAACTTTCGCCCAAGTAGAAAAACAAGATGCTAAAAAAACTGCTTTGGAGCAACTTTCTCCAGAACAACGCAATCAGTTGCACTTAAAAAAACTAACTTTAGAATTGGGCTTGAATGAGGCACAACAAAAAGAGATGAGCAAAGTCATTGCGGAACAAAGCGCCAAAATGGATGCCGCTAGAGCTGAAAGAAAAGCGATGAAAGAAAAAGGAATTAAACCAACTGGCGATGAACGATTTGCAAAACAAAACCAACGTTTGGACGATGAAATTGCAATGAAGGCCAGAGTTCAAAAAATTCTAACTCCAGACCAATTCAAGAAATGGGATGAAATGAAGAAAGAACGTCGGGAGCACAGAGAAAAACGGATGGAGAAAAAAGAGCGAAAAAGTCAAAAACCACAAGAATAATAAAATAAATTTTGAGGATTCGCAAAATTAAATTAGATTTGGTTTCTGCTAATTAATCAAAAATTAAATCATGAAAAAAATACTTGTCTTACTGACCTTCTTTTTTGCTTTTACTTTGACTGCTAATGCTCAAGATAAAAAAGTTTCTAAAGAACAAGCTGCTCAAAAAGATATTGCAGCCTTATTAGAAAAAGTAGCTGTTGATGTTACCTTAAAACAAGATTTGTACACCTTAATGTTGATGAAATATGACGGTCTAGCTAATTCAAAAACGGCTGCCGAAAAAGAAAATGTTTCTAAAGGTATTGAACACAAATTGTTATCGGGATTGAATGAAGCTCAAAGAAAACAATTGTTGCAAAATCCAGAATTATTGAAAAGATTATCTCATTAATCATTTTATTTCCAATAAAAAAAAGCTCGCTAAATTTAGCGAGCTTTTTTATTTTTATAGAGTAGTAGCCACTTTTCTAACAGCTGCAATAGTAAGGTCTAAGTCATCGTATGTTAGCGCATCGGTGATGAACCATGTTTCGTATGCTGACGGTGCAATATAAATTCCTTCCCTTAATAAACCGTGAAAAAACTTTTTAAAAGTTGGATTATCGCCATTTGCGGCCGTTTGAAAATCGATTACGGGGTTCGCATCAAAATGCACCGATATCATAGATCCCACTCTGTTGATGGTGAAAGTAATCTTATTTTCGGTTAGCACTTCTCTAATTCCTTTTTCAAGATAAGCCGTTTTTTGATCTAATCTTTCAAACAAGGTTGCATCTTCATCTATCGCTTTCAACATAGCCAAACCTGCAGCCATCGCTAATGGGTTTCCCGACAACGTTCCGGCTTGATAGACTGGTCCTAATGGCGCTAGATAATTCATGATTTCAGAACGAGCAGCAAAAGCACCTACGGGCAATCCGCCGCCAATTACTTTTCCAAAAGTTACGATATCAGCCACGACGTTGTATAATTCCTGGACGCCGCCTTTGGCCAATCGGAATCCCGTCATGACTTCATCAAAAATCAATAAGATATCATTGTCCGTACAGAGTTGTCGTAAACCCTGTAAGAATCCTTCCTTAGGCGGAATACATCCCATATTTCCCGCGACAGGCTCTATAATTATAGCCGCAATTTCATTTTTATTAGCCGCAATAAGTTGGGCAACATTATCCAAATCATTGTAACGCGCCAATAAAGTATCTTTCGCAGTTCCTGCTGTAACACCTGGACTGTTTGGAGAACCAAAAGTAATCGCCCCACTGCCTGCTTGGATCAAGAATGAATCGGAATGACCATGATAGCATCCAGCAAATTTGATAATCTTATCTTTCTTTGTGTACCCACGTGCCAAACGAATGGCACTCATACAAGCTTCTGTTCCTGAATTAACAAATCGAATTTTATCAATATTCGGAACCATAGAAACGGCTAACGCGGCAATCTCTGTTTCTAAAGCAGTGGGCATTCCAAATGAAGTCCCGAGTTTCGCTCTCTGAATAACGGCTTCAACGACAGGTTCAAATGCATGTCCGAGAATCATTGGTCCCCATGAATTAATATAATCAATCAAACGGTTTCCATCTTCATCATATAAGTACGCACCTTTGGCACTTTTTGCAAATATGGGGGTTCCTCCAACCGCTTTAAAGGCACGGACAGGAGAATTCACGCCACCGGGAATTACTTTTTCAGCTTCAACAAAAAGCTGACTACTTCTTTGATATAACATCGTTTATTTTACTTTAAGGTTTTGACCAATCGAAATGGCATTGTCTTGCATGTCGTTTTTTCGTTTCAAATCGTCTACCGATATATTGAATTTTTTGGAAATGGAATATAAAGTATCGCCTTGACTTACTTGATACAAATCAGAGTTCCCATAACTGCTTGAACTTGTGTTTTTAGTCACGGGAATGTATTCTTTTCCTAGAACTTCCGAATCGTATTGATTCAATTGATAGCGCTCTATAATCGCAATTAATTTATCCGGGTATTTTGGATCAGTGGCATAGCCAGCATTTTTCAGGCCTCTAGCCCAGTCTTTATAATTGTCCTTTTCCAATTGAAACAACGGTGCATACCATGTTCGATTCGTTAAAAATACAGCATGATCTTGATAGGATTCACTAGGTTCGTTGTATTTTCGGAAACATTCTTGCTCTTCATCGTCGTCGTATTTTACGCTTGGACCGCTCCAATCTTTGTGACATTTTATTCCAAAATGATTGTTGGCTAAAACACTCAACGGACCAGTACCTGCCCCTGATTCTAGGATTCCCTGCCCTAAAATAATACTGGATGGAATGCCATAAGTTCGCATATTATTTTGAGCTATATTCTTGTAAGTATTAATATAATCCAATACCATAGCGGTAGTGACTTTCACTCGGGTTGTGGCTTCTAAAATTTCGGTCTTAGAATAGACGGTTTCGTTGGAAGTCGATTTGTTTTCTTCTTTGGCTGATTCGTACTTGGCTTCAATGGCAACTTTTTCCGGAGTGGTCGAATTTTCCCTCGGAGTATCATTCGTTTTTTTGATCACAACAGGCTGTGAAGTTGGTTTTTTGTAGGGTGGTTTTACTGCAACTGGTTTAGAAGCAACTGGTTTTCTGACCGTTTTTGACGCTGTGGCATTGGGTTTCTTGTAAGTTGGTCTTGTCGTCCGAACTACCGATTGCGAACCAGCACAACTTATCAAAAGCAGTACGATGAAGAAAGACAATACTTTATTTAACATTAGTTAATAGTAAAGGTGATTTTTTATTTTTCAATTTGTTATTCATTCCCTGAATTCCTTGTATTCCTCCAGTATGAATTAGCAGGATTTTTGAACCTTGAGGAAAATAGTTCTTTTGGATTAAATCTATAACGCCAAAAAGCATCTTTCCAGTATAAATAGGATCAAAAGGAACCTTAGACTGCAGAAACTGTTTATTAATGAAATCGATTAATGCGGGAGTTACTTTTCCGTAACCTCCAAAATCGTATCCGTTAATCAATTCCCAGCGATTATTCGTGGCAAATTTACGAATTTCTTCGTTTAAAAAATCGCCTCTTAAGGCTGGAAATCCTAAAACTTTTTGGTGCTGTTTTGTACTGTTAATGATTCCTGAAATCGTACCTCCAGTTCCAACGGCACAGCCAATGAAGTCAAATACTGCATCTTCCTCTGTTAGTATTTCTTGGCATCCCTTTACTGCCAGTTCATTAGTTCCACCTTCAGGCAAAAGGTAAAACGAGCCCCACTTCGTTCTTAATTTTTCTAAAAATTGAGGGGTTTCTTTTTCTCGATATGCCTCTCTAGAAATAAATTCCAGTTCCATTCCAAAATCTTGAGCCAATTGCAATGTTGGATTTTCAGAGACTTTTACTTCCAATTCTTCTCCGCGAATAATGCCTATTGTCTTAAAACCATATTCTTTACCAGCCGAAGCGACAGCAGCAATATGATTTGAATAGGCTCCCCCAAAAGTCAGCAAAGTCGTTTGCTTTTCTTGCTTTGCTTGAAGAAGATTGTATTTTAATTTTCTGTATTTATTACCAGAAATGAACGGATGTATCAAGTCTTCCCGCTTTATGCATAAAGTTAGCCCTGTATTCTCGAGAAGAATTTGATTCGTAGATTTCAAAATAATTTTTGTCCAAATTTATAGAAAAAAGGAAGTCTTACCACACAAAAAAAGCAGTCCTAAGACTGCTTTTAACTCTTATAATGCTGAATGCTATTTTCCGTTATAAACGGCTATCTTTTTAGAGTATTCTTGATTTGCAGTAGTAGTTATTTTAACGATATACATAGCATCACTGTATTCTGACGTTGCTATTTGAAAACTAGCTTTGTTGCCCATTTTTTTCTTGCTCAATAACACTTTTCCTGTAATATCGTACAAAGCGATTTCTTTAACATCAATATGGTTTGGATTGGCAATGGTTAAGGCATGAGCCGCATTATTTTGCAATACATCAAACGCAGTTGCTTCTAGTGTTGACACTCCTAAGGCTGCATTTAAGAACGTTACTTCATAACGGTCGTTAGTTGCCCCTGCAGGAAGCGATATTTCATATTCGCTATTCTTAATATCATGGTAAATATCCGTTTGCTTGTCGTAAAGGTATACGTGATCTGCACCATCAAAATTTAAGATCTCACCAACTGTAATTTTGAATGTTGCTGGTGTAGCACTCTTAAAACCAACTGGGATTCTTTTGTTAATCTCAAAATCGACTACATCGATGACAAATTCTTTATTATCAATAACAAAATACATATCCATATCGGCTGTGTCAGGTGATTTGGCATCCATCGCAAAATCAACTCCATCAGAAGCTTGTGGACTAAAAACCAGTGCCGTTTGACGCACTGCTTGATTGTTCATTAAGGTATTAAATCGAATTTGTGGTACTGGTTTCGTGCTAATTGTAGTATAATCGAACCCTGAGACAGAAGGAATAGCAGGTAAAAAATTATTATCCCCTGCAGTATTAGAGCCATTTGGATTTCTTTCAAATTGAGAATAATTCGCAGCGCCTTCTTTTTGATACACTCTAAAACTATTAGACATAGTCACGGTTCCATTCGCCGTTCCTTGTAGCATGAACCCTTGCCCGATTGGACAAAAACGTCTTTCGTAATTCGAACCAACACCAACAGCACCCAATTGTGTTCCAGCGCCATCATAAGCGTAAAAAACAGCTGGAGTGTATACTCCCATATTACCATAAGGCGCAACATTTGAACCTCCAACGGGAGAATAAGTCCCATAACCTCCTCGGTATGCCGCTAAAGTGTGTGAGTTCACCGTTTTGTCGTGCTCCCAAAAATAGGCAATCCCGTCTGTATTGGTGGCTGACAGCAAAAATGCTTTCAAATCAATGGCCGACGGATATGGATTTCCCGTTAACGTTCTCTTTCCTGTCGCCACATTAATCGTGATGTCTCCATCATTTGGGCGCCCTCTGAAATCGTAACGTTGCTTACTCCCTGGATTGTTGGTAACACCAGCATCCGTATAGGAACCATCAGTCCCTGAAGTTCCCTTCATCGTAAAACCTTCTCCGGGACCAATTGTTGAAGCAGAACCTACACCAATCCATTGAGAATACAACGAAGATGATAAAAATTTAAAAATCCAACCTTGAGAAATGCTCAATGGATTTGAAATTCCATTATAGGTGCTCATCGACAAAATCGTAGCCGGTGTGCTTGCCGTTGCAGATGTAGGTTGGTTCAACATCGTAATTCCGAAACTCTCATTACCTGAAGCTAAAATCGAATTACCAACTGGTGAACACCAATAGTTATAGGCAAAATTATTAACCGATCCTTCTTGAAAAACGGAGAGTTTACCAGCGCCAGAATTGGCTGAAGTTCCCGTTTTTGCTTGAAGAAATTGAGATTCATTTCTTAAATAAATATTTCCCGTATTTTGAATATTGACATCTTGCTTCACATAAACATATTTATCGGCTACATAGACATATCCATTGCTCACATAAAGTTGTGCTTGTCCCTTTTCACTCAACAATAAAACCAACAAAGTGAACACACAAAAATAAAACTTTCTCATAATCATCATTTTATGAAGTAAATATAAAAATAAATATTGGAAGGCAAAGATAAATTTATTAAATCGCATTGAAATTGCATTATTCAAAATATTTAAACATTAACCTTAAAAAAATATAAAACATACCGAATTGTTGTTATTTTTATACCGAAAAAGAATTAATTATGAAAAAAATTTGTTTGATTGTTATCTTTATTGTCTTTCCATTTATAATAACTCATGCGCAAGTTGGTATCGGAACCCCTTCTCCAAATGGAGCCTTAGATATAACTTCAACAACTGATGGTTTCCTAATTCCTAGAATTGCTCTTACCAATACAATAACCGCCACGGTTACTACACCAACTATTTCAGAATTAGTTTATAACACCGCTAACATTAACGATGTCACTGCTGGATTTTATTATTGGGATGGCTCCATTTGGGTGCGACTAGCGACCTCTGTAACAAACGGTTGGTCACTTTTAGGAAATGCAAGTACTACCGGTTCTAATTACATTGGAACCTCAGATGCGGTAGCTTTAAAAATTTCCACCTCCGCAACCGAAAGAATTAGAGTCTTAGCCAATGGTCAAGTAATCATCAACAATACTGCTGCTCCTTTTGCAGCCGATCGTTTTAGCGTTTACAATACCACTGCAACGGATACTGCCATCAATGGATACTCTACTTCTAGCGGAAATGGAGTTTACGGACAAAATACCGGCGACGGAAACGGAGTTTGGGGCGACGCTTTTGGGAATTTAGGTTGGGGCGTATACGGAAATATGAGCAGTACTAACGGGACTGGTGTAGTAGGTTACGCCTCAGGAACAGGAAGCGATGGCGTTTATGGAGAAGCTACTCAATCCGGAAGATCCGGCGTATGGGGTGTAAACAATAATGTTTCAAGTGGCTTCGGAGTCTATGGCATCGCCAACGGTACAGCAGGTTATGGAGTCATAGGAACATCAACAGGTTCTTCTGGAACCGGTGTCTACGGGCAACAAACGCAATCTTCAAGACCAGGTGTCTTAGGAGTCAACAATAATACTACAGGTTTTGGAGTACAAGGAACCACAGCAGGTGCCACTGGATACGGCGTTTATGGCACCGGAAGTACTGGTTACGGAGTTGTCGGAAGTACCACAGGAACAACAGGCTATGGCGTCATGGGCTCGGCAACAGGCACCAGCGGAATCGGGGTATACGGAATTGCCAATCAAGCGAACCGCTATGGAGTATATGGTGTTAACAATGCTGCTGGGGGTATTGGCGTAGTCGGGGTAACAACGAGTTCCACTGGTTACGGTCTTTACGGATCTTCGGCAGGGAACGGTACCTATGGAATCTCTTCGAGTGCAACTGCTTTTGGAATTATCGGCCAAAATTCAAGCGCAACAGGAACCGGAATTTTAGGGGCAGGAAATAATTTAGGAGGGTTTTACTCTGGTAATGGAAGTGGTGGTGCTTTTACCGGAACCACATATGGCTCTGTAAATTACGGAATTACCACCGCCAGTGGAATCGGAATTGCAGCCGCAGGAAACAACGCCGCGATTACTATTTTCGACGGGAATGGCGCCGGTGGTGCGTTCTCTGGAAATCAATGGGGTGTTACCAGCATTGCAAAAATTACAGGCGCCGCTAACGATGCCACCAATCGAGGTGTTTTAGCCGGAAGTTATATTTCTGGAGGATCAATCACGGACAACGTTTATGTTGGTGCCCGAATCGCTGGTGTCAACTATAAAATATTAGGAACTGGCGGCGGATCTGTCTCCACAACCATGAAAACAAGCCAAGGCGAACGCATTCTCTTTGCTCCAGAAGCTCCCGAAAATTGGTTCTTTGATGTGGGCGAAGTCACTTTAGTCAATGGCTCCGCTAAAGTACAATTGGATCCTGTTTTTGTAGAAACCATTTCCGACTCAAAGCCTTTCAAAGTCTTCGTTCAAGGTGGCGAAAACACACTCGGATCTATTCGAATTACCCGAAATCAAAAAGAAAAATCTTTCCTAGTGGAAGATTTAGGCGGGCCTAGTAACGGCGTAGTACAATACAATATTTACGCCATCTGGAAAGGAAAAGAAAACCTAAGACTTCCCGAATTAAAAGAGGAAAACAAACCGAAACCAATAACTATCGAAAGTCAAAAAATAACACAAGAGCAACAGAAAATTAGCGCCAAAAACACCACCATTGCCCCTAACAATCCAAGCCCTGAAATCGACTTGGAAGCCAACAGCGTCTCTCAAAAAACAAAACTTCAAAACAGGGCATCCAGAACAGAAAACCCTAAAAAATAAGCGTACTAAAACCGAAGAAACTTCCAAAAAGACCTTGATTTTAAATAGTTAAGGTCTTTTTCATTGGCATATGCCTCACGCTCAAAAATCACATTCCGATACGCTTTCTTTTGATCCCGATACCGAATCCATTGCACCAAAAAATCCAAAAAATACCACACATAAAAAGGCAATACTAACAACTCTATTTGTTGCCGAATATGAATGCGTTCGTGGTTCATTACCACCAAATTCTCTTTCTCGGTATCGTCTCGAATCACCACAAAAGGAAAAACCGTCATCCCACGATATCCTTTCGGAATTAAATATTTGCTAACGATAAGAAACATTCCTTTAAAGTTTATAAATTTGTAGCTATGAACGACCAAAGTAACGAAAATATCCTCAATGAAGATGACGATTTTTACTACACGCCAGAAGGTTACAAATGCTTCACCGAAAAATACCACCTAAAGCGCGGCTATTGCTGCAAAAGTGGTTGCCGTCATTGCCCGTACGGATTCGATAAAAAAACAGGCGAAATAAAAAAATAAGGGCGTTCCCCTGCGGGTCGGGCTGTTGCACTCGCTTCCCGAAAAAATCGGGAGAGCTTAAACAATGCTGCCATCCCTAACGCGCCTCCTAACACACTATAAACTAGATTTTAAAATATGACTTTTCAAGAGCAAATTCAACAAGGAATTCCGAGTACATTACCACAACCGAAACCATACGAAACCAACATCAATCACGCGCCAAAACGCAAAGAAATTCTTTCCCCCGAAGAAAAAAAATTAGCACTTCGAAATGCATTGCGCTATTTCGAACCACAACACCACGCCGAATTGCTTCCAGAATTTGCGGAAGAACTAGAAACTTATGGGCGAATCTACATGTACCGTTTTCGCCCTGATTATAAAATATATGCGAGACCTATTTCCGAATATCCCGGAAAATCAGAGCAAGCCAAAGCCATCATGCTCATGATTCAAAACAATTTGGATGATGCTGTGGCACAACATCCGCACGAACTCATTACCTATGGCGGAAATGGCGCCGTTTTTCAAAATTGGGCACAATACCTGCTCACGATGAAATACTTATCCGAAATGACCGAAGAGCAAACCTTAGCGATGTATTCAGGGCATCCGATGGGATTGTTTCCATCGCACAAAGAAGCACCAAGAGTCGTAGTCACCAACGGCATGGTAATCCCTAATTATTCCAAACCCGACGATTGGGAAAAATTCAATGCGCTTGGCGTTTCTCAATACGGTCAAATGACCGCGGGAAGTTATATGTACATCGGGCCACAAGGCATCGTCCACGGAACCACCATCACCGTTTTAAATGGATTCCGAAAAATAAAAAGAAGCCCAAAAGGCGGTTTGTTCGTAACATCAGGCTTAGGAGGCATGTCTGGCGCGCAACCCAAAGCCGGAAATATAGCAGGTTGCATCACCGTTTGCGCGGAAGTAAATCCAAAAATAACCCACATTCGCCACAGTCAAGGATGGATCAATGAGGTCATTGAAAATATAGACGAATTGGTCAAAAGGGTAACTTTGGCAAAAGCCAATAACGAAGTAGTTTCTATCGCCTACCTCGGAAATGTCGTTGATGTTTGGGAACGTTTCTACGAAGAAAATATTCATATCGATTTGGGTTCCGATCAGACCTCACTGCACAATCCTTGGGCGGGCGGCTATTATCCAATTGGACTTTCTTTCGAAGAAGCCAATGAACTAATGGCCAACCAACCCAGCCTCTTCAAAGAGAAAGTACAAGAAACCCTGCGTCGACATACTACAGCCATCAACAAGCACACCGCTAAAGGCACCTATTTCTTCGATTATGGAAATGCCTTTTTACTGGAAGCATCAAGAGCAGGCGCTGATATCATGGCTGAAAACCACATTGATTTCCGCTACCCAAGTTATGTGCAAGACATTATGGGACCCATGTGTTTCGATTATGGCTTCGGTCCGTTTCGATGGGTTTGTGCTTCCGGAAAACCCGAAGATTTGCAAAAAACAGACACCATTGCGTGCCAAGTTTTAGAAGAAATGGCGAAAATAGCTCCAATAGAAATCCAACAACAAATGCAAGACAACATTCAATGGATTAAAGGCGCGCAAGAAAACAAATTGGTTGTAGGTTCGCAAGCCCGAATTCTATATGCCGATGCCGAAGGCCGAATCAAAATTGCAGAAGCCTTCAACCAAGCCATTGCCAAAGGCGAAATTGGAACCGTGATTTTAGGTCGCGACCACCACGATGTTTCGGGCACCGATTCTCCATACCGAGAAACGTCAAACATTTACGATGGCTCTCGTTTTACTGCCGATATGGCCATTCAAAATGTCATCGGCGATAGCTTTCGGGGCGCTACTTGGGTCTCTATCCATAACGGCGGAGGTGTTGGTTGGGGCGAAGTAATTAACGGCGGATTTGGTATGGTTCTTGATGGTTCTGAAGCCGCGTCAAGACGCTTAGAATCAATGCTTTTCTGGGATGTGAATAACGGAATTGCTCGAAGAAACTGGGCTCGAAATGAAGGTGCTGTTTTCGCCATTAAAAGAGCTATGGAAACACAACCCTTGTTAAAAGTAACGATTCCAAATGCAGTTGACGATAAATTGTTAGGGTTTTAAAGAGAATTCAGAGCGACAAGATTTCATGTTAAAAATGTTCTCTCAAATTTTTTGAACCGTCTAACAAGCAAGAAATCCGAAATCTAATAATCTAAAATGCTCAAAATACTATGAAAACAACTAATTTATTTCCGTTACTGCTGCTCTTTTTGGTGGCCTCATGCGCCTCGGTTAGAGTAAATTCTGATTACGACAAAAACGTCGATTTTACCCAATACAAAACCTATGCGTTTTTCAAAAATGGGATCGATAAAGTAGAAATTTCCGATCTCGACAAAAAAAGAATTCTGCGCTCCATTGACGAGGAAATGGCTGCAAAAGGACTAACAAAAAGTGAAACTCCCGATTTGTTGGTCAACATCAATACCAAATCGGAGAAGAATGTAAATGTCAATCAATTTTATGCCGGATATGGTTATGGTTGGGGATTGGGATGGAGCCCATATTGGGGAAACAACACCTCAATTTCGACATCGACAGAAGGTATCCTAACCATTGACTTAATCGATGCCAAGAAAAAAGAGCTGATTTGGCAAGGGGAAGGCTGCGGCACTTTAACGCAAGACACACACAAGAAAGATGAAAACATTAAAGAATTTGTTTCCAGAATTCTGGCACAATATCCTCCCGTTAAAAAATAAAACATATTAAGACCCTAAAAGACAAGCCTTCCGATCGGAAGGTTTTTTTTTGCCCTATTTTTTTAAGAAGTAATGTAAGCACATCGATCATCACATTATGCAACTACAAAACTATTTTAATGTCGTAAAAAACTTTTATTCAATAACTTGATATTCAATTTTTTAGAATACAATAATCCGACTTTAACACTGTAATATTACCAAGATTGAAACGCCCAACCTTTTAAACAATAATAATTTCGCTTAGAATAGGAAAAAACCGAAGTATTTCGAGCCCTATCCTAATTATCGCAAAAATCATTTACTCCAAAAATGGCACTAAACAATTACAGCAAGACCGTTACACAAGATCCAACGCAACCCGCAGCACAAGCGATGTTATACGGAATTGGACTCAACGACACCCAATTAGCACAGCCTTTTATAGGAATTGCCTCCATGGGATATGACGGAAATACCTGCAACATGCACTTAAATCACTTGGCTTCCTATGTAAAAGTAGAAGTCAACGCTAACGAAATGGTAGGGCTAATCTTTAATACCATCGGAATTAGTGATGGAATTACTAACGGAACCGACGGTATGCGCTATTCCCTTGTAAGTCGAGAAATCATCGCCGATAGTATCGAAAGTGTCGTTGCTGGTCATTATTATGATGGCGTGATTGCTATTCCCGGCTGCGATAAAAACATGCCCGGTGCCATCATCGCCATGGGAAGATTGAATCGCCCATCGATTATGGTTTATGGAGGAACCATTGCTCCCGGAAAATATCAAGGCAAAGATTTAAATATTGTATCCGCTTTTGAAGCATTAGGCGAAAAAATTGCAGGCAAAATTACCGAAGAAGAATTCAAAGGAATCATCAAAAATTCCTGTCCAGGCGCGGGCGCTTGTGGCGGAATGTACACCGCAAACACCATGGCCATCGCGATTGAAGCTTTGGGCATGAGTCTGCCCTACTCGAGTTCTAACCCAGCCATTAGCTTCGAAAAAACGGAAGAATGCAAACAAGCAGCCACCTATATTAAAATTCTATTAGAGAAAAATATCTGTCCAAAAGACATCATGACTTTCGAAGCTTTCGAAAATGCCATCACGACACTGATCGCTTTAGGCGGAAGCACAAATGCTGTTTTACACATCATCGCTATGGCAAAAAGTGTTGGTGTCAAAATCACGCAAGACGATTTTCAACGCATTAGCAACAAAACACCATTAATAGCCGATTTCAAACCAGGCGGCAATTACTTAATGCAAAACCTTCATGAAAAAGGGGGCATTCCAATGGTGTTAAAATACCTTTTAAGCAAAGGCATGCTGCATGGCAACTGCGTAACGGTTACTGGAAAAACATTAGCCGAAAACTTAAAAGACATCAAAGATCTTGATTTCAAAACACAAAATATCATTCGTGAAATAGAGAACCCCATCAAAAAAACGGGACATCTTCAAATTCTATATGGCAATCTTGCCGAAAAAGGATCGGTGGCGAAAATTTCGGGAAAAGAAGGCGAAAAATTCACAGGACCCGCTCGTGTTTTTGACGGTGAAAAGGAATTAATTCAAGGCATCGAAGATAAAAAAATCCAAGCCGGAGACGTTGTAGTTATTCGCTATGTTGGACCAAAAGGAGGCCCAGGAATGCCCGAAATGCTAAAACCAACCTCAGCCATAATAGGCGCCGGTCTAGGGAAAAGTGTAGCCTTAATTACCGACGGAAGATTCAGCGGTGGAACGCACGGTTTCGTCGTTGGACACATCACCCCAGAAGCCTACGACGGAGGAACCATAGCACTAGTAAAAGATAACGATCGCATTGAAATTGATGCTGTGAACAACACCATTCATCTGGCTATTTCTGATGAAGAATTAAACGCAAGGAAAAGCAAATTTGTCACTCCAAAATTGAAAGTAACCAATGGAGTTCTTTTCAAATACACTCGATTAGTAAAAGACGCTTCCGAAGGTTGTGTTACAGACGAATTATAAAAGCAATACTATGGAAACATTAGAACGCTCTCAAAAACAAAACTCAGAAAAACAGCCTATCACAACCAGCGGAAGTTTAGCCGTGATCGATGCGCTATTATCTGAAAAAGTAGACACGGTTTTTGGCTATCCCGGTGGCGCTATCATGCCCATTTACGACGCTTTGTTTGACTACAAAGAAAAACTAAATCACATCCTAGTACGCCACGAACAAGGCGCCATTCATGCGGCACAAGGCTATGCAAGAGTGAGCGGAAAAACCGGAGTCGTATTTGCTACAAGCGGACCAGGAGCAACCAATTTGGTCACTGGCCTAGCCGATGCTTTAATCGATTCGACACCCATTGTTTGTATCACCGGACAAGTATTCGCCCATTTATTAGGTACCGATGCTTTTCAAGAAACCGACATCATCAACATCACCACGCCCATTACCAAATGGAATTATCAAGTGACCAATGCGACCGAAATTCCGGAAGTTTTAGCGAAAGCTTTTTACATCGCTAAAAGTGGCCGACCTGGTCCTGTTCTAATTGACATCACTAAAAATGCGCAGTTGCAATTGTTCGAATATCCTGGCTATCGACCTTGCATTCATGTAAGAAGCTACCGCCCAAAACCAACAGTCCGACTCGAATATATAGAAAAAGCCGCCGCATTAATCAACCAAGCCAAGAAGCCGTTTGTCATTTTTGGTCAAGGTGTTTTGTTAGGCAATGCCGAAAAAGAATTTATAGCGTTTATTGAAAAAGCCGGAATCCCAACAGCATGGACCATTATGGGCATGAGCGCAATTCCAACCGACCATCCATTAGGCGTTGGAATGTTAGGAATGCACGGCAATTACGGCCCTAATTATCTAACCAATGAATGCGATGTTTTAATCGCCATCGGCATGCGTTTCGATGATCGAGTTACTGGACGTTTAGACAAATATGCCAAACAAGCACAAATTATTCATCTAGATATAGATCCCGCAGAAATCGACAAAAACGTACAAACTACCATTCCGGTTTGGGGGGATTGCAAAGAAACTTTACCATTATTGACCAACTTAATCGAGAAAAAAAAACATCCCGAATGGTTTGCCGCTTTCGAAGAAAAACGACAAAAAGAAGACACGCTGTTGATTCAAAAAGAACTGCATCCCACTTCCGAAGGATTGACGATGGGAGAAGTTATAAATCTCTTGAATGAATTAACGCAAGGTGACGCTGTCATCGTAACTGATGTGGGCCAACACCAAATGGTCGCTTGCCGCTATTCCAAACAAAACAAAACCCGCAGTAACATCACTAGCGGCGGATTAGGCACTATGGGATTTGCTTTGCCTGCAGCCATCGGAGCGAAATTTGGCGCGCCAGAAAGACCGGTTATTGCGATTATGGGCGATGGTGGTGCGCAGATGAACCTTCAAGAATTGGGTACGATTATGCAATTCAAACCCAACGTAAAAATCTTAATCCTAAACAATAGTTTCCTAGGAATGGTTCGCCAATGGCAAGAACTTTTTCATGAAAAACGCTATTCGTTTACCGATATTCAAAGTCCTGATTTTGTAAAAGTTGGAAATGCTTATGGCATCGATGGCAAACACGTTGCTAAAAGAGCTTATCTAAGAGAAAGTTTGAAACAAATGCTAGAGCATCCTAGCGCATTTCTACTAGAAGTCGCTGTCATTCACGAAGACAATGTATTCCCAATGGTACCGCAAGGTAAAGGCGTTGCAGAAATCGTACTAAGCAAGGAAGAAATTTAAAATAACACTCATGCAGGAAGAATATACCTTAACGCTATACACCGAGAATCAAGTAGGATTGCTCAATAAAATTGCGATTATTTTTTCGAGACGAAAAATCAGTCTGGAAAGTTTTAATTCGTCGCCAAGCGAAATCGAAAACATTTATCGCTTTACTATTGTGGTCAAAGAAACGGAAACTGTGGTGAAAAATCTAGTGCGTCAATTGGAAAAAATGGTCGATGTTTTAAAAGTGTTTTACAATACCAACGAACAGATCATTTGGCAACAAATCGCACTGTATAAAGTACCAACATCGATTATCATGAAAGAGGTAAAAGTAGAACGACTACTGCGGGAATTCGGGGCCAGAGCGGTTGTAATCCGAGACGACTATACCGTTTTTGAAACCACTGGGCAAGACGACGAAGTGAATAATTTACTCGTAGAATTATCCAAATACAGCTTGATCGAATTCGTGAAAAGTTCTAGAATCGCTATTATCAAATCAAGCAAAGGCGTTCACGACGATGTGTTGAATATGGAGAAAAACGATCCCACCAAAAAACCCATCAACAACGAATTCCTAAATCACAAAAGCATGATTTTCGAAATGTAAAAACCCAACAAAAAAAAATACTAACTAACCGCTTTTAAAGTATAAACCATACTCGAAGTAAAAATTAAAAAAAATGGCAAATTATTTCAATTCGCTTCCCCACCGACTTAAAGTTCAAGAATTAGGAAAATGCAATTTTATGCAAAGCAGCGAATTCGCTGATGGAGTAACCAAACTCAAAGGAAAAAAAATAGTGATTATTGGCTGTGGCGCTCAAGGTTTAGCCCAAGGGCAGAATCTTCGCGATAGCGGACTGCATGTAGCCTACGCCTTACGTCAGGAAGCGATTGACAACAAAAGAGCGTCGTTTGTCAACGCCACAGAAAACGGCTTTGAAGTGGGCACTTTTGAAGCGCTAGTTCCAACTGCCGATTTGGTTTCTAATTTGGCTCCTGACAAGCAGCACTCTGGCGTTATCAATAAAGTCGTTCCACTAATGAAAAAAGGCGCTTGCCTTTCCTACTCTCACGGTTTTAACATCGTAGAAGAAGGCATGCAAATTCGAAAAGATTTAACCGTAATCATGATCGCACCAAAGTCTCCCGCTTCTGAAGTTCGTGCCGAATATTTACGCGGATTTGGAGTTCCAACATTGATTGCCGTGCATTCCGATAACGATCCGAACGGCGATGGATTAGCTATTGCCAAAGCCTATTGCGTTGGAACTGGCGGCCACAAAGCTGGTGTACTCCTTTCCTCTTTTGTAGCCGAAGTAAAATCGGATTTAATGGGTGAGCAAACCATTCTTTGCGGATTGCTACAAACCGGTTCGATTTTGAGCTTTAATAAAATGATTGCAAAAGGCATCGACGCGGGCTATGCGTCTAAACTCGTGCAATATGGCTGGGAAGTGATTACCGAAGCTTTGAAAATTGGAGGCATCACCAACATGATGGACCGTCTTTCGAATCCGGCTAAAATTGAAGCTTTCAAAATTTCAGAAGATTTGAAAAAAATCATGACACCGCTATTTCAAAAACACATGGATGATATTTTATCCGGAGAATTCTCTAAAACCATGATGGAAGATTGGGCCGAAGGCGATAAGAATCTCTTAACGTGGAGAGAAGCAACTGGGCAAACCGATTTCGAAAAAACACCAGCGGGAAATGTTGAAATTGCCGAGCAAGAGTACTTCGACCATGCAACTTTGATGGTGGCGTTTGTAAAATCGGGTGTGGAATTGGCTTATGAAACGATGACTTCTGCCGGAATCAAAAATGAATCTGCCTATTACGAATCTTTGCACGAAACCCCACTTATTGCCAACACCATTGCGCGTAAGAAATTGTTCGAAATGAATCGCGTAATTTCGGATACCGCAGAATACGGTTGTTACTTGTTCGACCATGCGTGCCAACCGCTCTTGGAAGATTTTATGAAAGGTGTCGACACCAACCTCATCGGAAAAAACTTCAATGCAAACGGTGTCACCCAAGTGGATAATTTCGAATTGGTTAAAGTCAACGCCGCCATCCGAAACCATTCCATAGAAATTTGTGGCGCCGAACTTCGGGCTGCCATGACGGCCATGAAAAAAATTGTTGCTTAAGAAAACCGCCTCCGAAAGGAGAATCCTATGAGTGTATTTCAAGAAATAAACGAAGCCAAAATCCACTTGCAAGGCGTTGTGCAAACGACACCTTTAACGAAAAACCGGAATCTTTCCGAAGAATTTCAGGCGTCCATTTTACTAAAGCGAGAAGATTTGCAAGTAGTCCGTTCCTATAAAATTAGAGGTGCTTACAATAAAATCAGTTCGCTAATCCAAGCCGAAAAAGACAAAGGCATCGTGTGCGCCAGCGCGGGAAATCATGCTCAAGGCGTGGCGTATTCGTGTTGTTTGCTTCAAATTGGAGGCAAAATTTATATGCCGAAAACCACGCCAAAACAAAAAATAAAGCAAGTGCAATTGTTCGGAAAATCGTTTGTAGAAATCATTCTCACCGGCGACACTTTTGACGATGCGTATACCAAAGCGCTAGAAGACGCCATCCAAAACCAAAAAGCGTTCATCCATCCATTTGACGATTTGAAAGTCATTGCTGGACAAGGAACCGTAGGTCTGGAAATACTCGAAGCAAGCAAAAAACCCATTGATTATTTATTCATTCCAATTGGCGGTGGCGGATTAGCAGCCGGACTTTCCACTGTTTTTAAAGCCTTGAGTCCGAATACCAAAATCATTGGTATAGAACCCGAAGGCGCACCCGCCATGAAGACAGCGATTGCAACCGGAAAAAATACGCCACTAGAAACCATCGATAAATTTGTGGATGGCGCCGCCGTAAAACAAGTTGGCGACCTTACTTTTGACATCTGCAAAAACAATCTCGACGACATCATCTTAGTGCCTGAAGGAAAAGTTTGCACTACCATTCTCCGTTTATACAACGAAGAAGCCATGGTAGTCGAGCCTGCTGGAGCTTTAACCATAGCGGCTCTAGATTTTTATAAAGACGAAATCAAAGGAAAAAAAGTAGTGTGCATCGTCAGTGGCAGCAACAACGACATCGAACGAACCGAAGAAATTAAAGAACGGTCACTATTTTACGAAGGCTTGAAACATTACTTCATGATCCAATTCCCACAACGTCCAGGCGCTCTAAAGGAATTTGTCAACGATATTTTAGGCGTTGATGATGACATTACCTATTTCCAATTCAAACAAAAGAACAACCGCGAAGCCGGACCAGTTATTGTCGGACTAGAACTCAAAAACAAACTCGACATTCTAGCCATTAAAACGAAAATGAACGAAAAAGGGTTTCAATACCATTACTTGAATGAAAAAGAAGATTTGTTCGCGCAGTTAATTGGATAGCTGAAATTGTTGTCGGTTGTCAGTTTCAAATAGTAAACAACCAACGGATAATAGTTAACTAATACCCTAATAATTCCTCCATTTTCACTCGCACTTTCACCGCATTCGGAATCATTGTAAACTCTAAAACGCTATTTAACGGAATTGCCGGCATATTCTCCGAACCAATCACCATCACGGGCGCATCAAGGTTTTTAAAGCATTTTTCTTGAATCATTCCCGCCAAACTTCTCGCGAAAGAATTGTTAGTAGGTTCTTCCGTAACGACTAAGCATTTTTTGGTTTTGCGAACCGATTTTAAAATCGCCTCTTCATCTAACGGATACAGCGTTCTTAAATCGATAATCTCCACTTGCGCTTTCATCGCTTCAGAAGCGTTTAACGCCCAGTGCACGCCCATTCCGTAAGTAATTACCGAAATTGTTTCCTGCTCTTCTTGTTCCCAAACTTCTTGAACAATATTGGCTTTTCCAAAAGGCAACATATAATCCTCACTCGGTTCATTAGTTCGTGCCTCGTCAGTGCCTTTTACTTTACTCCAATACAACCCTTTGTGTTCTAAAATCACTACCGGATTCGGATCGTAATACGCCGCTTTCAACAACCCTTTCAAATCGGCACCATTGCTTGGATACGCGATTTTAATCCCACGAATATTCGTCAATACACTTTCTACAGAAGAAGAATGATAGGGACCGCCACTGCCATAAGCTCCAATGGGAACTCGCAAAATCATGCTTACGGGCCATTTCCCATTGGTTAAATAACAAGACCGACTCACCTCGGTAAACAACTGATTCAATCCTGGCCAAATGTAATCGGCAAACTGAACCTCAACAATAGGTTTCAACCCAACTGCCGACATTCCAACGGTGGAACCCACAATAAACGCTTCTTGAATTGGCGTATTGAAAACACGTTCGTCTCCGAACTTCTGCGCCAAAGTTGCCGCTTCTCTAAAAACGCCACCCAAGCGTCCGCCTACGTCTTGTCCGTACAACAAACATTCAGGATGTTTTTTCATTAATTCTTCTACGGCAAATAAGGCACAATCCACCATCACGACTTTGTCTTCTCTGGGCGGATTTCGTGTTCCTACTTCTTCCGTAATCGGCGTTGGTGCAAAATCATGCGTGAATAAATCTTCTGGTTTTGGATCTTCTGCCAGTTGTGCTTTATCAAAATCGGATTGCACTTTCGCAACCGCATCTTGTTCTATTTTTGAAATTTCTGGTGTTGTAAATCCCACCTCCAACAACTGTTTTTGCAGCACCGGATAAGGATCTCGCGACTGTGCTTCTTCCAAATCATCCCGATACCATTCCATTCGAACACCCGAAGTGTGATGGTTTAGTAACGGAACTTTCGCATGCACCAAAAATGGTCTTCGCTCCGTGCGCATCGTGTGCAACACTTTCTGAATCGTCAAATAACTTTCGGTGAAATTCGCGCCATCAATCGAAATCGCTTCAATACCGTGAAAGCCTTGAGCATAGTCAAACGCATTTTGCGCCCGAGTTTCTTTGGCATTTGCCGAAATATCCCAACCATTATCTTGCACCAAATACAAAATCGGCAATTGTTTCAACGCCGCCATTTGAAAAGCTTCCGCTACTTCGCCTTCGGTCACTGAGGCATCGCCTAAAGAGCAAACTACAATTGGTTTCTCTTGATCTTGATCTTCAAATCCGATGTTTTCTTTGTACCAAAATCCCATTGCAGCGCCCGTTGCCGGAATCGCTTGCATTCCCGTGGCCGAAGATTGGTGCGGAATTTTAGGCTTGTCGGCATCGCGCAAACTCGGATGACAATAATACGTGCGTCCGCCCGAAAACGGATCGTCGCGTTTGGCCATCAATTGCAACATCAAATCGTAAGGTTGCATTCCAATTCCGAGCAACATCGCGTCGTCACGGTAATACGGAAACGCATAATCCTGTGGCAACAACTGCATCGCCACGGCAATTTGAATCGCTTCATGGCCGCGAGATGTCGCATGCACATATTTCGAAACAATCTTGAAATTGGCCTCATACAAATCAGTCATCGCTTTCGCGGTCGCCATCGTAGCAAAGGCTTTTTCTAAAGTCGCTTTAGTAATCGTATTCATGTTTTTTATTAGGAGCTATTCCCGCTATCCGCTGCAATTCCCGATTAAGAAAAATTAGATTTAAAAATCTATTTTTCTTAATCGGGAGATTTCCACTACTATCGGGGCTAGGGTTTTTCGTTAGGTTATTCTACCGGAACTATCCAACCAAATTGGTCTTCTATATGCTGTACTTTCATGTCGTGAAAAGTCTGTTTCAAATCTTCTCCCACCGGATTTGCTTCTGGTAATTGAATCGCAAAATCCATGTTGCCAATTTCTTCAATTAATGCAATTCCAACTGCCGTTCCTACCCCGAAAGCTTCTTCCAAAGTTTTGTTTTCAGCAGCGACTTTGATTTCAGTCATGGTAATCGGGCGTTCGACCACTTCAAATCCTTTGGCACGCAATAAGTCAATCACACTCATTCGCGTCACACCCGCTAAAATGGAACCGCTCAAATCGGGTGTAATAAATTGCCCCGCTATTTTAAAGAAAATGTTCATCGTACCTACTTCTTGGATGTACTCAAAATCGTGTGCATCCAACCAAAGTACTTGATCGTATCCTTTGGCTTTAGCGAATTCTGTAGGGCGAATGGCTCCAGCATAATTCCCGGCAGCTTTGGCTTCACCAGTTCCTCCATTGACTGCACGAACGTATTTGGTTTCAGCATACAATTTTATTTTTCTGCTGAAAAACGGTCCCGCAGGCGATGCCATGATGATAAATTTGAAACTCGTGGCGGCGCGCATTCCGATAAACGCTTCATCGGCATACATAAACGGACGCAAATACAAAGAGCTTCCTTCTTGAGTAGGGACCCAATTTTTCTCTAGCGCTACTAATTTTTTCAATCCTTCAACGAACAAATCTTCAGGAAAAGCGGGCATTCCCATACGGTCGGCACTGACATTCATTCGTTTGGCATTTTTATCAGGGCGAAACAACAAGGGTGTATTATTTTTACCCATCGTGGCTTTCAATCCTTCAAAAATGGCTTGTCCGTAATGCAACGCCATAGCTGCTGGATGCGTCGGAATTAAGGCTAAAGGTTCGATTCTTGGATTAACCCACGCACCGTTTTGATAGTCACAAACAAACATGTGGTCGGTAAAACTCACGCCCATAGGAATGTTATTAATATCGACTTCCTTGATTTTAGAAACGGCACTAGGTGTAATTTTGATGTGGTATGACATGCTTTTTAATATTGTTTAAAAATGAAATTAAAGTTGGGTATTGGGATCAAATTGTTCTAAATAATCGCCTACTTTTCGCAAGAAAGAACCGCCTAAAAATCCATCGACTACGCGGTGATCAAAGGAAAGCGAAAGGAACATCATACTTCGAATCGCGATTTCATCTCCTTTTTGGGTGGTAATTACCTCAGCTCGTTTTTTGATGATTCCAAAGGCTAAAATCGCTACTTCCGGTTGGTTAATAATGGGTGTTCCCATTAAGCTTCCAAAGGTGCCGACATTTGAAATCGTAAACGTGCTTCCTTGTATTTCTTCGGGTTTTAGTTTATTCGTTCTAGAACTTTCTGCTAATTGATTGACGGTTTTCGCCAATTCGACTAAGTTCTTTTCGTTGGCGTTTTTTACTACGGGAACAATCAAGTTTCCGGAAGGCAATGCCGTTGCCATTCCGATATTGATAGCGCTGTGTACGATAATATTCTTCTCATCCACCGAAACATTAATCATCGGAAAATCTTGAATGGCTTTGGCTACAGCGTCTACAAAAAGTGGCGTGAAGGTGAGTTTCTCTTGGTATTTCTTTTGAAAAGCATCCTTGTTGGCGTTGCGCCAGTTGACCAAATCGGTGACGTCAATTTCAAGATACGACGTTACGTGAGGCGACGTTTGTTTGGAATACACCATGTGATCGGCAATCATTTTGCGCATGCGATCCATTTCGACAATTCGGTCTTTTCCTTCTACAAAATTGATTTTGGGTTTCGGGTAATTGGTTGTTGGTTGTTGGTTGATGGTTGACGTCTGTTGCGGTATACTTTTGAGAGGATATTTCCGATTCTTTAAATACTGGAACACATCGCTTTTTTGAATGCGTCCGTCTGCTCCCGAACCGGGAATGCTTTGTACTTCTTCTAGTGATAGGTTTTCTTTTTGCGCGATGCTGATAATTAGCGGTGAGAGAAAAGCATCCGGATTTGATTTTACTTTTAATGATGCCGGACTTTTTTTCGCTTCAGCGGTTGGAGCCTTGACGTGTTCGGTCTTTCCAATAGTGATTTTCTTCCCCTCGGGAGCGTCTTCAGAATCGATCAAAGCCAACACTGTTCCGACTGGAACCACATCGTTTTTTTGGAAACGAATCTCTGTAATTACACCAGAACAAGGTGACGCAACTTCGCTATCGACTTTATCAGTAGCGACTTCGAGAATCGTTTCTTCGGCGAGCACAGAATCTCCAACCGATTTTAACCAGTTGAGGATTGTCGCTTCAGCGATGCTTTCGCCCATTTTGGGCATTTTGAATTCGACTAATGGCATATTATTTTTTCTTGAATTCTTCTAAAGTTTTGTAAAACGCTTCTTGTGTAGGTCGGTCTTTTGGAATTTCCCGTAAAGGCTCGACTGGTTTTAAAGTATCGTAGCATTCTTTTGGCAATTGCTGATACAAGGCAGTGCCTTTGGTTTTCCATTCGATCATATCCTCGGTTACGTCTTTAATGATTACGGCAGGATTTCCGACAACCATTTTCCGATTCGGAATCTGAGTTCCAGCTTTTACAAAAGCTAAAGCCCCGATGATGCATTCGTCTCCAATGGTAACATCGTCCAGAATCACAGCGTTCATTCCGATTAAGCTATTGGCGCCTATGTTGGCTCCGTGGATAATGGCTCCATGACCGATGTGTGCTCCTGCTTTCAGCGTCATTGATTTTCCGGGAAACATGTGAATCGTACAATTTTCTTGCACATTGCAACCGTCTTCAATGACAATCTCGCCCCAATCGCCGCGAATGGCTGCCCCTGGACCCACATAAACCTCTTTGCCAATAATCACGTTTCCAGTCACCGCAGCTTGTGGGTG